>WNFY01002182.1_pt1 | contig 18997 bp, 13 predicted proteins | sample 5400091 | NCBI WGS metagenome assembly WNFY01 (sample SAMN13153364, study PRJNA577476) | soil metagenome | isolation source: 60 cm soil or saprolite under grassland replicate 1 | place: USA:California | collected 2016-06-15
TTCTTCTGCATCCGCCCATGCGTTGTAGAGGGACATCGTTGCGGGGCGTCTGGCCCTCGTGAGGATACTTCATCCCTCACCACCATCAACAGCGAGCGCAACCACCGATTTCGGAGAGAGAGGACTCTCATAACCACAGCCATTCCCCACTTGCTCCACGAGATATCTTACTCCACAGTGCAAGAGGGGCGCGCTGATGAGTAGTGACCAGAATCGGCTCAAAGCGAGCAGCGGCCTTGCGGGAGACGCAAACCTGTACCCAGGGAAAGGGGGCGAGAATCTTACCGACGGGTAAGATTTCTCGTAGAGCAATGCGAGGTTGCGAAACTTCTTGGTTTAGGCAGAACAAAAGTATACGAGTTGATTTGGAAGGAGAAGCTACCAGTACAGAAATTTGGACGAGCGGTACGCGTTTCACCAATTGAGCTACAAAGGTGGTTGGAGGAACGCAAGTGTCAATAATCGCATTATGATCAAACTGGCAGCAAGCGCATGTGTTTAGGCACTGCGCTTCTCAAGCAGATCGCCTTGCAAAGCTTCTGCACTCATCGTAAGTACATTTTTCCTACATTCTGATTTACTGTTGAAAATCACTATACAAAAAATTGGCGAATCTGGTACTATTGTTCTATCTCTGTTTGTTTCTTATTGCATTGCACTAGATTTGGAGGAACTTATGAGCACAGAGACATAACAACGGATCTCAGCACTCACAAATCTTCATCACTCAAGTTAATGAACACATGATGAAAGGAAACAATACCTTGAAACGTCGAGGACACGGTGACGACTCCATCTATTGCCGAGAAAGCGATAAGCGCTGGACTGCCAGCCTTATCCTGCCCACAGGGAAACGAAAGTACCTGTATGGACAAACAAGATATGAGGTGATGTATGAGTAAGAAAGGTAAGCGCGGCAACGGCGAAGGCTCCATTTATCAAAGAAAAGAGGACAAGAAATGGGTTGCCAGTATTACGCTGGAAAATGGGAAGCGCAAGGTCTTTTATGGAAAGACAAAAAAGGAAGTGACGGATAAGCTGATAGAGGCTCGTCACGAACAGCAGCAAGGTATGCTAGTAATAGCTCCTACAGAACCATTGAAGCATTACCTGGAACGCTGGCTAGAGGATATTCAACCAACGATTCGAATTAGTAGTTATGTGAAGTATGGTAAGCTGCTCAAGAATCACATTTTACCCGCGCTGGGTAATATTCCGTTACAGAAGTTGACACCTCAGCGTGTGCAGTCATTCTACACTGATAGGCTGAAGCAAGGTCTCTCCCCTAAGATGGTATCGTCTATTCATGGTGTGCTGCACCATGCATTAGATAACGCTGTGAGATGGAATCTTGTGGCAAGGAATGTTTGTGACGTGGTGTCACCTCCGCGTGTTCCCAAAAAGGAGAAACAAGTACTGACGATACAACAAGCTCACATATTATTGGAGCATGTAAGAAAGCATCGTTTAGAGGTGATACTGGCGATAGCTTTAACAACGGGTATGCGTAGAGGGGAAATATTGGCACTCCGTTGGTCCGATATCGATCTTGCTGAGGGAAGTATCCAGATACAGCGTACGGTAGATTACATTCCGCACTATGGATATGTTGAGACTGAGGCGAAAACAGCGAAAGGGAGACGCAAGATTATGCTTGCATCCTTTGTTGTAGAGATGCTCAATGCTCATCGTTCAGCACAGATGGAAGCACGATTAAAGGCTGGAGAGAAATGGATCGAAAAAAATCTGGTGTTCTGTGGACTTCATGGGAACTTCTTTAATCCAGGGTACTTACTCAGGATCTTTAAGAAGGTGCTTATAGACGTTGGACTCCCTCACATGCGTTTTCACGATCTCAGGCATAGCACGGCAACCATTTTATTGTCTATGAATGTGCATCCCAAAGTTGTGCAGGAACTACTAGGTCATAGCACTATTCATATGACCATGGACACGTACTCTCATGTACTCCCTTCAATGCAAAAGGACATTATTGATCGATGGAATGATCGATTTAAGGAGGGTGAGAAGCCGATCGACGAATTTGAAGAAGGTGATGATCAGAATGCAGGAGCGTAACCCGTTGCTACACCGTTGCTACATGCCAGCGAATTCTATATTCCTCGCGACTTCCCTGAGACCTTATAAACAAAGGCGGGAAGCTCGTTCATCATTGCGCTTCTCGCCTTATTCGTGGTGGAGATGAGGGAGAGTCGAACTCCCTGTCCAAACGAGCCTACCGAAAAATGTACTACAGGTTTAGTCGATGTTTTTGTTTTACGCCCAGGTCTCCCACCGACAGGATTCCTTGACGCTGGCCCTCTGGTCTTAGATGGTGATTAGAAGGCGGTCCTCACCATAGCGTCCCTGTGTTTTTTGACGCCCGTACCCGGCCCCACAAGGAAAAAGCCGGACGGACGGTACGTCACTGGTTATTAAGCAGCGAGAGCGTACGAAGGTACATAGTCGTTTTTGGCAACTATTGTTTTGTCGGTTGTTTAACGAGAGTGCGTACCGACACCTCGACCTGCAATTCTCCGATCTGATCGCCTGTCGAAACCCGACATCCCCAGATGAAGAACATTACCACCAGTATTCCTATCCTGATGGACCTTTATTATAGCACACACATTGACAAATAGCAAGTCGTTATGGAGCTTTTCACACCTTGATTCTACTTAGAAATCTATCCAGGTGGACGATGGTGCGTTCATGTTGTCCCTCACCGATCTTCTGCTGTTCATCATATGCCTCGACTTTGAAGACCAGTCGGCGGCCATCGATCTCGATTAGTTTGGCTGTGGCACGTACCGTTTGTCCCAGCGGAGTGGCTGCCAGGTGGCTTACATTGATGTGTGTTCCTACCGTGACGTACCCTTTGTCCAACGCAGTTGCTACGGTGTGCCAGGATGCATTTTCCATGAGTGCAATCATCATTGGTGTCCCGAAGACTTCGACTCCTCCCGCACCAACCGCTGCCGCTGTGTTTTCGTGCACCACGGTCGTGGTAGCTTCTCCAGTCATCCCCAGTTTCAAATCCATGGCCGGATATCCTTTCTTTTGTTGCTACCACACTATGTGACATCCACCCCATGGCTCAAGCCAGGGGCTTCCCATCCTCACGAATGGGCTTTCCTGCTTCGTTGGGGATTGCCTGCCCGAGCTTTTGCCCGAGCAGGTCTTACACCCCCTCCACAGACCGATGCCGAGAGCCCCTCGGCCAGAATATTTCTTGCGGCGTTGATATCCCTGTCATGCCAGACACCACATTGAGGGCAGACCCATTCACGCACATCAAGCGGGAGGTCTTCCACAACATGCTTACAATCATGGCACGTTTTACTCGATGGATACCAACGATCGATTTTGATGAGGGTCCGTCCATACCACTGGCTCTTGTAGTCCATCTGGCGGACAAACTCACCCCATCCGACATCACTGATAGCTTTTGCCAAACAGTGATTTTTGACCATGTTTTTGACGGCCAGACTCTCGACGCAGATCACTTGATTTTTGTGAACAATGCGTGTCGAAAGTTTGTGCTGGTAGTCGCGCCTGCGGTCATTGATACGGGCATGCACGCGGGCAACCTTGCGTCGTGCTTTCTCCCTATTCTTAGAGCCCTTCTTTTTCCTGGCGTGCCGACGTTGTGCTTTCGCCAGGCGCTTCTCATCTTTGGCAGAGAACTTTGGATTGCCCACGGCTTCACCAGTGGAGAGGATCACCATCGATTTCAAGCCCAGGTCCATGCCGACTTGCGAATTGATAACTGGAAGCGGTTTGATGTCCTCTTCCACCAGCATCGAGACAAAGTAGCGGTTGGCACAATCACGGCTCACTGTGACCGAGCTGGGCTTGCATCCTTTAGGGAGATCTCGATGGAAGGTTATAGCAAGAGGCTCATCCATCTTGGCGAGGGTGAGCTGACTATTCTCCCAGGCGAAAGCGTTCGAGGCATAGGTTGCCGACTGGTTCCCCCGCTTTTTCTTGAATGTGGGATATTTGGTACGCCCTTCAAAAAAGTTCTTGTATGCTTTGTTCAGGTGGCGAAGGGATTGCTGAATGGGCACAGAGGAAACATCGTCAAGCCAGGGATATTCCTTCTTCAGGTAGGGCAACATGGCCGAGAGGTCGTTATAGGTCAGATTTTGCCTCTGTTGGAAATAAGCGTTCTTGCGAGTTGCGAGTCCCCAATTATAGACGAAGCGGCAGCATCCGAATGTTTGCGCAAGGAGACGCTTTTGTTCGTCGGTTGGATAGAACCGATAGTTATAGGCCCGCTTCTGCTTCGACATGGCCTATTTGCCTTTCTGATTCTCTACATATCCCTTGACGGTCTCAAGAGTGACTCCGCCAGTCGTGCCAACGAAATAGCTATTTGTCCACAAAGATGGAAGCTTGCGTTTAAGATCGGGGAACTCTCTACGCAACTGGTGAGAAGTCGATCCTTTGATATATCTCACCATCTTGTGAATACCGAACTGTGGATCGCATCCAACGATCAGATGCACATGGTCCGGCATGACTTCCACCTCAACAAACTCTTGCTCCCATCGTTCGACACCTTCTTGGATGAGAACTTTCAGCCGAGTATCGATGGGAGGAAGCAACTCCTTGCGCCTGTATTTGGGGCAAAACACACTATGATAGTGGCAATTGTAGATCACGTTATTGTTACTGTGAACTACTGTCTTCATGCTCAAAGCATAGCAAAGTTTAGTAGATCAGTCAAGTATCATCTATTGGTACTATGCCCCTGTGCCCAAGCCCCAAAAAAGGAAGCGGCTTGTATCCCCATAGCTGAAGCCAGGGGTTTTACGCCGCGAACTGATAACAAAACAAGGTGTCAGTGGATTCCCTGGCAGGGGTATGATTTTTACAATCTGCACATGATATGATGGTAGAAGAACAATTCTGAAACTATATGAAAGAGGTTCGTATCCTTTATGACCACCCATGTGCAACGTGTTGCTCACCGCGGCGGCTCTCGGCTGGCTCCCGAGAATACAATGGCAGCTTTTCGCAATGCCCTGACGTTACCTGTGGATGCCGTTGAGCTAGATGTGCAGATGAGTCGTGATGGACATTTAATAGTGTTTCATGACAATACTGTGGAGCGCCTGACGAATGGCGAGGGCAATATACTGGATCTCGACTTCGCAACCCTGCGCTCGCTCAACGCCGCCGCTCACTTCTCTGGCGGCTGGCCTGAACCAGAACAGATTCCTACCCTGAGCGAGGTGCTCTCCCTTGTTAAGGAACGGGCTCGCGTCTATATTGAGATCAAGATGAGCAAGCGCGATGATATCTATGGGCGTTACCCACATATTGCCGAAGCGGTGCTGAACGAAGTGCGTTCCGTCAGGATGCTTCATCGCGTGCTGATCATTTCGTTCGATTGGCCCATTCTGCTTCACATAAAATCACTTGAGCCACGTTTACAAACAGGTGCGATCGTCTCTAGAGAACAGTGGAATCCTGATGTGAAAGATGCCCTGCCCGAGCTGTTTCAGCATGTAAGGAAGCTTGGTTGTAGCTGGATCAATATGGATCGTGGCCTTTTTACTGACACGCTACCTGACGCGATGCATGGGCAGGGCCTGAAACTGGGACTCTGGACCGTAAATACTGTTGAGGAACTGCAACGTTTTGCTGCTGCTGAGGTGGATTCGCTGACGAGTGACAGACCTGACCTCTTTGCTCAGTTGTGAACAGCGCATAGCCACACCATACTTTTGTTTTATTCTGGCTAAATATGTGTCTGTTTTTGGTGTTTATCCGTTTTATTAGCTAGAATGGCCATGTACTATAGCCAATATTTTTGAGAAAACTGTACCCGGGCAACCGGTGTGGGTTTGAGCGTTCCCACCCAAAAACGCTCCCGCCTGCGGGCGGCTTTCTTTCCTCCCATCCCGTAAATGGAGATGGGTATTCGGAAAAGATGTTCTGTGAGCGGAGATCGTTAATTATGCAACAAACACAGATACCACCAGTTCATGAAAGTGAGCCAGAGTCGCTTGCTTCGACTTCACCGTCGCAGGAGGTCGCTCTATCGATCGTTGTTCCTGTGATGAACGAGGAGCAGAACGTACGTCTTCTGTTTGAGAAGCTGTCGGCTCAGCTCGCTCAGCTTGGGAAGAGTTATGAAGTAATCTTTGTCGATGATGGGAGTACGGATAAGACGTTCGTTGAATTGCGAAAGCTCTATGAAGAGCGTCCTGATATTGTAAAGGTCATACGCTTCCGCCGCAATTTCGGCAAGACGCCCGCGCTCGTTGCCGGGTTTAGTCGCAGTCGTGGAGAGATCGTCTTTACGATGGATGGCGATCTGCAGGATGATCCTGAGGAGATCCCCAGTTTCCTGGCCAGGTTGGATGAGGGCTATGACCTGGTGACTGGCTGGAAGTTTCCACGCCTGGATCCACTCTCGAAGACTTTTCCGTCGCGTGTCTTCAATGGCCTGGTCAATATAATGACTGGCGTACACCTGCATGATATCAATAATGGATTTAAAGCCTATCGTCGCGAGGTGATCGAGGATCCTCACTTAAAGTTGTATGGTGAGTTCCACCGTTTCGTGCCGGTGATGGCGCAGTGGCGTGGCTTTCGCGTGGCGGAGATCAAGGTGCGTCACCATCCACGCAAGTTTGGCGTGTCAAAGTTTGGTGCCCGTCGTTTTGCTCGTGGCCTGGTTGATCTGCTGAATGTCCTGTTCCTGACATCGTTTTTGCGTACCCCTTTGCGTCTCTTTGGTCCGCTCGGCTTCTGGACATTCATACTGGGCATCCTGGTTGAGGTTTTTGTTATCGCACGTAAGATCTTCTTCAATCAGCAGATCCATGATCAACCGATCCTCTTTGTGGGCATCATTTTGATGATCTTTGGTATTCAGTTTATTCTAACTGGTCTGCAAAGTGAGATGATTCGTCACTATGCCTTCCAGCCTGGTGAGGAATACAGTATCAAGCAGGAACTGGATTAATGCAACAGGCGAAAAAGATTGGGAAGCGCGTACTCCAGATCGGTCTGCCGCTGGTCATATTGGGTATTGTTTTCTATTATGTGAAGCGTGACTGGGGCGAGTTAACGTCGTATAAATTTCAGTGGAACCCCGGCTGGCTGGCTCTAGCGTTCCCTGGTTTCTTATTCCAGGAATTGTCTTATGGCCTGATCTGGCGTTTTGTGCTGGCGCGTCTGGGTTCAAAGCTGGATCTGCGTACCTCTCTACGTATCTATCTGGCTTCAGAATTTGTACGCTATATTCCCGGTAACGTATGGCATGTGCTGACACGTATCTTATGGGTCAACAAATATGGCGTTTCGCGCCCCATCGCTTTTGCCAGTATAACGATTGAGCTGATTACAAAGCTAGCTGCAGGCGCGCTTGTTTTTGCCGTAAGCCTGTTGTTCTGGGGTGATCTCGGTTCTGTACGTTCACTATTTGATGGAACGCCTATTGTCGTAGGATTGGGCGCATTGACTATTCTGGCTCTGCTGGTTATTCTGCATCCTCGTGTCCTGAGCGCTCTCCTCAATACAGCCTTACGTCTACTGAAGCGCGATCCTATCGTATTGTCATTGCGCTATCATGATATTTTGCTTGTTACGTTGGCATGGTTCACAAGCTGGCTTATAGCAGGGTGTGCTTTCTATTTTCTGCTCCTGGCGCTCTGGCCACAGGCTCCGCTGCTTGCTTTGCCTATCTGTATTGGCATTTACGCTATCGCCTGGGACATTGGTTTTGTGAGTTTTATTACTCCCAGTGGCCTGGGCTTTCGCGAGGGTGCGATTGTTGGCCTGTTTGCGCTCGCTCTGCCCCTTCCTGGTGCGTTGGCTGCGATTCTGGCTGTCCTGTCGCGTCTGGTCTCTACTATTGCAGAATTGATCTGCGTGAGTATCGCCTATTTGAGCGGTGGTCGCCAGGTGCGTGCTACGCAACAGGCGCAGACAGCTATACAATCTCAGCATGATGATGAAAGCAAGAAAGAGGAAGTTGCAGTTCTTACCGCGGATACTCCAAAACACCCTGGCGTTGAAGGAGAAGCTGCAAGTGATTGATGTAACCTGGCGCAAGCGCTTCTCTGTTCTGCGCAATCGGCTCTATCTGTATCCAGTACCTGAGCCTAAGCGGCATACACGTCTCTTCTGGCTGGCAATGGGCCTTGTGACTCTGGCCGTTATCGTCTTTAGCACCTACTTTATTGTCTACTTGACGAGCATGCAGAACGCCTTTCAGACCAATGCTGAAGACATGGGGATTATGGACCAGGCGATCTGGAATACGTTGCATGGACAGATACTTCACCAGACGGTGTGCAATATTCTGCACGATACCAACTGTGTCGGTTTCAATGGCATCTCACGCTTTGCTCTACACTTCGAGCCGATTCTCTTCCCGGTTTCATTATTCTATTTGCTATGGTCCGATCCCAGGATGTTGCAGATCCTACAGGTACTCGTTGTTGCCGCAGGTGCTTATCCGGCTTTCTGGCTGGCACGTCTAAGATTGCGTAGCGAACTGGCTGCTGTTGCTATCGCTGTCCTCTATCTATTCTATCCTGCCCAACAACAGGCTACTGCGTCCGATTTCCATGCTGTGACGTTCACTGCGTCGCTCTTACTGTTCGCGCTGTATTTTATGTATACACGTCGTACAGCCTGGCTCTTTGTGTTTGCTATTCTGGCTATGGCATGCAAGGAGGAGATCGGCCTTGTCATTATTATGTTTGGGCTGTGGTCAATGGTATTCCAGCGCCGCTGGCGGAGCGCTCTGGCTCTGGTCCTGCTGGGCGCAGTATGGTTTGTCCTGGCAAGTTTTGTAATTATTCCTCATTTCAGTCCCAATGGACATCCTTTGTTGATCAGTCGCTATGACGCTGTACTTGGGAAGGGACCCATGCAGGCCATCTTCTCTATAATCGGGCATCCAAAGGCGTTTATGCATCAGTATATAGTAGAGCATGATCATCTGGCTTATCTGCGTTCACTGTTTGCTCCAGGAGGCTACCTGCCGCTTCTGGCCCCCTGGGTGCTGGTAATGGCTGTGCCTTCAATCGCTCTTAACCTGCTTAGTTCGGATATACAGCAGTATAGCGGACTTTTCCAATATAATGCGGAGATTGTGCCTGTCCTGATCTTCTCTACCATTGAGGCGCTTGTGCTCATTTTATGGGTGGCACAGTGGATTATCGCTCGTGCACGCGCTACCAATGCAGTTCAAAGCACTACTTTATCTGAACAGAGCCCTGTACCTTCTCCCTGGACAGCCGGACGCCTGGTCAATTTCGGGTTGCTTGTCGTAATGCTTGGCTTTATACTGTTCTCTGCTGTCCATTATGATGAGAGCTTTTTTGGCAAAATGCCATTTGCGAAGGATTTCCAATGGCCCACGACGTCTGCTCATGCTGATGCAGTGGAGAGCTTCATCGCTAAGATTCCTCCCGCTGCCTCGGTTTCAGCCCAGAACAAATTCGTGCCACATCTCAGTCACCGATCAACTATCTATCTCTTTCCTTATGGTACGCCTTTTGATCGCACCAGTCCAGGAGCGGCGGATAAGGCTGATTACATTTTGCTGGATATCACCGGCGATATCTATCCTTTCTATACTTCGATTGAGTACATCAATGCCGTAAAGACGATCTTATTCAGTGGACAGTACGGGGTGCTGAACGCGCAAGACGGCTACTTGCTGCTGAAACGTGGACTCCCTCAGCCAGGAATCTCGCCTTTTTCAGCGTTATCTCTTAATAAATCTGGCGGGGACCCAACGCTTAACTACCTGTTATTACCTGATCTGCCAACTAATCTGTGTTCGAGTATCTATGTTGCACCAAAAGATGCGCAGGCGCATCATCAGCTTCAAGCGACTTTCTCTGGCTCTGGTGGTGATCTCAACCTGGTTGACTTTAGTGTTGGTGCCTCTAATCCCTTTGTGCGCAGTAGTGGTATGACGGTAACCACGTACTGGCAGGTAACAAAGCCGATTACCTCCGCGTTCCAGATTGTGTTTTTGATGACAGGCAGTGATGGCAAGGAATATCTGGCCAGTACAGATGTGCCACAACTCTTCTGGTGCCAGACAAATACCTGGAAGCCCGGTACTATGGTAAAGATGACGAGCAGAGTATTTACGCTCACGAATAGTGGAGTTCCATTCGGACTAGCCCATTTGTCCATAGCGATTTTACCTCTAGTACAATCATCGGATAAAATGATGGATATGCAAGCTCGGCTCACATTGCATGTTGTAAATGCGCCCGGTACGGTTATGCCCACTCAAGGTACCAATGCACTACAGCTAAAGCCGATCAAGATTATTCCGTAATCTGCTCACGAAAATGTTAGAAGAGGTGCGTATGGTAAACCCGGCGTATATAGCAGTAAAACGAAAGAGGTTGTAGTGATGGGTATTTATTTAGGTCAACTTCCTCCAGCCGAGGTTGCTCGCCTGAAGGCTGAACTGGCTGAAACGCTGATTGCTAATTTTTGTTATCCGCGCTTTTTTGATAACCGTGTCGAAACATTGCGTATGCGACCAGTTGACCGTGCCAAACGCCAGGAAGTCTGGTTGTTCCTCAGTTCGGTCGATTTCACTTCATGGAGCCGCGTCGATCTGACATCCCCTGATTTCCAGCATCAGATAGAGCGTCTCTTTATCCAGTTTGTGCAGCGCAATCGTGCTTTTTTTGGTGATCAGGGCCGCAGGAGGATGTCGGATGTGCGTATGCTTATCAACTCCTCGGCTGCATCGGTTGTGCAAGGATTGCGTAATCATCTCACCGGACAGCGGCAAGGGAATCCACCATTTGGAAGCCCGCGCCCGGCTGTTTCCTGGTCACAATCGAACGTTGCTGGACGGCCTGAACTGACCTGGGAGCAGATTGCTTCTGCGACGATGATGTTGCAGCAGCAAATCCAGGAACTACGTGGCGAAGTCAGGCCCGTTACTGTCAGCGAGCAGCGTCCTACCAACGGAGCGACCAGGCGTCCTGCACATCCCCAGGTGACAACAGGTACGGCAGGTAAGGTTGAGCAAGATGGCGCATCAGTTGTACAGGTACCTACCCCGGCACCTCCGAGCAATATGTCTTCGACAGTATCAAGAAATCCTGCTCCTGTGAATCCCGCTGCGTCTGTGGCTTCTGCAGCACCAACTCGGAGACAGGAGCCGCCTGTTGCTCCAGCATCTTCTGTTCCAGCCGCCTCCTCCGAGGCACCCGTTGTCTCTACGCCGCCTCCTCCGAGGCAGCCCGCACCCGGTAAAGTGAGTGGCTCATTACCACCATCTACAAGAACGAACAGCCCGTTGCTAGCAGCATCCACAAAAACGAGTGGCCCATTATCACCACCAGCTACGAAAACGGGTGCTCCGTTGCCCTCGCCTGAGACGGTACAGCCGTCCGCTACTTCTGTGCCTTCTGCACCTGTTCAGGCACGTAATATACCGCAGATGGCCCCCTCAGCACCGCCCATAGCGGTCTCTGTAGCTCCCGGACGTGAATCCGTGATAATGACTGTAGGTGAGGATGATATTGCCATTTTTGAGCAGATGCGTCACCAGCTACTGATCTGGTTACGCGTGGAAGCTATACGTGCGGGCCTGGAGTTCTCTCCAAACGTCACACCCGCACAGTTGCTTGATATGTTACGTCAGCAAGCCCGCTTCGATGAGACGCGTTTACAGGTTGTCTCGACCTTGCTCAACCTGTCAAATCAGGTGATCAAAACAGGCCTGGTTAGTATCCTTGATTATAAACAGGCATTGATGTTCCACCTCATGCACACACGTCGCTAGTAATATATTTGCTTGCCAGGTTGATGGTTTATGGATGTTGTTGTAGTCTGTTCTATTAGAAATGTATTAAGGATGGAAATGATGCGTTAAAATTCGCTATCATTTCTTCCCTAATTGTCTTGAGGTGTGGTACAGTAGAGCGTGGTATCATGTCCAGCAGGTAGAGTGATGCCACTGGCACATTCCATCGTTACTGATGAATGCTTGCTATTTGCACTTCTCACTACGAGCTAGAAAGGGGGATAAAATGTGATGGCAAAAGGCCGGGATAATGTTGCTGAGAGTCTAGGTGATATACTACAAATAATTTCTGCACGGCGACGTAGCGGTTTATTGAGCGTGGAGCGCTACGAGGCAGGTCGTTTTGAAGAGGGGGAGATCTATTTTCAAAAGGGACGCCCTGTTCATGCACGCTTTGAGATGATGTCTGCCCAGGAGTCTATGGCTAAGCTATTGACCTGGCGACATGTCTATTATGCCTTTATCGCGGATGTACCGGTCCCTTCCTCAGCGTCTGCGTCGCCTGCTAGCTCACCTGGAATGGCTCCTACGCGTGCCGGGACAGAGTCTTTAACACAGTTGCCGCCACAAACGCGCAATACGACGGGATCCTTGCCCGCGCCAACATGGCAAACACAAGAGTCTCCTGCTGGCTCCTCTCTGCCACCCGTACGATCAGCGCAAAATCTGCCCGTGACCAATCCCCAGCCGCTAACACGCCAGACACAATCCTCGCCTTTCTTGCAACGGCCTGCTAACATCTCTCCTGAGCGAACGACTGGCTACAATCAGCCTCCGCTTCGTGACGTTTCAAGCGCTCCAGGTTTTGAAAAGCTTGTTCCACATAGGATTAATAATGAGCAAAATGTCCTTTCGTTGCCGCTCACACGCACACAACGTTCAATTTTTTTATTAGTAGATGGCAATAGAACAGTTGCTGATCTCGCTCGTTGTGTAAATAAAAGCATGCAGGATGTAGGACGCCTGCTTGGGGAATTGGAGCAGCTTGGTTTTGTTATTCTCTAATGTCTCTCATTCTAGATGAGGTTGTTGAAAAATATGGATCAGCTACGCATTGGTGTTCTTGGTACAGCGCGTATAGTGCCTATGGCATTGCTCTCTCCTGCCCAACAGGTACCTGAGGCAAAGATTGTTACTGTTGGTTCACGAGAACCACGACGGGCACAGGAGTTTGCGCGCAAGCATACCATTCCCCGCACTGCCAGTAGTTATGACGCTGTGCTTACTGATCCTGAAGTTGACGCTGTCTATATTCCGTTACCCAATGGACTCCACCACCGCTGGACTCTCAAGGCCCTTCAGGCAGGCAAACATGTCCTGTGCGAAAAACCGTTTGCCGCCAATGCAGACGAAGCCGAAGAGATGGCGCGGGCCGCGGAACAATCTGGCAAAGTTGTGATGGAGGCGTTTCACTATCGCTACCATCCACTGGCTGCTCGTATGAAGGAGATCGTGACGAGCGGTATATTGGGCAAGATTCGCCACGTCGAGGCGTGGGTATGCGTTCCTTTTCTTCTTCCTGGCGATATTCGTTACCGCTACGAACTTGCAGGTGGGGCCACCATAGATGCAGGCTCGTACGCTATTCACATTTTACGTTTGCTCGCTGGCGATGATCTAGAAGTCGTCTATGCCGAGCCACACGTTACATCACCCCAGATAGATCGCTGGATGCGGGCCGATTTTCTGGGCCCGGATGACCTGACGGCGCGCATGACGTGCTCACTCTTCTCGGTGGATATTCTGCGCATCGAAGTGCATGTACTGGGAGAACAGGGTGAAATGACGGTCATCAATCCATTGCAACCACAACTCTATCATCGCCTGGTCCTGAACATTGGAGGGAAGAAGCAGGTGGAACATGTATCACGTGTCCCCCCCTATGTCTACCAACTGCGTGCGTTTACAAGTGCCGTTTTACACGGGACGCCAGTTCTCACTCCTCCAGTCGATTCGATTATCAATATGCGTCTCATCGATGAGGTATATGAAAGAGCAGGACTACTGCGACGTGGCCTCGAAAAGATTTAGCTTACGCTCGGTCATGTCGCGTTAAGCTGTTGATGAAGCTGGCGCTGTAATAGTGGGTAGGAGTTCGCGTAGTTGCCCTAACCAGTTTGTCCCCAGCAAACGGCGTGGAATACGGATAACGCCCTGCTGCACCCGTGCTTCATTGCGGAAACGACGGTAAAGGACGATACGGTTCGGGATGATACTGCGCTTCACGGTGAGTACGAACTCGTTATCTTTGATGGCGATTGCCTCATAACCCAGTTGTGACGCCTCAACCTTCAGGCGTACCATTGCTAGCAGATTTTGTACCGGATTGGGCAATGCCCCGAAGCGATCGCTCAGCTCTGCAGCCATTGTCTCGACCTGCTCTGGACGATTTAGACTGGCCAGGCGCTGGTAGAAATTGACCTTGAGCGTACGGTCACCAATATATTCATCTGGTAGATAGGCATCAAGTGGTAGATCGACGGTGGCATTTGGTGCCGCAGTTTCGACCTGTTTCCCTTGCATCTCCTGTACTGCATCAGCCAGCAGTTTACAGTAGAGATCAAAGCCGACTGAGTTCATAAAGCCAGATTGTTCCGCACCCAGTAGATTGCCTGCTCCGCGTATCTCCAGGTCTTTCATGGCGATACGGAAGCCTGCACCTAGCTCTGTGGCTTCAAAGATGGCGCGCAGGCGTTTCTCCTGGATAGGGGTCAGCCTGGCATCCTTGTTATAGAAAAAGTAAGCATAAGCCTGGTGCGTACCACGACCGACGCGACCACGTAACTGGTAAAGCTGCGACAGTCCGAAGTAGGCTGCATTATTGACGATAATGGTATTTGCATTAGGAATATCCAGCCCGTTTTCGATGATAGTTGTCGAGACGAGTACGTCATATTCTCCATTCGCAAAGCCGACCATCACGCGCTCCAGTTGATCTTCATTCATCTGTCCATGTCCGACGGCGATACGGGCCTCTGGAAGCAGGCGCTGCAGTTTCTGGGCGATAACCTGGATACCTTGCACGCGGTTATGCACGAAGAAGACCTGGCCGCCACGGTCGATCTCGCGCAGGATAGCCTCGCGGATCAGGTGATCGTCGTACTCGCGGATCGTTGTGCGAATGGGCAGGCGTTCCTGCGGCGGCGTTTCTATAACGCTCATATCTCGCAGATTGACGAGCGACATATGCAATGTACGTGGAATAGGCGTCGCGGTCATCGTAAGTACGTCGACCTCGGTACGCAATTGCTTGAGCCGCTCTTTATGGGAGACGCCAAAGCGCTGCTCTTCGTCCACGATCAATAGACCCAGGTGGAAGAAGACGACATCCTTTTGTAGCAAGCGATGTGTTCCAATGACGATATCTACCTTGCCCAGGGCGAGATCTTCCAGAATCTGCTTCTGTTCTTTGTCCGAGCGGAAGCGGCTAAGCAACTCCACGCGTACGGGATAGGCCTTCAGGCGCTCTCTGAATGTGTTGTAGTGCTGGAGCGCGAGCACTGTTGTTGGCACAAGAATAGCCACCTGCCGCTGATCCAGCACGGCCTTGAATGCCGCTCGCAAGGCCACCTCTGTTTTACCATAGCCAACATCACCGCAGACCAGCCGATCCATTGGGCGGGGACGCTCCATATCGGCTTTGACTTCTTGAATAGCACGGTCCTGATCGGGTGTCTCCTCGAATGCAAATGCGTCTTCCAGCTCCTGTAGCCATGGTTGATCTGCATCTGGTGGGAAGGCATGACCTTGAGCTGCCTCGCGGATGCTATAGAGCCGCAGCAGATCACGGGCAATATCCTGTACATTTTCCTTGACCCTCGATTTTGCACGCGTCCACTCGGTCGTACCGAGCTTGCTCAACGCTGGCACGGAATCACCCATGCCGATGAAGCGCGTGACACGATCAAGCTGATCGGTCGGAATATACAGCTTATCGGTGCCTGCATAATGGATCAGCAAGTACTCACGCTCGACGCCTGTCAGGTTCATTTTAACGAGTCCCTCAAAGCGTCCAATGCCATGTTCCTGGTGTACGACGTAGTCACCAGGATTGACCTCGGCCAGGAACGACGCCGGAGTAACTGGCCTGCGTCGCTGTACCCCACGCCGCTTTGACCAGCCAAAAATCTCGGTATCCGTATACACATAAAGTCCCAGTGAGCGCGATTGCCATCCTTCTGTCAGTTGCCCCTGAATGAGTGTCAGAGTACCAGCCTCCGTTGGAGAATTGATATTCGTGCCGGGACTGGCATGGATGGTTGCCTCGTGCAGAATGCTCTCGTCGCTCAGCACTTCTGCCATCCTGCGTGCCTGCGCGGTGACGATAACCACGCGTTCTCGACTATCAAGCGTCTTGCGGCAATCCTGTACGAAAGCGCGCAGGCGCCCACCATAAGAATTCGCGCTGCTATAAACAGGCATCAGATGTTCTGTCCCATCATGCTGGCGGGCGTCGAATTCACTTTCAGCTGTCGAGAGAATGTCCGCGAAACGTAACTGACGCCGCTGCTGTACTTGTGGCTCTAATCTGTTCCAACTCACGTGTGCATCGCGCAGATGAGTGGGATTTTCATGCTCCCTTTCAAATTGCTCTTTCATTTCCTGGGCCTGCGCATCATAATCCGCAATGTGGCTCTGGATGCTGCCCGGATTATCAAAAATGAGGAGCCCATTGCGCGACAGATACTCCATGATCGTCGCCTGATTATGCAGGTAAGGGATGTAGAAGGCAATATCTTCAAACGAACGCTTCTGCCGCAGCTCCTCCAGATCGTGTTTCCAGCGCTCCTCGGCATCACGGTGCAGATTCCGGATATCCAGTAGCTCTAACTCTTTAACTGCCTCTGGCCCACGTACAGGGATGGCCTCGCGTGCCGGTCCAATGGTGCACTCGTTGATAGGATTGAGCGACCGCTGCGTTTCCTGGTCGAATGTGCGTAGTGATTCGATTTCGTCACCAAAGAATTCGACACGTATAGGGCGCGAGAACGATGGGGGGAAGAGATCGATGATACCTCCGCGATGGCTGAACTGTCCGGGTTCTTCTACTTCTGTAACAGGCGTGTAGCCCAGATTATAGAGCTGCTCCAGCATCATTGTGAGGTCAACCTCCTGGCCCGGTTGCAGGCTAAACAGCGAGGTTGCCAGTTCTTTGGGAGGAATGATGGGCTGTGTCAGAACACGTGCCGAGCACACAATAACAGGTGCACGTTTCCCCTCCACCAGGGCGATCATGGCCTGCATGCGCTGTTGTGTAGTGGCAGCGTCACCAATAAGTCGCTCGTATGGTAACGCGTCGCGGTCTGGGAGATAGAATATGTCGCCTGGATTGGGATGAAATGCCTTCAGAGCCTGAACCATCTGGCTGGCCTGTTCCTCGTCAGCAGTCACCACAAGCAGCGGTTGTTTCAGCGTAGAGGCCAGTGCAGCAACTACAAAAGGGCGTGCTGCTTCAGTGATCCCAGTTAATGCTGGCACCCCCTCAGAGTTGTGAAGCTGTTCTATTAAGCGACGATATTCTGGCCGCTGCGTCAATAGTGCAAGTAATCCCTGTAATGTCACATCTTCCTCCAACCAAACAATGAGCATCACCTCTATAAGCACTTATTATAGAGGTGCGGAGCATTGTTTTTGCTCTCTATAATGTCCTCTGTATCATATCCTACCTGCCAGATCCATGCAATGTCTTTTCCATATATCCAACAAGAGGAATATATCTCTCATCTCAGGTAAATTTCTCTCAAAGACTACTCTATTGAAAGAAACGCGATGGCAGCAATGCCCAGTACCAGGCCTATTACCTGCCAGGGCGTTATTTTTTCATGATAGAGCAGTACGCCGATAGCCACAGCCCCGATACCCGAAAGTACCGAGAAAAGTACGGCACCTTTGCCCAATTCAGCACCGATACGTAAACTGACCAGCCATGCCGTATTGGCCGCGACAAAACCGAGCAAAGCGAGTGCTGCGAAAACATATCTGCCGTTCTGCGCAAACTGCTTTGCCAGGATATCGGCCACCAGTTCAAACGCAACGAGTAGTAATAAGAAATAGAGCCATCTTGGTGGGAGCATCATCACGTCCTCCATTTTGGAAACCCCTGGCTTCAGCCACGGGGAGGAAAAAATGGCTGCCCGCAGGCAGTACTACTCAACCTGTGAGTACCCAACCAAAGTCTAGACACCCAGAAGACAATAGGTGGTAGAACCAGCCCACAAGCTAAGGCACTCTCGCAGGGAGAGAAACTGTTTCGCGTGATGAAGACCTTCACACCGCTTAGACTGGTTCCATGCACAGATCGGTAGATCGGCTAACGCCCTGTATGCGAAGTCAACCAATGCATGCTCCTTTCTGTGTAGGGCGCCTGGATACGTCCAGGGGCGATGTGGTTGCATCGCTTGTCACCCGTCCTATCGTCCCAGGTACTTAGGGATGCTGGCTAATCAGCGTCCTGGTTGAAGGGTAGGGACAAGCCCCTAGATTTATCTATGGGGTGTGGTGACAAAAGGAAAGTTGCACATACTGGCACGTGCCACCTCAATGGCTATTACAGTGTAAGTGCCCACGAAGATATCTGTTTACGGCACCCAACATATATAACAAAAGAGCTATGTTGGTTTATTCTTTTTCGTGATGCAAAAGACAACATAATGCAGTTTAGAAACGTATATGGTGGTGTCGATAATTGGTTATGCTTATTATGCCTGAGAGTGTGAATATTCTACAACGATTAACTTGTAAATAACACAGATGATATATTCGTACAGTGAACACTATGCAGATCACTAAGGAGTAAAGATATGGCAAAAGCACTTGATGGAGCATTACCTGACTCAGCCCTTGGCCTGGTTGCCCTGCTTGGGGCTGTTACCTTTTTCCTCGGTACCTGTTGGGATATTCAGTGGCATTCTTTGATAGGCCGTGATCGTACCTTGATTCCTCCGCATATTCTTATGCTAACGGGAGTTGGACTGAGTGGAATCGCGGCATTGTCCGCCATACTCATCGAGACTCTCTGGTCACGGCGTAATCCGACCGTCGCACAGAACAGTACGAGCTTTGCCGATGCTTTTCATGGCTCGTTAGGCGCTTACCTTGCTGGCTTTGCTGCCCTTAACGCAGCCATTGCTTTCCCTCTTGATGCATACTGGCATGCGCTTTATGGGATCGATGTAGCTA
>WNFY01007623.1_pt1 | contig 18996 bp, 14 predicted proteins | sample 5400091 | NCBI WGS metagenome assembly WNFY01 (sample SAMN13153364, study PRJNA577476) | soil metagenome | isolation source: 60 cm soil or saprolite under grassland replicate 1 | place: USA:California | collected 2016-06-15
CTCTACCTGCAAATTCGCCGACTGCATGCCCGCTGGTCCCAAGAGGGTTGGTGGGAGACTTCCCGAGAGGTCTTCTTTGACCTCTGGAAACCTCACCCTTAGCAAGGGATACATTATCGATTATTTTATTGTGCAGCCGATATCACTGACACCCGACCATGCTCTTCATGATGAACTGAGCCTGGCTGCGCGCCATCAGGGAGTATTTGTCCAGCAAATACAACAACTCAGGCAAGCAGTTTCTGGCATCCACCTGGCTCACCCTGCATATATCCGGCAGGTTATCACTACACTGACTGCTGGGCCACTTCCGGTAATGAAAGGATGTTTCGGCGGGCGCGATTTGTTTTTTATCGAGCCCAATGGAAGCATATGGGACTGCCCATCAGTGTATAAAATCCAGAGCACCTTGCCTGATCAATATCTCTCGATCAAAAATGCCTCAGCGGAACATCTCTTCTCGCAGGAGCGACGATGCAGAAATACTGACTGTTCGCACTTTTCGCAAGATTGCGTCAATATGTGGCAGCTTATGGAGTTTGATTCCATTCTCAGACAAGGAGAACATCGTCGTGAACAGCGTATTTGACGAAGTGTTTCCCAACGTTCCAGCCTTATTACAACGCCTACTCAGCCCATCCGTTGCTCCTGAAACGCTCGCGTTTGAAACGGCTCTTACCGATATCTTCTCTGTGAAGGAAGCGATCGCTGTATCATCAGGAACGGCAGCCATCCACTGTGCTCTTGCTGCCCTTGGCATCGGGCCAGGCGATGAAGTCCTGGTTCCCGCGCTCTCGGTGATCATGTCGGTTGTTCCTGTGCTCTATCAGCAAGCTCGACCTGTCTTTGTCGATTCAGAGCCGGGTCGTGTTGACTTCGACTATGAAGATCTGGAACGCAAAATCTCGCTCAAGACGAAAGCAATTATTCCAGTCTATCTCTGGGGCTGCTCCTATCACATGGACCGCCTGATACATTTCGCTGACCAGTATCGTCTGGCGGTGATCGAAGATGCCTGTCAGGCACATGGATCACAATGGCAGGGAGCGTATCTGGGAGCCTGGGGCGATATCGGATGTTTTAGTATGAGAGATGGGAAGTTATTATCGACCGGGGAAGGTGGATTCCTCCTCACGAACGATCATTCACTGGCTGAGCGTTGTCGGGCATTTCGGAGCCACTGGGCAAACACTCATGATCTGGAGCAATCGTATCGGCAAATTGGGCAGAATTACCGGTTATCCGAAATCCAGGCGTGGCTCGGCTGCAAACAAGTAGGTGATCTGGATGCAATCCTTGCCCAGCGATATTGGCAATCGACATACCTTCTTACTGGTCTGGCAGGTGTCCCTGGGCTGGAACCATATCGCTATGCCCAACAAGAAAAATCAAACCTGTTCAGCCCAGTTTTTCTGCTCAGTGAAGGATACGCAGAGAAAGGGATTGCGCGAATGTTAGCTGAGCGCGGGATCCCTAATAGTGTTGGAAGCTTCGGATTGAAGCCTGCCCACCAATGGTCAGTATTCTCAGCATGCACTCCTCGAACCTTGACAACGCCTCATGCGCAGCAATTTCTTTCGCGTACCCTTGCAGTATCGCTGCTACCACAGTATACAGAAGAGGATCTGGATCGTATAATCATGACGATAAAAACCACAATAGCGGAGGGAACGTAGAAAGATGAACGATAGCTCATCCAGCAACTCAACACGACAACTGCAAAGGGTCAAAGAAGCTTCATTTGTTATTCTCGACTTTGAGACTGTCACCCCGGCAGGTCGGCCACCAGAGCCATTGGAGTTGGCCGCCATGCGCATTGCACCGGGTCCCACTAGTGATCAATCATTTCGCGTTAGCTGGCTGATTAAGCCACCAGAAGGGGCTCCATTAACTGATTTTGATACCCGGCAAACAGGCATACGATGGCAAGATATCCAGGATGCACCAGATGTGGCCCACGTTCTTCGTGAGTTTGATACGCACTTGCAATTCGACTCGCCTGTTCTGGTCGATTGATCGATCTGAGACTGGACCAGTACCCACGCTCGACGATTGATGATCTGCTGCATATCGCAGGCGTCAAACGGAAACAAGAGAAGCATGAGCCAACGCAAATGACCTTGTTTTAGCTGGAAAGAGGAAAGAAGCGCAGTCAGGCCAGAATAATGATCCCGTGAGAGGGGAAATGAGCAAGTGTAGACAGAATGAGAGCAACCTATGACGAGATATGCCATCATCACTCGCGAATTCACGTTTGAAGCGTGCCATCACCTGCCAGGCCACCAGGGCAAATGCCAGCGTCCACATGGGCACTCCTATCGGCTGGAGATATCTCTGCGTGGCTCCATCAAAGAGGCTGTCGGGCAATCCAATGATGGGATGGTGATGGATTTCGGTGATCTCAAGCGTATTGTCAATGCCACAATCATCGAGAAAGTCTCCGACGCTGTGTCCAGAGGAAAAGATGCGCTCCCTATTGAAGGGGGCATGGATCACAACGATCTGAATATGCTTACCGGTATCCGCACAACTGCCGAGAATCTTGTCCATTGGATCTGGGATGCACTTGTGGTTGGAGGGATACCAGATGATTTGCTCTATCGTATTCGTCTCTTCGAAACGAAAACAGGTTCCGCCGAGATCACTCATGCCGAGCGGGGAGAGATAACACGATGACGACAACGACAACGCGCAAAATTGTAATATCGGAATGCTTCAAAACGGTGCAAGGTGAGGGAGCCTTCATCGGCAAACCCACGGTCTTTGTTCGCACTGGGGGATGCGACTATCGATGCCAGCAGTGTGATACACTCTATGCCGTCTTACCCGAACATCGGTCAGAATGGCAATCCATGACAACGGAAGAAGTCTTTGCCGAAGTGCAACAGCTTTCAGGTCGGATGCCTATTCTCGTCACACTGAGTGGTGGCAATCCTGCCATGCAGCCACTCGAAGATCTCATCGACCTCGGGCACGATTACGGCTATACCTTCGCTATGGAAACGCAGGGCAGTATTGCCAGACCCTGGTTCACCAAGCTCGATTACCTGACACTCTCGCCAAAGGCTTCCGGGATGCGCAACTCCTGGCCCAGTGAGTGGGAGCACCTGGATCGGTGTATCATGTATGCCCTGGAAGGTATACATGGGCAACGCCCACAGACCTATCTGAAGATCGTCATCTTCGACGAGGAAGACTACCTCTATGCCAGATCTGTTGCCGCCCGTTATCCAGAACTGCCCGTCTATCTCCAGACGGGAAATCATACGCCTCCCCATGTCGCGCAAGAGATCGATCTTGTGGGTATTCTCCGCAGGTTAGACTGGCTGATTGAGCGAGTATTGCAGGATCAGTGGTATAGTGCGACTGTTCTTCCACAACTTCACATCTTGCTCTGGGGAAACAAGCGAGGCGTGTAAGTGCATCAACCAGGAGGACTTTTTCTAAGAAGCCACAAAACCGAAGTGGGGTTGTATTGGCGAATCACTCGAAGCCGCAGCAGGGACAGAATTGGACAAGGATGGATGACCAGAGCCTCATGGAGAGAAGAGTTCATGAGCTCTTTGATACAGGAGTACAGTGCCAAAGTGGGATGCTACAAAGCCCATATCTTTGCATTCGCGTACACCGCATCGGCTGGACTACTCACGGCATCTGCAATGAAGCCAATCTGGCCCTGACTGTAAGTGTCATCATTGAGATGAGCGATAAACTGATGGTTCGCGTATAACTCAATGGTGCCCCCTTGAGCTACTACAGCAATCACATTGGTCTGGTTCAGTCCTTGTTTGATAGCTTTGCTGGTACCGCTCGTTAATGTCTTAGCATAACCACCATTTTTGTACAGAATGAGCTGATAATGCTTATTCTGAAGGATAAAAAGTGTATATCCAGAATATCGGCTGTGTGTGGTATCGGTTCGAAAGGTGATCCCACCTCCATCGCCAGTGATAATCTTCATTTGTATCTCAAAGACAAAATTGCTGAAGTCGGAGGAGCGAGTGGCGCAGAACGTGAACCAACCTACAGGTCTTTGATTCACATGGTAGCCATCGTTCTTGAAGGTACAGGTTGATCCTTCTTGCCATGTCAGGTGCTCATTACGCGTCAAAGGATCGTAGAGGAGCAACCTCCCACTACCAGGAGGATAGGGGTTAGGATTGGCTGCGCTAACTGAGGCGGTGGCAGTAGCTGCGCCGATAGTGGGAGTAGCTCTGGTTGTAAAGTGATTGAGAACAGCAGGAACAAGCAAGATACTACTCCCAATGAGGAACAGTAGAATAAGACTGATCAATATCAAACGTGTAGGATGAAAGACGGATGAGCGTGCTAGAGAGGGCTGAGCAGGAGATTGTGATCTTGATGGATGATAGTTCTGCCCGGGTTTTGTACTCATTTCTGCGTTTAGCTCGACCTTATCACCAGCGAGATTGGAGAAGAGTGGAGTAGCAGCGACATCACTCTGACTGGATGTGGAAAAATCCCCAAGATCTGGCACTGGCAGATCGCGATTACGTCCCAGCCATTCACAGAAAATAGGTACAGCAATGTGATAGTTGCCATTCTCAGAGATGATCAGATCGCGCCTGAGCAGATTTTGCAGCGTGCGTTGGGTGGTTCGATCATCCAGCCCGGTTTGTTGCTCGATACGCAAGCAATTACATACATCCAGGTCCGCTATGGCGACAAGACACCTTCTCTGGTCGTTGTTTGCGCGTATCCATAAGTCCATAAAATAATCATTCCAGGCCTCTAAAACCCGGTCTATTGCTGTTCTTACGTCTGATACATTCGCTTGAGTGCGCTCTTCTCTGTTCAGAAAATCAATCAGTGCTGAGCAAATTGCATGTATCAGAAAAGGATGACAGGCGGTGACACGTATGATCTCCTCAATGATGTCGTCATTAAAAGGATGTTCGGCGGAAAAATCTGGATCATCAGGTTGCGCGATAAGTCTGCGGACTTCGGCGGGCCTCAGGAAACTCACTCTCAGCGTCTGAACATTCCCAAAATGATTGACCCAGTTCGATCCCAATTCGCTGAATGTTCGTATCCCACTGAAAAGGAGAGCCAGCCGTGGATGATTTTGCATGACGCTGTGAAACCAGTCTAGTAGGAGGCTGAGATTAAGGTAGATCGCTTCACCCGCTTCTGCTAATGCCTCAAACTCATCGAAAGTGATAAGCAGCGTTTTATCTTCCTGTTCCAGGCCCCACTCAACATCTTTTAACCATTCTTCAAACAGGTGATAGATAGCTGCTTCATTTTTCTGATGAGCCTCTTGCAAACGTGTGTACTCAAGTTTTTCTGCTCGCATCCCTTTGGATCTCATCACCTCGCATATCTCCCTGGCAACACTGGCGAGAAAGGTTACAGCGCTGGAGGATATACCAGGGGTTTGTAGATCATAGAAGATAGGAAGGTAATGAGGGCCAAGCAAGGTAGGCAATTGCTTGAGTGCACTGGTTTTGCCCATTCGTCTTTCGCCATTGAGCAGGAAGGTTGGTCGATGATCTCCTCGACTCAAGGCTTCCTCTAATTGCTGTACCAGATCGCGACGACCGACGAAGAGGCTATCGTGTGGTTTAAGTGCTTGCCCAGGACTGAAAGGATTGTCGATCTGGTCGATTACAAGAGGAGTTTTCTCCAATCTTTCTTGTTCTTGTTCAGCAACTGCTAGCCAGGTAGTGATCACTTCGTCTAAGCGTTTATTCAGTCCGGTATCTCCGGAAGTCGTTTTAGAACTGCTTCTTTTCAGGTTCGCTACTATATTTTGAAGTGCTCTACGCTGAGCTTTACGATTCAATGAGTGTAGGTAACGCTCGGCATCGTGGCTGGCATCACTCAAAGAGGTAAAAGGTTCTGCCCATTGAGGGTCAATTAATGCCACCTCTTGTGGTAAAAGCGCGGAGAGTCGCTTATGGGCCTGAGCAATACCAGGCAAATTTCTCCGCTTCTCCAGATCGCGTATGGCAAGTTCCTGTGAAACTGCTAGCGCGATACTGATCTGTTGCGGCCTCTCCGCTATGATGAAGGCAACTTCTTCCATTGATCTTCTTCCATCTTCATCCTGTAGGGCTGCAATGAGTAACGCCTGTTTCAGACCAGGTAGAGGAGGGAAGGTGCATTCATCCCAGTAAAGTGAGCATCGGCGTAGGTAAGTAAAAACACGAAATGGCTGTATTCTGCTGGCTAGATAAGTTCTGAGAGTCGAAAAGCAACTGAAAGGATAAAGGAACAGTCGGTAGTAGCCTAGCATATAACTAACAACCCCGAAGAAGCAAAATATTGCGTAAACTAGAATGATAAACGTAACAGCAGGAGAAGTAACATCAGTACTTGAACTGGCTAATATGCCAATAGGAATAGCAAGTGATATGCCCCAAATATTCCCCCATAATAGGGACTTTTGGAAAAACTTCTCTCTTTTGAGATTCTTCCTGCTTCTCCTATTGAGCCATGCAAGACTCCCTGCGATGCTCCCGACTGGCACAGTGATAAACAGAAGATCACCGAAATTCCAGATATGTACTGTAGTGATCCTTATAATAAATACTCCAGTGGTCCACACAATGTTTCCAGCCATATCTCCTGAAAGATCGTTGCTATTACCAAATACTGTTCCAAATAAAATTCCGCCGATAATGCCGAATCCTAGCAAAATGATCAGGAAAGTGTTAATGTTGAAATCAGATGAATAAAAAAGAGCCGTAAGTGTATATATGATGCTCCAAGAAACAGCAAGGGTGATACCTCGTGCAATGCTAAGGATGATGCCTCCTAGAATACTAAGTATGGTAAATCCAATAAGGAGCCAGGTGGTTGTATATAAAAAGGTTGAAATATCTGCGTCTACCGAATTAAATATTATGTCAATAAACGATGCACAACAAAAAAAGAGAAACGAACTGAGGAACAGGGGCGCGCTTACTCTGAGCGTTGGTATAGTACGTTTCAGCTTAAAGTAGCCGGGTATTTCGATTTCTCTCCGAAAGCGTGCAGGCTGAAAAAAACAGTAGAATATCCAGGTGAGAGGTTCAGTTAGCAGATAGTGCCAGGCTCTTTTCAAAGGTTGCATCTATTGTGCCTCCACCACTGCTTGATATTTTTCTTCTAACCTTGTCGTGAAAGACCGCTGATAATCCGTCTCATTCGGGCGGCAACTTCCTGCGTTTTTATCGTCTAACAACATTTTGCCTGCCAGTTGCAGTCGTAGAGGATACCACTGTAGTTCACCTTGTTGACCATATTTTAATAAAAGAGTGCGTTCTTGTTCACTAAACTTTGCTTGCTCTCCTTTAATTTGAATAAACTCTCTGGTATCTTTCTCATCGAAAGGCTTGAGAAGACAGGCTTCAAAGATGTTGAAAAAGCCGCTGGTGTGGCCATCGTTTCCAACAATACTCAACAATGTTCGTTTGCTTGCAATGACCAGGCGTAAGCCCTCATCGCTAATGGCCCGAAGTCCTCTGAAAAAAGGTAGATTAAATTCTGCCTGATTGCTGAAGCCTTCAAACTCGTCTATGCAAAGAATAGGAATCAGGTTATGTTCTTGCAGCTTTTTCGTAGCTGCTTCCAGCACTTTTAAGTTTAAAGAAGTCTCCCTGGGCCAGATGCGCACACCCAGGCTTTCTAGTGCAGCTTCCGTAAACCCCGATACTGTATCGCAGCGCGGCATGGTAGCATTCAAATAACCTACTCGATAGCCGGGCCCCAGTTGATCGGGTGCCACCTGTATCAAGTACTCGATCAGCCAGGTCTTGCCAATTCTTCGGGGACCAATAATTGATGTTGATGAACCTCTGCGAGAGCGTCCTAAGAGTGTTATCCGTTCTTGTTTTCTCCCAAAGAACTCTTGTGGGTTAATAAGGTGCTCATTGAAGAGAAAAACATCGTTATACGAAGTGGCTTTTTCTGTTCGCGCTGGAAGTTCTGTAATTTCTAGCTGTATCTCTTCCCCACGAGAGAGAGTGATGGTTGAGGGAGAGTTGAAAGCCGGGGGAAGGTCTAGCGAGCTTGAGTCGGACCACTTTAGTTTCTTGAAAATATCTAAAAAGAATTCACGGCTATATTTATTGAGCATCAGGCCGCCTATACTAGAAATTATAGGAAAAACCGTAACTAAAAAGCCTGACCAGGGCTGTGGAATCTTGCCCAATTGGATGAGAAACCAGGCGACACCAAGGCTGAGAAGAAAAATACCGACGATAACAATGCTTGAGAGAAGCCATGGAGAACTCATTGTGTGTGGCTGGTGTCTAGTGGAGGACGGACCTGGAAGCAATGCTTGATGGGAGCGATTGTGCATGACCTGATATGGCTGGGAGCCTTGTGTGTGCTGTCGTGCTGGTACAAGAGCTGATAGATCAGTTGGCGCGAACGGCGTATTGAGCGCCTCTGTAATGGCCTCTGCCACGCGCATCCAGGTCTCTTCACGCTCCGCTTCTTTCATTGCTAAGAGCGGAATGAGCGGCTTATTCACAAATTGGAACGCCTCAAGAGGAGTATTATTATAGTGACATGGTTTGAGCAGTACTGGTAAAATCGTGACCTTTTCTGATTCAGCTGCAGACAACAGCGGTGCGAGTTCATTGTGCTCAATGAAATCGGATGCCAGATAATCAGCACTGACCAGTAAGACGGCGACTTTTGCAGTCTGAAGAGCACTGTTAGTCTCTGATTTCCATTTTTCACCAGGCATAATCTTCGTGTCATCCCAAAGATCGACTCTTTTGTTCCGCACTTCAGGAGCGAGATGAACCTGGAGTCGTTGTAGAAACTCAGCATCTGTATGGCTATAGCTAATAAAGACCCTGGTACGTGCTGGTGGAGAGGATGCCATCTCTGTGTGCTCCTCGTGTATAAGAACTTATGTAAATGCATAATAAGTATACAAATAGATCGCTCTTGCTGTCAATATGCTTGTTCTGCTTTTATCTCGTTTCGTTAGAAAAATGTCAAGATTTTTTCATTGAGAAATCTCTCTTTTGTTGAAAGATTATTCATGCATAACCGTTAAAAAGCAATTGGAAACGCCGCTCTCGTAGCTAGTGAAGGCTCCTGTATCGAACATGGAAAGCTTATCTTGCGAGAGGAGGCAGCAGATGTCTCTCCAATGCACTCAACATCACTGCTGCTGGATCTTTTTGCTGGAGTAGGGATACTTCTGGCTCGTATAGAACGCATACCCCGTATCTTCTGAGCACGCGTATACTTCTCGATAATGCTGGATGATAGCTTAACCCCTCTCCTGTCACAGGAACTGCAACGATTGGCTTCTTGAGTCCAGTGTATTCACAAAGCAGGCCAACGGCAAGCGTATCAGTGATTCCTAATGCCCACTTATTCAATGTATTAAACGTCGCTGGAAAGGCAATGAGAGCATCTGCTTGCGGCAGAATATCAGGATCATCAGGATGCTTATACTCACTTCAGACTGGATAACAAGTAATATGCTCAATATATTTGATATCAAGAAATTTCGTTCCCTGTGGCGTTGCGATTACGCAGACGTCCCAATTGATAGTTTGTGCCTGTGTGACCAGCTCAGGGACCAGTTGAGCAACTGGAGACCCACATGAAATCACATAGAGCACTCTCTGTCGTGCTCAAAGTCAAGAGGAACATGCGGAAGTTTTTAGAAGAAGGTCTTCATGCCTCGGCGTCTTATTCTTGAACCGATGGAATAAGTGGATCACATCATTCCAGAAAGAATGCCAATCCTGGAAAAGATGGAAGGGTCCAGAGCAGCACACAAAAAATTGAAATGGAGATGAGAAAGCCTGAGCGCAGAAGCACTTCATTGCAGTGCCAGCAGGGAAAGCGTCAACAGGGAGAACACGCAGGTATCATAATATACGGTGCCTGGCAATGCAAGCATATTAGAAACTGTTGAGTATAAGGGGAAGGCCCGCCTCCCGTGCTGACTCGCCAGTTTCTGAAAACTTCATTCAGCCTTGCAAGGCGCTGGAAGAAAAGCGGCTCAAGGATACAGATACTGCTCAAAAGAGAGCCTCAAAAAGGACAGTATCGTACGCAGTGAACAATAACAATCCATCAAGAAGGGGATACGGATATGGTAGCAGCATCTCGCGCATCATTTTTATCGGTAACGAAGGTATGGAACAAGTACTCGTTTCTCATGTCGGAGCAAAAAGCCCAGGTAGAAGAAAGGCGAGAGCGATGTTAGCAGCACATGAACAGCGTAGTGAAGTCGCGCGGCTACTGAGGCAGATTAGTGAAGAGTATGAAGCTGCGCAGCGAGGGTTGGTAGGGCTCTCATACGGGACATCGCAACATCAATTCATCACCGAGAAAATGGAACGTATGGGAGAACTGCATACACAATTACATGACATTGTTGGTGAGGCTGCCATTGTTATGATTGCCGACCAGTTGAATGCATTTCCTGATCATGCAAGTCAACCTGTTCAGTGAAGATGGGATAGAGTCGCAAGGGAAAAGGAAAGAACACGATGACTGACCATCAAAAGAACAGCACGAAGAATACCTATTTTCTCGATCCTGGCAGTCCCGCTGAACTGGCTCGCTTAATAAACCAGGCTAACATGGTAGCACACACGATGCAATGGCTGTTCCCGCCTGGCGTCGAGCATTCAGGCTTCCGAGCCGTTCTTGATATCGCGTGTGGCCCTGGCAATTGGGTGCTTGATGTCGCCTTTCATCATCCTGATATTGAAGCTGTCGGCATTGACCTTAGCGATCAAATGATCTCGTATGCCAGAGCGCGCGCCAGATCACAGAGATTATCAAACGCAATTTTCGCCCATGGGGATGCCACTGGGATGCTCTACGACGAAGCAGCTGCCTTTGATTTCGTCAATGCGCGCTTTCTGGTCGGCTTCATGCAACCGCATCAATGGCCCGCTCTGCTAGCAGAATGCCTGCGTATCTTACGTCCAGGAGGCATCCTCTGCCTGACAGAAGGCGAGTGGGCACTTACCAATAGCCCGGCCTATCAGCAGTATTCACGCTTGATCTCACAATCCCTGAAGAACACCGGACAAAGTTTCTCCTCTGATGGACATGACCTGGCAATCACGCCGATGCTTGGCAAACTGATGCGCGAAGCCGGATTTCGCCAACCTGGTTTGCAAGCTCATACTCTGGACGTCTCCTACGAACAGGAGGGGTATATCGGCTGGCTGGAGGACTGTCAGGTCCTGTTTAAACTCTCCATGCCGTTTATTCGGGCTTGTCTACCTGTCACGCAAGAAGAACTCGATGCTCTGTACACCCGGGTGCTGATCGAGATGCAACAAGAGACGTTTTGTGGGATTGGCTTTTCTCTCTCTGTCTGGGGAGCGAAGCCTGTGTAAAAAGGGCGACAGGAGAATAACGCACATCATTTGCCATACTACTCATCGGTCAGCATGCCTTCAGTGGATGGCGCAGAGCTCCTGTGGCAAGGATAGTAACCTCCTTATCATCAAAATGGTATGAAAAAAGGAAGAGACTCCACGATGTCACATTATGACGACGATATATAAAGATATGAAGGAAGGAATCTGGATACAATGGGTCTGTTTCCGTGGTCGAGACGGCGTAAACCAACACGCACAGCAACCAGATGGGAGCCGACATACCCGCGCCAGTCGGTCGTGAATGATGGGCGTCGGCACTTACAAGGAGTCACCTATATCTTACCGAAAGACTTGCCAGAAGCGAACCGGCTCGATTTCCAGCATCATCTTCTGCATGCTATTCTCAAGGGCAATTACGTGGCCCCTCTTGGGAACCAGGTGACGAGTATCCTTGATGTGGCAACGGGAACAGGCCGATGGGCGCGTGAGATGGCACAGGCGTTCCCATCTGCACAGGTGATCGGTCTGGACATGGATGTTCCACATCGCGGTTCCTATGTCGTACCACCCAATTATCAGTTTGTCCAGGGGAATATTTTTGCGGGCTTACCATTTTCTGATAAGAGTTTTACGTTCGTGCATCAACGTTTTCTGGTGCTTGGCCTTTCAGCGAAGCAATGGCCATTTGTTGTTGGGGAACTCGTCCGCGTGACGCGTCCAGGGGGATATGTGGAACTCGTGGAAGGTGGGGGAACATTTTACCAGATTGGCGATGCCACTGGGCAGCTCCAGCAGTGGTGGAGTGTAGCCAGTCAAGCCAACGGGATTGATGTCTTCTTAATGGCTCGACTCCCGCAACTGCTCCAGCAGGCTGGACTACACCACATCAGGCATCGTACCTATCATGTGCCTGTTGGGGCCTGGGGTGGACGTGTTGGAGAAATGCTCAAACAGGATATTCTTGCCAGCCTTCCAGGAATCAGAGCGTTTGTCTGTACACACGCATCGATCTCTCTTGAAGCATTTGATGCGACAGTCGCAGCGCTTCCTGGCGAGTGGGAGCGATGCCGAACAGTATATGAATATTATCTGGCTTATGGACAACGAGAGCCATGAATAGCGGTGGAACTGTTAGTTTATCTGATTGGAGCCATAGATACATCAAGGAAGTCGCCAAAAGATAATATTATCAATTGAGGTTGAGGATTACTAATGCAGAATAGTATCGTTTTCATCCCCCTTCGGAAGGAAAGCAAGTCAGATAGGTATTGTATCATTACCGGCGCTCATCGTGATGATGTCTGTGCTTGATCCATCCTCATTCATCTGAGCGCATCTGATTAAGAAGCACGCGCAGATGTTCTCCCAACTCATAATCGATGCGTCCCGTATTCAGGAGGAAGCGGATGAAGCGCTTGAAGCTCGTCAGTGGTTGTTTGCCTGGGTGTGCTTCCAAATAGGACCGCAGGTCAGCCTCCGTAAGATCAAGAATTGCGCGTGGAGGATCGGCTTCTAAGAGCGTTTCGTGCGCGAAATCTTCGATGGTGGTGGCATGCACGTCAACCATGTGTTCACTCAGTCCCCCTTTGCGTAACTCGCGCCGAAAGGCTGTGAACACCTTTCGATTGTGGGTGCTGATCTCATGACGCTGGTGAGTTGCTGAGGTCATCTGGTCTTCGGGCAATAAGCTCGTGATGATTCCTTCTCGCTCTTGAAGGTTGCGATACTGCTCCTGCAGATTACGGCGGATGCCCGGACCTAACAAGACGTTGTAAGAGACAATCAGGCTGTCATAGATAATGTGATGCTCGAATGGAAGTAAGACCGCCTGGGCATACACTGGCAGTGGGAGAGGAAGCGTCTCTTCAATGGTGCTTACTAATCCAAGCACGCCGTATGCGTGCGCTGGAGTGGTATGGGACAGGAAGATCGTATACTTCTGCAGGGAGCGAACGATGGAGAAGGAGTCGGCGATGCGATATTGCCAACTCTCAATAACAGAGAGATCTGCTGCAGATAACTGGGCCGGATTGTCGGCGATAAAGCGCTCACGTACCTCATCATGGGCCCAAAGGGCGTCGCGTAATTGGACGGTGACTTCTGTGGAGACAGCTTCCTTGCCAGGTGCCTCAGGAAAGTCAGGGACGATATGTAACTGTGCATTGACATAGTGTAATAATGCAAACCACATGCGATAAAAGCGTTCGATGTCCTGGGGTGGTAAATGCATAAAAATCAAACTCCCTGCGAGATAGTTTCACACCCTCATGTCTTGTATCGTATCACGGCTGACAAGGAGAGAGTCATGAGGCATCCTCTCCTCTCAAAGTACGATTCTCCCATGAGGCTCGGCATCTCTTTTCTTCTCAGGAGACTATGTTGTGATAGTATACCATCCATCTCCCTTCACGACACTTTTCCCGACGTGTATCAACTCTCCTATGACCAGTAAGTCCAGGAATGGTGCCAGGTCTCCTTCAAAGGTGGCGCTTCCCATCAGTCCGCCAAGTGGCATGGATCGCTTCTGGCGACGAGAATAACTTTTCAACTCTTGCCAGTATGTCTGATCACGACTGCATTGTATGCTCTCTGCCAGGTTGAGCCAGTCCTCCTTTTCTTCTCGGGCAAGAACCAGCTCCTGGTCGCCATAGTAGCATTCCAGCGCGAGATAGCGTTCGAGCAGACGCTGCATCAGAGGACGAAAGCTCGCCTGTCTGACGGTATGCTCCCGATCTATCAGGCGCAGCGGTGTGATCAGATGGAGAGTGATCCGCTCTTTGCTCAACTGTGCTGCGCGCTCCCTCACCTCCTGAGGCTGGACGGTCATTACCGGAACCTGTACGAGCAGATCTCCTGCTTCATAGATGGTCTGTCGCTGCCTAGTGAAAGGGTGAACGCATTGCACGCGCTCGACGCGAAAACGCCCTCGTTGACCCCTATTTTCATCCAGGCGGTGTCCTACACCATCGGCCTCAAACTGAGATAGCGAGAGCAGGATATAAGGCAAGAGTTGCACGATGTTTCCGATCAGCGTCATGCCGAAGGAGAAGTGCTCTCCCACACGATAATACCGGGCTCCGTCCTGTGGCGGAATAATGACATACGGGCGCGGAATATCCTGTCCGTGAGGACTCTCTTCGCGTAGTGGGGCAACCAGCGTGCTGACCGGGCAGGTCTCGTGCAGAGGGCATGCCGCGCAGGTGGGTGCGCTTTTATTGGCACAGAAACGCTCCCAGATGGCGTGGAAGAAATTTCCACGCAGTGATGCACCACTATAGACATCGAGTTCCAGCGGCGTCACGGTCTGAACGGTGAACTCCAGGTGGGTCGTTGTTAATTTCAGTATCTTCATTTCAGTATCCTCATGATTTCAGTATCCTCATGCGGATCGACATTCCGTCTCAGCCAGGCCGCTCACGCCTTGAGGGAGTGTACCTGGAAAAGCTGAAGAGGTCAAGTGTTTTTGCATTGTGGAGGCGGATCGAAAGGTCAGTGGCATCCTCTACTGCTTCTAGATACGCTGATACCAGCTATAATTACGAGACGAACGAGTATGCTCATACGGTAAAACGATATGGCGCAGCACACGATCCTTATGCAGGACGATTTTTGCATCGTGATAGATATTCGCCTTCGCAAAGGTGAGGCTCGGCCCACAATCATCCAATATCTGTAAGGTGCCTGCTGGCGAAAAGGGCTGTAATGTCGTGGCGGTGAGATGGATAAAGTGTCCTTCTGGTTGCTGCGCATCGACAGAAGGAGGCTGCGTAATTTGCAGGAACCCTCCGCGTTTGCCCAGGTAATTGATCTGCATGAGAGCATCAGGAAGAAAGTCATTCAGTGGACTCTCAGCGGGAAGCTGGCAGGCCAGCCGCAGTGGGCCCTGATACTTGACGTATTCTCGGTATGCGATAGTTGGTTGCATGGGGTATTCCTTTTTCTCGCGTGCTCTCTGAGCTTTTTCGACATTGCTTTTATCTTTCAGTTCGCGCCTGATCTTGCTGAAACTCTTCATCACCAGAATGGTCTCCGGCAGCTCCAGCGAAAGGGCGAGATCACGCAGGAAGGGAAACTGGCGTTCCCCTTCTGCGATACCCCGGCTGCGGATAATATTACTGAGCAGTGCCATCTTGATGGCGTATGGGGTTGGGATGAGCAGCGTTTTTCCGCCCGATGATGTTGCTCCGGCTGGCTTGAGCGAGAAAAAAGATACCGGGAGATAGTGCGCGACAATCCACATAGCGGGTCTCTCCTCACACGTTCTACCAGGTTAATGCCTGCGGTGTACTGCTATCAATCAACTCACGCATCTTTTCTGCAAAGTCTGGCAATGTATCGAATGTCTCTATTTTGATGTGCTGCGGCCCTTTGCCATTGAGCGCGGCGGCAATACGTTGTGCCTGTTGACGATACGTGGAACGTTCGTCACGTCCGCCAATCAAGGGACTGACTAATGGAGCTGGAAGGGCGCTATCACTGGTTGCAATAAAGCCTTCCAGTGCAACTAGGTGCGGCAACTGAGTTGAGCGCATGGCACCATTGAGTTCTAGAAAAGTATACATAACGCTTTCAAGGAGCAGCGTCATGCGTCTCTGGCGCTCCTCCTCACTGAGGGCATAGATTTGCGTAATATCGTTATAGCCAATGCGATTGAGTTCAAAGTGACTGACCAGGGCATAGACGCCGCTGGATGCAGGACGATGAAAGATATTTTGTCCCCGGTTCGCTCCCCCCTTTTGCTCATCGGCATCGGCCTGGAGCTGTTTTGCGCCTCGTTCCGGCACATATTTCACATGAAAGTAGCTCTCGGTCCGCGACAATTCAGGAAGAGCCGCAACCCAGCCAAACTCACAGACCGACTTACGCGGCACCGACCGTTTCCCCTCCGTGACCAGAATGCCGCCAATATCGTCCATTGCGCAGTGTTGTAGAAGCTGATTGATAAATTCAGCATCTTTCCCGCTGGCAGTGGACAGAAACTGATCGTCGGCATTAATACGATTGACGTTAAACTGCTGGCAACTGGCGCAGAGGCTCAAATGCTCTTCTTTCGCCCGACGATAAAAATGCTCCATCAGGACATGTTTCAACATATCACCTGAGATGGCATTCACATTATGGAGAATGTTATCTTCGCCTACAATATCAATCATGCGCGTCTGAATCTGGTTGCCTTCACCGCCTTCATTATTCAAACTATGCATATTCAGTGTCATACGGGCAGCAAGTGACAGGGAGATAATTGGATTGCTCATAGCTTATGTTTCCTTTCTGTTATTCTGCTTCTGCTGGTGTTTCCATGTCAGTTTCCGTGTCGTCATCGTGCAATTCTGCAGGCGATACTGCTTCCAGGCGAGCATAGCCATAGGAGATCAGCATTTTGGCGATGAGTTCCGTCGGATAGCGGTCAAGCAAGTCGTTTAATTGATCAATATCCGCCGTTGTCACCGGATAGCGTAAATGATTCTTGCGATAGTCGTCGGTGGTCAGGCGACGTTGAAGCTTGCGTGCAACCTTCTCCTCTTCTCGTGCGGTCTCTGCATTATAAAGGAAGAGAAATTCATTGAGTGCGTTTGTAAAGTCGTCGCGGTAACGAGCCTTGCGTATCAGCTCCTGGCCCAGGCCATAGCGCACCTCGTAACGATTGTCGTTCTCCTGGGTATAGCGGCGTTGCGCCCTGACCGTTGCTTCGCGGATGGCAGAGGCGATATGTTGAAAGCCATGATTTTGCGAGATGGGGCTCAGATCCCCTTGCTTGTTCTGATGATTCATCACGAGAATATCCAGACCTTTCTTTGTAAGTTGTGGTAGCCAGCGTTTGACCGCTTTTTCATGCTCGCGCTGGCGGAACAGATAGCTTCCATAAAGTGCTGCAAACGTCCAGAATGGCTGCAGATCATGACCGGAGAGAAAATCACGATAGGTACGAAGCAACTCAAGTTCGTCGTTGCCTTCTTTTCCCTGGTGCCCTTCGATACGACGAATGATGCGCAGGTGTTCTTGCAAAAGTTTATCGGCAGCTTCAACTTGCGCAAGAGTGGTGAACTGTGGAAACCAGCTCGGAACGTTGATGGTTGAGACGTTCATCGTCGCGTGTGCACTACCCATATCCTTATAAAAGGCCACATCGAAGCCACGTGCAATGCTCATGATGGGTTTATCTTCCCAGTCAGCTAATCCCTGACCACTGTTCAGTTCGTCTTCACGATGCCTGACCAGTACCTGGGCCAGGCGCAGCGCTGCCAGTATGTCCAGTTTGATGGCGGTGCTTGACCAACAGATTGCCCGGAAGTCATCCATCATGCGAGTCAATGTCCCCAATGCAACCTTTGCAGGTTGAATGACATAGGTTTTGCGATCTTTGCTCCCTTTAAGCACATATGGTACTGCCCCAAGCATAAATCCCTTGAATTTCAGTAGTTCAAGCAGCCAGAAACTGTCTACTCCACCGCTGGTGAGATGATCACTTTTGGGCGTATTCGATCCTTTCCCCGTGGTGGGATTAATGATCTGAACGGCGGTTACGGTCGCCTTCCGCTCAAGACCCTGCTCCTTTGCCAGTCGCTCCCAGTCTTTGCAGGCAGCTTCTACGTCATTTTCTGGCTGCGAGAACAATCTGCAGAGTAGACCAATCGTGAGCCACTGCTGTTGTGGGGAGAGACCTCGCCAGCGCAGCACAATTGCATTGAAGGTATCAGGCACTTTCATCATGTTAATTGCCTGATAGTGCGCCAGTTCTGGTCGTGGCCCATTTTTGCGTAACTTTGTCAGTTCAGGATCGCTACTCCAAAAGGCATCGGGCGAACGCAAACGTGGATCAAGCAATTTGCGTTGTGCAACCATCTGTTTCTGCTTCTCGCGCTGATCGTCGTAGTCGAAGCCATCCTGCAACGTACGCCCCTTCTTTGCCTGCCGCTCGTCTTGTTTGGCCGAGATGAGCGGGTCAAGAAACGGCATCCACGTATCGCTGATCAGTTGCTCCTCGCGCAATTCGTGCTGTAACGTAATTTCATAGGAGCCATTTTGAAATTGGAGCACAATCTCTTCATCGGGCCTGCCAAGCTCTTTGCATACCTTTTGCAGCATGTCTGCCCAACCGAGAGCGAGCAAGGTGTCCGCTGAGGTATTGTTGCTTCTATTAACATAGAATGTCTTCATGCTCTTTCCTGCTTTAACTGAGAATGAGATCGCTGTTCTACTGCTGCTTCTACTTTCAAAAGACATTATGACGCTCCAACTGCGTAAAGATCCGCTCGCTGATCTGCCAGGCGCAGAGCCCGTACGATCATGAATGCCAGCCATGTCTCCAGCAGCTTCTCAGGACCAGCCGCAACATCAGGTTGTGTGAAACGTCCCTGTGAAGCATTGGCGGGAAACAGATCTCCTTTTTCAAACTTCAGGACTAAATGGTCAAGATCGTAGTTCCAACTATTGTCACGCCGCACGACCTCAAACGCTTTTTTGATAGCGGCTTTCGCTTCCGCAGTAATCTTTGTTGCTCCATATTCATGTGCCTGAGGTGAGTGATGATGCGCGATGGCACCACATACGGCGCGTAGAACGGGAATGTTGGTACTCTGAGGACCATCGATGCCGAGGCTGTGCATGATCAACATTCTTCCAACCATGACACTTTCACACGCATGTTTTGGCCGTTTGATTGACAACTCTT
>WNFY01006630.1_pt1 | contig 18987 bp, 18 predicted proteins | sample 5400091 | NCBI WGS metagenome assembly WNFY01 (sample SAMN13153364, study PRJNA577476) | soil metagenome | isolation source: 60 cm soil or saprolite under grassland replicate 1 | place: USA:California | collected 2016-06-15
TTCGTGAGAAACTTAAAATGCTTCATGTGCTGTCAACAAGTGAATTGATTGCAGGTAATGATGGTGACATAGTTAAAGTAGCAGGTCTTGTTCTTGTAAGGCAAAGACCGGGAACCGCCGCAGGTATTTGTTTCATGACAATTGAAGATGAGACAGGAACAGCTAATCTTGTTGTGTTTCGAAATTTATTTGAGAATATTTATAGAAAAGAAATCCTTCAATCAAAACTATTAATGGTTGAAGGCAAGCTTCAAAAGGAAGGAGAAGTAATTCACGTGATAGTTCAACATTGTTTTGATTTTACAAAATTGTTACGTGGTTTAACCGTAACTAATAGCGAAAATCTACCGGTGCTTACATTGTCTCCTCGCGATGAAAATAACGGATTTCCATTTTCGACTGAAAATAAGAAAACACAGGTTCAGCAAATTGCTCAGGAAGAACTTTTTCCTGAAGCAAGAAATTTTAGATAGGAATATCATTATTGGCATCATCCTTTGATGTCTACAGTCTTGAAATAAATTATTCCCAAACGATTGGTATAAAACAAAAAGCACAAAAGTCAACGAGTTTTTCAGGAAGACAAGAGTTATATAGAATTACCGATGGAATTGGCGGCGTAGTCAGGAATTACAAAAGTGTATAAAAACAAATAAATTTTCAAATCTTCAAAGGACTTAATTAACCCTATCCTTTAGTTACTTTTGCAACCATATATTTAAATTTTGAAAAACATTTCATTCCTGTCGCCATGGATACCAATAGTATAAATGAATGACCTGAAACGAGTTCAGGGCAGGTTGCCACGCTCAGTTCCTATGAAAGAGGAACTTTGAACTGAGCATAGCAACAGCCGATGCCATGAAAAAGAAAAGATTGCTCAATAAAAATTTTCCAAAAGACCTGTGAAGTTTGATTAAGATTATTCTTATTTACTCTACATGGATTTTAAATCCCAACTTATTGTAACCGGTTTTTTCTTCCCACACATTTTCGTTGGCAAAACGAATAGCGTATTCAGGACGTGCTGCAATAGAAGAAAATGCATCAGGTAAAAACATTAAGATCTCATAGTCCGATTTAGGTATATCTGCACGCAACACTATTTTTATATTGAGTGATATTTTGCCGCATTTCTGCGCTTTTAATTATAAGTTGCGGGAAAGAACAGAATGCCACTGTTACAAACAGTATAACGGCGAAGGACATAATGCTGCTTCTCTTAATTCCACAGATGGAATCCCGGACATTTTAAAAGTGCCTGAAGGAAACCTGTTGGTAGGAAATGGATATGCTTTGGGAGTACAAATCTACCAGGTTCAACGAAGTGCAAATGATCCAAATGTTTTCTCGTGAGTAAATATTGCACCTGACGAAAGGTCCCAACAAAGGCCAAAATTAGAGGGAGTAACTGAAGATATAACGGCCGTTGGTTGCTGCTGGAGGCTGTTGATTCGCTTAGCAGTGCTCATAATAAGATAACCTACATTCAGCGGTTATTTATTGCAGGAGGTCTGGCGCCAACAACAGGAGCCGATGAAGCGCATCTTCGTAAGCTGGACAGCATACCCTGTAAATTTATCGGCACCAAGTATTAGAGTCAAAAAAGGGACAAACTCAAATTTTATCTTTATTATGATTCCATTTCTTCAAAAGCTTCTTTAAAGGCTTGTGAAACTGCTTCCGAAAAAGGTGACGGACGGTTTTTACGCTTCAATAAAAAATTCATAATTAATTTTATCAGTTTCATATTATCGTTTAAATGCAAAAGATAAAATCCTGTCAACAATGAACCAGGCAAATAAAAGACTATACCATGATAGGAATTAAATCAGACGACGACTCGCAAACAAGCTCTTCATCAGATACATGAGTTTGATTGTGAAAGAATTCCTTAAGCATCCGCATCATTAATACTTATCAAAACAATTATGTTCTCTATCGCTAATCAACGCTCAGGAACAATTTAGTTATCTGGGAGGCACATACATATTACCGCAAAGAATTATTGGTCAAAGGATCGATAACAGCTTTTACTTCAGAGATTGTATTAATGGGAAATTTACCTAGTCTGGCATGTTCCCGAACCACTTCTTCATTCTCTGCTATATGAATGCAATAAATTTTATCATCTGTAACAAATGATTGTATCCAGTAATAGGGTTTATCTAAAAGATTAATGACTTCGCAAGAAGTTTTGGAAATGGCTTGTAACTCCTCGGAGGAAAGGTTTCCAGCGCCCGGCAGGTTTCTTTCAACAACAAATTTTTTCATACAAATAGTTTTTATGATGAATAACGATCATAAAATTTGGAATAATCTTTTTGCTTGATGACAGAGGTATTCCCCATTTAAGTATGAAAGATTCCCTATTTTATAATTTCCCGGCGAACGGCTTCCAGAACAGCCTTTACATGTGAGTTCACATCGAGCTTGAAAAATATGGAGGAGATATGATGATCAACAGTTTTGGGAGATAAAAAAAGCTTGTTAGCAATTTCTTTGTTCTGCAAACCTTCTTTTTAGCAGTTGTAAAACATCTAGTTCCCGGTTCGGTTAAAAGTGCCGGGTTTGATTGGGTGGATTTTCTTGTGCCACGTGGAATGCTTTTAATACCGCAAGTCCTCATTTCAAGTTTCATTTTTTGGCAAACAGCATCAGTATTAAGGCCTTGAACGATTGCTATGGGGTTATAAGTTAAAATAAATCCAGCTCTGGCTAGGTCGGTCAATACACCTCCTATCGGCGTGCCATACATGAGGCACTCCTGAAAGTATTAAACCGCGTGTCCTTTATTGGCAGACAAGACCTGTTTGAAAATATTGAATTGAATATAACTGCTGTTTTTATTGAGTATTTCATAGCTAAACTGTTTTTGTGAAATAAATAAAAGCCCGGCGCTCCATGTCCATAGTACCTTTAGCATCTTTATCGTAATGAACTGAGATATTCATTATATGAAGTGATTTAACGATGAATTTTTGTTTAATCAGCTAAGGCAAAAATTTGTAAAGCGTTTGGTTGCAGGAAGAAAAATTTTCTCTGTTACTATTTTTTGTTTCTGCACTATCACCGGTATCACGTTGTGTAGCCAAAGAAGGATTTGTTGCCTATTTTTTTCATAACCAAACTGACTGGTGTTCAGAGTTATTTCTATTTGGTGATGAGCTTTCATAATTTTTATTTTAGAAGTGTAGAAGTAGATTTTGAATTATTTTTTCACAAAGAAAAATTGCTGCAACGGAGTAAGGAGTATTTGTCACCAGATATTATCCTCTCTTATAATTTCGTACTTCTTGCATTTCGCCATCATAAACTCCTATTGTCTTGAGATAAGTTTTATCCTGTATATACAATATATATATGGGTTCATCATCAAAATAAACTTCTGTCACGCCCACAATTGTATAGTCATAATAAACGCTTTTTACAATGTCCCTTATTTGATAAGGTAATTTCTTCCCGCCATAAGAACGGATGGTATAGAGCGAAACGCCCTTGCGATTGTAAACGATGCTGGTTTGAACTGAGTCAACGGTAAACGAGGCGATATAACCATCGTTTAATTTTGACCATTTTTCATTGGTTATGCCTTTAAATGATTTTTCAAAGTCCTTTACTGCATGAGGATGAATACTGATTAAAGTATCTTTATCACGTGGTTCGCCTGTAGCGTCATCAATAGCAGAAGTTGAGAAACTGGGTGCATCACTTGCTGATGAACCTCCTATTGCAGATTGGGCATTACCATTGTAAATTAATGTGACCACAGCAACGACAATAGCCGTCAAAGTTTTAAGAATGTTTTTCATTTTTTTTATTTAAGAAATAGAGCAAATAAAAAAATAGCTTATATAAAAATTTTGTAACAATTGCCACTGGCAAGCATGGATTACCTAATGGCTGCTATATGGATGCAGTAGATTTTATTATCTGTAACAAATGACTGTCACCAGTGATAGGGTTTATCTAAAAGACTAATGACTTCGCAAGAAGTTTTGGAAATGGCTTGTAACTCCTCGGAAGAAAGATTTCCGGCGCCCGGCAGGTTTCTTTCGACAACAAATTTTTTCATACAAATAGTTTTTTTATGATGAATAACGATCACAAAAGTTGGAATAATCTTTTTGTTTGATGACAGAGGTATTCCCTATTTAAGTATGAAAGATTCCCTATTTTATAATTTCCTGGCGAACCGCTTCCGTAACAGCCTTTACACGTGAATTCACATCGAGCTTGAAAAATATGGAGGAGATATGATGATCAACTGTTTTTGGAGATATAAAAAGTCTGTTGCAATTTCTTTGTTTTGTAAACCGTCTTTTAGAAGTTGTAAAACATCTAGTTTCCGGTGCGGTTAAAAGTGCGGGGTATGATTGGTTGATTTCCTTATGCCTCGTGGAATACTTTTAATGTCAGAAGCCCTTATTTCAAGTTTCATTTTTTCGTACACAGCATCGGAACCATCTCCTCAATGATTGTGATTGTCTTTCTTTCGTCATCATCACTTCCTTTAAATAAAGCGAGTGCCTGTTGATAAGGCAACCTGATTTCTCCATAAGTGCCGCTACGGTCTGCGCCCTGCTTACTTCTATCTTCATGCCCTTGCTCATAATTGCAGTTCCACCTTGTCTAAGGCCACTGAGAAGCCCCGTATCGTCTCATCTACTGAATTGCTGTTTTTGTGTTCTTGCAACCTAAAGATACTTGTAACCTTATCTGCCGACTTAAGGTTGAATTGTTTTAAACAGCAGTGGTAGGATCAATTACAGCTTTTATTTCTTCAATTGAATTGATAGGTAAATTTCCACACTTTGCATGCTCCCGGATATCGTCTTCATTCTCGGCTTCATGAATACAATAAATCTTATCTTCTGTAATAAAGGAGTGAAGCCAGGAATAACGTTTGCCTAATACTGAAATAACTGCGACAGAAATTTTTGACACCTCTTGTAATTCTTCCGGAGTCATATTACCTGCACCTGGCAATTTTCTTTCAATGAGAAACTTTTTCATTATTAACTTTTTTGGTTGAATACAAACTTACTTCGAGTACTACAAAAGAATATAGGGTTTCTCACCCAATTAATAGGGCCGCCAACCCTATTTTAGAATGCCTGAACTAATAGCCTCGGCAACTGCTTTTGAACGGGAATTGACATCAAGTTTAAACAAAATGCTAGAAATATGATGGTCAACAGTTTTAGGAGAAATGAAAAGGGTGTTAGCAATTTCTTTATTTTGAACAGCTTCTTTTAATAATATAAGCACATCAAGCTCACGATTCGTTAGCTGAGCCGGATTGGTCTTTGTACTTTCTCTTAACCCTCTTGGAATTTTTTTAATCCCCGAAGAGCGCATTTCCATTTTTATTTTTTCATATACCGCGTCTGCACCTAATTGTTGAAAGATTGAAAGAGCATTTTTTTTATCATCTTCATTTCCTTCGAATAAAGCAAATGCTTTTTCAAACGGGCAACCTTTTTTCTCCCAAAAAGCAACGGCCTTACTTATTTTTCCCGCCCTTAAAAGTTGATAAGGTTCATACAATTCCAATAAGTTATTTTCTTGTTTTCTTGCTTTTTTCAGCCAAAAATCAAACTCGCTGTTTAGAAAAATATTATCAACTTTTTGTACGAGATCGATAGATACTTTCAATTCTTCTTCGGTAATAATATTTTTTGCTGTCAGCCATTCATATTCTAATAAAGAAATTATCACGGGTATGATTCGCTGATGTTCCTCAGTTTTAAATGCAAGTGCTTTTGCTTCCTGTAAAACAGGTAATACATTGGGTTCTCCTTTTCTTATTTTAATACTTAACAGGATAATGAGACAACCTATTTTAATGGTTCCTGGCTGACCTTCTGTTTGAAGCAAATTTTCTGCTATTGAAGCAGCCTGATTCCAATCACCGGTCTCAAGAAGCATTCTGGACTTCAAGGATAATTTATAATTATTCGAGGAATCAAGATCCCTTTCTTCGCAATAGTTTGTGCCCTCCTTTAAAATTTTTTTAGCCAGGTCATAATCTTTTGCCTTCAAACTGCAGCAAATAATATTTGAATAAGCCCTGGCAGCTTGTTCATGAAATGAATTTTTTAATGCAATGTCCAGGCTTTCCATCAAAAGTCTTTTTCCGGTTTCTTTCAGTGACTGAACTTTCCATTGTGCACTGCCTACATTATTAAGGGCATGGCAAAGAACCTCATCATCCTTTAATTCGTTCGCCATTTGAATAGCCATATTTCCCCATTTAACACATTCCGAAATTTCTTCTGAAAACATTTTCAGCTGCGACATATTACTGAATGCCATTGCTTTTGATTTGGAAGATGGCTGCGATTGTAAAATTTCAATTGCCTGTTTGCCATATTTTTCAGCTTTATTGCGGTTTCCATCAAACCACCAAAGTCTTGAAAGAAATCGTAAACTATTTCCTGTCTGTTCAATTTTATTTTTCTCCTGCCAGATCTTTAAAGCCTTTCCCTGGTATATAATAGCATCCCTTATTTGGTTTGTGAGGTAACACTCATAGGCGTACGCCTCATAAAATTCTACCAACAGATCTGTATCAATTCCTTCAGAATATTCAATAGCAGTAAGAAATAATTTTGAGGCTTGAATATGTGCTCCTACAGATGCCGCCTGCCTTGCAGCAATGGGTGCATATTTAACTACCAGCTTATTTTCATTTGCATTTTTTGCATAATGCACAATCCGCTCAATTTCTCCTTCTTCTTCAAAAGAAATTAAAAAAAGTTCAAGTATTTTTTTATTAAGCGCAATACGTTTAAATGGTGAAAGCGATCCTTCAATCGTTCTTCTGTATAATTCATGTTTAAAAATAATTCTATCATTTTTAATGATGATAATTTTCAGTGCAAAACAATGGTCCATTACCTCATCCCATGAAGATTTAATTTTAGCGAAGCGACTAATCTCCAATCCTTCGGGAATTACTGAAAATATTTGCCAGACATTCTTTGTTCCTTCTCCCTGGCGGTTATAAACAGAAAGAATGGCATCTTTAATATTATCCGGAACACTGAGACTATAACTCGCCAAAATCTCGTTTACATAAAATGGGTTACCCCCTGAAATGTTGTATACATCTTCTGCATCATATCCCTTTTCCTCTGCCAGCTTATAAACAGCCTGTCTGGACAAGGGTGCTAACTGAATGCGGGTGAATGTATCGGGAGAAAGCTCACCAAGCACATTTTTAAAAGTATACGGGGAGTTGATTTCATCGTCACGAAAGGTAAGAATGAAGAGACATCGCAATTGCACAATGCGCCTGGCAAAAAATTTAATAAAGTCCAGCGTTGCTTCATCTGCCCAGTGGATGTCCTCAAAAACGATCAGTATTTTTTCTTTTTGTTTACTTAGTTCATAGAAAAATTTTAAAAATAATTCGGACCGTTCTTCAATTGTATGGCTGTTGGGCCACAAATCGCTACGTACTTGCCATATGATATCATATAGCGGTGCCAGGGGGCGTGGTGTAAATAAAGCATCACATGCTCCCTGGTAAATAGTACAATCATCCTGTTGCATCTTACAAAAAGCCTTTACCAGTGCAGTTTTACCTATACCAGCTTCACCGCTTACGAATACACAATGTCCTTCACCGTCTGCAATGTTTTGAAATTGTGTTTGCAGCAATGCTAAAAATCTGTCTCTTTCAATCAGCTCCATGTTTTCAATTTTATAAAATGAGGATAGGTTTATTTTAAAATAGGGAAAAGTCCTCAATTGTTTTAATAAAATACAAAGTTCCTTCGCACAGGAATCCAAGTTTTATTAATTTCCCATCGGTACATTTTATTTATCAACGGTAAGAAACACGATAAATACAAACCTAAGTTTGAAAAGAATTGTGAGCAAGCAAGATTATCGGATTGGGTAAAAATGACCACTGAATCGCTAAAATAAAGTGTTGAGCATGAAATTATTTTTTTAATTCAAAAAAACTTATGGCATGATAACTAAAGTAAATATCAACAAGAAGTTTGAACAGATTAGGGAATATTGGACACCTAAAATTATTGGTGAACTTAATGGACAATACGTTAAGCTTGCAAAAATTAAAGACGAATTAATTTGGCACAACCATCAAGATGAAGATGAAATGTTTATTGTCTTTAAAGGAACATTAGTCATGGATTTTAGAGACAAAAACACAGAAACGAAACAGGGAGAAGTTTTAATTATTCCCAAAGGTGTAGAGCATAGACCTCGTACAAATGGAGAAGAAGTTTGGATAATGCTAATCGAACCAAAAGAAACCAAACATACTGGTGACATTGAACACGAAAAAACGGTGAAAAACTTTGAATGGATTTAGTAAAAAGTAAAAATTGCTTGGTTGATATTTATCGCGTACATTCTTATAAATAAAAAATAAAATCATTTTTAAATCGCCAACCCATAACCTACTTTTACTTTATCCATTACCACATGAGTATAAAAATGTTTAAGGTAAGGATTGTCCATAAGTTTAAGTTTTTGAAACTCTTCATAATGATTCATGTCCCTTGTATTAACGATAAGAACGAAATCATAAGTGCCCGTTACATAATAGCATAGGAAACTTCAGAACATTTAAGCATATCTGCTTTAAACAGATCAATAGCCTTCGAGTTCCCTTCATGCAGAATCACATCAACAACATAAGTAATTCCAATACCAACGGCAGAAGGTGAAATTATTGAAACATCAGCTTCAATAATTTTTTCATTTCTAAGTTTAGTAATTCTTCTCTGAACAGCACTTTGACTTAAACTTATCTCGTTACTGATTTCTTCCATGGTTAACCTATTATTTTGTTGAAGCAACCGCAACAGCTTCTTATCATATTCATCTAATTGAAGCATAATTTACCCGTTTGATTATAAAAATAGGTTGATTTAGTTGTTACTTCCTGCCAATAGCGTCTTTACAACAGATGAAGTTCAAAAGTTCAGAAACGAAACTTCGGGAACCAGAAATATTATTCACCTAAATAATGCAGGGGCAGGATTGATGCCGGATGTAGTAACTAAGGCCCAGCTCGATCATATAAAGTTAGAGGCTGAAATAGGTGGCTACGAAGCTGCCGAAATTAAATCTGATGCTATTAAGGCTTTTTATGAACAGGCGGCTTTTTTGTTAAATTGTAAACCTTCAAACATTGCTTTTACTGCAAGCGCAACGGATTCTTATACAAGAGCATTATCATCAATTCCATTTAATAAAGGCGATATAATACTTACTGATAAAGACGATTTTGTTTCTAATCAAATTCAATTTTTATCCTTACAAAAGCGATTAGGCATAAAAATCATTCATATTAATAATGCCCCAATAGGCGGAGCAGATTTAAACGATTTGGAAGAAAAACTGAAAAAACATCAGCCTAAACTTTTAGCGATTACCCATATTCCGACCAATTCAGGTTTAGTGCAACCTGTAAATGAAACTGCCAAAATATTCAACCGTTATTCACAGCTATATCAGGAGAAGACCTGGTATATTCTTGATGCCTGCCAATCAGCCGGGCAAATGAAACTGGATGTGCAAAACCTTAAATGCGATTTTTTAAGTTTAACTGGCAGGAAGTATTTAAGAGGTCCAAGGGGTACAGGCGCTTTATATATTTCAGATAAAGTACTCAATGCGGGGTTAGAGCCGATGTTTATAGATATGCGGGGCGCTGAATGGATTGAAAAAGACAAATACAAACAGCAACCCGATGCCAAACGATTTGAAGATTGGGAGTTTGCCTATTCCACTGTAGTAGGTATAAAGACAGCCATTGAATATTGCAGGAACATTGGAGAAAATAAAATTTGGCAGCAAGTAAAATTACTCTCGGGGATAACCCGGAATGAACTGGCAACAATTGAAGGAATCAGGATTTTAGACCGAGGAGCAGAAAATGGTGGTTCAGTTACTTTTCATGTTGCACATTTCAGTCCTGAGTATATAGTGTCGGAGTTGCTCAAACGCAAAATAAATGTGGTAGCAAGTTATAGAGCTTATGGTTTGATTGATTTTGATGAAAAGGGCGTTGAGTGGGTAATAAGAGCCTCACCACATTACTATAATACTATTTCAGAAATTGAGATTTTTATTGAAGCATTAAAAGAAATAATTAAAATCAAATAGACATGTTAGAATTAAGACCAATTTGCGAAAACTGTGGTAAGGATTTACCAAATGACAGCAATGAAGCAATGATTTGCACTTTTGAGTGTACATACTGCGCTGAATGTGTAACCAATGTTTTACAAAATGTATGTCCCAACTGCGGTGGTGGTTTTGAAAAAAGACCAACAAGACCCACTGAGTGTGTAACACCTGACTGCCTTAAAAGCTTTCCTGCAAAGACGGAGAAAAGATACAGACCAGTAGATTTAGAAAAATTTAAATCTCTCAAAAATCATTACCTGAACACTGATCCAAGAAAAAGGTAATGGCATCTTTTTATTTCTAACAATGCTCTACTACCTCAGGAAAGTAAAAATTTGGTCTCATACGGTTATATTTTTTTGATAATCCCAACGGACAAGAAAATGGAAAATATAGTTACCATGAATAGAAAAAGTGTAGATCGATCTTATGTTGTGAAGGTATGAGTTATGACGAATACAGAAGATTGATCGATGCTTTTATAACGATGGGAAAATCGACAGTGAAAAACGATTCGGAGAATTTATTAGAATATTCAAAGCTGAATGTAGTTCGCATGAACCGGCTTGATAAAACAACAGAAATAATGCCGGTGTTGATTGTGAAGATGAAATGATCTTCCTTATCGCATAGCCAAAGAATTGCCTTTTATTGAGAAAACTAATGCTTAAGCTTTAAAATTCATTTAGGGAATGATGCAAGAAAATTTTAAATCAATTGTCTGTAAAATAGGGGATAACCGATTATAAAATAGGGAAGAATTCTTAAAGTTCTCCAGAGAATAGAAAGTTGCTTTGCACTGTGATTATATTTCGTCAAAATTAAAAACAATTTATTATGCGAATTATCATGAAAGCATCTTTTGTCACGACTTTATTTGTCACTTTCAGTTTTATTTCCTTTCATCTGTCTGCCCAACCAAAGAAAACGGATACTTCTTTTCATACTACGGAAGCAAAAAAATTTTTTATTGATGTTCATCAATTAGAACCAGGTAAAGTAAAATATGAAGATGTTGCTACAGCACATGCTAAAGACCTGGCTGTTGAAAAAAAATACGGAGTTGATTTTTTAAAATATTGGGTTGATAAAGACAAAGGCCTGATATATTGTCTCTCATCTTCCAGTGATACTGAATCTATCCGAAAGACACATGCTGAAGCACATGGACTATTGCCAAATCATATTTACGAGGTAACAGAAGGAATGGAAGCCGCTTTAAAAGGCAACAAGAATTTATTCCTTGATATACACTATTTAGGTGCAGGAAATGTTTCTGCAGCAGATGTAGCCGCAGCCCATGAAAAAGATCTTGCAGTGCAGAAAAAATACGGAGTGAATTTTATCAACTATTGGGTAAATGAAAAAGAAGGTGTGGTTATGTGCCTGGCTCAGGCAAAGGATTCAACTTCTATTATTCAAACGCACAAAGAAGCACATGGATTATTACCGGCTGAGGTATTTAAGGTTAAAGAGGGAAAGTAATGCAAACCCTTTCCGGCTGTTGAAAGCTCAAAAGAATTCCTGTAGTTGAAGTTCCGCAAGCGAATAAATCGCGCGACGCATTTCCCCTGGTATTAATGCGGTCAGGGTTAATAAAAAACGTTGCTCAATTTTACAAAACATAAAATATAGCGCTTAGTATGATCAGTAAAATAAAAAAAATTCATTACAAAAATTCAGACACGGCAATGACTATGGCATGGGAGCATTACCCAGTTACGACTTTCGCGTCTAAAACAATCAACGGAAAACGTGTTGAATCAATTGATCTGTTGAGAGGCATTGTAATGATCATCATGGCGCTTGATCATGTACGTGATTACTTTCACCGTGATGCTTTTTTATATGATCCTGCAGATCTTACAAAAACCAGCATTTCCTTATTTTTTACAAGATTCATTACGCATTATTGCGCCCCCGTTTTTGTTTTTCTTGCAGGTGTTTCGGCTTATTTATATGGTTTAAAGAAAAGCAGGAAGGAATTGTGCTTTTTTCTTTTGACAAGAGGTGTATGGCTTGTATTCGCAGAGCTTTTTATCGTATCACGTTCAGAACATTTAATCCTTCATATACTTATTTGAATTTACAGGTGATCTGGGCCATCGGCATTTGTATGATCATTTTATCAACCATTATTTATATGCCAAAGTTCACTATACTGTTAACAGGTGTTATTTTAGTTGCGGCTCACAACATGCTTGACACAGTGCATGTACACGGCAATAATTTACCATCTTTTTTATGGTCAGTGTTGCATGATGCAAATCATTTTATTTTGGGTCGATTTAACGTTTATGTTCACTACCCTTTGTTATCGTGGATGGGTGTAATGACTTTGGGATATTATACAGGCAGTTTATATGCTCCTGGTTATGATTTCGTAAAAAGAAAGAAAGTCTTGCTATTAACGGGTATTGCTGCAATAGTTCTTTTTATCATACTGCGATCAGGTAACTTGTATGGAGATGCAGCAACATGGTCTGTGCAAAAAGATAGTGTATTCAGTTTTCTTTCATTTCTGAATGTTACAAAGTATCCGCCTTCACTTCTTTATATCTTGATAACATTGGGGCCGGCGCTGCTTTTTCTTGCCTTTGCAGAGAAACCACTGAATACATTGACAAAGAAGATCGCCGTTTTTGGAAGAGTGCCTATGTTCTATTACCTCGCACATATTCTACTGATACATATCCTTGCTTCAATAGCGGCACTTATAACCGGATATCCTGCGATGATTGTATTAAATAACGGAGTAAATGCTACACCAGAATTGAAGGGTTATGGCTTTGATTTATCAACTGTTTATCTAGCATGGATTGGCTTAATACTTTTCCTTTATCCATGCTGCAAATGGTTTGACCGGTATAAAAAAATAAATCAGTCTAGGAAGTGGTGGTTAAGTTACCTGTAAAAAGGTGCAGGCAAAATTAATTATGACATCCTAACATCTAAAAAAAGTAAACTCAAAATAATGATCATACTACACACTGTTGATCTTTCGGGATAATCAGTACAGGTTAGGCATGATATATTTTTATGAGCCAGGCTCCATTGCTGCTATGAACTTCTGTTACGTCGCACACTTCAAGGTTCTTATCGCTACTTATCAATATGCAGGCAGGTTATTAAAGGTACTACACGCCCTGCTTGCAGGAAAACTTCGGGTTTAAAGTAAAATTTTTTAATTAAAACAAAAGAGAACAACATGAAACACTTATTCAATGCAGCTATAGACTGCAAAAAGAAAACTATTGCTATGCATTTCTTAAATCGCTTCAGATGGAACGTAACCTTGCCTTTTTATTTAATGATCTTGTCGGGAACATTTTTACTTACCGGGTGCAATAAATACGACATAAATGAACCTAAGATTGAACCTCCGTCTTTAGGTAATAAGGAAATGAATGCTGACATGGAATCTATCGCCAACAGTAGCCAAACCTCATGGGAACTGCAACAGGCACGTGCAGCAACAGCAAAATATAAACACATCAGCAAGGCTTTTGCAGATGGTTATGCAGATATAAATTTTGTGATGCCAAATATGGGCTACCATTATATGAAATCTATGTTTGTTGATTCAGTATTTGAGATTAGGAAACCAGAGCTTCTTGTGTATAACAAAGATGAAGATGGAAACTTCGAACTGGTATCCGTTGAATATGCAGTGCCAATTAATCCTCTAAAACCCTATACGCCGCCTGCAGGTTTTACCGGTAAGTCAGATGTATGGGATCGTAACACTGATTTTGGTTTGTGGACACTCCATGCGTGGGTCTGGAAATATAATCCTGACGGTGTTTTTAATCCTACCAATCCATTAGTGCATGTGTTATAACACCTAAGCAGGGCCATTAGAGTTTAATTGATGCTTCATAAGAAATAATTAGTGAGTGTTGCTTTGCTCAATAGTAAAACAAAAGTATCCGCAGAATTGCGGAATAACGCAACATAAGTTTAATAGTAGTATATAGCCAGGCTTCAAAAATTGCAGTTATTTTTTATCTCATGTGCAGTACGACTTTTTGGTTGGTAAAAAATTATTTTTTGCAAATACAGATGGAACTTCCCATTGATAAAATAGAAATGAAACTTTTTGTTTAATAATATAATTATCCTGCTTAGCATAAATTATTACCTGTTCAGTATGTTCCGTTTAGTGGTTATAAAATGATTGCAAAATTTATATTTTAATCGTTGCCTTTAAATCTAATGCATCATTTATGAAATCACCTTTATCGTGCCTCACACTTATCACATTAATTACTTTTTCATTTCTGGCATGTACAAAAAATTCTTATACCAATAACGGCAATTCCTCATTGATAAAAACATGGGCAATTAATATGAGTATGCGAAATGAATTGACTGCTTCGGCTGGCAGAGAAGACAAGTGGTACTGCAACACTTAATCTTTACAGCGATAATTCTTTACAATTCCAAATCATCGTAACTAACCTTGTAGCAGGAGACGCCTTGACCGAAAAACACAATTTCATGGAATTACCTTATTCTCCGAAATTCAGATTAATTAAAAATTTATCACTTTAAAAAACACCAATCTAACTGAATTGTCTCAGTATATCTGATAGCAAACGACTTAAGATAAATTCAAAAAGTCTATCAATTTTTAAAAAATTTCAAACAATCTAAATCTTCTACAATGAAAGTAAAATCAACGTTTACTATTATGACTTTTGCTGTGGTCGCATTATCCGGTTTACAAACAGTAAATGCGCAAAGCACACGGAATTTAGCGAGCAACAATGCAACTACAAGCTCTAAATCAAGTATCACAAATGCAGCACCTCTGAAGTCAACGACCAATAATCGAACGCGTGTTTTTATTGACGCTTCAGGCAAAGTTGGCATTGGAACTACAACACCGGCATTTACTTTAGATAAAGGCAAATGATAATTTCCAAAACCTGTTTGGTTTAAACAATTCAAACAATCTAAATCTTTAAAATGAAAACAAATTCAACTTTTCTAATTACGGCTTTATAAAAAATATTTTTATGAACAAAAAACTTTTAAACCTGCTGTTTGCAGGCATTTTGTACACAACCGCTTTTGCACAACCTGTTATTAAAGCACAAAAAGCTTTGGGTGGCAATGACCTGGATTTTTTTACTTCTATGGCGCTTACAAAGGATGGCGGCCGAATTGCAGGTGGATATTCTCTCTCAAATATTTCCGGGCAAAAAACCGAGAACAGCAGGGGCACTTTTGATTACTGGATAGTAAAATTGGATAGCGCAAATAGAATTGAATGGGATAAAAACCATTGGTGGAAATGATATTGATATTCTAACCACTCTGCAACAAACCAGCGATGGCGGATATATTCTCGGTGGATTTTCTTTCTCAAATATCTCCGGCGAAAAAACCCAAAACCGCAAGGGGAGCGCAGATTACTGGATAGTAAAACTTGACAGCAGGGGAAATATTCAATTTGATAAAACGATTGGAGGAAGCAGCTTTGATAATTTATTTGCTCTTCAGCAAACCAGTGATGGAGGGTATATTCTGGGTGGAACTTCCTTTTCAAATAAATCCGGTAATAAATCACAGAACAGCAGGGGCAGCACGGATTATTGGATAGTAAAACTAAACAGTAAAGGAAATATTCAATTTGATAAAACCATTGGTGGGGATGATGAAGATGATTTATCCTCCCTTCAGCAAACCACTGACGGTGGATATATTTTGGGTGGAACTTCCTTTTCAAGGATATCCGGAGAAAAAACCGAGGGCAACAAGGGACTTGCTGATTTCTGGATAGTAAAGCTTGACGGTAATGGAAATGTTCAATTTGATAAAACCATTGGGGGGAATTCAACTGATAATTTAAACGCTCTTCAGCAAACCAGCGATGGCGGATTTATTTTGGGCGGGCATTCCTTTTCAAATATCTCCGGCGACAAAACTGAAAACAGCAGAGGATCTGATGGATTTGCTGATTACTGGATTGTGAAACTGAGCAGCAGTGGCAACATACAATTTGATAAAACGATTGGCGGAAGTAGTCTTGATATTCTAACCTCACTTCAGCAAACCAGCGATGGCGGATACATTTTGGGTGGGCGTTCATTCTCAAATACCTCCTTCGAAAAAAGCGAAAACACCAGGGGCATTAATGATGATGATTACTGGATAGTAAAACTTGACAGTAAAGGGAAAAAACAATTTGATAAAACCATTGGCGGAACAAACTTTGATGAATGCTACAGCATAAAGGAAAACGGTAGAAATCGGTACGTAGCAGGAGGTTGGTCTCTCTCAAATGCCACCGGAGATAAAACATCAAAATCAAGAGGAGAAAGAGATTACTGGCTTGTTGACATATTGTTTAAAACTGCCAGCCAGACTATTGCAGCAACAGAAAACATTGCTGCTGCCAAAATTCCTCTTACAACTTTCGTCGTGTATCCCAATCCAGTTAAAGATGTTTTGCATATTCAAACTTTGGGCAAATCAATGATTTCCTTAACCGATGCGTCAGGCAAAACAGTATTGACTCAAGCTATCACCGGCAATGCAGATATTACGACCAGCGGTCTGCAGCCAGGCATCTATTTTCTAAAGAACCAAACTACAGGTGAGGTAAGAAAAGTTGTGATAGAAAGGTGAGTAGTAAAATGAATATTGCATGTTGGTCCAGCTGTATTACCTATTATTAAGCAATAAAGTTGCGTTGCACTCTTATGGCCTGCCGTAGTGGACACATCTTTTGAAACTCAAGTCAGTCAAGGGTTTTTGTTTTTGACCTAATTTACAGTCAAATTTCTGAAATCCTTACTGGGAGCGATTCTCGATATAACCAAAAAAAGATGTGTCCCCACGGTAGCTCTTATGGGTTCTATTCATTCATGGAATATCAATCTCACAAGATGCCGCAGTATAACTGCTGCAGAAAGATCTAAAGCAAATTCCCTGGCTACCAATTTATAAACAATTCAAACAGTCTAAAATCTTTTACAATGAAAGTGAAATCAACTTTTACTACTATAGCTTTTGCTGCATTAGCAGGTTTACAAACAGCAACCGCTCAAAGCTCCTGGAACCTGGCAGGTAATACTAATGCAACTGCAAGCTCTAAATTGGGTACAACAAATGCAATACCTCTGAGGTTAACTACCAATAATCAAACACGTGTTTATATCAATGCAACTACAGGTAATGTAGGAATCGGTTCGGGTGATAATTCCGCACTCGACTATAAGCTCCAGGTAACAGGCGGCGCCTACGGTATCTATGGCTTCGGCTCAACCTATGGTTTATTTGGTAGTGGGGATAATGGTGTATATGGCTCCGGTAATACTGCGGGTGTACACGGCACCGGTACGATTTATGGTGTGTATGGATCAGGCACAACCTATGGTGTATATGGAACAGGCATTTATTATGGCATGTCAGGTTATAGCATCGACGGTGAAGGAATATATGGTTTAAGCGGCACCGGTTATGGGGTTCATGGCAGCAGTGGCTATATAGGTGTGTATGGCGATGGCCCTTTTGGGGTTTATGGAACTAGCGAACAATACGGTGTTTTTGGTACAAGCAACAATGGTTTTGCTGTATATGGCAGTAGTGGTTATTCAGGTGTTTATGGCTCTGGAAAATCTTTTGGTGTGTATGGATACAGCTTTGGTGGCAATGGTATAAATGGGACCAGCACTAATTCTCTCGGTGGTAATTTTTATTCTTCTAATGGTTATGGTATAAGAGCAGGAACAACCAACGGATTTTATGCCGGTGTATTTGATGGAAGCGTATATACATTCGGGGGCTACTATTCTTCGAGCGATAAAAACTTAAAGAAAAATATACAGGATTTTGGAGATGCCATGAGCATTATCAATAAACTCAAACCTAAAAACTATGAGTTCCGCAACGATGATAAATTTGCAACGCTTAACCTGCCAAAAGGAACCCATTTTGGTTTGATAGCACAGGAAGTGGAAGAGGTACTCCCTAATCTTGTTAAAGAATCCCCCCATGAAATAGGCAGTAAGGCAGATGAGATAATAAAGCCAAAAATAATTGAAGGAAAAGCACCAGACGTTGCTAATAATCAGAAGATAATAAAGCCGGAACTATCTAAGAAAGAGATCATGAACATTAAAGGTGTAAACTATGAAGAGCTCATTCCTGTCATCATTAAAGGGATGCAGGAGCAGGATACTAAAATTGAAGCATTAACTCAACTGGTGAAACAACTTCAGGGTTCCTCATCAAATTCAGGTTCACAAAACAATACCACTGTAAATGCTGCAATTCTTAGCAATGCTGCTTTAGATCAGAATGTTCCTAACCCGCTTACTAACAACACCAGCATTCGTTATACCATACCTGCCGGTTCTAAAGCCCAACTAAATATTACAGATAATAATGGAAACACCGTTAAACAAATTTTGCTGACCAGCACCGGTAAAGGCGTTGTAAATATTGAAGCTTCAACACTGAGTGCTGGCACTTATTCTTATACATTAATTGTTAATGGAAAAAAGATTGAAACCAAAAAAATGGTTATAGCAAGATAACTGAAATCATTATTCATCATTTTAAAACAGCGATCTCACAAAGATGCAGCAGTATAACTGCTGCTGAAAGACCTAAAGCAACTTTCTTAGCTATCAATTTATAAAACAATTTCAAACAATCTTAAATCTTTTACAATGACGGTAAAATCAACTTTTATTATTATGGCTTTTGCTACAGCCATATTGGGTAGTTTACAAACAACAAACGCTCAAAACACATCTCCTTTCTGGAGCTTAGCCGGCAACAATAATGCAACTGCAA
>WNFY01002090.1_pt1 | contig 18986 bp, 15 predicted proteins | sample 5400091 | NCBI WGS metagenome assembly WNFY01 (sample SAMN13153364, study PRJNA577476) | soil metagenome | isolation source: 60 cm soil or saprolite under grassland replicate 1 | place: USA:California | collected 2016-06-15
GACGGTCGCGATCGAGGATGGCGTCGGCGAGGTGGCCGCCCGTGAGACGATCGCGCGCCGCGGGAGCCGCGCGGCGCTCGCGGTCGTCCTGTCGGCCACCATCGCCGTCCTCGCCGCGGCCGCGATCGCGTGGCGGAGCACCGGAAACGCCCCGACCCCGACCGCGATTCCGACCCCGGTTCCGACCGCCATCGTCGCGTCCTCTGGCGCCCCGCCGAGCGCCACGCCGCCGCCGCCCCGCAAGAGGCTCCGCCGCGCCGCGGCAATCCGTTCCGAGCCCAAACTTGGAGATTCGCCCCGAATTGAGGAGAATCCCTACGACAAGCTCGACGATCTGAAGCCGGATCCTTTCTGAGCGCGCGGGGGCGCGGAGTGCACGGGACACCTTGAAGGCGTTCGCCGCCGCATTACTCCTCGCCATCACGCCCGCGGTGCTCGCCGCCGGGGAGAGCCCCGCGCCCACCGCCGACGTGACGAACCAGGCGAAGGCGCGCTTCCGCAAGGGCAGCGATCTCTACAAGCAGGCGCGCTACCGCGACGCGATCGCCGAGTTCGAGGCGGCTTACCGGCTGCGGCCGCACGGCGTTATCTTCTACAACCTGGCGCAGTGCCACGAGCGGCTCGGCGACATCCCCGCGGCGCTGCGGGCGTACCACGAGTACCTGCGCGCGGTGCCCGACGCCGAAGACCGGTCGATCGTGCACGCCGCGATGGCCAACCTCGAGGCGCGCCTCGGCGCGTCCGGCGTCCAGCAGCTCCTGGTGTATAGCGACCCACCCGCCGCCGAGGTGTACGTCGATGGTCAGCCGCGCGGCCGGACGCCGTTCTCGGCGGCGCTGCCGCTCGGCACGCACGTGTTGACGCTCGTCAAGCCCGGGTACGCGACGATCACCCGCGAGGCGGTGCTCGCGCCCGACCGCTCCATCGAGCTCGACGTCAACCTGGCCCGCGCCGATGCGGCCGCCGGCACCGCGGCGGCGCCGCCGCCCTTCGACGCGCCTTCGCCCGGCGCGGCGGTCGCGGCGGCCACGCCCGCGCCCTCCCTCGCGCCCGCGGCGCAGATGGCGGAGGTGAAGCCGCTCCGGATCGCGTCGCCGCCCGAGGTGAAGGTCGCGCCAGCGCGCCCGCGGCGGTGGACGTGGGTCGCCGCCGGCGTCGCCGGTGCCGCGCTCGCCGCCGGCGCGGGCTTCGGGCTCGCCGCGCGCAGCGCGAGCCAGGATCTCCGCGCGAGCGAGCACGACGGCGCGACCGCCCAGCGCCTCGCGGACAGCGCCTCGTCCCGGGCGCGGAGCGCGAACGTCCTCTACGCCGCCTCCGCCGTGGCCGGCGCGGCCGGGGTCACGCTCTTCTTCGTGGAGGGGCGGTTCTGATGCGCGCCGCGCAGCTCCTCGCGGCCGTCGCCGCGCTCGCCCTCGCCGCCGGCTGCTCGGTGGTGACGGAGGGGGCGCCGTGCGAGACGAGCGAGAACTGTCCTGCGGGGCAGGGATGCGGTGCGGACCTGAAGTGCAGCGTGAGGGCGCTTTCGTGCACGGGCTGCCTTCCGGGTCAGACGCGCTGCGTCGACGGTGGGCTTGCGGGCTGTGTCGTCGCCGAGAATGAGATCTGCGCTGCCTTCGGTGTTCCTTCATCGCCTGGTCCACATCAGGAGTGTCTCGACGGCGACACGCAGCTGACGTGTCAGCCTTCGGCTTGTGCGGGACAAGGGACGTTCTGCAGCTCGACGACCAGTTACATCACGTGCACGCCCGACAGTGTCAGCGCGTGTCCCTACCAATCCGGTGCCACTGGATGCGCGGCCGGCAACGAGTGCATTCAGTCGGCTCCCGCGCACGCGGTGTGCGGTTGCGCTCCGGATGGGCCTGCCGCAGGACAGGGTTGCTCGGGAGCCGCGCTGGATGCTGGAGCCTGTGATCCCCAAACCAGCAATGTGCTCTCGTGCAAGTTCAACACGGCGCTGTGCAAGGTGTGGACTCTCGAGAAGGACTGCGCATCGCAAGCCCTGGTGTGCAGCGCGTCCACGCAGCCACCGGGAACGACGAGCTACGCTTGCGCCTGCCCTGCCAATGGCGCTGGCCCGTTCTATGTCGACAAGAGCTTGCCGGCGGGGGCGGGACCCACGCCGACGGGCGTCTTCACGCCAAGCAAGTGCCGATTCGTGGAGCTCGGTGACGCGGTCGCCGCCGCGAACCAGGTAGCTGGCGGCGCGGCGGTGCTTGCGATCGGGTGGGGCACCAATGATTCGAATCCAGTGGTGTGGTCCCTCTTGGCGTTCTCGCAACCCAAGCTCGGTACCGGAGTCTCCGTCGCTCCGGCCTTCGGCGCTGGCGAGCTAGGTCACTACGTTCTGTCGATCGACGGCACGTCTTCCGCGTCGCTCAGCCTTGGCGTGGGCTCCAGCGTGTCCGGGTTCGTCGTGCAGAACTCGACGAGCACGGGCGATGCGATCGTCGTGAACTTTCCGACGAGCGGCTCTGCAACTCCGGCGTCGCTCGACCATTCGCACATCATTGGGGTGCCGACCGGGTTGTCCACGCCTGCGCTCGCCACGGGTGTCAAGGTCACCAAAGGTGCGATCAAGCTAGATACCGTCGAGATCGACCACGCGGTGACGGGGATCGTGGTCGGGACGGGAGCGAACGTTGATACGGCGTTCTCCGCGACGAATTGCACGGTTCACGACAACACGGATGGTCTCGTCGTGAACAGTGGGAACGCAAGCGCGGCGGGTCAGCCCGTGACGATTACTGGCGGTAAGTTCACCGCGAACAGTGATGCTGGCGTGAAAGTGCTACGGTCCCTTCACCTGACGGACGGCACCCAGTCGCTCCACATCGACGGCGCGACGATTACTGGCGGCAAGAATGGGCTTCTGTTCGCGCCGTCGCCGCTGACAACTCCCATCACCGCCATCGTGAACGCCGTGACCGTGCGTGGCGCCACCGACTCCGGGGTCTTCTTCAACCAGACCGACGGCTCGACAATCTCGATGACGAACAGCGCCATAACCGGCAACTGCGCCACCACGTCGCACAACGGGCAGCTTGGAGGCGGCCTGCTCTTCACAGGTAGCCTACCAGCCATGCCTGCGTTCTTTGGCAACACGCTCAGCGGAAACGCTTACAACCAAGTGCTCGTGTTCAGCGGCGCGGCGGGCCCGCTCTTGCTGAGCGGGGACGTGAAATGCGGCAGTCCCAACGTCTTTGTTTGCGCGAACGGCGCGTCGCCAGGCGCCGGCGTCTACTCGACGGGCACACAGGTTATCGCAACATTCGACGCCTGGACGGGTGTCGTCGGGCCGACTGGTCCTAACCCACCGAACGCGGGAACCGACTTCGGCGGAGCCGTGGACGCGACGGGTGCAAGCGGGAACAATTTCTGTGCACCGGCAGTGTCCGCGTGCCAGGCGTCACCGACCTGCAATTGACGCGGACGACTTGGGGAACATTCTCGAGCGCTGCGGGCATCCACGACCCTGTGAACGTTCTTGCCCTGACCGCGGCGCCCGAGGTCCCGGTCCAAGCGCCGCCCGAACGTCTGTGCGATGGCGATCGGGATCCGGCATCGAAGGCAAGGCGTCGCTCGGCGAGCGTTGCTCCGCCGACGGACGGTGCCGTCCGTCGCGCGTCGCTCGCGAGGCGTTTCCGTGCGTTCGCGGCGCCTCCGCGTGATCGGCTCACAACCGAGGGCGCGCGGGCCGCAGCAGCTTCACTCATCCTGGGATGAGTTGGTGCCAGCGCCGTCAGCGCCGCGCTGACGCATGCCCCAACCGGGAGTGAACAAGGTCCTTGACGCATTTCACGGCGTGGTCGTGAGCGGAGCGTCTTCACGTCGCGAACGGCGTTCCTGCGTGCACCGCTGGCTCGTCGTGCGCCCGGCGTCGTGCTGGGACGGGAACGCGAACCCGCGCGCGAAAACGCGTGCGCGAGGCCGCCAGGGCCGTTCCCGGAAGCTCGGAAATCCCGTGCTATCAAAGAGGAACGATCACTGGAGGTGCACCATGCACGCGACCCTTCCTTCCTCCCTCGACTCCGCCGCGCTCTCGCGGCGCCTCGTCGAGCTCGCCGGGAACGAGCGCGACGCGCAGGTCGATTTCCTGCTGCACCTCGCCGAGTTCGACGAGCGGCGCGCCTTCCTCCAGGAAGGCCACGATTCGCTCTGGACCTACTGCCAGCGCGTCCTCCACCTGCGCGAGGGCCCGGCCTGGCGGCGGATCCAGACCATGCGCGTGCTGCGCCGGCTTCCGGCGCTCGAGGCGGCGCTGCGCGACGGTCGGCTCTGCCTCTCCACGGTGACGCTCCTCGACCCGCTCCTCACGGAGGAGAACCTGCCCGAGCTCGTCGCCGCGGCTGCGTATCGCACGAAGAAGGATGTCGAGCACCTGGTCGCGTCGCTCCAGCCGCGCACCGCTCCGAAGCCGGGAGTCCGCAAGCTGCCGGAGCGAGCCGACCCGAAGCGCGAGGTGGCTCGCGGCGCCGAGGCCATGCCGCCGGCGCCCGCCGCGAGCGCGGCGCCTGCTCCGACCCTCACGCTCGCCGCACCCGACGCCTCGCCTGCGCTCGCCACGCCCGAGCCGCGCCGGCCGGAGATGACGGCCGTCTCGCGAGACGAGTGGTCGCTGCGCGTCACCATCGACTCGGCGCTCAAGGCGGACCTCGAGACGCTCGAGGAACTCTTGAGCCACACGTGCGGCGGCGATCTCACGGCGGTGCTGCGCGAGGCGATCCGCTGCGGGATCGACAAGCACGGGAAGCGCAAGGGCGCCGTGAAGCCCACGCGTGAGCGGAAGGCGACCTCGAGCGCGAAGGCGAGCGCCGTCTCGCACGGGCGCGACATTCCGGCTGCGGTGCGCCGCCAGGTGTGGGAGCGCGACGGCGGGCGGTGCGCGTGGGTCGCGGAGGACGGTTGCCGCTGCGGGAGCCGCTGGAAGCTCGAGATCGATCACATCCATCCAGTCGCGCTCGGGGGCCCCTCGACGATCGACAACGTTCGCCTCCTCTGCCGATCGCATAACGACTTCCACGCCACTCTCGTGTTCGGGCGCGAGCACATGGAGAGGGTCAAGGGCCGCATAACTCATCCCGGGATGAGTGGTCCGAGGCACGAGCGCTCATTCCCGCCACGGACGGTTCGGGAACCGTGAGCTCCGGGCGCGAGCGATCGTCCGGCGCGAGCACAGCCGCCAAACCGGTCGCCGGACCGAGGGGAAGGCCTTCGCCTCCCGAGCTCCGTTCAGCCGTGCATGCTCACGTGATCGCGCTCGTCCAGCCGGCGGAGCGTCGCCACCAGCGCGTCCGCGGCGCTCCGCTGCAACGGGGCGGAGATCGCGAGGACGGGGAGACCGGCGAAGCCCGGCGACGCCGTGAGGTGCAGGACCAGCTCGCCGCCGCCGGGCTGCAGGGCCAGCGCCGGATCCAGGACGATGGCTCCAGGCCGGAAGCCGTCGCGCAGGGCGGCGAGCGCGGAGGCGAGCTCCTCCACGCAGACGACCCAGATGCCCTCGTCCCGGAGGGTGTCGCCGACGCGCGCGAGCAAGCGTCGATCTTCGCTGATGACGAGCACGGGCGGCATGCGGCGAAACCTACGGCGCCCGAGGCGACGCGCAAGGGCGGTGTCGCCATGAGCCCCCTTTGGCGACCGGAATGCAGCCGGTTGCGCGTCGAGCGGGCGCCGCGGTGCACGAGACGCGAGCCACGAACCGAACCGAACGCACAGCCGTCGCCACTCCCTGGACCCGTCGCGCCGCCGGCATGATCGACCGACAGCAACGGCGATCAATGCGCGCTACACCGCCCTGCGCCGCGGGCTCATGGCGGCCCCCGCGATGACGAGCAGCAGGACGGCGCCGACGAGGCTCCCGAGGAAGCCCGCGCCGTGCAACTCGGAGAGCGAGCTCCCCGTGAACGCGCTCGCGACGAGGCCACCGACGAGCGAGCCGGCGACCCCGAGCAGCGTCGTCATGACGAAGCCCATGTGCTGGCGCCCCGGCACGATGGCGCGCGCCAGCAGGCCGATGATGAAGCCGAAGACGATCCAGGCGATGATCCCCATGCGATTCCCCCCTCGCGTGGAAGCTAAGCCCTTGGCCTCCGCGCGCGCACGGCCGCCCGCACGGCGGGCGACCCGCGGGATGCCTCGCCGGCGGGGCGACGCGCTGCTACAACGCGGCTGTGACCGCGTCCCTCTCCGCAGCCGCGGCCGCCGTCGCCGCCATGCTTGCGCTGGCGGGGGTGGACGAGCAGTCCGCGCCGTGGCGGGTGGAGGTCACCACGTACGGTGGCCTGTCCGGGCGCGGCGCGGGCGCCGTGAAGGTCCGGTCGGGCGGGGAGATCGAGGTCGTCACGCTCTCAGGTCAGCGCTGCGAGCGACGGCTCGAGACGACCGCGCTCGCGAAGCTGGAGGAGGCGCTGCGGCGAGCCCGCCCGGCGCGCTGGCGCTCGCGCTACTTCATGCCGGACAACCCGACCGGCTGCTGCGACCAGGTCTCGACGACGCTCGCGCTCATCCGCGGCACCGGGCCAGCCGAGAAACGGTTCGTGACGGGCTGGTTCGACGAGAGCCGCCGGCTCGTGCCCCACGACGCGCTGGCGCTCCAGGAAGCCGCCATGGACCTCGCGCTCCAGGATCAGGGGTGCGCAGGGAAGAGGCGGTAGGGCAGAGGCAAGGGCGAGGTAGGCAAAAGTCCGAGACGGGATGCGAGGATGCGCGTGCGCCTGGCCTGCCGCCGCGCGCCCGCGTTCCTTGACTCGCTGAGTACCCAAAGGTAGCGTCCTGGCGATCGCCCGCCCGACAAGGAGAACCCTCCGTGCGGCCCCTCTTGCTCCTCGCGCTGGTCGCCACCCTGCCGGGTTGCGCGCAGATCCACTCGAACCTCAACCTCGTCGACGCCGAGGTTGCGATCGAGGGCGCGCGCGCAGCGGGCGCCGCGAAGAGCGCGCCGTACGAGTACACGGCCGCGGAGGCCTACCTGCACAAGGCGCGCGAGGAGCTCGGGTACGCGCAGTACGGCGCCGCCGCGGAGCTCGCGCGGGAGTCTCAGGAGCTTGCCGAGAGGGCGCATCAGAAGGCCACGGACGCCGGCAAGGCCGGGGACGCCAGATGATGCGCCGCGCCGCGCTCCTCGCCGCGCCGCTCGCGCTCGCCTGCGCCACCGCAGGGAAGCTCCACGCCACCGCCGACGCCCTCCGCCTCGACGCGGACCGGGCCCGCAGCTCCGGCGCCATGCAGTGCGCGCCGCGCGAGCTCGCCACCGCCGACACGAACCTCCGCTTCGCCGACCTCGAGATCGACCAGGGCCACTCCGGGCGCGCGAAGGAGCACCTCGACGTCGCCGAGGGCGCGGTGAAGAGGGCGCTGGAGATCTCGAGGGACTGCCTCCCGAAGAAGGTGGTGGTGCCGCTGCCGCCGCCGCCGGAGCTGAAGAAGAGGCCCGTCATCGTGAAGGTCGAGCCGCCCAAGGACACCGACGGCGACGGCATCCCGGACGACATCGACCGGTGCCCGCTCGACCCGGAGGACAAGGACGGCTTCCAGGACGAGGACGGCTGCCCGGATCCGGACAACGACGGCGACGGCATCGTCGACGCGCTCGACGCCTGCCCCAACAACCCCGGCCCGCTCGAGAACAAGGGCTGCCCCATCCTCGATCGCGACGGGGACGGCGTGGCCGACGACCAGGACCGCTGCCCCGACCAGCCCGGACCGAAGGAGCTGCAGGGCTGCCCCGACGGCGACGGCGACGGCATCCCCGACATCGACGACAAGTGCCCGCTCGAGCCCGGACCGAAGGAGACCGGCGGCTGCCCGAGGAAGTACACGCTCCTCGAGGTGAAGAAGGACCGCATCGAGATCAAGCAGCAGGTGCACTTCGCGACGCGCAAGTTCAAGGTGCTGAGGGACAGCTTCCCGCTGCTCGATCAGGTGGTGCAGGTCCTGATGGACACGCCGAAGATGCGCGTGCGCATCGAGGGCCACACCGACAACGTGGGCGGCGAGAGCTTCAACCTGAAGCTGTCGCAGAAGCGCGCCGAGGCGGTGCGCGACCACCTCGTCGCGAAGGGCGTCGAGAAGGATCGGCTGGAGGCGATCGGGCTCGGCCTCACGAAGCCGCTCGCGTCGAACAAGAACGAGCGCGGCCGCGCGCAGAACCGGCGCACCGAGTTCCACATCATCTCGATGGAGTAGGGGCCCCGTCGTCCCTCCCGCTTGGAGCGCGGGAGGGCTCGTGCGGTAGAACCTGCCTATGCCGAAGTTCGAGGTCTTCATCCCGGCGGCGCCGCCGGAGCAGCCCTTCAACCTCACGCTGCGGGTGGACGCCGACACGTGGCTCGCCGCGCTGAAGGTGGGGCTGCAGAAGATCTGCGGCGCGCAGCTTGCTCCGAACATCCTCTGCGACGTCAAGGACGACGAGTCGATCGACGTCACCGACCCCGTCTCGGGACGCGTCTTCCGCATCGCGCAGGTCGAGCCGGGCGCCGCCGAGGCGCCTCTGCCCGCGGCGCCGCAGCCCAAGGCACCCCCGCCACCCGTTTCGTCTCCCTCTCCCCGCGAAGCGGGGAGAGGGCCGGGGAGAGGGGTGGGGGTGTCGGGGGCGGAGCCCCCGAGTTCGACGACGGCGAAGCCCGCGGCCGCTCGCGGAGCGAGCGGAGGCGCCGAAGGCGCCAGCCGCGGGCCGGGGAGGGGGGCTGCGCCCGTCCAGCCTCCGGCACCGGTCCAGAGGGCGGCTCCGCCGCGGCCGCCGCCCGTCGTCGAGGAGGTGGCGAAGCCCGCGCCGCCGCCGCGCCGCGCCATCGGCCGCTCGCCGCACGAGCTGCACCGGGAGGAGCTGCTCGCGGAGCTCTTCCTGCGGGCGCCGCACGTGCGCGAGAAGCGCACGCCCGCCGACGGCCTCGGCTACCTGCTCGACCTCGCGATGGAGAAGGTCCTGTGCGAGTCGGGCTCGGTCTTCCTGGCCGCCGACGAGGGCCAGCTCTCGTTCGCCGTCGCGCGCGGCCCCAAGGCCGCCGACGTGATGAAGCTGGGCGCGAAGCTCCCCATGGGCACCGGCGTGGTCGGGTTCTGCGTGCAGGAGGCGGTCGCCGTCGCCGTCTCGGACGCCGAGAAGGACCACCGCTTCCATCGATCCGTCTCGGAGGCCGTCCGGTACCCCACGCGCTCCATCCTGTGCGCGCCCGTCGCGCAGGCCGGGCGCGTCTTCGGCGCGATCGAGCTCATCAACAAGCGGCAGGGCGCCTTCGACGAGGGCGACCTGGCCGTGCTGAGCTACCTCGCGCACCAGGCCGCGAGCTTCCTCGCGGCGAAGGAGGCGGAGCGGCTCTAGTCGGCGCTCTCCCCCAGCTCGGCCTCGCTCTTCGTGAGCTCGCCCATCACGACCGTCGCGTAGGAGCCCTTCGGCAGCTCGAAGCTCGCGCGGTAGCCGCCCTCGATCGCGGTGAGCTCGATCGCGACGGGGAGGCGCCCGGCGCGGCGCGTCCCCTCGGTCTCGCCGCCGCCGCGCGCGAGGTCCGCGGCGGTGAGGCCCTCCGCCGCGAGCAGCCGCTCCTCGCGCGCGAGCGCGTCGCCCGCGGCGGGCTTCAGCTTGTGGCCGAACATCGGGCCGGCCGGCGACAGCTCGAACGCGGCGACGCGCGGCGCGTCGAGCGCCGGGTCCTCGCAGACGAAGACCCCGCCCGACTCGAGCTTCTTCAGCACGTCGCCGCGGAGCGGGGTCGCGAAGAGGCCGTCCGCGAGGCGCTCCGCGAGCCAGGCGTTGAACACGCGCGACTGCCAGGCCGACAGGACGAGCCGCCGCAGGAAGCGATCGCGGGCGGCGCGGCGCGCCTCCGGGTCGCCGGTGCGGCCGAGGAGGAGCGCGCGCCCGAGGTCCGCGTTCTTCCCCCCGGCGCCGAAGCGCTGCGCGCCGAAGAAGTTCGGGAGCCCGCGCGCGTGCAGCGCCTCGGCGCAGGCGCGGGCGCGCCCGAGGTCGCCGCCGCGCACCGCGATCGCGAAGCGGTTCCCGCGCAGGTGCCCGGTGCGCAGCTTGTTCTGGTGCCGCGAGGCCTCGAGGACGCGCCAGCCGTCGCCGGCGAGCGACGCGGGGTCGGGGTCGCGCGCCACCGGGAAGGAGAGCCACTGCGTCGTCACCGCGGCGCGGTCCTTCATCCCCGCGTACCCCGCGTCGCGGTCCGGCACGGCGAGCGCCTGGGCGAGGGCGCGCAGGACGTCGCGGGTGGTGCGGTCGCGCTTCTCGACCCGGACCCACAGGTGGGGTCCCGAGCCCTGCGGCGCATAGGCGGGTATCTCGTCCACCCGGAAGTCCTCGGGCGAGGCCTTCACGGCGCCGCCCGAGCCGGGCAGGTCGGCGGTGACGAACGGGAGCGTCACCGCAGGTCGCCGAGCGCCTCGAAGCGGCGCTTCACCTCGAGCGCGAGGCGCTCGTCGGCTTCGCGCGAGAGCCGCTCGCCAGCCTGGAACAGGTAGAAGAACATGAGCTCGCGCAGGCCCTCGAAGAGGTAGCGCGCGGGATCGCCCGACGGCTCCGCCTTCGCGAGCGCCGCGCCCCCGAGGGAGGCGAGGTTGCCGAGGACCGCGTCCGCGTCGAGGGTGCCGTCCCTCCCCGGGGGGACGAGCTGCCAGAGCGGCGCGAACCGGCTCGCGCCGTCGGCGAGGAACGACCGCGCGCCGGCGAGGAACGGGTCGAGCCCCCCCGCGCTCGCGACCGCGCCGGCGATGAGGCGCAGGAGGTGGTTTATCCCGCCCGCGATCGCCTGGAGCCGCGCCGCCGGCGAGGCGCTCGGCGCGTCCATCGGCTCCGTGATCGCCTCGAGGTACCCCGCCTCGGCGAGGTGGTACAGGATCTTGGTGGCGTCGAACTCGTTCAGGTGCGCGCCCTGCGCGATGTCGCTCACGCGGCGCCGCCCGTCCACCAGGTCGAGGAGCTGCTGCTCGACGCCCTTCAGCGTGATGCGCACCTTGGGCTCGCGGCGGCGGAGGTAGGCGTGGGCCCCCGGGATGCGCGCGCGGAAGAGGCTCATCTCGTCGATGCGGCGGATGCCGTCCATGAGCAGCGACTGGGTGTTCACGGAGAGGGGCGTCCCGAGATCCACGTCCGCGTCCACCATCGCGAAGATGCCCTCGCGCGAGAGGAGGATGGCGTGGAAGACCGCCGCGACCTGCTCGTGCAGGCACTTCCAGAGGTCGGCGGCGGTGAGGAAGCCCTTCTCGAGCAGCACCTTCCCGAGCAGCTTCCCGTCCGCGCCGGCGACCGACTGCGCCACCTGGTCCGCGCTCGCGTAGCCGAGCCGCTGCGCCACCTCGCCGATGCGCTCGCCGGCCATCCCGGAGTGCGCGCCGCGCACCTCGCCGTCCTTGAAGGCGACGCCGCGATCGACGCCGTCGACGGCGACCGTCAGCAGGCCGGAGAGCCGCGACTGGTGGATGAAGGCGACGAAGTCGGCGATGGGGAACGCGGAGAGATCGCCCGCGATCACGCAGCGCGGGCGCGGACCGGCCCCGCCGGCGGCGGGCGTCCGGCGCCCGACGAGGAGGTCGGGCGCGGAGGGCAGGAGGAGGAACCGGCCGGCGCGATCCGCCAGCGCCCGGCGCGCCTCGTCGTCCTCGGGGACGACGCGACCGTGCGGGTCGATGTCGACGAGCTGGGACAAGTTAGTCCCGCGCCCAGCCGCCGTGGCTCTTCCACTCCTCCTCGTCCTCGAGGGTGAAGCGCAGCGTGTCCCGGATGTCCTGCGGCGCGGACGGGAGCACGAGGCGCCGCCCGTCGAAGTACATGGTGGGCGTGCCCACCAGGCCGGCGCCGCGGGCCTCTGCCTGCGACGCGGCGATGCGCGCCTTGTAGCGGCCCTGCTCCAGCGCCTTGCGCAGGTCGTCCGGATCGCCGCCGAGCGTGCTGGCGTAGCCGGCGAGGTCGTCGTCCTTGAGCGCGTGCGGGTGCTCGAACAGCTCGTCGTGCATCTTCCAGAAGAAGCCCTTGTCGCGCGACCACTCGGCGGCGGTGGCCGCCTCGAAGGCGCGCGGGTGGCTCCAGATGGGAAAGGGCTTGTAGTAGAGCTTCACGCGCGCCTCGTTCTCGCGGACGAACTTCTCCAGCTCCGGGCGGAGCGCCTGGCAATACGGGCATTCGAAGTCCGAGAACTCGACGATCGTGACCGGCGCGTCCGCCTTGCCGAGCGGCGGCCCGAACTCCTTCACGTCGAGCTTGGCGCGCTTCGAGCGGTCGAAGCCGGCGTAGTAGTCGGTGAGGACCTTCAGGACCTCGCCGGCGGTCATGCCCTGCCCGGCGAGGCGCACCGCGAGCGCCGCCATCCGCGGCGCGTGCTTGCAGCTCTTGTGCTCCCTCAGGCACCCCGCGAGCGTGTGCGGGCACCCGCAGTGGCAGAACTCGTCCCGCGCCACGCGCTGCACGACCTCGACCTGCGCCGGCGTGAGCCCCGAGAGATCGACGCCGGGCAGCGCGTCGGCGGGCTTCTGCGCGGCGGCGCCGGCCGGAGCGAGCGCCGCGGCGGACGCGAGCGCGACGAGGGCGGCGAGGGTGCTGGGGTTGAGCATGGTCGAGCCTCCGGAGCGGGGAATTGTAGGGGCGCCCCCCCGGGGCGGCAAGGAACAGGGCCGGCGCGCTCCGCAAAAACCGTGTGCGCGGGAGCCGGATCTCCGATAATCGCACGCGCGGGCCGCCCACGGCCCCTTCACTGGAAGGAAAGGATGGCTCCTCGCATGCGCACCACCCTCCTCGCCCTGGCCCTCGCCGCCTTCGCGCTGCCGGCCGCGGCCCGCGCCGACCTCACGCTCCGGCTCGACGGCTTCGACCGCGCCGCGACGCCCGCCCAGCACCTCGAGGTGCCGGCGCTCTCCGTGGGCGGCCTCCCCTCCGTGGTGCTCGACGAGGGCGGCGGCGCTCGTGCGCGCGCCCAGCGCATCGACCCCGCGCTGGCCCTCATCCTGGGGATCATCCCGGGGTTCGGGATCGGGCACCTGCTCGCCGGCTCGCCGCAGTGGACGCTCTGGCTCGTGGCCGACATCCTCATCGCGGTGGTGGCCTGGGGCCCGTTCTTCTACTGGTCGGATCGCCCAGGCTACTTCCCGCTCTTCAGCCTGCTCGTCCTCGTGGAGCGCATCTTCGAGGGCATCAGCGCCTACCAGGCGGCCGGCGGCGGCCCGATCTTCCGCAGCGAGCGCGGCTTCGCGGCGCGCGAGGTCGCGCCGGTGGACCTCGCGCTCCCGGTCGGCGCCCGCGCCGCGCTGCTGAGGTGACCGAGGCCGCGGTGGCGCTCCGCCCCCGATCCCCTTAGGGATCGAGGTCCCATGGAGCGCGGGACGAGGCCGCTCGAGCGCGGCGCGGTGCGGAAGGAGCGCGGCGGCAAGCTGCGCGTCGCGCTCGTGTATCCGAACGCCTACCGGCTCGGGATGGCCAACCTGGGCCTGCACGCCGTCTACCGCCTGCTCAACGAGCACCCGCGGGCCCTGTGCGAGCGCGCGTTCCTCCCCGAGGAGGAGGGCGAGGCGCCGCGCACGATCGAGTCCGGGCGGCCGCTCGGCGACTTCGACGTGGTCGCCTTCTCGCTCTCCTTCGAGGAGGACTACGGCCACGTCCTCGAGATCCTGCAGCGCGGCGGGCTGCCCCTGCGCGCCGCGGATCGCGACGCCCAGCGGCACCCGCTCGTGCTGGCGGGCGGGATCGCGGTGCAGATCAACCCCGAGCCGGTGGCGCCCTTCTTCGACCTCTTCCTCGTCGGAGAGGGCGAGGAGCTGTGCACCCCCTTCCTCGACCGGCTGCTCGAGACGGGCGCCCGCGGCCTCGAGCGCGAGGCGCTGCTCGCCGACCTGGCGCAGCTCCCCGGGACCTACGTCCCCTGTCTCTATGACGTCGCCTACGCCAGCACCTCGGCGCCCGGCGGCCGGTGGGTGGAGCGCTTCGTGCCGCGCGCCGGCGCGCCGGCGCGCGTCCGGCGCGTGTACGTGAAGGACCTCCGGGCCGTGACGACCTCGCGCGTGGTGGACTCACCCGACGCGCAGTTCGGCGACCTGTACCTGACGGAGGTCGCGCGCGGTTGCCTGTGGGGCTGCCGCTTCTGCGCGGCTGGATTCGTGCAGCGCCCCTACCGCGAGGTGTCGATCGAGAAGCTGAAGGAGGAGGCGCGGAAGGGCATCGCGCAGGGCCTGCGCGTCGGGCTCGTCGGCCCGGACACGAGCGACTACACCGGCCTCGATCCGCTCACCTGCATGATCGGCGAGGAGGGCGGCACCTTCAGCCCGTCGTCCCTGCGCGTGGACGCCATCACGCCCGAGCTGACGCGGCGCATGGCGGCCGGGGGCGAGCGCTCGATCACCATCGCGCCCGAGGCGGGCACCGAGCGGCTGCGGCGCGTCATCAACAAGGACTTCCCGGACGACCTCGTGGTCGCGGCGGCGGAGCACGCGCTCGCGCAGGGGATGCAGCACGTGAAGATGTACTTCATGTGCGGGCTCCCCACCGAGACCGACGAGGACGTGCTCGGGATGGCGCGCCTCGCGGTGCGAATCCGCGAGGAGGTGATGAAGCGGTACGCGAAGGAGCGGGGGCGGATGGGGCGCATCTCGCTCTCCGTGAACCCGTTCGTCCCGAAGCCGTGGACGCCGTTCCAGTGGGTGCCCATGCACGACGAGGGGTGCTTGAAGGAGAAGCGGCGGCTCCTCGAGAAGGAGCTGCGGCCGCGCGGCATCGACGTCGACTTCTTCAGCCCGCGCGAGGCCTACCTCCAGACGCTCCTGTCGCGGGGCGACCGGCGCTCCGCGGACCTCCTCGAGCTCGCTCACCGCGAGACGAAGGGCGACCTGCGCCGGGCGCTCGGCGCCTGGCCGCACGATCCGGCCTTCTTCGTGACGCGGGAGGTCGGCGTCGACGAGACGCTGCCGTGGGACTTTCTCGACCAGGGCGTCACGAAGGCGTTCCTCGCCCGCGAGCTGCGCCGCGGCGTGGGAGCGAAGATCACGCCCAAGTGCGCGCTCGACACCTGCCGCGCCTGCGGGCTCGCCTGCGCCGACCACTCCGAGCTGGAGCTGCCGCCGGCCGGGCTCGTCGGTTGATCCCGCGGCGCGTCGAGGCGCGTCCGCCCTGTCCGAAGCACGCCCTGCGGGGGGTGCGCAGCGGGTCGCTGCGCCGGTGCGAGCAAGTGTTTACTGGTAGCGGAGAGCGAGGCCGCTGGCCGGCCGCCCCTCCTCACCTTGGACGCTGGACGCGTGCGTCCGCCGCCTCGTTCTTCGCCGGGAGTACCGGGTGGCCGTGATCGCACCGTTCCATGACGCCTTCGCGGCGATTGCGCAGGCATGGCGAGGCGAGCGCGCAGCGCGCCTCTTCCAACTCCATTATGCGGTCGCGGCGGCGCTCGCCGTCGCGGCGCTCGGGCTCACGCGGCTCCTGCTGCGGCCGATGGCGGGGGCCCACTTCGTGCTGTCGCTCGGGGCCGTCTGCCTGGCCACCATGGGGGGCGGCTCCGGTCCCGGGCTGCTCGCGCTCGCGATCTGCACCGCAGGGTACCCGTTCCTCGTCGCGGCGGATGTCGACGCAGGGGGACTGACCGCGCCCGACCACGTCGTCCGGGTCGGGCTGTTCGTGCTCGTGGGCGTCGCCGAGGCGCTCGGCGCCGGGACCCTGCGGCGCGGTCGCGGCGGCGCGCGCGCCGAGAGCGACCCGTCCGAGCGCCGGAGGGCGCGGCAGCGGCGGCTGCGGCTGCGCGTTCGCGAGCAGCTCGGCGTCCTCCGCATGATGACGACGGACCTCGCGGAGGGCATCGCCGCGCTCGACGCGGAGGGAAGGATCGAGGTCGTGAACGCCACCGCGGCGCGGATCCTGGGCTGGGCCGAGGAGGAGCTCGTCGGGCGGTCCTTCGAAGAGCTCGTCCGTCCCCATCGCCGCTCCGGTGAACCTGAGCGCGCGGAGGACTCCCCCGTCGCGGTCCTGCGCCACGGCCGGACGGCGCAGGGGCAAGACCTCTGGTTCCACCGCAAGGACGGGACGGAGTTGCCGGTGTCGTACACGTCGTCCGCGATCCTGCGGCGCGGCCGGATCGCCGGCGCGGTGCTCACGTTCCAGGATTTCAGCGCGCACGTCCTCGCGGAGGAGGCCGAGCGGTTCATCGCGAGCGCGACGGAGGCGCTCACGCAGTCGATCGAGTGGGAGCGGACGCTCGAGCGCGTGGCGCGCCTCGCGATCCCGTTCCTGGGGGACTGGTGCCTCGTCGTCCTGGATGACGACCGCGGACTGCGCGCCGCGGCTGCGGCGCACGTGGACCCCGCGATCGAGCGCGCCGTGGGCGAGCTCCTCCGGCGCTATCCCATCGATCGCGACGCCGAGCACGGCGTGGGCCGGGTCGTGCGCACCGGCACGCCCGAGCTGGTGCCGGAGATCGACCTCGACGCGTTCACCGCCGACCGCGGCGCGGGGTCCGAGGCGCGCAGCGAGATCCTGCGCCGCATCGGGACGAGGTCGTACATGGGCGTGCCGCTCGTCGCGCATGGCCGGACGCTCGGCGCGATCGCGTTCGGCATCTCCGCCGGCCCGCGGCGCTACGGCGAGCGGGACCTCGAGGTCGCGCACGGGCTGGCGGCGCGCTGCGCGCTCGCGATCGACAACGCCCGCCTCTACCGCGACTCGAACGAGGCCTCCCGGGCCCGGGACGAGCTGCTGGCCGTCGTCTCGCACGACCTGCGCGCGCCGCTCGCGGCGGTGCAGCTCGCGGCGGGCGTCCTCGCGCGCCGCGTGGGCGTCGAGGGCTCGCCAGACCTGATGCGCGTCGTCGACACCGTGAAGCGCGCGACCGCGCGGGCCGCGCGCCTGGTGGACGACCTCGTCGACTCGGCTCGCCTCGAGCGCGGCCGGCTCGCGCTCCAGCGATCGCAGTACCCCGCGGCCGCGCTCGCGCGGGAGGCGCTCGCGGTGGCCGAGCCGCTGGCGCGGGAACACGGCGTCTCGCTGACGCTGGAGGCGGCGCCCGACAGCGGCGCGGTCGACTGCGATCGCCACCGCGTCCTCCAGGTCCTGGCCAACCTCATCGGCAACGCCCTCAAGGTGATGCCCGGGGGCGGCGCCATCCGCCTCGGCGTCCGGCGCGAGCGGGGCGAGGTCGTGTTCGAGGTCGCCGACACGGGCCCGGGGATCGCCGCGGACGACCTGCCGCACGTGTTCGACCGCTACTGGCGCAGCGCGGGCGCGAGCTACGAGGGCTCGGGGCTCGGGCTCGCCATCGCGCGCGGCATCGTCGAGGCGCACGGCGGCGAGATCCGCGTGCGGAGCGCGCCGGGCGAGGGCGCCACGTTCACGTTCACGCTGCCTGCGCCCGCCGAGGCGGGAAAAGGCGAGGGCCAGCCCGGAGGCCGGCCCTCGTGAGCGGCGACGGGATCGACGCGGGCTAGGGAGTGCAGTCCCCTGCGATCGAGACCCGCGTCTGGACGCCGTCGAGCGTGGCGCTCGCGTCCACGACGTCGCTCCCGGCCTTCGCGCACGCGCCGGTGATCGTGACGGAGCCGTAGTTCCCGTAGTGGAACCCGGTGCACGTCGTGCGGCTGGCGAGGTCGCAGCCGCCCACGTTCGTGACCACGTAGCAGGGCGCGGTGGGGCAGACGTTGGAGCACTTCGTCGGAGCCGTCGGCGCGTCGCAGTACTGCTGCGTGAAGGACATGCCGATGTTGTCGAAGTCGTCGGGCTCGACGAAGAACGAGGCGCTCACGATCCCGGTGCCCTCGGGAGCCACCGAGAACGTGGTCAGGTGCGACGGCCTGTTGAAGTTACCGTCCATGAAGACCAGGCTCCGCGTGGAGCTCGAGGGTCCCGATGTCGGCCCCAGCAGCGGGGCTAGCGGGGGGGGCGGGTTGGCGGACGGTTTATCGAAGCTCGACGGCGCCGTCGGAGCCGGGGGCGAGCCCACGGACCAGAAGCGCGACAGCGCGTTGTTCCCGCCGACCGTCATGAGCTGGGCATAGTCCGAGTAGAGGATGCGCGTCTCCGCCCAGATCACCGTGTTCGCGTCCCACTTGCCGTTCGGGCCCTCGTACTTCCCATCCTGGTTCAGGTCGATGAACGTCTCGCCGAGGTCGTAGACGCCGTTGTCGTTCGCGTCGATGTACGGCTCGCCCATGTCGATGAAGGGCTCGCCCACGTCGTAGCTGCCGTTCCCGTTCACGTCGACGAAGCCCTCCTCGCCGTAAGCGATCGCGATGATCGTGACGAGGCCGTCGCGCGGGTTGTGCGTGAGGTTCCCGCACTGGTCCAGGTACGTGGTCGAGAACTCACCCGTCGCGACCGGGCCGAACGGCTTGACGTCCCACGGCAGCGTGCCGCCCGTGACCTCGAGGAAGTCGATCGCCGTGCCGGCGCCCTTGGCGCCGAACGCAGGCGTCGTGGTCGGGGGCCCGAACGAGCCCGCCTCGCTGTAGAAGGCGACCTGCGTCGCCACCCCGAGCACGTTGTTGAAGCGGTCCGCGAACGTCGCCGCGCAGGTGACCTCGCTGTCTGGGCCGGTGTAGTGCGAGTAGGTGCAGTCGTTCAGGGTGAGGGCCGGGACGTTCTTCGGGGTGCAGTCCACGGTGATGTGAGCGCCGCTCGGCTTGGCGCCGACGATCGCGAAGTTACCGGTCGTGAAGCTCGCGGCGTTCCCGCCGCTCGTCGCGCTGACCGACACGGCCACGACGCCGGCGGTCCGCCCCGAGTTGAGCGCCACGCTCACTTGACCGCTCGCGTCCGTGGTCCCGGTCGCCGTGCAGCTGGGCGGGATCGCGGCGGGACACGTTGCGACCTGTCCGATGTAAGACCCGTTCAGCGGCTCGTGCGCGAAGGTGACGGCCAGGCCCGCGGGGTACGGCTGTCCATTCGTGTCCACGAGCTGGAAGGTGATGAAGCTCGTCTCCTGGAACCCGGAGAACCGGACGCCGAGCACGCTGAAGAATTGCTTGGACTGCTGGGCGGCCATCATGATCTGGCCGAGGATGGGCATCGTCACCGTCACGTTGCCCGTGAGGGCGTC
>WNFY01002827.1_pt1 | contig 18983 bp, 13 predicted proteins | sample 5400091 | NCBI WGS metagenome assembly WNFY01 (sample SAMN13153364, study PRJNA577476) | soil metagenome | isolation source: 60 cm soil or saprolite under grassland replicate 1 | place: USA:California | collected 2016-06-15
CTTTCAAAATTTCTATTGATTCAATATCTGCGGGGGAAATAGTTGTAAGCCCGCTATTGACAGGTATTCCATCAATAATATACAGCGGGCTATTACTATTCAATGTGCCAATACCTCTTATACGTACAACGGCATCTGTACCGGGGGCTCCTGTAGGAGAGGTAACAGTAACGCCCGGTGCCAAGCCTTGTAAAGCACTGGCAAGATCTACAGCTCTTGTTTTTACCAGGTCAGATCCTTTTACAGAAGAGACCGCAGCAGTAAGCTGTGATTTTCGTTGAGTGCCATAACCCACTATCACTACTTCCTGTTGCTGATTGTCTGCAAGCTTGAGCGTAATTTTTATATCATTTTTTCCCGCGACAGTTACTTCCTGTGTTTGCATACCAACATAAGAAAAGATCAAAATTTTGGATGAGTTATCCGGAATTTCAATTTGAAATTCGCCCTTCTCATCTGTGGTTGTACCAACTGAAGAACCTTTTAATTGTATGGAAACTCCCTGCAATGCATTTCCATTTTCATCAGACACCTTACCGTTGATCTTTATATCCAAAGGAGCCCGGTAAACAATAACTGAATCAACTGTTGTTGCTTCTTCTTTAAGTTTAATTACTACTGTTTTTCCGATTATTTCATATGCGAGGGATTGATCTTTAAACAAAAGTTGAAGCACTTGTTCAAGGGTTGCATTTTTCACAGAAATATTTACCGGCTTTGCTTTTTGTAATAGTTTATCCTCGTACCAGAATACATAACCGCTTTGTTTTTTTATTTGCTGGAATACTTTTTCTATGGAAGCATTGTTTTCCTTCAAGGTAATTTCTTGCGTAAATCCGCGGGCACTGAGTTGCAGGGAAGCGGCAAGCAATAGAATGATTGTAAGCTTCATGATCAGCAGTGTTTTGATAATTTGTTCGCGTTTTGAACAAATGGATATTCTCTTTTTAGAGAGAAGTTTCCACATGGGAGTTAAATGCATAACTTTGGTTTTTACTCCGTCGTATCTGCCGTTTGGCGGAGAAGACGGTTTGGTTTAATGAATGTTTATTTCCTTCCCTCTAGCTTCGGGATTGTGAAAAGCAGTCTAACTAGATTGTATGAACGAGTTAATCCAAACGTTCACCGGAGTTCCGCCCCACGGGATTCCGGTTTTATTTTAGATCAACTCTTTATTAGCATATGTCTTTATGGTTTTAATTTTATAACTCTTCCTTCAATAATAAAATGGATCTTACTGGCTTCAAATATTTTCAGTAATTCAGAAAGTCTGGCATCTCTTGGCACTTCTCCCGTAAATGTTCTTTCAGGAATATCAGTCTCATAAACCACATCTACATTATACCATCTCGCCACCTGTCGCATGATAGATTTTATGTCCGCACTCCTGAAAGAAGTATATCCATTTTTCCATGCAACCGCAAGCTCAAGATCAGGGTTTGATATAAGGCTGATCTTATTTTCTTTTTTTATGAATGCAGCCTGTTGTCCTGCTTTCAACATACCGACTTCGTTTGCTTTTATCACTTTTACTGACCCTTCGAGCAATGTTGTCTTTATACTGTTTTCATCATCATATGCCATCACATTAAAATGAGTTCCCAACACTTCTACTTTCATTCCCTTAAGGCTCACAATAAAGGGAACTTTTTCCCTTCCTCCTGAGGAGTAGAGTTGGCTCACTTCAAAATAAGCTTCACCATTTAATTCAACCTCTCTTTGTTTACCAACAAAAGCTGTCGGGTAACGTAAAGAGGAAGCGGCATTCAGCCAAACTTTTGTGCCATCGGGTAATGTAATTTGATATTGTCCTCCGCGTGGTGTGCTCAATGTATTATAGAGAATTGTCGAACTGTTATTAGCAGCATTGTAAACAAGAGAGCCATCATCTATTTTTGAAATTTCTGTATTGCCCTGCTGCACCAATGTTCCCTTTGATGCACTGTCAAGTACAATAGAAGATCCATCTGCAAGAAGAAGAAGAGCTTTGTTGCTGCCGGGAGTTACATCATGTGTAAGTTTTGGTGTTTTAATATTTGCAGTGATTTTATCATTTTGAGAAGAGCGATTAAACCTAAGATAAGCACCACTACCAAGCATAAGAATAATGATCGCTGCAGCAGCCACTTTTAGCCAGCCAAAATGTTTTCTTTTTGAATGCATCTCAACAACATCATTCGATGGCTGTAATATCTTCTGCAACATCAAATTCAATCTTTTTTCATCGGGCTCAGCACCTTGTTCTTTTTGTAATCCCGCTCGTAAAATATTTTTTAAAGCAGCTTCATTTTTATTTTCTCTTATTAAGGCAAACAATTCGCTGAATTCCTCTTCAGAGATTTGATTACTATCAAACTGCTCCATTAGATAGCTTAGCCTGTCAGCCTTTATGCTCATAAAAGATTTTGCATTTCATAAAAACTCTTATTCTTCATCATACTTCCTCAACATATATATATGATAAGAGTCTTAAAAAGAAGATTATAACTACCCGCTTTAAAAAAAATTAAAAAAATATTCCGTGTAACAGCATTGAGAGCATTATCGGACGAGCTGCCTTATCAGATTGAAGGATTTTATGTTGAGTAACGTATGAAGCCGACATGAATAAAATACTCGAATTAAGAAGCTTTATTGATGTTAGTCAGTTAGAGCTTTATTTAAGAAATATAGATTTACCACCGTTTGATTAGTTTGCTGTCCGTCCACTACACTTCCACTCAGGATATTTATATAATATTAAATAATCTGAACTTGTTTTGATAAAATTCGCGAAGGCTAAAGTTTCACTTTTCTGATATTCATACAATCTTTTATGAAGCTCGTCTCATTAATATTCAAATGCAAGCGGCTATTATATTTTTCAACAGAAGAAACGCATCTTTTAATTTAAAAGATGCTTCTGTATCCGTAAAAATATCCGGAAATGGATGCACTCAATGGCGGTCCCTACAAGAGTAAAAAAACACCACAAGTAAAGAGACTCCCTTATTCACTGCCTTAAACAAATAGTAGAAGATAACCGTCAAAGGGATATTTGTCAGGAGTATAATGATGTGAGCTGCGAGTCCAAACCTATAAAATTGCTCGTATGTCAAAATGTTGTGCGCTGTAGCCGTAGCGTCGCCGGCTACGACGATTACGGAGGGAAGGTAGCCTATGGCAAAGATGCCCAGGACTATGCTAATCAGATATAGTATTCCACCAATTCTTGCAGTCGGTTTTGATTGAACGCATATTTAAAATTTAATTTTCGACCACTGACAATATCAGTCTATATCCTTTCCATGGTTTATCTCCAGTTAGAAACATTAAACCAATCTTCAACCTTACTCTCTTCTTTTGCCTCAGTCCCTTTGAAAGAATATTCGTTGCATTCAGCATCATAAGTATAATCTTTCATCCACTCCTGAAAATGGGACGCTGTCAATTCAATCGCATCCATAATAAAATCAATTTCTGCATTGGTCATGGTTGGATGGACAGATAACCTAATCCACCCCGGTTTACACAACAAGTCTCCTGAACGAATCGAATGCAATATTTCATAAGACCTTACCTTATCAACATGTAGCAGCATGTGCCCGTACGTTCCTGCACAGGAACAGCCGCCCCTTGTTTGAATACCAAATCTGTCATTCAACATTTTTACGATCAAATTATAATGTGCTCCCTTTACAATAAATGCAATAACACCCAGCCTTTTTTTAATGTGCCCTTCAAGTACTTCAACATTTTTCATTTTTGCGAATCTATCAAAAATGATACGCAACATTTCTTTTTCCCTCTTTAGTATATTTTCAACTCCCATCTCCTCCTTGAGCCGCACACACATCGCCGCTTTTATTCCTTGCAGAAACGGAGGAGTGCCGCTATCTTCGCGCTGTTCTATAACGGTTACATATTCATGAACCTTCCAGGGATTGCTATACACTACAGTACCTCCACCGGGCTGATCGGGGATTGTGTTTTTGTACATTTTTTTATTGAAGATTAAAACACCCGGTGTGCCCGGGCCACCTAAAAATTTATGAGGTGAAAAATAAATAGCATCTAACTGTCTACCATGTGCTGCGGGGTGCATGTTGATGTCGATATAAGGCGCAGAACAGGCAAAGTCAACAAAACATACTCCGTCATATTCATGAATCAGTTTTGCAATTTCATGATACGGTGTTTGAATGCCAGTGACATTAGAACAAGCAGTAACCGCAGCTATTTTATTTTTCCTGTGTTTAAATTGTTCTAACAATCTCCTGAAGTATTCTAAATCAACATTCCCGTTTTCACCGCATTTAATTATTTCAACGGTTGCAATTGTCTCCAGCCAACTGATTTGATTACTGTGATGCTCCATATGCGTTACAAAAACAATGGGCCGCAATACTTCATCCAGTTGCAGGTCACTGTCCTTTTTCACATAATCCACCGTGCGTTCGGGTATTCTCATGCCCAGTATCCTTTGCAACTTGTTTACAGCACTTGTCATTCCGCTGCCACAAAAAACCAACACATCATCGCTGTTTGCATTAACATGTTTCTTGACAATAACCTTAGCTGCTTCATACGCCTTTGACATCAATGTTCCTGTAATAGTAGTTTCAGTATGCGTATTGGCCAAGAAGGGCATTATCTCTTTTTGAATGAACTCTTCAATGGGCTGGTAAGCCCTTCCGCTTGCAGTCCAGTCTGCATAGATTATCTCTTTTTTTCCAAAAGGGGATTCAAAGACTTGCCGTTGGCCGATAACGTTTCTTCGGAATACAGAGAAAAAATTTTCTAACGCGCTTTTTCGATGCGTACATGGTATTTCTTTATCAAAATCTTTACCGCTGTCAAATTGAGGAAGCACGTTTATGTTTAACGACGAGGTCATAGTATTTGCTGAGTTAAATTGCTGTCAACAGATGTATGTTATGCGGAAATTGTCCGTGTTTCTTTTATACGTTGTGGTATCTTTTATTTCGGTTGTGCAGAAGCAAAAATTCCAAACAGGTCGTATGGTTGCTTACTAAAATAATCATTGAATAAAAAAGCTGTAAAGAAAATAAAACCGATAAAAGCAAGAATAATAAACAACTGAACTTTGGATGTTTTTTGAATATCCTGTTTTGATTTTATATCACAAATTTCACCCGGGCAGTACTGTGCCTTTTCTTTATAAAACAATGAATAGAATTTGCATCCCAAACAAATACCAAACGCTGATTCAAAGAATAAGAACACCAGGCAAATAAGGCATATAATACCTGTTATCGGGCTGTATGAATTAACTATCACCATTAAAATGAACATGGTTGCTGACAAGACTATACCAATTATCCATGCAAACTTTTTTTGCTGCGCGCCAACATATTCGGGTACCTGGTTACCAACAATTAAACGCCCAATTATTAGTGTAGGAGAAAATTTGGGGTTGATAAATACGCGTATAATGAAATCAGTAAGGAATATGGTTATAACATACTTTATTGGCAAAAAATTGTTTTTAAAAATAATCAGCATCAAAGAGATGAATGTGGCTAAAAATAATATTCCTGCTGATGCCCTTATTTCTCTTTCATTTAAAACAGGAATGTTATATCCTTCTACGTTTTCTCCAAATTGTATAAGCTTATTCATTTTTTATTTTTTGGTTATATAAATATTGTTGAGTAAATCAGAAATGTATTGTGTCAATAAAATCATTTATTTTTCTTTAGGTAAAACGTAATTGTTGAATACATAAGACCAGGGTATTACAAGAAGGTCTAGAACAACACCTATTGAGTTAGCTTTTGTAAGTCCTTGTGCAACAGAATCTGTTAATTGGTTTGCAGACCATAATGGGTATGCCACAATAATTAACCAAATCAGCTTATAAGAAAATTGCACCAATAACAAAGGAATCATTTTTAAAGGATGAAGTAATCCTAAAATCGCTAACGCAGAGAATGCCGCCCAAAAACTATATGCAACTGCTGGCAGGGGTTCCCATACTCCTTTGTGCGTAAATATTTCAGTCCACACTTGAAAGCCTAAGAGTACGGTTGCCAAAGCATAAAAAATTCTCAGTAAACAGATACGGAATTTTGAAACCCCAATTGTTTGATCAACTTTAAGGATGTTCTTAATACTGAACTCTGATTGTTTTTGTCGTTGTTGTGGTGTTAGTTCAAGTTCCTTATCTTGTTTTTTGTTCGAAGAAATAATCGATATCATATAGCTGCTAGTTTTTGATTTAATGTTCCTGTTTAAAAAATGATTTCATTAATTTTTACATTAGCATTGAACTATCTTATGCAAGAATATCTAATTAAGTAAAGCACTTGAACACCTCGTCAACAAACAGCAGATTGTGATAAACAAACAACACAATTATGTCAATCACAGAAATAACACGGGCAAACAAATATTGGAGTAGTTATATTGAAGGAAACACCTTTCAATTTTTTTGATTGACTTTTTTACGTCATTAGTTTACCACGAAGTCAATTCTATAGATTGCAAACTCACAAGGAAAAGAATTGCCGATATTTATCTCATAAAAGCTAAATGAAGAAAACAATCGATATAAAGTTGGTTAAATTTTATTTGTGGGTTGGACTTGGTTATTTTTTCCTGGGGCTGTTTAGCACTTTGGGGAAATATCCCGGCAAATTTTTTCCCCTTGTGTTCAATAATGTTTGGGGAGTTGTTTATGTTGTTGCTCTTAATTTTATACTTTTTGAATATACCATTCCGTTTGTACTAAGGAAAAGAAAAACCATCATTTACAATATCCTTCTCGGAATTCTACTCTTATGGGTTCATTTGATGTTATATTCTTACGGCTCGTATGCCTGGAGGCTCCTGGGAATACTGTTACATGTTTATACTCCATTAAAGACATACGCTTCATTAGATGAGGCACTCGAAAATCAAATGGCATATAGTACCGGATCAGTTTTCTTTTTTGGAATCATAAGACATATTTATAATTATATAAAATTAAAACAAGCATCACAGCAACTGCGTATTGAAAAACAGGAAGCAGAGCTAAACTATCTCAGGTCACAAACGAATCCGCATTTTTTATTTAACACCTTAAATAATATTTATTCTTTGTCAAGAGATAAGAGTGACCTGGCGCCGGAGTCTATTTTACGCCTGTCAAAAATTTTGCGTTTCATGCTTTATGAAACCAGTGGAGAATATATAGCTATAGAACAGGAACTTAAAATTATCAGTGATTATATTGCCCTTGAAAAATTGCGTTATGATGAATCTTTGAGAATCAATTTCAATTACGATATTGAAGATATGAAACAAGCCTTACCGCCATTGTTGCTGATACCATTGGTTGAAAATGCGTTCAAGCATGGTGTCTCTGAAACAAGAGGTCATCCCTTTATCGATATTCATCTTTCAGTTGGGCAACGACAGTTGACATTCGTTGTAAAAAATTCAACTGAATCATTTCCTGAGCAAGGGAATGTAAAAGAAAATATTGGTCTTGCTAACCTGAGACGCCAACTGGAATTGCTCTATACAAATTACAATTTGTCTGTTCAACAAAATGTTTCTGTGTTTACAGCTACTTTAAAAATAAATCTTGCAAGCCATGTCTAAAATAAAATGCATTATCGTAGAAGATGAGCCATTGGCAGTAAAAGTTTTATCGGATTATATTTCGCAGGTACCGTTCCTGGAATTAGAGGGAACATTTAAAGATGCTATTCTTGCAACTGACTGGTTACGGGATAATCATACCGACCTTATTTTTTTAGATATCCATCTGCCTAAATTAAAAGGCATGGCTTTTTTAAAAACGCTTACACATCCGCCTGCAGTAATTATTACAACAGCGTATCATCAATACGCAGTGGAGGGATTTGATTTAAACGTAACAGATTATTTGTTGAAGCCATTTGAATTTGAGCGTTTTTTAATCGCAGTAAATAAAGTAAAAACAGCACAAAGAGAAAAACAAAAACCCAATGAAATCGAAGAGATGAAAGATTTTATATTTCTGAACGTGCAAAAAAAGAAGGTGAAAATTTTATTCTCAGAGATTGTTTATATCGAAAGTCAACGGGAATACATAAAAATCGTCACAACAAAAAAAGAATACATTTCAAAAATAAGCACGCATGAAATTGAGACTCTTTTACCTACCAATCTCTTTAAACGAATTCATCGGTCTTTCATAGTTTCAATAAGTAAGATTGAATCATATACAGCCGAAATGGTTGATGTTAATGGAGTATCTATTCCCATTGGCAGGGATTACAGGGATATTATAGAAAACTTGTAGCTTTTGATTTTAACGCGGGAATTTTTATAACACAGCTTTTGTTTTTTAGCATTGCCAGTGAGAGGCTGGCTTTTCATTTGCTCTCCGTAGTGCCCGGCGGAACACTGCGAAGAGCAGATAAGTGATGATTGAGACATTGAGATGAAATTGCTATTATATTTTATAGCAACCTATCTACTATATCCTTTCTTCTTGAGCATTATTGCAAGAAGCAGCATTGAAACAGGTGCGGTAATCCCCCAGGGGAAACCAAGAAGAAGTAACTTTTCTGAATACTCGGGATAGAAATATACAATTGTAATTAAAGGAGTAACAAGTGCGTTAGCGAGGAAAGAAATTCCGACCGATCTTTCAAACCCATGTTTCTCAAATACGGGAACAGCAATTAATGTTGCCAAACCCATAAATATATATCCTAACGCATCAAAGTCCCAAAACAACGAATATGGTGTTTGCCGAAGAATACGAATCTCATCTGAAGCATCTTTCAGTGACATAGGAATTACAGTCGCCAATTGAACAACATAATTTGCTGTAACAAATACTGCATATATAATAGAAAAGATCAGAGCTGCATGACTCCAAAACTTTTTCTCGTCTGCTGTTATATAATGAAGCGCAAGTATTCAAGAACAAATGGTATAACAATGCAAAGAGATGTTCCGTAAATTAAAATTTCATCGAGTGGATAACTGAGAATACCGATAATCTGCAATATCTGAACCACGCAAAATGCCAGTGTCGAAATAAATGCAATAAGACCCGACCAAAAACCCACTTTAGATATTGTTTTATTCATAGATGTTCTGCATTCAGTTTGTCAAATTTTTTATCACTCTATCTTCCTTTCATCTATCCACTCTTTAATCTTTAATCATGGAGCAGAACCAGGAGATATTAATTTCTTTTGTGTTCATTGGTCAAAGGTGCTTCGAAATTTGATTTCATTTTATGATGAAGACTTGTAACTGATATGATTGTCATCAGCGGTTTAATACACATGCATCATTATTCGGCAGTAGTATTATTAATTCGAGTCAAAGGTTCGCTTTGAATGATGATATTTACTAATTATCCGGGCACGGCAGTATAATGCAAAAGGCTTTGCGACTTATATTTGCTCCAACATGGGGAAGTGTTGTAGAGATCGTGAAATGCAACTGAAAATAAACTATCACAAAAAAATTTAATTATGGCTACACTACTTTTACTTTTTTCAATTTTTATTTTCCAGCCTGAAGCATCTGCTTTGCCGCACGGAAAAGCCGATTATGATTTTATAATTAAAAGAGGCACGAATATTAGTCACTGGCTCTCTCAAAGTGATGCCAGGGGCGATGAGAGAAAAAATTATTTTACAAACAAAGACGTAAAGTACCTCGCCAGCCTTGGGTTTGACCACCTTCGCATTCCGGTTGATGAAGTGCAGCTTTGGCAAGAAAACGGTCAAAAGGACGAAGAAGGCTTTTCTCTTTTGCTGGATGCACTTAACTGGTGCAGGGAATATAAGCTTAAGGCGGTGGTGGATTTGCATATTTTGCGCTCTCATCATTTTAATGAGAAGGTAAGACCATTGTGGACTCAACCGGCTGCGCAGGAAAGATTTTTTCAATGCTGGCGGGATTTATCCGAGGCTCTAAGAAAATATCCGGTTGAGGATGTTGCTTACGAGCTGATGAATGAACCGGTAGCTGATGATCCGGAAGACTGGAACAAACTGGTTGAAAAAGCAGTAGCAATTATCCGCCAGACCGAACCAACAAGGAAGATAGTCATCGGCTCAAATCTTTGGCAAAGTCCTGATACCTTTGATAAATTATGGGTCCCACCTAACGATAAAAACATCATTCTCAGCTTTCACATGTATGAACCATTTTTGTTAACCCATCATGAAGCATCGTGGACAGGTATTAAAGATTATAAGGGACCTGTAAATTATCCCGGTGTTATTGTGAAAGAAGAAGACGTAAAAAATTTACCCGATACATTACGCAATGTAATTTTAAGAAATAAAACCTACTATACTAAAGAAACAATACAGGAACATTTTGCTAAACCAATAGCTATTGCGAAAAAATATAATCTCCCGTTATACTGCGGAGAATGGGGCTGTCTCAGTACTGTACCGCAGGGAGCACGCTTGCAATGGTACCGCGATGTAAAGGCAGTTTTGGAGGAGAACCATATAGCCTGGGCAACATGGGACTATAAAGGCGGCTTTGGAATAATAAACGATGAAAATAAAGAAGAAAAAGAATTGATACGGATTTTGGTAGGGAAATAAACAGGAAATAAAAGTATCCCATGTAAGCAGGGGCTCTTTTACCTGCACATCTCTTCAAACGCATTTACCGGTCTTTTATAGTTTCAATAAGCGAGATCGAATCATACACAGCCGACACGGTTAAGGTAAATGGCGTGTCTATTCCCATTGGCAGCAGAGGCTACAGAGATGTGATAGAAAATTTGTAACTTTTGATGTCATAAAAAAGATTTTTTTATCCGCAGGATGCCGTGCATGATACCAGCTGCAGTGCATGTAGCATCGCCTGTGGAGCCTGCCCTGGACTTGTTTCAGGGTCGCAATCATTTTATCATTTGGAACTATATTAACCAAAGCAGTATTTAATTTTTGTAATAAAACATGCCGGCAATGTCCCCTGCTAAACACAAATCTTTGAGAGACACTGCAGAGGAGGAACTCAGCTTATTTAATTGTAATTTTAGATGAATGAAAATCAAGTTTTACGGTGTGCGTGGTTCCATCCCCGTGTGTGGTGAAGAGTTTCAGCGATATGGCGGAAATACTACCTGCCTGCGAATATATCGCGAAGCTGCAAATAGAATTGTGATAATTGATGCCGGTACCGGAATTAGAAATTTGGGCAAAGAAGTGGTTGCAAATGCCATTAATCAAAATGTAATTAACATTCTATTTTCTCATTTTCATTGGGATCATATACAAGGATTTCCATTTTTTGCTCCTGCATATAATAAAAACCAGGAGATTGGAATCCATGTAATGGGAAAGGAAAGAAAATTAAAAAACTTAAAAGAAATATTTTCGAAACAAATGCAGAAGGAATATTTTCCTGTAGAACTTGATGCTATGGGAGCGCAGTTTTCATTTCAAAATTTGGGAGATGACGAAACTTTGTACGGCGCACATATCAGTGCTACCCCACAGCATCATAAATTTTCTGGCGGTTCTTATGGTTTTCGAATAGAAGATGACTCCGTAGTTTTGGTTGTTTGTACAGATGTGGAACATATAGATGGTATTGATCAAAATATTGTAAAACTTGCCATGAATGCAGACGTATTAATTCATGACGGACAGTATACAACTGATGAATATAAAAAATACAGAGGCTGGGGGCATAGCACCTGGGAACAAGCTGTTGAGGTAGCTATTCAGGCTAATGCTAAAAAGCTTATCATTACTCATCATGATCCTGATCATGATGATGATTTTCTTGATTCCATGGAAAAGGATTGCAAAGAAGCATTTCAAAATTGCATATTTGCAAGAGAAGGGATAGAAATTAAAATTTAACTCTCAAATGATTTTATTTCCTTGTAAGTTGTTTATCGTTAGTCCTTCGTGCCATCATTTGTTGCATTACTCATTTGTATGCCTGCTTCATGCGCAGCAATAGAAGGTTCAAAACTTTATTAAGCAAGTATTCCGGGAGCTATTTAAAAAGAATATTTTCGCTTTACTAATTTGCCATTATGAAAAAACTATTTCTCTTCTCTTTATTATTTTTTTCTTTGACATTATCATCGAATGCACAACGTATTCAAACTCTTTTCGATTCCTCCTGGAAATTTTATAAAGGAGATGTAACCAACGGTGAAAAAGAAAATATCAATGATAACGATTGGCGTAATGTAGAACTTCCTCACGACTGGAGCATTGAAGATTTACCCAATCAATCAGATTCCGTTGTCGGCCCATTCACTACAAAAAGTATTGGTACCACTGCAACAGGTTATACTGTTGGAGGCAGTGCATGGTATCGCAAACATTTTTCTTTAAACAATATTGCCAACAAAAAAGTGTCTATATATTTTGATGGTGTTTACATGAACAGCGATGTATGGATCAATGAACACTATCTGGGTAATCATCCTTATGGCTATACTGCATTTTATTATGACCTCACTCCTTATTTAAAACAAAACGGTGAAAATATTCTGGCTGTGCGTGTACGCAATGAAGGTAAGAACTCTCGTTGGTACAGCGGTTCAGGCATCTATCGTCATGTGTGGTTAACGATAACAAATCCTATTCACATAGAGCAATGGGGAGTGCATATTACAACACCGAAAGTTTCTCAAACTGCTGCAACAATAAATACTCAAACGACAATTATTCACGAACAAAACACTCAACCACTCAAGCTCCGCACCCGCATCCTCGACGCAAAAGATAAAGTTATTGCGCTTGCTGAAACACCTATCAACCTATCAACTAATCAACTAATCAACAATACCAATCCGATCACTCAATCCATTCAACTCTTTACACCACATCTCTGGTCACCCGAATCTCCTTATCTCTACCATGCCGTAACAGACGTTATGCAAGGCGCTCAACTTATTGATCATGTTGTTACAAACTTTGGTGTTCGTTCTATTAACATCACCGCAGAAAAAGGTTTTCTTCTAAACGGTAAACCTATTGAACTGCGTGGCGGATGTGTCCATCACGATAATGGTGTGCTTGGCTCTGCAATAATAGATCGTGCCGAAGAACGCAGAGTGCAACTCTTAAAACAATTTGGCTACAACGCCGTTCGCACCAGCCACAATCCTCCTTCACAACAATTTTTGGATGCATGTGATCGCCTCGGCATCATCGTTATTGATGAAGCATTCGATCAGTGGGAACGTGAAAAGAATCCGCAGGATTATCATCTCTACTTTGATACTTCATGGCAACGCGATATTGATGCAATGGTGCTTCGCGACCGCAATCATCCTTCCGTTGTTTTCTGGAGCATCGGTAATGAAATAAATGAAAGAGCAGATGCGCCGGGTCTTGTCATTGCGAAAAAATTACGCGACGAGGTAAAACATTTAGACAGCACCCGTCCCGTTACAGAAGCCATTTGCTTCTTCTGGGATCATCCCGGCTACAAGTGGGACACCACCGCACCTGCATTTGCTTTGCTTGATGTTGGTGGTTACAATTATCAATGGAGAGAATATGAACCCGATCATACAAAATATCTGCAGCGCATCATGATGGGCACAGAATCTTTTCCACTCGAAGCATTTGAGAACTGGCAACAGGTAGAACAACATCCTTACGTGATAGGTGATTTTGTTTGGACAGCCATGGATTATCTCGGCGAAACAGGCATTGGTCACACAGCGCTTGACAGCAATACAAAATTTGCGATGGGGTTTCCATGGTTCAATTCATGGTGCGGCGATATTGATCTTACCGGTGGTAAAAAACCGCAATCGTATTACCGCGATGTGGTATGGCACCGCAGCAAGATCGAAATGCTCGTGCATGTACCCGTTCCAGAAGGTCATAAAGAAGCGGTAAGTTATTGGGGCTGGCCCGATGAATCTCTCTCTTACACTTTTCCCGGCGCCGAAGGCAAACCTATGCAGGTGCATGTATACACGCGGTACAGTGCCGTTCGTCTTGTGCTCAATGGCAAAACCATTACAGAGCAAAATGTATCGCCGCAAACCAAACTCACAGCAACATTCACCATCAATTATCAGCCCGGTGTGTTAAAAGCTATCGGTTTACAAAACGGCAAAGCGGTTGATTCCGTTGTATTGCAAACAGCAGGAAACCCTGCACGCATACGCCTCACTGCAGACCGTTCACAGATACACGCAAGCCGCAGCGATCTTGCTTATGTTACCGCCGAAGTGCTCGATACAAAAGGGCAACTTGTTCCCAACGCCGCACTGCCGCTGCATTTCAGCATTAGCGGCAGCGGAGAAATCATTGCAACGGGCAACGCTAATCCATCTGATATGGAAAGCATGCAGAAACCGCAACACGAAACTTTCGAAGGAAAATGTTTGATCATCATACGTCCCAAAGGCGAGCAGGGAAAAATAATGTTGAAGGCAGAAGGTGAAGGTTTAACTGCAGGCGAAGTGGTGATTGAAACGGAGTGAGATGATACCAAGCTTTAATTTTTAGAAAAAAAATTGCTATAGTTTCATTGAACGGCAATTGCTCATTTCAATTTTAAATATTTTTACGCAATGAGAATCCTCCATACAGCCGACTGGCACTTGGGAATTAAACTTCATAAAAAGGATTTATCTGAGGACCATAAAATATTTTTTGAATGGCTTATAAATCTTATTAAAGAAAGAGAAATTGAAGTGCTTTTAATTTCAGGGGATATTTTTGATCATGCTAACCCTGCATCTGAGGCACGTCATCTTTATTATTCGTTTTTAAGACAACTTATTCATGTTAAATGCAAGGTTATCATTACTGCAGGCAACCATGATTCTGCAGCAGTTTTGAATGGGCCAAAAGATATCCTTGCAATGTTAAATATAAATATTGTGGCAAGCATTCCATCGTCAATTGATGAAAGTATCATTGAATTAAAAAATAAAAACGGCGAAACAGAATGTATTGTTTGTGCAGTGCCCTATCTGCGTGATTCAGACATCAGAACGGCAATGGAAAGCGAAACCTATAAGAATAGAGTTGAGCAAAAATTTTTGGGGATGAAAACTTATTTTGAGACAGTGGTAAATTATGCGTTGCAAAAATATCGGGAGAATATTCCCGTGATTTTGATGGGACATTTATTTACTTCCGGTGTTACTACTTCTGATAGCGAAAGAGATATACAGCGAGGAGGTTTGGAAATGTTTAGTGCCAATGATTTTCCTAAGAATTGTAAATACATTGCTTTGGGACATATTCATAAGCCCCAAAGAGTTGGTAATAGTGAAACCATCAGGTATTCAGGCTCTCCAATTCCGTTAAGCTTTAGCGAGAAGAATGATAACAAAATTGTTTTGGAATTAAATGTGTCAGGCAATTGCGTTCAACAGGTATTGGTTCATGAGATATCCTCATCAAGAAGACTTCGCAGATTTTCAGGAAGCTTTAAAGAGATACAGGCAAGCTTAAGCGATTTTAAGAATGACAAAAAATTAAAGTGCTTCGCTGAATTAGAAATTATTGAAAAAAATCATGACTCCTCACTCATTGTAAACCTTCATAAATTCATTACGGAATTTCAAAGTGATGAGACTGAGATATTGTCTTATAAATTCAGATTCACAAATAAAGCATCCAATCTTTTCGGGCTTGATGCAGAAAATAAAAACATTGAAGATTTAACTCCAAAGGAAATCCTGGTAAAGAAACTGGAAACAGAGGAGGTTGAGGAAGACAAAAAAAATTTAATTATTGAAGCTTTTGATGAGCTGCTAAGTGAAATTATTGAGAACGATTAGCGATGAAGATTCTAAAAATTAAGATTAAAAATATCAACTGCCTCAGGAGTGAATGGGAGATAGATTTTCAATCGCCACCGCTCTCTCATGCAGGACTATTTGCAATTACCGGCCCAACCGGTTCCGGCAAATCCACTATACTCGATGCCATCACTTTGGCATTATTCAACAAAATACCACGCTTCGAATCAGATACTATCTCCAAAAATTTTATTGAAAAATCAGGCTCCATAATCACGATGAATGAAACAGATTCTTTTGTGGAAGTAGAGTATAGCTGCAGCCAGGGAATCTTCAGTTCAAAATGGTTTATAGCAACAAATAAAAGAGGAGGCCTGAGGGAAACTGATATGGAGTTGATTGATGTTTCAACAAACAAACCAATACTTACTGGCAAAAAAGAAGTTCCCAAAAAAAATACCGAATTAATTGGTTTAACCTACGATCAGTTCAGCAAATCAATATTGCTTTCGCAAGGTGAGTTTGCAAGATTCTTAAAATCAAAAAAAGATGAGCGAGGCAAACTTTTAGAAGATATAACCGGCATGACCGTTTATAGAGAGCTTGGCAAAAGAGCTTTTGAAAAATTTAAAGAGAAGAATGAAACCGGATTGAATCAATAGAAAATGAAATTGAAAAATATAATCAGGAGGAAGAGCAAGTAAACAAAATGCTTGGAGCTTTCAATGAAAAAAATGCTCAACGAATATTTAAACATGAGCGGCTTCTGCCGTACTTAAATGAGATAAGAAATTACTCAAACATTTACCACTCGGTAAAAAATATAATTGACGAAATAAAAAGGGAAGAACCAGAATTAGAAAATAAAAGAATTGAGGTAATAGAAACGCTAAATGCAATAAGTAATCTGACAGGCTCAAAGGTTGAAATGCAAAATGCGACTGAGGCATTAACTAAATTCAGAGATAGGGTACTTCATTTACTTTACGGGAAAAAAGGTGCAGAAGATGCTTTAAGTCAGCAAAAAATAAAAATTTCTGCTTATTTTAAGAAACCGACCCTTACTCTTTTTAAAAGTTATGAAAGCAACATTAAGATTGATGAATTAAAAACAAAAGTTTGTAAAGAACTTGCCCCTCTCGTATCTAAAACGGAAGACTTAATAAAACAAAATAAGATAAATCCGGATAATATTACTAAGCAGAAAGAACTGTTAAGTGAGCGGTTAAAGGCATGGGAAGATTTGAAATTACAGGTAGAAAAATATTCTGAAAACCGACAAAAACTCAATCAAAAAGAAGAGCAGATTAACGAAGTATCAGAACTGATAAATAATAATATGCCAAAGCTTGAGAAGCTAACGCAACAAAAAAAGTCAATTTGTTCGCAAATAGATGAAGTTAGAACTAAGCGTGAAAAAAAATTAAGGGAAGATAGTTTTGAAAAGGATAGAAAATCGCTAAAACAAAGTGAGCCTTGTCCTTTATGCGGCTCTCTTCATCATCCGTTCGTTCATGAGTACATCAATAATATTTCAGAGCTCACAAATGAGTTTAAGAAGTTAGAGGAAGAAGAAAAAAAATATGAGGCAGGGATACAAAATCTGGAAAAGCAAATGAACATCCATTCAGGAACATTGGAGGCATTAAAAAAAGAAAGCAAGGGAATCGAAAAAGAAATGAAAGAACAGGAAACCAAAATTGCTACTCGGAAAGCGCAGCTTGCAATAGAACAAGTCCGAAAGGTTAGTTTAATTGAAACTGCTATAGCAGAAGTTGAAAAATCTATGAAGTCAGTCAATGAGTTTGAAAAAGTAATTGCAGCCAAAAGAGATTTGGAAGATTTTAAAGAAGCGGTTGATGAGCTCGCCTTGCGTTCAGGTGAATTTGAAAAAGCAAAATCAGAAGTAGAATTGCGTTATAAGGGAACCAGCCTCAGGAAAGATTGTGACGAATTAAGTCAACAACTAAATAATTACAACGATGCAATTCAAAAAAGCGAAACAAAAATAAATTCTTATAAAAAGCAAGTTGAAGAGTTGAATAAGCAACAAACTAAAATAGAAGCCTCTTTACGAACTATGCTTGTATCATTTGGTTATTCAAATATTTTATCATCTTATACAGATATACTCCCCGATGCAGAGTTCAATAATCTTAAACATCAATTAGCAGATTTGGATGGGAATATAAAAAGGATAAGGGCACTTATTCAGAACGTAAATGAAAGAAAGCAGCTTCTGTCTTCAAATGATGATGCCACTAAATCAAAAGAAGAGTTACTGCAAGAGCTTAATGCAACGCTACAACAGTTAGAACAGGATAAACGAAATCTCAGCGATTATCGTGCGAAACAAAATGAAAATGAATCGAGAAAGAACAAAATAATTAAGCTAAAGCAACAAGTTGATGAAACAAGGCAAGCCAATCTTAAGTGGGAACTCCTTAGCAAATATATCGGCGATGCCCAGGGAAAAAGCTTCAGCACTTTTGCCCAGGGGCTTACATTAAAAAAGTTAGTTCTGCTCACTAATGAACGGTTACAAAAACTCAATGACAGATACTTGCTCGATATGCCTTTTGAAGAGGAAGATGATGACCTTATTATAATAGACCGTTATCTCGGCGAAGAGAGAAGGTCTGTGAAAACACTTTCGGGTGGAGAAACATTCATCGTTAGCCTGGCGCTTGCTTTGGCCTTATCTGATTTGGCTTCAAAGAATGTAAAGATTGAAAGCTTATACATTGACGAAGGTTTCGGCAGCCTTGATCCAGAAGCTTTGGATGTAGCCATCTCAATACTTGAGCAGCTTCAGATAGAGAGTAATAAAACAATCGGTATAATATCACATGTTGATTCTCTGAAAGAAAGAATTGAAACGCAAATACAATTAGAAAAAAACAGCAGTGGTTTCAGTAAGATTGTTATCAAGTGATGCTGAAATGTTTCGGGTTATTTGTTTTGTCCCCCTTATCTGGTCTAAGTATGCAAATAAAAAACGAAAATCTGGCGCAGACGCGAGATAATATGAGTAATTGCAACACAGATTGCTTCACTGCGTTTGCAATGACGGAGAACGGAATATACAAATTATGCTTACAAAAAATCCTGAGAAATATTTTGTTGTGATTAACGCGAATCTTGTCTCAAATAAGTCTTTGATCTGAGCTCATCTTCATCATCCATGTCCCCGCTTTTGATAACTTTTCTCCAATCGTCATAACGGTTCAACTTTTTTTCTTTCTCCGCAATGTCTCTCCAAAGGTTTTGTGTTTAGCTG
>WNFY01002092.1_pt1 | contig 18977 bp, 14 predicted proteins | sample 5400091 | NCBI WGS metagenome assembly WNFY01 (sample SAMN13153364, study PRJNA577476) | soil metagenome | isolation source: 60 cm soil or saprolite under grassland replicate 1 | place: USA:California | collected 2016-06-15
GCTCCGCACTGTTGCGCCGTTCCCACCATGCGATCTCCACCCGCGTTCGCCACGGGGTGGTTGAGCGTGACCGTCTCGATGAGCGTGCTCGTCGTGCTCGGGTTGATGGTGGACGCGCTGAGCCTCGTTCCGTCCGCCTTCGTGACGGCGTACGCGTTCATCGTGAGAGTCGCGCCGCGAATGTCGAAGGTCATGTACTCGTATTCGCCGAGCGCCTTGACGACGTGGCGATAGAGTCCGGTGTTGCCGGTGTCGACGTTGTACAGGCCAGCGCCGCCGCCGCCGTTCGTGATGTACGGGACCCGCGGGACGATGCTGTCGCCGGCGGCCTCGACGGCGTCCTTGACCTGGCACCGCGCGTAATTGTGGTTGTGGCCCGAGTAGACGAGGTCGACGGCGTACTTCTGGATGAGCGGATCGAAGACCTGCTGCGTGGTGACGTTGTTGGTGTGCGTCCCTGCGGTCCAGGCCGGCTCGTGGTACACGAGGATCTTCCAGGGTTGGGTGGTCGTGGCGAGATCGTTGACGACCCAGGCGTATTGAGCGGATCCCGGATCATAGGGCGAGTACTGATCCACGACCGTGAAGTGGACGGGACCGTAGTCGAACGACCAGTACAGGTTGTTGAGAGACGCGGGATCGCCGGGCTTCTGTCCGGGATTGACGTACGGGAACGGATAGTACTTCGGGAAGTACTTGCTGTAGCCCGCGCTATTCTCGTGATTGCCCTTGACGCCGTTGATGGGCTGTTCGGCCAGGAGCAGGGCTGTCTGGGAATTGGCGTTGAACCACTGCGCCGTCCAGGAAGACTCGGCGTCGCTCGACACCCAGTCCCCCGCCTGGATGTTGATGCCCTGGTAAGCATGGTCGGCCGCGTACACCTTCCGCATCTCCTGGATGACGCCTTCCATGGCGATCGGTGCGGACCTCGTGTCGCCGAACGCGAGGAACTTCACCGAGCTGGCGTTGACCTCTGGAGCGGTGAGGAACGAACCCGCGCCGTAGACGCCGTTCGTGGCGTCGGCGACCCTGTAGTAATACTTCGTGCCCGGCTGGAGCCCGGTGATCTGATACCTGTGCTGGCTGCTGGGGCCGTACTCGGGGACCGTCACGCTGCCGAGGCTGTAGCTCGTGTCGGTGCCCCAGCTCAGCGTGTTGGTGCTCTCGGACGTGCTGTCCTGCCACAGCGCCGTCATCGTCGTATTCACCCCCTCGTAGATGAGGTACGGCTTCTTCAACACACCGGCGAATGCCGCCGTGGTGCAGGCACAGCACACGATCAATGCTCCGATGAATCTGGCGATGGTCCTCGTGAAGCCTTTCATGTAGCCCCTTCCTTGACCTCGTTGGCGGCAAGCAGCGTTCGCGCCGCGCGCTCACGCGCGAACGTGGACGGTCGTGAATCGTGTGACGACACCGTAGAGGGCGACCGTTACGGCGTCATGGCGGTCCCGTAGCGGATGAATCAACAGGGCGTGTCTCACCGGCCTCCAATGGGCGCGTCACCATCAGACACCCGCGGCGTCGCCGTATCGTTCCGGCATCGTTTCGGGCGCGCCACACACGCACGAGACGTGGAGGGAGGGAGCGCCGAAGAGGCTCGTCGAGCGCTTCGCCACGGACGTCGATCTCGTCGTCGTCCGGAGCTCGTGGGGGCGAGCTGGGGCAACGCCGGGTACGGCTGGTGCCGTACGACTACGTCCTCGACGAGGCCGCGTCGGACTCCTGGTCACGCCTCAGCATGCAGCGAGCTCCCGCCGCACGTCTCGCGCGAGTCCATGGACATCGTCCGGCTCGCCGCGCGCCGCCGCCTCTCCGCCGGGAGGGCGGCGGCCCCACTCCCGCTCCGCGGGTGGAGCGCTACTTCAGCGCGCTCATCTCGGGCGCGTCGGGCGCCATGGCGCCGAGCAGCGCCTGCGCCTCGCTCTCGACGAGCGCCTTCTGGGACGAGGTCCACGCCGGCTTCCACATGTCGTCTTCCGGGGTGGTCCGCACGGAGGGGCGGAACCAGGCCTTGATCTCGAGGACCGCCTCGCCGCTCGGGGAGAGCGTCACGATGGCGATCTTCTTCATCTCGCACACCCCGAGGCCGCAGGACTCCTGCGTCCTCGTCGTCGTGGGCGCCGTCGCGATCTTCCCCGCCCCGCGATCGCGCTCCGCGACGGGGTAGGCCTCGCGCGACAGCTTCTTCACGGCGCGATCGAACACCTGGTCGCGCTTGTACGGATCGAAGCGCATGCTGGCCGGCCGCGAGGACGACGTCGCGCAGCCGAGGCCGAGGCACAGGACGAAGGTGAAGGACGAAAGCAGGGCAGCCGTCGAAGCGTCGCGCGTCGTCATATGAGCCTTCCCCAGGTGCTCGCGTGCGTGTGCCTGCGGTGCTTCATCGCCGTGGTGTCGACGCGCGCGAGCACCTCTCGATGTAGCGCGATCCGCAGCGCAATACGAACTAAATCAACGATCAGCAATCTGGCGATTGCTGGCGCCGCTGTGCGCGACAGGCGCACATCTCGCGCAATGTGATCTCCGCGCGTTCACGCGTCGTCCACCACGCGCGGGACGTCAGCGCTTCCGCCCGCCGGAGCCCCGCGACGTGACGGCGGATCGGTGTCCCTCGCGCCGGCGCCGCGCTGTCCCGGGGCGAGGGCGACCCACGCCCTTCCTCGGCCATGCCGGGAGCGCGACGCTCGACGGCTACCGCCGCCCTCGACGGTAGCTCGCCACGTCGGCGGGGACCTCCGTCCCCGGAGCGACGTGCGCGTCGGGGACGGGCGGCCCCGCCACGACGCGCAGCGGGATCTCACCGGCCCAGCAGGCAAGCCGGAGGTCCTGCTCGAGATCGACGGGCGGCCCGCGCCGCACCTTCGCCGAGGCCTCGACGATGGGGAGCCAGAGCACTCTCGTCGCGTCCAGCTCCGTGTCGCTCGGTCCGCGAACGGCGGCGGCGCGGTTCGGCACGACGTGCTCCACGATCGCCACGGCGGCGGCGCGCTTCGCCTCGCGCTCCTGGACCTCCTCGGCCCTGCCCAGGATCACCACCGAGCGGTAGTTGAGCGAGTGGCGGAACGCCGAGCGGGCGAGGACGACGCCGTCGACGAGCGTCACGGCGAGGCAGGCCGCGGCGCCGCCCCGGAGCGCGTTCAGCATGCGGCTCTCGACGGAGCCGTGGAGGTAGACGCGGTCGCCCACCCTCGCGTAGGTCGTGGGCAGCACGAAGGGCTGCCCGCCGTCGACGAACCCGACGTGGCAGACGAGCCCCTCGTCGAGGATCGCGTCGATGAGCGCGCGGTCGTAGGAGCCGCGGCCGGCGTGGCGGTGCAGCGTGGTCCGGGAGGTCGGCGAGAGGCGCGGCATGGGCATCCCTACTTCGCGGCGTCCCTCGCCTGGCGCGAGAACCAGACGAGCGCCTCGAGCGCGTTCGTGGTGGTGAGGATCCCGACGAGGTCACCCTTCCCGTCCACCACCGTGACGCCGTTCAGCTTGCGGTCGTGGATGATCTGGGCGCAGTCGGCGAGGTCGGTGTCCGGCCGAACGGTGTGCGGCTTCGGGTTCATCGCCGCCGTGACCGGCGTCTTCGCGAGCAGGTAGTGCAGCTCCCACGTGTCGAGCGAGGTCGACTTGCCCGGCGAGAAGGTCAGCAGCATCCGCTCCGTGACGAGGCCGACCAGCTTCCCGTCCCTCATCACCGGCAGCCGGCGGACGTCCCTCTCCTTGAGGAGGTGGAGCGCCTGCACGATGCTCGCGCCCGCGTCGATCGTGATCGGGTTCAGCGTCATCCAGTCGCGGACCTTCGTCTTCATCGGATCGCTCCTCCCGGCCATGGGCGCATGCCTCACCGCGCCGGCGAGATCTCCTGCAGCGCGGCCTCGAGGATCGCGAAGCCGCGATCGAGCTGCTCGTCCGTGATGACGAGCGGCATGAGCGTCCGGATCACGTTCCCGTAGTTGCCGCACGCGATGAGGACGAGCCCCTTCTCGTAGCACAGCTTCACGAGCTTCTTCGTCTCGTCCCCGGCGGGCGTCTTCTTCTCCCGGTCGCGCACGAGCTCGATGGCGAGCATCGGCCCCTTGCCGCGCACGTCGCCGATGATCTCGAAGCGCTTCTGAAGCGCGTCGAAGCGGGCGCGGATCTTCTGGCCGAGCGCCTCGGCCCGGGCCAGCAGCCCGTCGCCGATCAGCACCTCGAGCACCGCCAGCGCCGCGCGGCAGGCGACGGGGTTCCCGCCGAACGTGCCGCCCAGGCCGCCGACGTGCGGCTTGTCCATCAGCTCGGCGCGGCCGGTCACCGCGGAGAGCGGCAGGCCGCCCGCGAGGCTCTTCGCGGTCGTGATGATGTCGGGCGTGATCCCCCAGTGCTCGATGGCATAGAGCTTCCCGGTGCGGCCCATGGCCGTCTGCACCTCGTCGATGACGAGGACGATGCCGTGCTTCCGGCAGATGGCCTGGAGCTTCGCGAAGTACTCGGGAGGCGGCGTCACGAACCCGCCCTCGCCCTGGATCGGCTCCGCGATGACGGCGGCGGTCTGCTCGGCCGCGACGTTCCCGATGAAGAACTCCTCCAGGTAGTCGGCGCAGGCCACCTCGCAGGAGGGGTACTTGAGGCCGAAAGGGCACCGGTAGCAGTACGCGTTCGGCATCCGGTAGACCTCGGGCGCGAAGGGCCCGAAGCCGAGCTTGTACGGCTTCACCTTGCTGGTGAGCGTCATCGTCAAGAGCGTGCGGCCGTGGAACGCGTTGTCGAGCGCGATCACCGCCGGCCGGCCCGTGGCGTAGCGCGCGATCTTGACGGCGTTCTCGACCGCCTCCGCGCCGGTGCTCGCGAACATGGTCTTCTTGTGGTGGTCGCCGGGCGTGAGCTCGTTCAGCTTCGCCGCGAGGTCCACGTACGGCTCGTACATCGCCACGTGGAAGCAGGTGTGGATGTACTTCGCCGCCTGGTCCTGGATGGCCGCGACGACCTTGGGGTGCGAGTGCCCGACGTTCACGACCCCGATCCCGCCCGCGAAGTCGATGAGCTCCCGGCCGTCGACGTCGATCATCACGGCGCCGTGCGCCTCCTTGATGAAGGCGGGGGTCGCGTGCGACGGGCCCTTCGGCACGTGGCGGTCCCGGAGAGCCTGATACTCGGCCTGTCTCGACATGAGCGCGTCTCCTCCTTCGACGGGTGTCGCGCTCGCCAGGTAGCAGCGATCGTACCAAGCGAGATCAGCGCGGCCGCGACGCCCGGCCGACGCGCGGCCCGTCGCGGATTCGCGTGCTGCGCCTCGGATCCGCGGGCGACCGGCCGCGCGGGGGTCCTGCAGGGAGCGCCGAGGAAGCTCCAGCGCGCGATCCCCGCCATGCACGTTTGCCTAATCAATGCGATTCTGCATAATGGCGTCCCATGACCTCCGAAGCCATGCATGGCGAGGCCCGGGGCGATCTGCTGAAGGCGCACGGGCTCGACCGGGAAGCGTTCGTGGACATCCTGCTCGACACGACCACCGACGGCGTCGCCGCGGTGAGCGTGGAGGGCGTGGTCCTCTACGCCAACCGGGCCGCGCGAGAGGGCCTGGGCATCCGGGCCGGAGCGCCGCTCCGAGACTCGGTCCCCGAGATCATGGCCGAGGTGGAGCGCTCCCGGGCACAGGAGGGCGCCTGCCCGATCCAGTTCCTGCGCCGCGCGCAGGCGAGCTACCTCACGAAGGTGAGCGCCCTCCGCGGCGGCGACGGGCTCGTCGGAAGCCTCTGCGTCTTCGTCGACATCACCGACTCCGAGTCCATCTCGCGGCAGATGCGCGGGTACCAGGAGCTGACGCACGAGCAGGACGCCATCATCAACTCGCTCTCGGACGGGCTCTGGATCTGCGACCGCGACGCGAACGTGCTGCGCATCAACCCCGCCTCGGAGCGGCTCAACTCCATCAAGGCGGCCGAGGTGGTCGGGCGCAACATGCAGCAGCTCGTGGCCGACGGGTTCTTCGACCGGTCCGCCACGCTCGAGGTCATCAAGACCCGCGCTCCCGTGAACATGCTCCAGCTGAGACAGGGGCGGAAGCTCGTCCTCACCGGCACGCCTGTCTTCGACGAGCGCGGGGAGCTCATCCGCGTCGTCGTCTACGAGCGCGACATCACGGAGATCGACGCCCTCCACCAGGAGCTCGAGCAGCAGGAGGCGATCCAGGACCGCTTCCGCCACCAGATGCTCGAGATGCAGCTCGAGGAGGTGGAGTCGCGGCGGGTCATCGCGAAGAGCCCGTGCATGCAGAAGGCGCTGCGGCAGGCCATCAAGGTGAGCACGGTGGACTCGACGGTGCTCGTGGTGGGCGAGTCGGGGGTGGGCAAGGGCCTCATCGCCGACCTCGTCCACAAGTACTCGAGCCGCGCCGAGAAGCCGCTCGTCAAGATCAACTGCGGCGCGATCCCGGAGTCGCTCGTCGAGGCCGAGCTCTTCGGGTACGAGAAGGGCGCCTTCACGGGCGCTCAGGCCAAGGGCAAGCCAGGCTACTTCGAGCTCGCCGACGGAGGGATCCTCTTCCTCGACGAGATCGCGGAGCTGCCGCTGTCGTCCCAGGTGAAGCTGCTCAGGTTCCTCGAGGACGGACGCGTCATGCGCGTCGGCGGCACGCACAGCCGCAAGCTCGACGTCCGCATCCTCGCCGCGACCCACCGGGACCTCCAGGCGATGGTGGATCACGGCGCCTTCCGGCTCGACCTCTTCTACCGCCTCTCCGTCATCCCGCTCCACGTGCCGCCGCTGCGCGAGCGCACCGAGTGCATCCTCCCCATGCTGCGGCACTACGTCGACCTGTTCGGCGAGCGGCTCGGCGTGCGACGCCGCTTCTCCCGCGCCGCCTCGGAGGCGCTCCTCGCCTACCCGTGGCCCGGCAACGTCCGCGAGCTCATGAACCTGTGCGAGCGGCTCGTCGTCATGTCGGAGGCGGAGCTCATCGACCTCCCCGATCTCCCGCGCGACATCGTGGGGCGGTCGGGGAAGAGCGCGACGGCGCCGGGGAGCTGGCCCGAGGAGTTCACCCTCGGTCAGGCCGTCGAGAGCACCGAGCGCGCGATGCTCCTCGAGGCGCGCCAGCGCCACGGCAACCAGACGCGGATGGCGCAGGCGCTCGGCATCGACCAGTCCACCGTCGCACGGAAGATGAAGAAGTACGGCATCGCCTGACGCGGCCCGTCGGCCCGGCGGCGTTATGCGGTTCCGCATACGTCCCCTCGCCCTCCTTGCCGCTCGCAGGGGCGCCCGCCCGAGGTGCGGGCCTGCGGGCGCGCGCGTCACCCTGCGTTCCTCCTCGCGATTCCGCGCGCCGTTCACTGCCAGGTACCGTCGAGCGGGCGGGTGCGCCCCCGTGGCACACCTCTCGCTACGCTCTTCCGCACCACTCCAGCCGTCGAATCGGAAGCTCTCGGTAGGCTCTCCCCAAGGAGGAAACGCATGCGACGAGCAATTCTCGCGGTTCTCGCGGCACTCACGACGGCCGCGCCCGCCGGCGCACAGGACGCTCGTGACTTCTTCAAGGTCGGCGTCGTCACCGAGCTGTCGGGCGACCTCGCCACGGGCGGCAACGTCACGAAGCGCGGCTACGACCTCTGGGCGCAGGCCGTGAACGACGCCGGCGGCATCGCCATCGGCGGCAAGAAGTACGGCGTGAAGCTCTTCTACGCGGACGCCCAGTCGAACCCGTCGCAGGGCGCGGCGGCCGCGGAGCGCCTCGTCACGCAGGAGCACGTCGACTTCCTCCTCGGCCCGTACTCATCGGGCGTGACGATCGCCGTCGCGCCGGTCGTCGAGAAGTACAAGGTGCCCATGATCACCGGCTCCGCCGAGTCGCCGATGATCTGGAGGCAGAAGTTCCTCTACACGTTCGGCACCATCCCGCCCGTCAACTTCACCGGCGCCGCCGCCATCCAGACGCTGGCGAGCCTCTCGCCGGCGCCGAAGACGGCCGTCGTCTTCGGGTCGAACGACACCTTCTCCAAGGCCACCGCCGAGGCGTTCGAGGCGGCCGCGAAGAAGGCGAACATCAAGGTCCTCAAGTTCAACATCGTCCCGGCGGGGCAGGACCTGACGCCGCTCATGTCGGCGGTGAAGGGGATGAAGCCGGACGTCGTCGCGTTCGGCGGCCACGACGAGGAGCTCATCAAGCTCGTGAAGGGGATGCACCAGATCGACTTCACGCCCGCCGCCCTCCTCATGCACTACGGCGTGACCGAGCCGGCCTTCGTGGATGCCCTCAAGACCGACGCGAACCAGGTGTTCGGCGGCGCGGTCTGGACCGACACGACGAAGACGCAGAGCAAGATCCTGTGGAAGGACGCACCGACCTACGCCGCGGCGGCACAGAAGGCGTTCGGTGTCGCGGCCGACTACACGCAGGCGGGCTCGTCGGCCGCCGGGATCGCCTTCCAGGTCGCGCTGCAGCAGATCAACGCGACGCCGCCGCTCTCCGACGCGAAGCGCGCGGCGCTCGTCAAGGCGCTCGAGGCGGTGGACGTCGACACCTTCTACGGCAAGGTGAAGTTCGCGACCGAGGGCGAGTTCTATCACGCCAACGTCGGCCTCTCTCCGCTCACCATCCAGATCCAGAACGGCAAGGTGGTCGCGGTCGGGCCGAAGAAGGACGCCGAGGCGCCGGCCCAGTACCCGATGACGCCCTGGACCAAGCGGTAGCGAGCCCGCGGGACAGAGGGGGTGCGCCGTCGCGGCGCATCCCCTCTCGGTCCCACGCCCTTCCGTCCGAGCCGGAGGAGGAGATCCATGGAGCTTCTGCCGCAGGCCCTCGTGGACGGCATCATGCTGGGGGCGATCTACATCATCATCGCCGTCGCCTTCTCGCTCGTCTACGGCGTGATGCACGTCATCGACTTCGCCGTCGGTGAATGGATCATGCTGGGCGCGTTCGTCGGGTTCCACCTGAACCGGTGGACGAGCCTCGACCCCTTCCTCCTCCTGCCCGTCGTCTTCGTCGTCTTCGCGGGGCTGGGGTATCTCATCCAGCCGCTCATCCAGCGCGTGCTCTCGGGCCACCGGGGGAACCCGCTGCTCATGGGGCTCGTGTTCACCTTCGGGCTCGGGCTCATGTTCCGCGGGCTCGCCCAGACCTTCTTCGGCTTCTACAGCCACTCGACGCCCTCGCGCTTCTCGACCGGCTCGTTCTTCTTCGAGAAGGGCGGCTTCTTCCTCACCATCTCGTCGGTGCGCCTCGCGGGGCTCGTCTACGCCGTGGTGATCACCGGCGCCCTGCAGTGGCTCCTCAAGTACAGCGACTTCGGCCTCGGCGTGCGGGCGCTCGCGCAGCACAAGGAGGCCGCCGGCCTCATGGGCGTGAACAACCGGCGCACGAGCGCCTACGTCTACGCGCTCTACGTCGGCATCAGCGCGATGACGGGCGTGCTCATCGGGACCATCCTCTCCGTCTCCGCGAAGATGGGCCCCGAGTACACCATCTTCGCCTTCTTCGTCGTGGTGCTCGCCGGGATGGGCTACCTGGCGGGCGTCCCGGCGGCGGCGTTCCTCCTCGGCATCATCCAGTCCATCTTCCTCGTCTACCTGGACCCGGGCTACACGCTGCTCGCCGTCTTCGCCGTCCTCTACCTCATCCTGCTCGTCTCCCCCACCGGCCTCTTCCGGAAGGGGGTCTAGCCATGAGGGACCGCCGCCTCCTCGGCTCGATCCTGGTCTTCGCGGGCTGCCTCGCCATCCCGCTCGTCGTCCACGACACCTTCCTCCTGCGGGTGCTGACCGAGGCCATCATGTGGATCGGCCTCGCCATCGCCTTCGACGTCCTGGCCGGCTACACCGGGTACCTCAACTTCGGCCACAGCGCCTTCTTCGGCATCGGCGCGTACACCACGGCCATCCTCATGATGCGGGCGAGCTGGCCCTTCCCGCTCGCCGTCGCCGCGGGCGGCGTCATGGCGGCCGTGGGCGCCGTGATCGCGGGCCTCCCCACGCTGCGCCTGCGCGGCGCCTACTTCGCCATCGCCACCTGGGCGCTCGCCCGCGCCATCCAGCAGCTCGCCCTCATGATGACGCTCACGGGCGGGCCCGACGGCATGCGGCTCACCGCCTTCCTCCAGCCGCAGTTCTTCTACTACGTGCTGCTCGGCGTCGTCGGCGCCACCTTCTTCGTCCTCTGGTTCCTGCTCGAGCGCGCGCCCTTCGGGCTGAAGCTCAAGGCCATCCGCGAGGACGAGCAGGGCGCGAAGGCGCTCGGGCTCAACCCCACGAAGCTCAAGGTTCAGGCCTTCGTCCTCTCCGCCGTGCCCACCGCGATCATCGGCGGCGTCTTCGCCTACTGGGTCACCTTCATCGACCCCGACTCCACCCTCGGCGATCTCGTGTCCGACCAGGCGCTCGTCATGGTCGTCTTCGGCGGGATGGGCACGCTCATCGGGCCCGTCGTCGGCGCCGTCCTCATGTTCGCCTTCAAGACGGTCTTCTGGGCCTACCTCGCCCAGTACGAGGTGCTCTACCTCATCATCCTCGGGGCCGTCATCGCGGCCAGCGTCGTGTTCCTCCCGAACGGCGTGCTCGGCACGCTCCTTCGCCGGCGCGCCAGCAAGCGGCCCAGCGGCGGCGCGAGCGCGGCGGCCCCGGTCCCGCTCCCGGCGGCGCAGCCTCCCTCGGAGCCGGCGTCCACGACCGCGGGCAAAGGAGCGATGTGAGCGCCATGACCGAGCCCATCCTGAGCGTCGAGGGAGTGAGCAAGGCGTTCGGCGGCCTCATGGCCGTGTGCGACGTGTCGTTCTCGATGAAGCCCGGCGAGATCGTCGGCCTCATCGGCCCGAACGGTGCGGGGAAGACGACGCTCTTCAACGTGGTGAGCGGCTACTACGCGCCGACGAAGGGCAAGGTCCTCTTCCAGGGCAAGGACGTCTCGGGAAAGCCGCCGTACGCCCTCGCCGCCCGCGGCATCGGCCGGACCTTCCAGGTGGTGAAGCCGTTCGCGGGCCTCTCCGTCCTGGAGAACATCGTGATCGCGGCGTTCCTGCGGCACCCGCGGCGCGCGCAGGCCGAGGAGCACGCGTGGCGGGTGCTCGAGCTCACCGGGCTCGCCGACCGCGCCGACGTCCCGGCCGCGAGCCTCACGCTCGCCGGCCGCAAGCGCCTCGAGATCGGAAAGGCGCTCGCCCTCGACCCGACCTTCCTGCTCCTCGACGAGGTGGTCGCGGGCCTGAACCCGACCGAGGTCGATCGCACGATCGAGCTCATCCTGAAGCTCCGCGACCAGGGGATCACCATCCTCATCGTCGAGCACATCATGCGGGTCATCATGCGCATCAGCGATCGGCTGGTGGTGCTCAACTTCGGGGAGAAGATCGCCGAGGGGGGGCCCGCGGAGGTCGCCCGGAACCCCGCCGTCATCGAGGCCTACCTCGGGGAGTCGCAATCATGAGCGGCATGGAGGTGGCGAACGTCTCGGCCGGATACGGCCTCACCCAGGTCCTGTGGGACGTCTCGTTCTCGGTGAAGAAGGGCCAGCTCGTCGCCCTCATCGGCGCGAACGGCGCGGGCAAGACGACGGCGCTCAAGACGATCTGCGGGCTCGTCCGCGCCAGCGCCGGGTCGATCGCGTACCAGGGCGCCGTCATCAGCGGCAAGCCCGTGCACCAGGTGGTGAACCTGGGGATCACGCTCGTGCCAGAGGGGCGCCAGCTCTTCCCCAAGATGACCGTCGAGGACAACCTGCGCGCCGGCTCGTACCTCGCGCGCGCGAGGCCGAAGCGCGCCCGCAACCTCGCGCGCGTCTTCGAGCTCTTCCCGCGCCTGAAGGAGCGCCGCACCCAGCTCGCCGAGACGATGTCGGGCGGCGAGCAGCAGATGCTGGCCATCGGCCGCGCGCTCATGCAGGACCCCGAGCTCATCATGTTCGACGAGCCGAGCCTCGGCCTCTCTCCCCTGCTCGTCGAGGAGATCTTCCACATCATCAAGTCGCTGCACGAGCAGGGCCTCACCATCTTCCTCGTCGAGCAGAACGTGAAGCAGACGATGAAGGTGGCGGACTACTGCTACGTGCTCGAGAACGGCCGGATCGTCCAGCAAGGGACCGGCAAGGAGCTGGAGGCGGACCCGAAGGTGCGCGAGGCGTACCTCGGGTTCTGACCGCAGCAGAACGACGGAGCCGCGCCCGAGAGGGCGCGATGAGGTGACGACATGGCCACGACGCTTCCCCTCGCGACGATCCCGCTCAGGGACGAGTACCTGCTTCACCAGAAGTCCTACATCAACGGCGCGTGGACCGACGCCGACGACGGGAAGACGATCGCCGTCCGGAACCCCGCCACGGGAGAGCTGCTCGGGACCGTGCCGCGCATGGGCACCGCCGAGACGCGCCGCGCGGTCGAGGCGGCCAGCGCGGCCTGGCCGGCCTGGCGCTCCAAGACCGCCAAGGAGCGCTCGGCCGTCCTCCGGAGGTGGTTCGAGCTCGTCATGGCGAACCAGGAGGACCTCGCGGTTCTCATGACCGCGGAGCAGGGCAAGCCGCTCGTCGAGTCCCGCGGGGAGATCGCCTACTCCGCTTCCTTCATCGAGTGGTTCGCCGAGGAGGGCAAGCGCGTCTACGGCGACACGATCCCGCAGCACGCCCCCGACAAGCGCATCGTCGTCCTGAAGGAGCCGATCGGCGTCGTCGCCGCCATCACGCCCTGGAACTTCCCCTCGGCGATGATCACGCGCAAGGCGGGGCCCGCCCTCGCTGCCGGCTGCACCGTCGTGCTGAAGCCCGCCTCGGCCACGCCCTTCTCGGCGCTCGCGCTCGCGGAGCTCGGCGAGCGGGCGGGCCTCCCCGCGGGCGTCTTCAACGTGGTCACCGGCGCGTCCGGACCGATCGGGCTCGAGCTGACCACGAACCCGCTCGTGCGGAAGGTCACGTTCACCGGCTCGACCGAGGTCGGCAAGCAGCTCATGCAGCAGTGCGCCTCGACGGTGAAGAAGGTCTCGCTCGAGCTCGGTGGGAACGCGCCGTTCATCGTCTTCGACGACGCGGACGCGGACGCCGCGGTGGCGGGCGCGATCGCCTCCAAGTACCGCAACAGCGGCCAGACCTGCGTTTGCACGAACCGCTTCCTGGTCCAGGACGGCATCTACGCCACGTTCGCGGCGAAGCTCGCCGAGGCGGTCGGCCGGCTCAAGGTGGGCGACGGCCTCAGGGCCGACACGCAGCAGGGGCCGCTCATCGACATGAACGCGGTGGAGAAGGTGGAGGAGCACCTCGCCGACGCGATCGCGAAGGGCGGCAGGATCATCAGCGGCGGGAAGCGCCACGCCCTCGGCGGCACCTTCTTCCAGCCGACGGTCGTCGCCGACGCGACGCCCGCGATGGCGATGGCGCGCGAGGAGACGTTCGGCCCGGTCGCCCCGCTCTTCCGCTTCCACACCGAGCAGGAGGCGATCCGCCTCGCCAACGACACCGAGTTCGGGCTCGCCTCCTACCTCTACACGCGCGATCTCGCCCGGGCCTGGCGCGTCTCGGAGGCGCTCGAGTACGGCATGGTCGGCCTCAACACCGGGCTCATCTCGACCGAGGTGGCGCCCTTCGGCGGCGTGAAGGAGTCGGGCATCGGCCGCGAGGGCTCGAAGTACGGGATCGAGGACTACCTGGTCGTGAAGTACCTCTGCATCGGCGGTATCTCGTAGCGCCAGAGCGAGGTGAGCCATGAGTTCCACGAACCACCCGCTCGAAGGCCCGGTGGGGCTGCGAGCCCTCATGGACGAGGCGGGGGCGAACCTCCGCTGGCTGCACGAGAACGTGGCGGCGATCTTCTCCGGCACGATGCGGGAGGACGACGAGGCGATCGCCGGCCTCGCCACCGGGCTCGGGCGGCTGCGGCACGACCGGCAGCTCGTCGTCGCCGACCGCGACGCGGAGCTGGTCGTGGCGCGCTTCGACGTGCCGGGGTCGATCTTCGAGACGCTCCAGCAGATCCGGGATCGCGACATCTCCTGCGCGGAGATGTTCCACTCGTGCGGGACGGTGCGCGGCACCGACCGCCTCCTCGAGATCCAGCGTTACGAGTTCGACCGGAAGACCGACGCCGAGATCGCGAAGGCGGGCCCGGCCGCTATCCCCGAGGAGCTCCGGCGCGACATCCACGCCGCGGTCGAGGAGCGCTACCCCGACCTCGACCGGCGGGAGCTCGACGAGCTCCTGCGGATCCTGTGGCTCAACAACGAGCGGTACGTCCGCCTCGCCCCGCCCGGGCGCGTCGCGCAGCTCCTCTGGCTGTTCCAGCAGGGCCAGGCGCACGCCGGCATCTTCCTCCACGCGGAGGAGCCCGACGAGGCCGGCGAGACGAACGTCCTCTTCGCCGTCGGCAACCCGCCGCAGCGCGATTACCTCACCCAGGTGGCGGAGGTCTTCAACGCGCTCGACGTGGGCGTGCGCCGCTCCCTGGCGCTCACCATCAGCTCGGGCGAGCACCCCTGGTTCCTGGGGAGCTTCCAGGTGGCGCATCGCGCCGGGGAGTCACTCGCGAAGGACTCGGAGCTCTTCCGGCGCCTCCGGGGACAGCTCTTCAACACCCAGATCCTCGCCACCGAGTCGCCCGCCTACCGCGACTTCGTCGTCCCCGGCCTCATGACGGGCGAGGAGGCCTCGCTCGTCAACGCCTTCATCGGCTTCTGCCACACGAACTGTGCCCACAACCAGCCCCACCGCTACACGCTCGAGGACGTCATCCGGGCGTTCCACTCGCAGCACGACGTCGCGCTGCGGCTGGTGCGGCTCTTCGAGGCAAGGTTCGACCCCGAGGAGCCCGATCGCGAGGCGCGCTACCGGGCCGAGGAGGCCACCGTCGCGCAGGAGGTGGCCTCGTACAACACCGGCCACCGGATGCTGGATGAGTTCCGGCGCTCCATCTTCCAGACCACGCTCACCTTCATCCGGCGCACGCTCAAGACGAACTTCTTCGTCCCGGAGAAGCACGCCCTCGCCTTCCGCCTCGACCCGGCCTACCTGGACGACCTCGGAGCGGAGTTCACCGCCGACCTGCCGCCGGAGCGGCCGTTCCGGGTCACCTTCTTCTTCGGGCGCAGCGGCCTCGGCTACCACATCGGCTTCTCGGACATCGCGCGCGGCGGCTGGCGGACGATCCTCACCCACAGCCGCGACGACTACGTGACCGTCGCGAACACCGTCTTCCGCGAGACGTACGTCCTGGCCCACACGCAGCACCTCAAGAACAAGGACATCTACGAGGGCGGCTCGAAGCTGGTGGTCGTGCTGCGCGCGCCGGACGTGAAGTCGAAGGAGAAGGTGAACCAGCGGCTGCACAAGGTGCAGCACGGGTTCGCGAACGCCTTCCTCGACCTCTTCGTGACCGAGGGCGGCAAGGCGAAGGACCCGCGCGTCGTGGACTACTACGGCGAGGACGAGCCGATCGAGCTCGGGCCCGACGAGAACATGCACGACGCGATGATCGAGACCATCGCGGCGCTGTCGGTGCGCCGCGGGTACGTCCTCGGCGCCGGCATCATGTCGAGCAAGGTGGTGGGCATCAACCACAAGGAGTACGGCGTCACCTCGACCGGCGTCGTGACCTTCGCAGAGATCGCGATGCGCGAGCGTGGGATCGACCTCCGCAAGGACCGGTTCAGCGTGAAGCTCACCGGCGGTCCGAACGGCGACGTGGCCGGCAACGCGCTGCGGCTGCTCCTCGAGCGCTGCCCCGGCGCCGAGATACGGCTCGTCGTGGACGGGACCGCCGTCCTCGTCGACCCCGGCGGGCTCGACCACGAGGCCCTCTCCCGCATCGTGCTCAAGGCCGACGCGGACGCGTTCGACGCGGCGAAGCTGTCGCCGGGCGGGTTCGTCCTGTACCGCAGCGTCCGGAAGATCGAAGGCCTGCGCGAGCTCTTCCGCCGCGTCGAGCGGACCGCCGCCGGGCTGCGCGAGGACTGGGTGACGGTGGACGAGTTCTACAAGGAGTACGGCGAGCTCCTCTTCACGGTGCCGGCCGACCTGTTTATCCCGGCGGGCGGGCGGCCCGAGACCGTGGACGCCCAGAACTGGCACCGGTTCTTCGCGGCGGACGGGTCGCCCAGCGCGAAGGTGATCGTGGAGGGCGCGAACTCGTTCATCACCCCCGAGGCGCGCAGGCTCCTCCAGCAGCGGGGCGTCGTCATCCTGCGCGACGCCTCGGCCAACAAGTGCGGGGTCATCACCTCCTCGTACGAGATCATCGGGAACCTCCTCCTCGACGAGAACGAGCTCCTCGCGCACAAGGACGAGTACGTGCGCGACGTGCTCGCGATCCTCGAGCGGCGGGCAGCGGACGAGGCGAACCTCATCTTCAGGCGGCACCGGGAGGCGGGCGGGGCGAAGACCTTCACGGAGATCTCGGACGCGATCAGCGTCGAGATCAACGGCCACAAGGCGCGCCTCTTCGAGCTCTTCCAGGCGAGGCCCGACCTGTGGGCCCAGGACCTGTACCGGCGGGTGCTGCTGGCGCACCTGCCGCGGATCATCCGCGAGACGCCGTCCTACCGCGGCCGCGTCGAGAGGCTCCCCTCGAAGTACCGGTCCGCGATCCTGGCGGCCGAGATCGCCACCACCATCGTCTACCGGCGCGGCTTCGAGCAGGACTACACGCAGGCGGTCGAGGACTACGTCCGGCGGACGTTCGGTTAGCGCCGGTCGCCCCTCCAGGCGCGCAGCGCGACGGCGATGGTCGCGAGCTGGACGGCGACCACGAGGGCAACGCAGGCGGGCCACCCGCCGGCGCGCCACGCGAACACCGGAAGCAGGCCGCCCGCCGCGCCGCCGAGGTAGTAGCAGGAGAGGTAGACGCCGGACGCGACCGAGCGGACCTCCGGCGGCGCCGCCAGCGGCAGGTAGCTCGTCGCCGCCGACTGGCTCACGAAGGCCGCGCTGCATGACAGCGCCAGGCCGAGGACGACCACCGGGAGGCCGTGCGAGAGCGTGAGCGCGCTCCCCGCGACGCCGGCCGCGAGCGCCACTGCCAGCGTACGGCGCGATCCGGCCCGGTCGATCCAGCGCCCGGCGAAGGGCGTCACCGCCGCGCCGGCCAGGTAGACGACGAAGATGCCGGAGAGCGCGCCGGCGCCGAGGTGGAAGGGCGGCTCGGCGAGATAGAAGGTCACGTAGGTGAACGTCGCCACCTGGACGAAGAGCACGTCGAAGCCGACGAGGAAGGTCGCCGCGAGGCGGGGCTCGCGCACGTGCGCCGCGAGCGCGCGCAGCGCGGCGACGGGACGGCTGGCCGCCGCCGCCGAGCGCCGCGCGGGCGGCAGCCAGCGCGCGGTCGCGAGGGCGCCCGCCGCCGTCAGCAACCCGAGCGCCACGAACGAGGCGCGCCACCCGGCGTGCTCGGCGACGAGACCCGCCACCGCGCGCCCGAGGAAGCCGCCGACGACGTTGCCCGTCACGAGCGCGGCCATCGCCTGGCCGACGCCCCGCCCCCGCCACTCCTCGCCCGCGTAGGCGACCCCGACCGCGTACACGCCCGGCACCGCGAGGCCCTGGACGAAGCGCCACGCGACGAGCGCGGAGATCGACCCGGCGGTGGCCGCCAGGAACGTCGGGACGGCGAGCACGAACAGCGCGCCGACCATCATCCGCCGGCGCCCGACGCGGTCGGCCACGGCGCCGACGAAGGGGGCCGCGAGCGCGACGGCGATGCTGGGCGCGCTGACGGTGAGCGCCGCCTGCGCCTTCGACGCCGCGAAGACCTTCCCGAGGAGCGGCAGGAGCGGCTGCGTCGCGTAGACGTTCAGGAACGCGCACAGGCCAGCCAGGCCGAGCGCGAGCAGGCCACCGGTGGGCGCGAGCGCGGCGTCCGGCGCCGGCGGCGCGCACGCGAGCACCGGAGCGGGCGCGGGCAGATCGACGACAGCGCGGCGGGCGGAGGAGCGCATCCCGGAGGATCCTGGGGCGGGCCAGCCGAGACGTCCAATATATCGTTCGTCAAGTACGATATCTGTTACATATCGATGGTCATGGAGCTCCGGCACCTGCGCTACTTCCTCGCCGTGGCCGAGGAGCTGCACTTCGGGCGCGCCGCGGCGCGGCTGCACATCGCGCAGCCGCCGCTCAGCCAGCAGATCCGCCAGCTCGAGCGCGAGCTCGGGTTCGATCTGTTCCTGCGCACGAACCGGCGCGTGCGGCTCACCGACGCCGGGCGCGCCTTCCGCGCCGAGGCGCAGGCGCTGCTCGACGGCCTGGGTCGGGCCACCGCCGCCGCGGGGCGCGTCGCGCGCGGCGAGTCGGGCGCCCTCGCGGTCGGCTTCGTCGCCTCCGCGACGTACGCGCTCCTCCCCGCGCTCTACCGGCGGTTCCACGAGCGGTACGGCGACGTCGCGCTCACGCTCGCGGAGATGTCCACCGCCGAGCAGGTGGAGGCGCTCCGCGCCGGCCGGATCCAGCTCGGGCTGGCGCGTCCGCCCGTCGGCGACGAGACGCTCGCCGTCGAGCCGCTCGCGGACGAGCCCCTCGTCGTCGCGCTGCCCGCGCGCCACCGCCTCGCGCCGCGGCGGGCGCTCGCGCTACGGACGCTGGCGGCCGAGCCGTTCGTCCTCTTCCCGAGCCATCCGCGCCCCGGCTGGATCGACGTGGTCCAGGGCGCCTGCCGCGGCGCCGGGTTCCGCCCCGCGGTGGCGCAGGAGGTGCTCGAGCTCTCGACGGCGGTCACCCTCGTCGCGGCCGGCATCGGCGTGACGCTCGTGCCCGCCTCGGCGCAGGCGCTGCGCCTGCCGGGCGTGGTCTACCGGCCGCTCCGGCCGCCCGCGCCCACCACGCGCCTCCTCGCGCTGCGCCGGGCCGACGACCGGAGCGCCGTGGTGGAGCGCTTCCTCGAGGTCGCCCGCGAGGTCGTGCGGGGCTGATGGCGCTGCCCAGTTGGAGTGAGCCCCGAGCCCGAGTCCGAGCCCGAGTCCGAGCCCGAAAGAAGCCGGGCGCGGGCACGGGCGCGGGCTCGTTCACGGGACCAGCGCAACCGAGCACGGCCATGAGGACGCGGGCCGGCTCG
>WNFY01002094.1_pt1 | contig 18969 bp, 16 predicted proteins | sample 5400091 | NCBI WGS metagenome assembly WNFY01 (sample SAMN13153364, study PRJNA577476) | soil metagenome | isolation source: 60 cm soil or saprolite under grassland replicate 1 | place: USA:California | collected 2016-06-15
CGCCCTACCGCACGCCGGTGTTCGCGAATCGCAACGGGCAATTGAGCTGCCGATACCAGCGTTCGGGGATCGCGGGCGGCCACCGCGAGTTGGGCGTTCCGCTCGACGAACGCGACATCGAGGCGCTTAATCTTTTCGACCGGATCGCCGCGGCGCCCGAGAACCGCCTCGCGTTCTTCCTCGAGCGCGGCGACATGATCGTCATCAACAACTACACCGTGATGCACGCGCGCACGCGCTTCACGAATTTCCCCGAACCCGAGCGGCAGCGGCGCCTGGTGCGGCTGTGGTTCGACGCCGCGGATTTTCGCGACGTGCCGCGCGAGTTCAACCTGTTCGCCGAGAACGGGATCCCGAAGCAGGAAGGCCGGCGCGCGAGCTTCGACTTCGAGAAGCTCTACCGCGACGATCCGGTCGCGACCGGCGGCGTACCCGACCTCAAGGTGAGCGACGGCGAAGCGGCGCGCGAGCGCTGAGCTGTATGCACCGTCTGATCCGATACCTTGCGTTTGCGACGCTGCTGCCGCTCGCGGCTGCTGCCCAGCAATTCCCCAACAAGGCCGTGCGGCTGATGGTCCCGTTCCCTCCGGGCGGCGCGACCGACATCATCGGGCGCCTCGTGTCCGCGAAGATGCAGGAGGTGTGGGGCCAGCCCGTGGTGATCGAGAACAGGCCCGGCGCGGGTACCGTGGTCGGCACGGAGTACGTCGCCAAATCCGCTCCCGACGGCTACACCCTGGGCACGGTGGTCACGGCCTACGTCATCAATCCGAGCCTGCGCGCCGACCTGCCCTATAACACGCTGAAGGACCTCGCCGGCGTGACGCAGGTATCGGTGCAGCACTTGGTAATGGCCGCACATCCGTCGCTTCCCGCGAGCAGCATCCCCGAGCTCATCGCGCTCGCGAAAAAAGAGCCGGGTAAGCTCGCCTATGCGACACCGGGAAGCGGTACCGCGATGCACCTCTCGGTCGAGCTTTTGAAGACGAGCACAGGAATCGACCTCGTGCACATTCCGTACAAAGGCGGCGCGCCGGCGCAACAGGACGTGATGTCTGGGCGCGTACCGATACTCATGGACGTGCTCTACGCAGTGCAGCCGCTGATCAAGAGCGGCAGGATCAAGGTGCTCGCCTTGCTCTCGCCACAGCGCGCGCCCGAATCGCCCGAGTATCCCCTCGTCTCCGAATCGGTGCCCGGCGTAAGCGCCCTCTCCCTCGTCGGCATCGTCACGCCCGCCGCCACGCCGCGCGAGCTCGTCAACCGCATCAGCGCCGACATCGCGCGCGCTGTGAAGGCCTCCGACCTGACCGAGCGCATGAGGCAGCAGGGCATGGAGCCGATCGGCTCGACGGCCGAGCAGTTCGACGCGCTGATCCGTGCGGAGATCGAGAAGTGGGCGAAGGTGGTGAAGCAGTCGGGGGCGAAGGTGGACTAGCGTTCAATCCGGCTTGATCCCGCCGCGCTCGACCGCCGCAGTCCACCGCTCGATCTCCGCCTTCATGAAGGCGCCGAATTCCTCCGGGGTCCCGGCCACGACGTCGAAGCCGATCTGCGCCATGCGTTCGCTGACTTCGGGCGAGCGCAGCGCGCGCACGGTCGCGTCGTTCAGCTTCGCCACCACGTCGCGCGGCGTCTTCGCCGGCGCCGCGACCGCCTGCCAGGAGGTGACGACCAGGTCCGGGTATCCCGCTTCCGCGGCCGAAGGCACGTTGGGAAGCTGCGGGTGGCGCGCCTTAGCCGTCACCACGAGCGCCTTCATCCTGCCGGCCTTGATGTAGCCGGTCACCGCGCCCAGGTTCTGGAACGAGAAATCGACCTGGTTGCCCATGATGTCCGTCTGGCAGGCGGCGCCGCCCTTGTACGGCACGTGGATCGCGGCGAAATTAGCCCTCTGGCGAAACACCTCGCCGGTGAGGTGGTCCGACGAGCCGCTCCCGCTCGAGCAGTAGGCGAGGCGCCCGGGATTTTTCTTCGCAAGCTCGACCAGCTCTCTTGCCGAATCCGCAGGCAGCGTCGGCTTCGCGATCAGCACGTTGGGCGTGGTCACCGCGAGCGTGATCGGCGCAAAGTCGCGCAGCGGCTGATAGCGCAGGTCCTTGAACAGGGCCGCGTTGATCGAGAACACGCCGATCGAGCCCACCAGGATGGTGTAGCCGTCCGCGTCGGACTTGGCGACTAACTCGGCGGCGATCGCGCCGTTGGCGCCCGGCCGGTTCTCGACCACGGCCGGCTGGCGGAGAAGTTCCTGGAATTTCGAGCCGATCGCACGGCCGACGATATCCGACGACCCGCCGGCGACGAAGGGGATCACGATCCTGATCGGCTTTGCGGGATAGCCTTCAGCCAGCGCCGCGGGCGGCGTGCACGCGAGCGCGAGCGCGCCGGCTGCAACGATGAGCCTCATCGCGTATCTCCTCTTCACCGCTACTTGACCAGTCCGATCCTCTTCAATATCTCCGTATCCAGCTTGTACTCCTTCCACAGATCCGCGCGTAGCTTGTCCCCCGCGCGGTAGTCCACATCCACTCCCCGCGCGTCCATGGTCTTCGCGAACGCCGGGTCGTCGACGACCGCCTTGGCGGCGTCGTGAATCTGCTTCACGATCGGCGCGGGCGTGCCCTTGGGCGCGATGATCAGATACCACACGCCGTTCGCGACGTCCCAGCCCGCCTCTTTCGCGGTCGGCGTGTCGGGAAAGGCCGGGTGGCGCTTTTCCTGGAAGACCGCGAGCACGCGCATGCGCTTGCCGTCCACGAGCGGCTTAACCTCGCCCGGCTGTGCCACCACCGCCTCGATGTGGTTGCCGAGGAGCGCGGGCGAGGATTGCGCCCAGCCGGCGTAAGGCACGGGAATCATCTTCGCGCCTGTCCGGAAGATGAACTCCTCGAGGTTGAGGTGGCTCGCCGTGCCCTCGCCCGGCGTCCCGACGCGCATCTTGCCCGGGTTCGCCTTCGCGTCGGCGACGAAGTCCTGGATGGTCTTCCACGGCGCGTCGCCGGTCACCGCCAACAGCGGATAGTAGGCGACCACGTTGATCACCGGGTCGTACTCGTCCGGCGTCTTGTAGGCGAGCTTCGGATTCATCTGCGGGGCGATGACGAGCGACGACTGCGGCGTGAGCAGGATGGTGTAGCCGTCGGGCTTCGCCTGCACGAGGTCGGAGACGCCTACGGCGCCCCCGGCGCCCGGCTTGTTCACGACGGTGATGCCGTGAGGAAACTTTGGCTTCATCCCGTCGGCGACGACGCGCGTGACGATGTCGACGAGGCCCCCGGGGGGAAAGTTCGCGAGAAAGGTCACGTTCCGATCGGGGTATTGTGCCGCGCAGGGCAGCGCGGCGAGCGCGAGAAGCGCAAATACAACTGCGCGAACCATGGGACCTCCTCCAAGCTAGATGCGCGATTCCTGGTAGTCGAGGTCTTCCTCGATATGGTGCAGCACGTCGTCGCTGATCTGGTTTTCGCGCCACAAGCGGATAAGCTCCTGCCGCTCCGCCTTCACCGCCGCGTCCCTCAGACGCCGCGCGTCATCGGCGCCCGAGTGCCGCAGCACCAGGCCTTCGGGCACCGAGAGCGTGATTTTCTCGGCGAATTCGGCGCGGATGCGTTCGGCCAGTTCGTTCGGGATGCCGTCCTTCACGGCCACGGCGTCGATGGCGGCGATCGCCGCCTTGCCGAGCGCCATCTGGGCGCGCTGCTGCTCCTCCTGCAGGCTCCAGTCCCGGCCGACCTTGAGCATGCGGATGAGCGGCTTCAGGGTCAGCCCCTGCAGGACCAGGGTCACCGCGATGACGACGAAAGTGAGAAAGATAATGAGGTCGCGCTCGGGAAAGGCGTTGCCGTCCTGGAGCGTCCGGGGCAGCGCGAGGGCGGCGGCCAGCGACACGATGCCGCGCATCCCGCACCAGCCCATGATGAACACCTCCCCCTCCCGGGGCGGCGCGACCTGTTCGCCGAGCGAAGCCCTCAGGATGAGTGGCAGATAGGTGGCCGGATAGACCCAGGCGAAGCGCACGAAGATCGCGACCGCGCTCACGAAAGCGCCGTAGAAAAAGAGCTGACCCACCGAGTAGTCCGTGAGTCGCGCGACGATTCCCGAGAGCTGCATGCCGATGAGGATGAATACCAGGGTGCTCAGCAGGAACACGAGGAGGTTCCAGACCGAGCGCGCGATGATGCGCATCTCGGCCGAGACGATCTCCGGGGAGTAGCGCCCGCGCACCAGGCCCGCCGCGACCACGGCGAGAACGCCCGACACGTGCAGCGATTCGGCGAAGATGTAGGCGACATAGGGCACCGCGAGCGTGGTCAACACCTCGATGAAGGCATCTCCGAGATAGCGGTGAATGAAAACGAACAGCCGCCCCATCAGGAAGCCGATCGCGATGCCGCCGGCCGCCGCCCCGACGAATTCCAGGCTCGCCTGCCACAGCGAGAACGCCCCGGTAAGCACCGTCGCCACCGCGAATTTGTAGATCACCAGGCCCGAAGCGTCGTTCACCAGGCTCTCGCCCTCGAGCACGGTGACCACGTTGCGCGGGATTTTGAGCCGCGAAAGGATGGTGGTTGCCGCCACCGCGTCGGGAGGCGAGACGATCGCGCCGAGCACGAAAGCGGCGGCCCAGGGTATGTCGGGAATGAGAATCTTCAGGGTCGCGCCGACGGCGAGCGTGGTCGCGATCACCAGACCGATCGCGAGCAGTCCGATCGGGCGGATGTTCGCCTTGAACTCGTGCCAGGACGTGAGCAGGGCCGCCTGGTAGAGAATCGGCGGCAATACGAGCACGAGCAGGAACTCCGGGTCGAACTGAAGCTGCGGCAGCCGGGGCACGAAGCCGAGCAGACCGCCCCCGATGACCAGCGCGATCGGATAGGGAAACCTGAAGTGCCGCGCCACCCATCCGAGCGCCACGGCGCACATCATCAGGAACAGGACCACCTGCAGCAGGGCCATGAAGCCTCCCCTCCGGAACCGTCATTAAATCATGCCGGGCGGTGGTGCACCATGCCGAGCGCATGCGCGGCCTGGATGCGGGAGTTTGACCGCTTCACCCTCGCTTGCTAGCCTAGCGCCCATGGAATTCCCGCGAGCACTCATGCGGCAATGCATCCCGGATTGACCACGCGGACGACGGCCCTCGGACTGGCCGCGCTGGTGATCGTCTCGGCCCTGGGCTACTGGGGCGTCAGTGCTTACCGCAAGGGCCAGCTGCAAAAAGCAGTGACCGCGCTCGTGAAGGATTCCAGCGAGCGGCTGCAAGCGGCGCTCGCCGTCGAAACGGAAGCAGTGCACGAGGACGCCGCTCAGATGGTGGGGAAGCTCGACGACCAGGCGCAGGAAGTGGACAAGCACGTGATCGAGCTGCGCGGCATGAGCGCCTCCCCGAACCGAGCGCTGGTCGACGCCGCCGAAGAGTACCTGCTCACGGTGAGGCAGATCCTGCGCAACCAGGCCGCGAGCCACCGCTATCGCATCCAGGTGTCGGCGAGCGAACGGGCGCTGCGCGATCACATGAGCACGGCCAGGCGGCGCTCGGGGACCTGGATCCAGGAGGCGCTGCGCGCCAAGGATCGCATGGAGAAGGACTATTTCGATTACCGGCTCTCGGTCGATGCGTTCGGCAGGCTGCTCGAGTCCTATCCCGCAACCAGGAAGAGCCTTGCGCGGCAGGTCGGCGCAGGCCTGCTCGTCGACGAGGCCGTCGCCGCCAACGCCCGCAAGCGCGTACTTGCCAATTCGAGGCGCGTCGCCGACGACGTCGAGCGGGCGAGACAGCTCGCGGCCGTGCGCTGATCACACTCAAGGAACCAACCCATGAGCTCATCCGGAAAAGTCGCGATCGTCACGGGCGCCGGCAGCGGCATCGGGCGCTCGGTCGCGCTCGCGTTTCTGAAAGACGGCTACCGCGTCGCGCTCGCCGGGCGCCGCAAGGACAAGCTCGACGAGACCGCGAAGGACTCCGGCGCCGGCGAGCGGCCGCTCGTCGTCCCCACCGACGTCGCCGACCAGAAGGCGGTGCAGGCGCTCTTCGCCGCGACGAAGGCGAAGTTCGGCAGGCTCGATGTCCTCTTCAACAATGCCGGCATCGGCACGCCCGGCAGCATCCTGCTCGAAGACCTCACGCTCGAACAGTGGCAGGCCGTGGTGAACACCAATCTCACCGGCATGTTCCTGTGCACGCAGGAGGCGTTCAAGATCATGAAGAACCAGAGCCCGCGCGGCGGGCGCATCATCAACAACGGCTCGATCTCGGCGCACGCGCCGCGTCCGAACTCGGCGCCGTACACCTCCACCAAGCACGCGGTCACCGGGCTCACCAAGTCGAGCGCGCTCGACGGCAGGAAGTACGACATCGCCTGCGGCCAGATCGACATCGGCAATGCGCGAACGCCGCTCGCCGCGCGAATGGCCGACGGCGTTCCGCAGGCGAACGGCGAGATCAAGCCGGAGCCGCTGATGGACGTGGACCGCGTCGGCGCGGCGGTGCTGCACATGGCGAACCTGCCGCTCGATACCAACGTGCAGTTCATGACCATCATGGCCACCAAGATGCCTTTCATAGGCCGCGGCTGAACCGATCCGCAATGAGCGCCACCGACCCGCGCGCAATCACCCTTTCCCCGGGCCTCGTGTCCACTTCGAGCGACGAGGTCGAGCGCGTGTTGAGCGCGCTCATGGCTCGACGCGAGCCGCTCGCGGCGCTCCTCGCAGGCGGCGCCGACTCGCGGTGGAAGCTGCGCTTGGTCGACCCGATGAGACAGTACATCGTCGTCGAGCCGCTCTCGGGCGGGAGTGCGATCCCGGCTCTGCTCGAGCGCCAGCAGGTGACCTTCGTCGCCGAGTTCGGCGGGATGTACATCGAGTTCCCCGCCTCCGGTCCGGCGCTCGTCACCGAGGAGGGGACGCGCGCGATCCGTATGGGCTTCCCCAAGGTCACCGTGAGCCGCCAGCAGCGCGCGCATCCGCGGGCGCCGGCGCGGCCGGATCTGCCCGTGCACTGCGCGATTCCCGCCAGCGCCGGGGTGGCGCTGGAAGGTCAGATCATGGACATCAGCGAAGGCGGCCTGGGGCTCCTCGTTCGCGGCGCCTACCTCGTCCCGGCGCCGGGCACCCTCATCCGTGGCTGGCAAATCGAGCGCCCGGGGAAGGCCACCGTGAGCGTGGATCTCGAAGTGCGGCACTGCCGGCCCCTGGCGCTCGCCGACGGCGCGGGCGCGCAGCGCTGGGGCTGCCAGTTCGTCAATCCCTCCGGTGAAGTGAAAGAGCTGATGCGGCTGTTTGCGAGCGAGTAGAGCGCGCTTGCGCGCCGCGCGTCGTGGAGGTTTGCACGCGGCCGGCCTTTTGAGACAATTGCGCCTTTTGCGCGCCCGTCCGTTCTTCCCATGAGCGAAAAGACCATCCGCCGCGAAGACGCGCGCCTGCTGACCGGAGGCGGCCGTTACACCGCTGACTGGAATCTTCCCGGGCAGCTTCACGCCTTTTTCCTTCGCTCCGACCGCGCGCACGCCGACGTCGTTTCGATCGACGCGAAGGCCGCACTTGCGCAGCCCGGCGTGCACGCCGTGCTGACCGGCGCCGATTACGCGGCTTCCGGATGGAAGTCGCTCCCCGGCGGGGTGAGTTATGAAGGCGTGGGAGGCCAGAAGCAGAAAAAACCTTTCTGGCCCGCGCTCGCGCAGAAGAAGGTGCATTACGTCGGCCAGCCCGTCGCCCTCGTGGTCGCAGAAAGCGCGGCGCTCGCGCAAGACGCGGCCGAGGAAATCGCGGTCGAGTACCGTGATCTTCCCGCCGCGATCGGCTTCGACGAGGCGACGCGCCCGGGCGCGCCGCAGCTGCACGAGGACATCCCCGGCAACCTCGCCTTCGAATACGAGACGGGCGACCCCGCCGCGGTGCAGGCCGCGTTCGCCGCGGCGGAGCTGAAAACGCGGCTCACGGTGCGCAGCCAGCGTCTCGTCGGCAATCCGATCGAGCCGCGCGCCTTCCTCGCGAGCTTCGATGCGGGCAGCGGCGTCTTCACCGTCTATTCGCCGAGCCAGGGATTGAACGGCATGCGCGGGTTTCTCGCCGCGGCCACCGGCCTCCCCGGAGAGAGAATCCGCGTCATCACCGAGCTAGTGGGCGGCAGCTTCGGCATCCGCAGTTTCTCCTATGCCGAGCACGTCGCGGTGATGCTCGCGGCGCAAAAGCTCGGCCGCCCGGTGAAATGGGTGGCGACGCGCTCGGAGATCTTCCTTTCCGACAACCACGGGCGCGGGCTCACGTTGACCGGAGAGCTCGCGCTGGCCCGCGACGGCGCTTTCCTCGCGCTGCGCTTCGAAGATGGCGCCGACCTCGGCGCCTTCTCCACGCCCTTCGGCCCGCAGATCGGGTCGCGCAACATCACCATCACCATGGGCGGGGTGTACCGGGTCCCGGCGATGCACGCGCGCACGCGCTGCGCCTATTCGAACGCCGTTCCCGTATCGGCCTACCGCGGCGCCGGAAGGCCCGACATCGCCTGCGCGATCGAGCGGCTGGTCGAGCGCGCGGCGGCCGAGCACGGCTTCGACCCGATCGAGCTGCGGCGAAAGAACTTCATTCCGCCGGAGGCGATGCCTTACAGGACCGCGAACGGCACGACCTACGACTGCGGCGAGTTCGAGAAGGTCATGGACAAGGCATTGGAGCTTGCCGACTGGAAGGGCTTTCCGGCCCGGCGCGAGCGCGCGAAGCGCGAAGGGAAGCTTTGCGGAATCGGCATCGCGACTTTTCTCGAGGCGAGCGCGGCGGGCGTCGCGGCCAAGGACCAGGCGTACGCGCGCTTCGATGCGGCGGGTATCCTGCACGTGAGTTGCGTCTCGCAGTCCACCGGCCAGGGCCACGAGACCGCGTTCGTGCGCATTCTCAGCGAAGGCCTGGGCCTCATTGACGAAAATACGGGCGAGCGCATCCGTATCCACGAGGGCAACCTCGACCTGGCTGTCGTGGGCAACGGCACCGGCGGCTCGCGCTCGCTCTACGGCGCGGGGAGCGCGGTGAAGCTCCTCGTCGCCAAACTGATCGAAACGGCGAAGCCGCTCGCCGCAGCGGCACTGGAAGCGGAGGCCGTCGAATACCGGGACGGGGAATTCGAGGCCGGGACCAAGTCGATCGGCTTTTTTGATCTCGCTCAAAAGCTCGCAGGCCAATCGCCCCACCCCATGGACTGTGTCGCCGAGGGCAGCTTCGGCGCGACCTTCCCGAACGGCTGCCATATCGCGGAGGTGGAGATCGATCCCGAGACCGGCGTCGTCGACGTGGTCAACTACGCGACCGTGGACGACATCGGCAACGTGGTGGATCACACCAGCGTCGAAGGCCAGGTGCACGGCGGCGTGCTGCAGGGCGTGGGGCAGGTGCTCGCCGAGCACGCGATCTACGACTCCGACACCGGGCAATTGCTCGCGGGCAGCTTCATGGACTACCCGATGCCGCGCGCCGACTGGATGCACGCCATCCGCTGCGACGAGCACGCCGTGCCGACGAAGGCCAACGCGCTCGGCGCCAAGGGCGTCGGCGAATCGGGAACTTCGGGGGCGCTCGGCGCGACGATGAACGCGATCCTGGATGCCGTGCGGCCCGCGGGCATCACCGACCTCGACATGCCGGTGACGCCGGACCGGTTGTGGCGGGCGCTGGAAGCAAGCCACAAAAATCAGCATAATTGATGCTATTCCCGCGAACGCGGAAGGGAGACACCGGCGATGGGAAATTGTAAACGCCATACGAAGTTGCTGGCGGCATGGCTGTTGCTGGCATGCATCGGTGCCTGCGGCGGGGGTGCGGATACTCCAGGATCGCTTGCGCTCTTTGCCGGGGATATGAGAGGCGCGGGTAACGTCGATGGCGTCGGGGCGGCGGCGCGCTTTAATTTCCCGAACAACGTCGCCACCGACAGCGCGGGCAATGTCTATGTGGGCGATAGGGGAAATCACACCATCCGCAAGATCACGCCCGCCGGTGTGGTGAGCACATTCGCCGGTACAACCGACGTTTTCGGCAGCGCAGACGGCACCGGGGCGGCGGCGCGCTTCAACCGCCCACGGGGCGTCGCCACCGACGGCGCGGGCAACGTCTACGTGGCCGATGAGTTAAACCACACCATCCGCAAGATCACGCCAGCCGGGGTGGTGACCACGCTCGCCGGTACGGCCGGCGTTGTCGGCAGCACCGACGCCGCCGGGGCCGCAGCAAGGTTTAATTCCCCAGTCGGCGTCGCCACCGACAGCTCGGGCAACGTCTACGTGGCCGATGAGTTCAACCACACCATCCGCAAGATCACGCCCGCAGGCGTAGTGAGCACGCTCGCCGGTATGGCCGGCGTTATTGGCAGCACTGACGCTACCGGGGCCGCGGCAAGCTTTTTTTTGCCACGCGGCGTCGCCACGGACAGCGCGGGCAATGTCTATGTAGCCGATACCAGCAACCACACCATCCGCAAGATCACACCCGCAGGCGCGGTCACCACGCTCGCCGGTACGGCGGGCACTACCGGCAGCACCGACGCCACGGGAACGGCGGCGCGCTTTCATTTCCCGCGCGACGTCGCCACCGACGGTACGGGCAATGTTTACGTGGCCGAGTTGAGCAACAACACCGTCCGCAAGATCACACCCGCCGCAGTGGTGACCACGCTTGCCGGGACGGCAGGGAGCGTTGGCAGCGCCGACGGCACCGGGGCGGCGGCGAGCTTTAATTTTCCGTCCGGCGTCGCTACCGACAGCGCGGGCAATGTCTATGTGGCCGATACCAACAACAACACCGTCCGCAAGATCACACCCGCGGGCGTAGTCACCACGCTCGCCGGTACCGCCGGCGTTATTGGCAGCACCGACGCTACCGGGGCCGCGGCAAGCTTCAATTCCCCCTTCGGCGTCGCTTTCGACAGTACCGGCAATGCCTATGTGGCTGATGAAGGCAACCACACCATCCGCAAGATCACGTCCGCAGGCGTTGTCACCACGTTCGCGGGTACGGCCGGCGTAATCGGGAGCACCGATGCTGCCGGGGCTGCGGCGCGATTTAATGACCCGCGCGGCGTCGCCACCGACAGCACGGGCAATGTCTATGTGGGCGATACCGGCAACAACATCATCCGTAAGATAACGCCCGCAGGCGTGGTCACCACGCTCGCCGGAACTGCAGGCACTACCGGCAGCACGGACGCTACCGGGGCGGCGGCGAGCTTTAATTTCCCGCAAGGCGTCGCCACCGACAGCGCGGGCAATGTCTATGTGGCCGACACCTTGAATAACACCATCCGTAAGATCACGCCCGCAGGCGTAGTGAGCACGCTCGCTGGTACGGCGGGCACGGGCAGCGCCGACGGCACTGGGCCCGCGGCAAGTTTTAATTCCCCAGTCGGCGTCGCAACCGACAACGCGGGCAATGTCTATGTAGCCGATGCCAATAACAGCACCATCCGTAAGATCACACCCGCAGGCGTAGTGAGCACGCTCGCCGGCACGGCTGGCGTTTTTGGCAGCGCCAACGGTATCGGGGGCGCGGCCAGTTTCAATTCCCCAGTCGGCGTCGCTACGGACAGCACGGGCAATGTCTATGTGACCGATACCAATAACAGCACCATCCGGAAGATCACGCCGACTAGAGTCGTCAGCACCGTCGTGGGCACGGCAAGGCAGGCGGCCTTTGCGCCGGGCGCTTTGCCGGGGCTGCTCGCGTTTCCGCGGGGGGTGGCGCTCAGCGGCACGTCGCTCTACATCACACTCAATAATGGTGTGGCGGTGGTGCGGAACGTGCCGTAGATCGGGAGCGAAGATTTTTTCCGCGATGAAGGGCACGCCCGCAAGCGGGTGGTCGGAGTTAAACTACGCGGCATCGGACTCACGCGCCAGGAGCACGTCATGAGCGTCACCCGCATCAAGAAGCAGAAGTCGGTCAAGGAACAGGTCAGCACAGCCGAATGGGCGAAGCGCGTCGATCTCGCCGCCGCGTACCGCCTCGTGCATCTCTACGGCATGGACGAGATGATCGCAAACCACATCTCGACCCGCGTGCCCGGCGATGACGACGCCTTCCTCATCAATCCCTACGGCCTGCTCTACGAGCAGATGCACGCCTCGTGCTTCATCAAGCTCGACCTGGACGGCAAGATCCTTTTCAACCCGACCGAGTACGACATCAACAAGGCTGGCTTCATCATCCACAGCGCCATCCACCGCGCGCGGCACGAGGTGGACTGCGTCATCCACACGCATACCATCGCCGGGATGGCGGTGTCGGCGATGAAAGCCGGGCTGATGCCGTTCGCGCAGACGGCGATGCGCTTCATCGACATCGGCTACCACGACTACGAAGGGGTCGCGATCAACATGGACGAGCAGGAGCGCCTGGTGCGCGACCTGGGGAACCGCGAGGCGATGATCCTCAGGAACCACGGCCTCTTGGTCGTCGGCGCGAGCATCCCGCAGGCGTTCGACAACATCTTCCGCCTGGAGCGCGCCTGCCAGCTCCAGGTGACGACGCTCGCCTGCAACACCGAGATCTCGCTCCCGGCGCGCAAGGTCATCGAGGACGCATCGCATCTGTATCAGCCCGGGGTGCGCCGCAAGCTGGGCATCCTCGAATGGCCCGCGCTGATCAGGAAGCTCGACTCGATCGATCCGTCGTACCGCGAGTAATTTTCTTCACCAGAGGAGGCCGTCATGACAGGACTTTCCGCGCTGTGGCTCCCGATCCTGCTGTCGTCGGTGATCGTCTTCGTCGCGAGCACCGTGATCCACATGGCCTTGCCCTGGTGGCACAAAAGCGATTACACCAAGGTGCCGAACGAGGACAAGCTGAGGGACGCGCTGCGCCCGCTCGCCGTGCCGCCGGGCGACTACATGGTCCCCCGCCCCTCGAACATGACGGAGATGCGTTCGCCGGAGTTTTCGGAAAAGATGAAAAAAGGCCCGGTGATGGTGCTCACGGTGATACCGAACGGCCCTCCGTCGATGACGAAAAGCCTCGTTCTCTGGTTTCTATATTCCGCGGTCGTCGGCCTCTTCGCCGCCTACATAGCGGGGCGCGCCCTGCCCGCCGGTACGCCCTACCTTCGCGTATTCCAGCTGGTCGGCACCACCGCGTTCATCGCGTACGCGGCCGCGCTCTGGCAGATGTCGATCTGGTACCACCGCGCGTGGGGCACCACGATCAGGTCGACGGCCGACGGATTGGCCTACGCGCTCCTGACCGCGGGCACGTTCGGTTGGCTGTGGCCGCGCTAGCGCGCGCCCGGGTTCAAGCCGGCGGCGGCGGCCGGCGGTCGCGGCGCCGGTCCAGCCACCACGCGAGCAGCGGCAAGAGCGCCAATCCTCCCGGAAGGAGGAGGAGCGCGACGTAGGGACCCATTCCCGACAGGCGCTTCAGGTGCTCGACGAGCTCGCGCTTGTCCTCCTGAGTCCAGCGCCCGCCGTTCCGCGGCTTCATCAGAAGCGGCATCATCTTCTGCGTGCGCGCGAACTCCTCGCCGAGGAACTTCTTTTCACGCTCCACTATCCCGAGGAAGCGCTTAAGGGGCATGCCTAGCGCCAGAACTCTTTCGTCGCGATTCTCGCGCCCTCGGCCATCGCCGCCATCTTCGCCCACACCACGTCCGGGTCCACCGCCGCCTGGCCGACCCAGGTGCCGTAGCCGCAGTCGCTGCCCGCGATGACGTTCTCGCGGCCGACCAGCTTCGCGTAGCGGCCGATGCGCTGGGCGATCAGCTCGGGATGCTCGATGAAATTGGTCTTCGATTCGAGCACGCCTGGGATCAACACCTTGCCTTCGGGCAGCTTCACCGTCTCGAACACTTTCCACTCGTGGGCGTGACGCGGGTTGGCGGCCTCGAAGGAAATGGCGCTGGGCCTCGCCGTGAAGACAACGTCGATGATATCGGCAAGCGGCACATCGCAGTGATGTGGACCTTCGTAATTGCCCCAGCACAAGTGCATGCGCAGCCGGTCCGGCGCGATGTTCGCGGTGGCGTGGTTCAGCGCCTCGATATGCAGCCGCGCCTTTTTCCTGAACTCGGCGAGCGAGAGATCCGCGTACTGGATGTGCCGGCCCATGCCGAGGTCCGGGCAGTCGATCTGCAGGACGATGCCGGCCTTTGCAACCGTCTCGTACTCGTGGCGCATCGCGTCCGCGATTGCGAAGAGATAGGCTTCCTGGCTGGGATAGTGGTCGTTCCTGAAAAAAAGTCCGATCACGCCGGGCGAGGCGGCGCTCATGAATATTTCTTCCGTCTTCACGCGCGCGGCGGCCGCTTTCAGGTTGTCCGCGTCGGTGCGCGCCGCCTGCGGGTCGCGCACGCTGATCGGCGCGTTGCAGCCGGGCGTCTTCCTGCGCGAGCGCCCGGGATCGCCGAAGACGCGCTTGGCGAGATTGGGAAACTCGACGAGATCCTGATATACGAACGTGTTTCCGGTCCCGCCGAAGCCGTCCAGGCGGTCTTTCACGTAGGTGGCGTAGCTGGGCTTCGACATCTCGCCGTCGTTGACGATGTCCACGCCCGCCCCGGCCTGCTTGTGCACGATCTCCTCCACCGCGGAGCGAATGCGCTCAGCCAACGCGTTGTGATCGACCGGCACGCCCTCCTCTTTGGCGTACATCATGCGCACCAGGTCCTCCGGCCGCGGCAGGCTGCCGGTGTGGGTGGTGAGGAAGCGTTCGGTGCTGCGCTTCACGACAAGCTGGGCTGCAGGATGACTTTGCCTATCCCGGCGCGCGCGTCGACGAGGCGGTGCGCCTTCGCCGCTTCGGCGAGCGGCAGGATGCGGTCGATGAGCACGCGGTAGCGGCCTTCGGCCGCCGCACTCAAGGCCAGCTCCACGTCCGCCGGCATGATCCGCCCGAACGAGCCGATGATCGTGTTCTGGTTCAGGTAGAGCTGCTTCACGTCGAGCGGGACGGTGCCGCCGCCGTGGCCGCCCGCGGTGATGAGGCGGCCACCGCGCGCGAGCGCGGCGAAGGCCCCGGGAAACAGATCGGGGTCGCCGATGTTCTCGAACACCACGTCGACGCCGCGCCTCTCCGTGATGCGCATCGCTTCCCCGGTCAGGCTCTGCGCGCGGTAGTTGATCCCGGCGTCAGCGCCGAGCGCAACGGCCGCCTTGACGCGCTCCTCGGCGCCGGCCGCGGCGATGACTTTAGCGCCGAGGTATTTCGCAACCTGGATGCCGGCGCTGCCCAGGCCCCCCGATGCGCCCATCACGAGCACCCAGTCGCCGGATTTCAGTCCGGCGATGTCGCGCAGCATGCTGAAGGCGACAGGCGCGTGGCGCGCGACCACGGTCGCAACCGGAAAATCGACGCCGTCGGGAATCGGATGCGTGCACGCGACCGGGACTTTCACGTACTGCGCATACCCGCCCCAGACGTGCAGGCCGAGTATGACCGGAAACGAGTTCGGAGCCGGCGGCCGCACGAACTGCAGCGTCACGACGCGATCGCCGGGCGAGCGCGCGGTGACGCCCGGGCCGACCGCCGCGACGACGCCGGACGGATCGACGCCGAGCACGTGCGGGAGCTTGATCGGCACGGCGTACGCGCCGGCTCGGACGACGAGATCGAGCGTGCGGTTCACCGACACCGCTCGGACCTCGATGAGCACCTCGCCCGCCTCCGGCACAGGCGTCGGCACTTCTTCGAGGCGCATCACCTCGGGCGGCCCGAATTCGCGGATGAGGATCGCCTTCATGGCTCCCGGGCTACGGGATGGCGTGGGTGATGAATTCCTGCGGCACCGGCTCGCCCCACTGCGAGCTCAATCCTTCCTCCGCCGGCAGCAGCTTGGGGCGATGGCGCGAATTGAGCACGTCGGTGTCGGTCCAGTGCTCGTGTACCCGGCCCCACGGATCCTTCCAGTAGTCGTAGATCTGGCTGCCGAGGACGTGCCGCCCGATGCCCCATACGTGCTGGTACTTGCCGGTCTCGCGCAAATGCTCGTGGCCGAGCATGACGTCGTCGATGCTCTGCACTTCGAAGGAGAGGTGATTGAGGCCGGTCTTGGGGCCCTCCAGGCACAGGAATACGTGATGATCGACGAAGGTCTTGCCGCGGTCGCAGCGGTTGAACGATGCGATGATGTTGTCCTTGGGACCTGCGTAGACGTCGTCGGAACAGAGAAATCCGAACATCTCGCGGTACCACTTGGTTCTCTCCTTTGCGTTCTGCGTCATGATGACGCCGTGGGCGATGCGCTTCACCTGGGAAGGCCCGCGCGGAAGGCGCATCAGCTCCCCGGCGCGCCGCAGTTTCTTGTCGCCCCAGTTGAGCACGTTCTTGCGCGTCGGCAGGCGCTTGAGCTTCTTCATGCCGCAGATCACTTCCATCTGGTAGCCGTGCGGGTCGTTGATCCGGACCCGCTTGCCGCCGCCCGGCTCGTCGAGGTGCTCGATGCCGGAGGCGCCGGGCGCCTTGGCGAACTTCTTGAGGTCGGCCTCGCTCTCGACGAAGAATGCGAGGCCGATGAATTTGGAGGGCCCGAGGTGGGTCACGTGCAGGTGGTGGGCGGGATCGGTGCCGCGCATGTAGAGCGCGTTCGGGGTGCGCTCGGAGCGGACCATGCCGAAGCAGGTGAGGAACTCCTCGGCTTCATCGAGACTGGGCGACTGCAGCCGCCCATAGGCAAGGTCGGTGACTTTCACGAAGGGCATCGGCGTTCTCCTCTTTCTGGCATCCTCGTGCAAATACTAGCACCTCATCCGAGGTAGGCCCGGCGGATGTGCGCTTGCGCGAGCAGCTCCGCAGGCCGACCTTCGGCTGCGATGCGGCCCTCCTCGAGCACGTAGGCGCGCGCGGCGATCTCAAGCGCGAGGGCAGCGTTCTGCTCGACGAGCAGCACGGCGACGCCGCCCGCGTTGATCTCCTTGATCACGTTGAACACGGCGAGCACGACCCCCGGGGCGAGGCCGAGCGAGGGCTCGTCGAGCAGGAGCAGGCGCGGCTGCGCCATGAGCGCGCGCCCGATCGCGAGCATCTGCTGCTGGCCGCCGGAGAGCGTGCCCGCCGGCTGCCCGAGCCGCTCGCGCAGGATGGGAAATACCTCGCAGACCCGTTCGAGCGATTCGGCGCGCCGCGCGCGCGCCGCGCGCCGGTAGCTGCCGAGCTCGAGGTTCTCGCGCACGTTCATGCCGGCAAAGAGCCGCCGCCCCTCGGGTACGATGGCGATGCCTTCGCCGCAGAACGCGTGGCGCGGCAGACGCGACAGGTCGCGGCCGTCGAGCTTGAGCGCGCCGGCATCGATGCGGTGCAGCCCGGCGATCGCGTTGATGAGCGTCGTTTTGCCCGCGCCGTTCGGGCCGACCACGCACGCAAGCTCGCCCGGGCCGATGCGGATCGACACGTCCGAGATCGCCGGCGCGGCTCCGTAGGAAACGCGGATGCGCTCGACTTCAAGCATGGGGCTTCCCCAGGTAGGCGGCGACCACGTCCGGCTTCCGCATCACCGCGCGCGGGTCGCCCTCGGCGATGACGCGGCCGTAGCTCAGAACGACGATGCGGTCGGTGAGCTCCATCACGGCACGGATGACGTGCTCGACGAAGACGATGGTCGCTCCTTGCGCGCGGATCGCGCGGATGAGGCGGATGGCGTCGTCGATCTCGGCGTGAGTGAGGCCGGAGAACACTTCGTCGAGCAGGAGCAGGCTCGGGCGCGAAGCGAGCGCGCGGGCGAGCTCGAGGAATTTTCTCTGGTGCAGGTTGAGCTCGCCCGGGAGCGACGTCGCTTTCGCGGCAAGGCCGGTGAACGCAAGCCAGCGGCGGGCCTCGTGCCCCGCTTCCCCGCGCTCGAGTGCGTCGCGGCCGAACATGGCGGGCAGCGCGACGTTCTCGAGAACGGAGAGGTGCGCGAACGGCCGCGGGATCTGATAGGTGCGCGCAAGCCCGGTGCGCGCGATGCGATGCGCTTCCAGCGCCGCGAGATCGCGCCCCTCGAAGAGGATGCGGCCCGAGTCGGGACGGAAATGGCCGCTTACCAGGTTGATCAGCGTCGATTTCCCGGAGCCGTTCGGACCCACCAGCCCCAGGATCTCGCCACGCCGCACCTCGAGATCGACTCCGGCGAGCGCCTGCACGCCGCGGAAAGCCTTGCTCAGCCCGCGCGCCTCGAGCAGCGGCTGGCCTTCCGCCTTTTCCCGCCTGGCGGCGGTCGGCGCGGGAAGATCGGCCGCATCGATCGCCGGCGTCACCGGAACCCGGCGGCGCTTCAGCGCGCCGGTGAGCTCGCCGAAGATGCCTTCGGGCAGAAACAGGATCACGAGGATCAGGATCAGCCCGACCGCGGCGCGTCCGGCGACCGCATAGTCGCCCGCGGTGAACGCATACAGCAGCGCGGTGACGACCGCCGCGCCGACCGCGGGCCCGAACCAGTGGCGCGAGCCGCCGAGCACGCTCATCAGCACTACGTTGAGCGGCACGGCGATCGAGAACGTCTCGCCCACGGTCACGTAGGAGATGAACATGGCCTGGATGCCGCCCGCGATTCCGGCGAGTCCGCAGGACAGGCCGAACGCCGCGAGCTTGTAGCGATAGGTCGGCACGCCCAGCACCTCGGCCACGTCCTCGTCGTCGTGGATGGCGAAGAGGCCCGTGCCGAGCCTGGAGCGCTGGATCTCGCGGGCGATCCACAGCGTGGCGAGCGCAAGGGCGAGCCCGAGCAGATAGAAAGTGGACGAGGGCGAAGGCCCGATCGCGGGCAGCGGCACCGCGGCGAGGACCAGGCCGGGCCCGCCGTCAATGGGGGTATTGAGCACGATCGTCGCGAGCACGAAAGTCACCGCAAGCGTGAGCAGAGCGAAGAGCTCGCCGCGCAGCCGCGGGAGGCGGAACACCAGCGCGCCGAGCGCGACGCCGAAGGCGGCGGCGACGAGCGCAGCCGCGGGCAGCGTCCACAGGAACGGAACGCCGGCCTTGGTCGCGAGCGTCGCCGTCGTATACATGCCGGCGCCGAAGAACGCG
>WNFY01009900.1_pt1 | contig 18967 bp, 7 predicted proteins | sample 5400091 | NCBI WGS metagenome assembly WNFY01 (sample SAMN13153364, study PRJNA577476) | soil metagenome | isolation source: 60 cm soil or saprolite under grassland replicate 1 | place: USA:California | collected 2016-06-15
CAGTGATCGCGCCCTTCACCTCGGTGCTTTGTGCGGTGGCAACGCCACACAGCAACAGAAATGCTGCGAGGGTCGGAATTACACTGAATGCTGTTCTTATCGTTGTGCTTTTCATTTTCCAAGATCTCCTATCTTATTTCGGGGTTTGCTTTTCGTCGCCAGCGCATTTTCCAGGTAGGAACGTCCAACTGGCAAAAGTGTTAGTCGCAGCTAGTTACCGAATGACGCCGGCCCCACGAGCGCACGGATCTCAAGGGCCGTTGCTATTCCGAGGCTCAGTCCTGAGGCGTCTTGCGCACTTTTCCGCCAATCCGTGGGAAACTTCGTGCAGAGTGATCGCGCTTTCTGCGCAAGTGTCGGAAGCGATAGATGCAAGCCGTTACCTGCACGACAAATGGCGAAGAAATTCGGAATAGAACTCCGCAATCATCGGGCTGAACCGTACCAGTAGATTGGACTCATTGTAGCGGCTTGGTAACTGTCAATTTTGACAGGGGAGCCGAGATTTCTCGAGGTCAGGCTGACTAGGTTAGATTTGCAGCTCGAAGCAAGTCAGTTGACAGTCGTGTCCGGCAACGGCCACCGCCGCGACGTAACCCGGGCCTACATCGATCGCCTTCAACGACCACTGAGAGGCCTCGTTTTCATCCCATTTGGTGCGCAAGAGCACCGTTGGTTCGGTGGGAGCCAGCGTGACATCGAACTGATCGAGCGCGAGTGATAAGCCAATTCCTTTTGCTTTGATGAAGGCCTCCTTGCGCGTCCTCGCTTTTGGAAAAGAATCGGCGCGCGATATCGTCACCCGTTAGTTCCGGCCGGACGTGTTCCAGGTCAACACCAATCTCGCCAACCTGAGTAAAAGCGTAGAGGGCAAAACCAGCGGAATGCGCCAGATTAAAATTCAGCGGCTGTGCTAGCGACGTCGGGGTTGCGAGCCCCGGCTTGCCGTGTGGGGCATAACTAAACTGGATTTTGGTAGGAGCAATTTCCAGATAGCGCGCGAGCAAGGTCCTTAGGCATCCACGCGCAACGACAAAATGTTCGCGATCGCTTTCGAAGTAGAAACGATCGGCTCGGGCTTGCTCGTCGAGGGAGAGTAATTGACGAAGCTGCTGGATGGTCGCCCGCGGTTGGTCAAGAGAGACGCGCCAGATGTGAACGTCACTTGTTCCCAGCAAGGGGCGATCAGGCATTAAGGACCATGATCGCAAGTTGTTCGAATGCCGCAACCGTTTGGACTCAATACTCAAGCGATCATCCAACTCACTTTCTCCCGGCCTCTTCCATCTTCTTTCTCAGGCTAAGCGGCCTCATATCGGTCCATACTTCCTTGATATATTCGAGGCACTCCGCTTTTGGCCCCGCCTTGCCCACATCGCTCCAGCCCAGCGGGTTATCCCGATCCACAGGCCAGATAGAGTATTGCTCTTCGTGGTTAACTACCACCTTGTAAATTGTTGCGTCTTCGGGCTCGTCTTCAGCCATGTAATTGTCTTCTCCTGAATCAGTTTTGGTGCCAGCCCGATCGAATCGGACTGATTAACCATAGCAAATTTGAGTGTGTTTCCGTTAGGATATCAAAGGTCGATTTGTCCCTGCTTTTCAGGTATCACTCCGCTTTTCGCATTTTTGTTACTTTTGCGCCTCTCCAATAAGTGTCATACTTGGGACGCAAAGTCCTCGAACACGAAGAAGTGCCTCTCATAGTGCAAATTATTCAAGCGGGAATCAACCATTTTCCTTTTGATAGCAAGACTTAAGCAGGGCCGCCCTGACGAACAAGGCCAGGTTGAGTTGATTACCAGGGTGTTAACATTAGCAAGGCGAGACGGCGCCTAAAAGGTTTGGAATGCTCTAGAAGCAACAAGTCACCTTGCGGAAATCGATGATGCGTCCGGAGCTGGAAAACAGAACGACTGGACTTCCACGAAATAGGCAGCAACGAATGCGATTCATCTCGATCAAAGACAAGACAGCCCAGTCTCGTAACGGATGTGTTCACGGGTTGTTCGAGGAGCAGGTTGAACGCACGCCGGACGCGGTTGCGGTCGTGTTTAATAACGAGCAGCTGACTTATCGTGAACTGAACGCTCGCGCGAACCAACTGGCGCATTATCTGAAAGGGCGCGGCGTTTGTTCCGAAGTACTGGTGGGGATCTGCGTCGAGCGATCCCTGGAAATGATTGTTGGAATACTGGGGACCCTCAAAGCGGGCGGTGCTTATCTCCCCCTCGATCCATCATATCCGCGGGAGCGACTCTCTTTCATGCTCGGCGATGGAGAGGTGAAAGTGATGCTCACTCTCACTCAGAAGCACCTGCGAGACCAGTTGCCTACGCAGGATGCTGAGACGATTACGCTGGACAGCCAATGGGAAACAATTGCACTCGAGAGCGAAGAAAATCCTGAGAACCTATGCACGCCCGAAAACCTTGCGTATGTGATGTACACATCCGGTTCTACGGGGATCCCAAAGGGCGTATGTATTCAACACCGCGGTGTAGTACGGCTAGTGAAAAACACGAACTATGCTGAGTTTGAATCTGAGGACGTGTTTCTCCAGCTTGCGCCGCTCTCGTTTGATGCATCGACATTTGAGATCTGGGGCAGCTTACTAAGTGGAGCAAGGCTGGTAGTGATGCCGCCGGGATTGACATCGCTGTCCGGGCTGGGCGAAGTGATAAAGCGCAGGCAGGTAACGACGATCTGGTTGACTGCCGGGTTGTTTCATAAGATGGTGGAAACCCAGCTAGAGAGTCTGCGTGGGGTGCGCCAACTACTGGCTGGCGGAGACGTGCTTTCAGTCTGGCACGTGGAAAGGGTGGCGCGCGAATTAAAAGATTGCCAACTAATCAACGGCTACGGGCCGACAGAGAACACGACTTTTACAACTTGCTATCACGTCAAGGCGGAAGAGCGCTTCGACGGTTGCGTGCCGATAGGCTTCCCGATCTCAAATTCCCAGGTGTACATCCTCGACGAGGAGATGAAGGCCGCACCGGCCGGACTAACAGGCGAAATCTACATCGGCGGAGACGGCTTGGCGCGTGGTTATCTGAACGATGCTTCGCTGACTGCGGAAAGGTTTGTGCCTGGTCCATTCGGCGCGCCCGGTTATTGCCCAGCAGGACCAGAACGGCGACCAGCGACTCGTGGCCTACATTGCCCGCAATCCCGAAGACGACGTTTCCAGGAAACTCGATTCTGAACATCTTACCGGTTGGCAGCAACTCTACGACGAAGCCTATCATCAAGCCGACGCAACAACAGAGCCCACCTTCAACACCATCGGTTGGAACAGCAGCTATACCGGGCAGCCAATACCCGAGAAAGAAATGCGCGAGTGGGTAGATCGCACCACCGAAAGAATTCTTTCGCTGCTGCCCAGCAGAGTCTTGGAGATTGGATGTGGCACCGGGCTGTTGTTGTTTAGAATTACTCCCCATTGTACGGCTTACCACGGTACCGATTTCTCTGCGACGGCCATCGAAACGCTGAAAGATTGGGTGCAGAGATCGCCAGATAAGTTTGGCCACGTAACTCTCTCACTCCGAGAGGCAGATGATTTTGATGGGCTGAAAGCAGGGTCGTTTGACCTCGTGGTCATAAACTCGGTGGCCCAGTACTTTCCCCGGGTGGATTATCTTCTGCGCGTTCTCGAAGGCGCCTTGCTGGTTACGCGCCCGGGCGGCTTCGTGTTTATTGGAGACGTTAGAAGTCTTCCGCTGTTAGAAACTTTCCACGCTTCAGTGCAACTTCATCGAGCATCGCCCTCTCTTTCGGTGGACGAGCTGAAGAGTCGTGTACGCCAGGCAGTGGACGGAGAAGACGAACTGGTGATTGACCCCGGTTTCTTCAGAGGGGTTAGTCAACGTTTGGGTTGTCAGGTCCGCGTGATGCCCAAGCGAGGTCGCTACGTAAATGAGCTGACAAGATTTCGCTACGACGTCGTTTTGCAGGTTGAGCCGCTAACCGCAAGCCAAGCGGAAGTTGAATGGCGTGACTGGACTGAAAGCGGCTTTACTGTAGAACGTCTCCGTAATCTGCTCGAAGCCGGAAAGGATAAACTCGTCGCGCTTTCCGGCGTGCCAAATTCGCGCGTCCGGTCACAGACGCACATAGTCAATCTCCTTAAAGAGCCAGGAGAGCATCGAACAGTTTCCGACTTGCGCTCAGCACTCGCAACACTGCCGGTGCAAGGTACAGACCCGGAAGATCTCTGGAGGATGGCACAATCGAACTCTTACTTTCTGGACCTTAGCTGGGCCGAGTCAACTGACGATGGCAGCTTCGACGCCGTGTTCGCTAAACGTTCCGGCGGTGAGTTGCCAGTTTTCAAGCCGCGGAAAGCGTTGGCTGATAGGAGAGATTCGAGCGAATATGCCAACCAACCTTCGCTCAAGTCTTGCACTCTGAGTTTGGTTCCGGAGCTTGTTAAGTTTCTTGAGGGCAAGCTGCCGAAATACATGGTACCGTCGGCGTTCGTGCTGTTGGAAGCCCTCCCGCTGACCCCGAATGGCAAAGTCGATCGGAGGGCACTCCCACCGCCGAGGCAATCCCGCCCAAGTCTTGAGCAAGAGTTTGTGGCTCCTCGCAACAGAATGGAGGAGTCCTGGGCCGGAATCTGGGCTGAGGTGCTCGGCCTCGATCGCGTTGGCGTTCATGACAACTTCTTTGAGCTCGGCGGTCACTCGCTGATGGCTATGCAGGTTGCTTCTCGTATTTGGGAAGAGTTCCAGACCGAAATCTCGCTCCGTGCTTTCCTTGAAACGCCTACCATCTCCGATCTGGCCCTCCTTGTGCAGACTGGTGTTCACCGATCAAACGCAGAGGTAATTAAGCGCCTGACCCCTCGCACAATCGCTCCGGTTTCTTTTGGTCAGGAGAGAATCTGGTTCTTGAATCAGTTGGTTCCGGGAACGCCGGTCCACAATATCCCCTTCGCTGTTCCACTTGATTGCCATCCGGACATAAGCGTGCTCGAGCAAACTCTGAATGAGATCGTCCGGCGTCACGACACCTTGCGCACAACGTTTGCAACACGAGGCGGAGAGCCCACGCAAGTGATTGCCAAGAGCCTGAGGTTGTCCCTGCCAGTTGTGGATCTCACGCAACTGCCACCGCCGAACCGCGAGGCCGCGGCCCAAAAGATCCTGGTTGAAGAGGCACACACACCTTTTGATTTAATTAATGGTCCGCTCGTGCGAGCCAAGTTGGTGCGGCTGAGTGACCACGACCACATTCTGCTGTTGACGCTGCACCACATTGTAGGTGATGGCTGGTCCATGGCAGTGTTGCTGCGGGAAATCGGCAAGCTGTATGAAGCGTTTTGTGCGCGCAAGCCATCCCCATTGCCCGAACTGCCCTTCCAGTACTCCGACTATGCTATTTGGCAGAGAGCGTATATGCAGGGAGCGGTACGGGAGAAACAGCTCGACTACTGGAAGCGGCAACTTGCGGGAGCGCCTACAGTTCTCGACGTTCCGTCAGATAGTCCTCGTCCGGAAGTTCAAAGCTTCCGCGCCGCACGCGAGTCGCTCTCGTTAGCGAAGAGCCTCTCTCGGAGTCTCAGGGTCCTAAGCAAGATCATGGAGGTCACGCCGTTCATGTCTCTGCTAGGGGTCTTTAACGTCCTGTTGCATCGCTACACCGGACAGGACGACATTCTCGTTGGTTCGCCAATCGTGAATCGCCCACGCACTGATGTTGAGGACTTAATTGGATTTTTTCTTAACAACGTGGTGCTGCGAACGAGACTGTCACCGGACGTCAGCTTTAGAGAACTAGTCGAACAAGTGCGTGAGTCGGCCCTCGGGGCCTATGCCAATCAAGACCTGCCTTTCGAGATAGTGGTCGAGGAGCTGAATCCAAGGCGCGATCTCAATCGTACTCCGCTTTTTCAAGTGTTCTTCAATTATCTGAACTTTGCCGATGGCAAGATAAGCTTACCAGGTTTGACGGATCAGCCTGTCTCGCCGGCCGGTGTTTGGTCACAGTCCGTTGCCGCGTGGTCTCAGTTTGACCTGACGTTTTATGTGAGAGAACTTGATGAAAAACTGAATCTGCTCTTTGTTTACAACGCCGATATTTTTGAGCGCCCACGCATTGCCGAAATGCTGCTACAGTTTGAGTCACTACTTGAGCAAATCGTCGCTCAGCCTGACAAGAAAATCTCTGAGTATTCCCTGTTGACACCAACCGGATTCGCCGTATTGCCCGATCCGACGGAAGTGCTGCCTGCGCCCGTTCACGAGCCCATCACAGAGACTTTCTTCTCGCGAGCAAGAGAGTCGCCGGATCATCCGGCGATCTGCAGAGGCGAGGAGTCATATACCTACAACCAGCTGGCCGAAGAGGCTAGATCTATAGCCTGTACGCTTTTGGATTGCGCGGTGAAAAAAGGCGATGTGGTGGATTGCCAGCATGCTGGGTGTTCTCAGCAGTGGCGGTGTGCTTCTCACTCTCGATCAGAATCTCCCAGGCGAGCGGCGGAGGCTGATGATTCGTGAAGCTGGGGCCAGGAGGCTGTTGTATGTAGGCGAGTGGAGAACCGATGACGACTGGATCCGTGAGGTTCCCTCGCTCTCCATCACGATGGTGCGCGAAGACCGGCCGCCATCATCTGAATTTCCACAAACTGCAGTAACCGCAAGCTTTCGCATGCCCGAACTCAGTCCTTCGGACGCGGCATATTTGTTTTTTACTTCGGGGACCAGTGGTGTTCCCAGAGGCGTGCTCGGATGTCACAAGGGACTGAGTCACTTTCTCAAGTGGCAGAGCGAAGAGTTTGGAATAAAAGCGGAGGACCGCGCTGCGCAATTGACTGGTTTATCTTTTGACGTAGCGCTGCGCGATATCTTCCTGCCGTTGACGAGTGGCGCGAGCCTCCATCTGCCTGACAACCCAACCGACGCGGCATCATCCAACGTTCTTTCGTGGCTCGAACGTGAGCAGATCTCGATTCTTCACAGCGTGCCAACACTAGCGCAGACTTGGCTCAACAAGGTTCCACAATCAGTTTCGTTGCAGTCGCTGCGTTGGGTCTTCTTTGCTGGTGAGCCGCTAACGGATTCACTTGTGTGCCGGTGGCGCGAGGCTTTTCCTAGATCAGGAAAAGTCGTGAATCTATATGGCCCGACTGAAACAACGCTGGCAAAATGCTTCCACGTGGTGCCAGACGAGCCGGCGTTTGGAATTCAGCCCGTCGGCCGGCCCTTGCCTGAAACACAGGCGCTTGTATTGGGCGATCACAATCGTCTATGCGGTATTGGCGAGCCGGGTGAGATTGTAATTCGCACGCCATTTCGCACTCTGGGCTACATCAACGCAGCAGAAGAACAGCGGGCGCGGTTCATCCAAAATCCATTTACGGATGATGCAAATGATCTTGTCTACCGCACGGGAGACCGTGGACGCTACCAGCCTGATGGCACGCTGGAGATACTGGGACGCCTCGACGGACAGATCAAAATCCGCGGCGTGCGAGTCGAACCTGATGAGGTGACGGCGATACTCAGCCGACACCCATCCGTGCGGTCATGCCTTGTGGCGCCGTGCAAAGATTCGCATGGTGAGAACGACCTCGCTGCATATGTCGTCGCGGCCGAAGGCGACCACAAGACAGCCGCGCTTAGGGTCTATCTCGGCAAACACCTTCCGGCGGCGATGGTGCCTTCCTATTTTGTAGTCATCGAAGAGTTGCCGCTAACTCCGAACGGCAAAGTGGATCGGCGCGCCCTTCCGAACCCGGATTACTCACTGACGGAATTGGAGCAAGAGTTCGTAGAGCCGCGGAATAAAACCGAGGAGATTGTCGCGGGCATTTGGTCAGAAGTCTTGGGTATCGATCGGATTAGCATATTGAATGACTTCTTTCAGCTCGGCGGTCATTCTCTTTTGGCTACGCAGATCATGTCGCGATTGCGCGACGCTTTCCAAATCGAATTGCCTCTGAGCATCATCTTCGAAAGCACAACCGTGGAAGGACTCTCACGGTCCGTTGCGGAAGCGCAAGAGCAGGGTCTGGAAGTAACCGTTCCCGCGATCACGGCCCTTCCTCGCAAACGCCGCCGCACGACAATGTATTGAGCAAGTGCGAGCGCTCAAGCCGCGAGTTAAGTTAAGAATGGACCAACGAAACATCACGGAAACTTATCCTTTATCTCCTATGCAACAAGGCATGGTATTCCATACTGTCTATGACCGGCCGGCGGGCTTCTACATTCAGCAGATGGTTTGCACGCTACGCGAAGACCTGAATGTCACTGCGTTACATAGGGCCTGGCAGCGCGTAATTGAGCGACACTCGATCTTAAGAACAAGCGTTCGCTGGGACACCAGGTTTCCGCTCCAGGAAGTTCACCAGTCGGTGGCCTTTGAATTTGAAGAGGGCGATTGGCGGCCTCTGCCGGAGCACGAGCAGGCAAGGAGATTGACCGAGTATCTCGAGTCAGATCGGCGACAGGGGTTCGACCTAAACGAATCAACTCTTATGCGGCTCGCCGTCTTCCGGTTGGCCGACGCCGTGCACCAGATGATCTGGACATTTCATCACGCGTTGCTCGACGGCCGTTCCCACCTTCTAGTTTTGAAGGAAGTGTTTAGCTTCTATGAAGCGTATCGCAGCGGACAAAATCTAGAGCTGACGGAGCCTCGGCCCTATCGTGATTACATCGAGTGGCTGGGGCAGCGCGATTCGTCAAGCGATGAGTCGTTCTGGCGCGCAAGGCTAGAAGGGCTAACAACTCCGGCTTTTTTGGACTTCGAGGGATCACCGCTTGGCAATCACGAGCGTGACCGCGGTCTGCGCGAGATTCGTTTAAAGGAGGCGACGACTGCCGCCCTTAAGTTGCTCGCAAAAAGACATGAGCTGACCTTGAACACTTTGGTTCAGGGAACCTGGGCTCTGCTCTTGAGCCATTATGGTCGTACTGGGGATGTGGTGTTCGGCGCCACCCGCGCCTGCCGGCAGTCCACCTTTGACGGAGCTGGCGACATGGTAGGTATGTTTATCAATACGCTGCCGATCCGCCTTCGGGTCTTACCGGGCAGGCCTTTGATCCAGTGGCTAAAAGGATTGCGTCAGCAAAACATCGGAGTCAGAGAGTATGAACACACTCCGCTGCTCAAGGTCCAGAGCTGGAGCGAGTTGCCAAAGGGCTCTCCGCTGTTTGAGAGCATCCTTGTTTTTGAGAATTATGAGTTAAATGACAGCTTGAGAGCGCTCGGAGGAAGCTGGCGAAGTCGGGAATTTAGACTGGAGGAAAAAAATGACTACCCCGTCGTCGTAGCCGCATACGGTGGTACGGAACTACTAATCAAGATTCAATATGATCGAAGCCGGTTCGCCGACAGTGCGATTCAACGCGTTCTCCGGCAGTGGGAGACCCTCTTAAGTGCATTTCTCTGTGCCCCTGCCGAGAATCTTTCCTGCGATGACGTTATGCGTTATCTGGTTAATGACGCTGACCTGAAGATGGCTGGACCCGCGCTCAAGCATGACGATCAGGAAACTGAGTTCTACGTTTTCCCCGCTTCGTTTGGCCAGCAGCGACTGTGGTTCTTGAATCAGTTAGAGCCCTCCAGCGCGTTCTACAACATCCCGCTGGTAGCTGAGGTCAAAGGTGTCCTTAAGGAAGATGTACTAACTCGCGCAATTAACGCGATCGTGAATCGGCATGAAGCTCTACGTACAACGTTTGCCACCGAGGCCGGACAACTTCTGCAGTTTATTTTGCCAGAGGCTGAATTGGCGCTGTCATCTGTTGATCTCACGGAATTGCCTGACGACGAGCGAGAAGTAGCCGCCAAACGTCTAGCCAAAGCGGAGGCAGAAGCGCCTTTTGATCTGGCACGAGGTCCGTTGCTGCGAGTTGCTCTGCTAAAGGTGCGTCAGGATGAACACCTGCTACTGGTGACGATGCATCACATCTGCAGCGACGGCTGGTCCGTAAGAGTCTTCCTGCATGAGTTGGCAGTGCTCTACCAGGCTTTCCTGGCGGGAGAACCGTCACCCCTACCCGAACTGACTGTTCAATACGCTGACTGCGCGCAATGGCAAAGAGAATTGTTGGAGGGACCGTTCCTGGAAAAGCAGTTGGCCTACTGGCGCAAGCAACTTGCCGGCGCCCCGGCGGTGCTGGCGTTGCCCACCGATCGACCACGTCCGTCAGTGCAAACGTTTCGAGGAGAGAGGCGGACCCTGGAACTCTCCGCGGAACTCAAAGAGCAACTTTACGATCTGAGTCAGCATAAAGGCGTGACGTTGTTCATGACGCTGCTGGCGGCATTTCAGACTCTGCTCTATCGCTACAGCGGTTGTGAGGACATTGTGGTGGGCTCGCCCAGCGCGAATCGCAATCGTTCCGAAATCGAAAAGCTGATCGGGTTTTTTGTAAACACGTTGGTGCTGCGCACTGACTGCTCCGGAAACCCGAGCTTTCTTGAGTTACTGAAACGTGTACGCGACGTCGCGGTAGACGCCTACATGCATCAGGATGTGCCGTTTGACAGATTGGTAGACGACCTGAACCCCGAGCGCAGTCTCAGCCACTCGCCACTGTTTCAAGTCATTTTTTCTCTTGAACAGTCTTCGGACCTCAGCCCTAGATTAGCCGGTCTGGATGTCCGCTGGCTGGATGTAAATCGGGGAACCTCGAAGTTTGATCTGGCCCTTTTTGTTACTGAGAGACCGGCAGGACTGTCGTGCATGCTCGAATATGACACGGATCTGTTCTGCGCTGAGACTATTGAGCGAATGCTGGATCACTTCCGGGTGATCCTTGAGAGTATTGCCGGCAACCCTGACCAGCATTTGGGAGAACTGCCGTTGCTAACAAAGCAGGAATTGGTTCGGCTTACGAGCTGGCCAACTCTTACGGGTAGCAACCAACTTGCGCACCATCTACGAAAGAAGGGCGTTGGACCAGATGTGCTAGTCGGACTCTGCCTTGAGAGATCCATCGAAATGATCGTCGGCGTGATGGGAATACTTAAGGCCGGTGGGGCCTACCTTCCGCTTGATCCGTCATACCCCCCCGAGCGCCTTTCGTTCATGCTCAACGACGCGGAAGCAAAAGTTCTGCTCACTAGTGAGCTGCTGGCAACGCGAGTCTCAATGCAGCGGACGGAACTTTTTTTAGTCGACCGCGAAGGGGACAAAATCTCGCAGGAAAGCAAAGAGAATCCCGAAACTAGTTGCGTGGCCGAGAATCTGGCTTACGTGATTTATACGTCTGGTTCAACCGGCAAGCCAAAAGGCGTGGCCGTCACGCACCAGAATGTGACGCGTCTGTTTGAAATTACTGATTCTTGTTTTGGATTCAACCAGGACGACGTTTGGACTCTCTTCCATTCCTTTGCTTTTGATTTCTCCGTCTGGGAAATCTGGGGGGCCCTGCTCTACGGGGGCCGGCTGGTTGTGGTGCCGTACTGGGTGAGTCGCGTGCCTGAAGATTTCCTAAAACTGCTTTGGCGTGAAAGGGTTACGATTCTCAATCAAACCCCGTCTGCATTTCGGCAGCTGATTCGGGTTGCAACAGCTGGGGACGGCAAAGAGAAATCGGCCTTGCGCTTCATCATCTTTGGCGGCGAGGCTCTGGAACTTCAGAGCCTGAAGCCGTGGCTTAACCTTTATGGTGATCGCGCGCCTCGCCTGATTAACATGTATGGCATCACTGAGACCACCGTGCACGTAACCTATCGTCCGTTGGAAGCAGCTGACCTCGAAGAGAATCTGGGAAGTGTTATTGGTGGTCCAGTGGGTGATCTTCGAGTATACGTGCTGGACCAGCGTCAGCAACTTGTTCCTATTGGGGTGCCCGGTGAAATGTATGTCGGCGGAGCAGGCTTGAGCCGCGGTTACCTGAGTAGATTGGATCTAACTGCGGAACGCTTCGTGCCTGACGGGTTCAGCAACATCGTCGGTGCGAGGCTGTATCGAAGCGGCGACGTGGGACGTTACCTGCCGAACGGAGATATAGAATACTTGGGACGTCTTGACCGCCAGGTCAAGGTGCGGGGTTTTCGAATAGAGTTAGGCGAGATTGAGGCAGTCCTGAGCAAGACTCCTGGAGTTCAGGGATGTGCAGTTGTGGCCGTCGGTGATTCGCCGGGCCAGACCAATCTGGTGGCTTATGTTGTACTGGATTCGGAACGGCCGCCGAAAATAGAAGAGTTGCGGAGTTTCGCAAAAGATAAGTTACCGGACTACATGCTGCCGTCGTTCTTTGTCCCATTGGAGCGGATTCCCTTAACGCCGAATGGGAAAATCGACAAACGTGCGTTACCGTTGCCCGAGCAGTCTCGTTCGGATTCAGCTCAGACTTTCGTAGCACCGCACACCGAGGTCGAAGAAATGCTTGCGACCATGTGGGGTGAACTGCTCGGACGGACGCAGATTGGAATCCATGATAATTTTTTCGAGTTGGGCGGGCACTCTCTACTTGCCACTCGAGTCGTGTCCAGGATCCGCGATACTTTCCAAGTCTGGCTTTCATTGCGTAGTTTTTTTGAAAAACCGACAGTGGCAGCGCTGGCCGAGCTTGTTGCAAGCGCAGCGAAAGAAAGCCCGGAGTCAGTAATTCCGATTCGGCGGCTCAAACGAGATGAGTCGCCTTCACTCACGTCCGATCCCTTACGAAGTTGAATCGAAGAAAATTGGCAGCAAAATGATGGCGAGCAAGTCGTTCATTTTCCCAGCGTCGTTTGCGCAACAGAGACTTTGGTTTCTGGAGCAGTTGGATCCCGGCAAGAGTGTATACAACATGCTCTACGTCGTACGCTTCGAGACTCGCCTCGACCTCGGCGCTCTCGAGCGGAGTTTGAACGAGATCGTGCACCGGCACGAGTCGTTGCGGACCACATTTTCGACGACGGATGGACAACCGGTGCAAGTCATCGCTAAGGAAATGAGTGTTGAGTTGCCGGTGATTGACCTTAGCGGAATGCTCAATAGCGAACGAGAGCGCGAAATTCGCCGCTGGTCAGAGCATGAGGCTGAACAACCGTTTGACCTGGATGCTGGTCCTCTGTTGCGCGTCCGGTTGCTGCGACTCGCCGCTGAAGAGAACATGTTGTTAATCGCCTTGCATCACATTGCCAGCGATGGCTGGTCCATGGGCGTCTTTCTTAGCGAACTTACGATCCTGTACGAGAGCTTTTTGGCCGATAGGGTACCCACTCTTCCGGAGCTTCCGATTCAATATGCAGACTATGCCGTGTGGCAGCGCGACTGGTTGCAAGGCGAGGCTCTGGAGGCGCAAGTCTCATACTGGACCAGGCATCTCGACGGGGCGCCTAAGGTGCTCGAGTTAGCGACCGATCGACCCCGACCGCCGATTCAAACGTTCTTGGGCGCGCGCCGCTATTCAGAGTTGCCGGCGTCGTTGGTCCGGAACCTAAGAGCATTGGCCAATCGCGAGAGCGTGACGCTGTTCATGACGTTGCTCGCGGCGTTTGAGGTGCTTCTGTGGCGCTACAGCGGCCAAGATGATCTCGTGGTCGGAACGCCGATCGCCGGACGAAACCGTTCTGAGTTGGAAGGACTCATCGGGCTATTTGCAAATACTCTGCCAATTCGCGTGGCCGTTTCCGGAAACCCAGAGTTTCGTGAACTCCTCGGTCGGGTCCGCGAGATCGCGCTCGAAGCGTACGCGCATCAGGATATTCCTTTCGACAAACTCGTTGAAGAACTGCATCCCGAACGCAGCCTGAGCCATACCCCCCTCTTTCAGGTCATTTTCGCCTTCGAAAACACTTCTCAGTCTCTGGAGTTTCCTGGACTCAACATGAAATGGATGGAAGTCGATCGCGGCACGTCAAGATGCGATCTATCGCTGTTCATAACTGACAAACTCGACGAGCTGAATTGCATGTGGGAGTACAGCACCGAGCTGTTCGACGGTGAAACGATCGAGCGGATGATGCTGAACTATCAGATGCTTCTGGAGAGCATCCTTGAGAATCCTGCAGAACGGATAGGTTATCTCCGAATCTGTGCCGGAGATGAGAAACGCCGCCTGTTAGTTGAGTGGAACTCTGAAACGAGCGTGTATGCGACTGACCGCTCCATACATCAACTGTTCGAAGCTCGGGCGGAGCAAACGCCCGACGCCGTGGCTCTGGTGTTTGAGGATCAGCGCTTGACATATCGAGACCTCAATGCGCGCGCCAATCAACTTGCGCACTATTTGCAAAGGCTTGGTGTTGGACCAGAGACGCCGGTCGGTGTTTGCCTTGACCGGTCCGCGGAGATGATTGTGGCGCTGCTCGCGATCCTGAAAGCTGGCGGAGCATATGTGCCGATCGATCCTGAATATCCTGCAGAGCGGATCGAGTTTATGCTGAAAGATTCCCGCGTGTCGGTGTTAATCACTGCGAAGCGACTAACGCTCACTTGTCCTGAATTATCTACAAAGATCGTTTACCTTGCTGAGTGCCACGAGATTACCCAAGAGATCGTCGAAAACCCATCGAGTGAGGTTACACCGGACAACCTCGCTTACGTCATTTACACCTCCGGATCAACAGGTCGACCTAAAGGCGTCGAGGTCACGCACGAAACGGTGGTCCATCTCTTCGCCGCCACGCGCGATCAGCTTGGTTTTAAGGAGAGCGATGTTTGGACCGTCGTGCATTCAAGCGCGTTTGACTTCTCTGTTTGGGAAATCTGGGGCTGCTTGCTCCTCGGGGGATGCCTGATCGTTGTGCCACGGGAAGTTGTACAGTCTCCGCAGGATTCTTTTGATCTATTGTGCCGCGAAAAAGTCACCGTTGTGAATCAAACTCCGTCTTCGTTGCATCAGCTCTTGGAATCGCGGCGACAGAAAACAGGAGAGCAGGATTGGAGTGTGCGCCTGATCGTGTGCGGCGGCGATGCACTCGATCGTGACCTTGCTGCCGAGCTGCTCCAATTGGGTATTCCTGTTTGGAATTTTTATGGACCAACCGAAAACACGGTGTGGACCACTTGCAACTTAATTGCAGGGGCATCACAAACTGCGGTTTCTGCAGCTCTGACATCAATTGGTCGACCGATCGCAGACATGCAGGTTTATCTCCTCAGTGATTATTTACAGCCTGTTCCGATCGGGGTTACCGGTGAGTTGTTTATCGGCGGTAAGGGTCTGGCGCGCGGTTATCTAAATAGTCCTGAGTTGACTATGGAGAAGTTTGTACCTAATCCGTTTAGCGGGAAGCCGGGTCAGCGTCTCTATCGCACTGGAGACCTTGCTCGTTACCTGTCCGACGGAAACATCGAATTTCTGGGTCGACTCGATCACCAGGTCAAGCTGCGCGGATTTCGTATCGAGCTCGGGGAGATCGAAACCGCACTCAGCCAACACCCGAACGTCGCGCAGGCAGTAGTGAAGATCAGAGAGGATCGGCCAGGCGACAAGCGCCTTGTCGCATACACTACAGCCGAAGGCGTCATGCCGAGCGCAAACGAGATGCGGAGGTTCCTGCAGTTGTCATTGCCTGACTATATGTTGCCCTCCGCATTCGTGTTACTCGAGGCAATGCCACTGACGCCGAATAAGAAAGTGGATCGCCAGGCATTGCCGGCGCCTGACTATTCTGGATCCGGGGTTATCCCTCAGTTCGCTGAGCCACTGGATCCGGTCAAGGAGGTGCTGGCTAATATCTGGGCCCGGGTCCTGGGTCTGGAAAACATTAGCGTTCACGACAACTTCTTCGAACACGGCGGGCATTCGTTGCTGGCAACGCAGGTCATGTCTCGAATCAGAGAGGCGTTTCACGTCGAGCTGCCGCTGCGCGCTTTGTTTGAGTCGCCCACCATCGCTGAGCTTGCCGAAAAACTCGAAGCCGCTATTCAGACGCAACAGGGGCTGCAGGCGCCCCCTCTGGTTCCCATTGCGCGAAATCGTAAGTTGCCACTTTCATTCGCACAGCAGAGGCTCTGGTTTCTCGATCAACTCGAACCCGGTAGCTCGTTCTATAATATTGCGCGCGCCGTTCAGTTGCGTGGCCCGCTCAAGGTTGACGCGTTGTCGGAGGCGCTCAACGAAATCGTCAATCGTCACGAATCGCTGCGCACCGTCTTTGGCTCCGATGGTGATCAATTTCAAGCGATCGCTGCTCCACAATCAGTCCCTTTGCCTTTGATAAATCTCGCCGCGGTTTCAGACGCGCAACGGAACATCGAATCAGAAAGAGTTGCTGCTGAAGAGATCGGAAAGCCTTTTGATCTTTCACGCGATCCTCTGCTGCGTGCGTGTCTCATCCGAGTCGACGCGGACGATCATGTGCTCGTTCTAACCCTCCATCACATCGCCGCTGATGGTTGGTCTCTCGCGGTGCTGTTCCGTGAGTTGACAGTGCTTTACAAGGCCTTCGCAAATGAGAAGCCTTCACCACTTCCTTCATTGCCCATTCAGTATGCCGACTTTGCTTTGTGGCAGCGTGGATGGTTGCGAGGCGACGTGCTGGATAAACTGCTCGCCTATTGGAAGACGCAACTTGCGGGCGTTCAGCCCGTGCTCGAACTCCCGTCGGACAAACCGCGACCAGTCGTGCAGTCCTTTCGCGGAGCTTACCAGCAGCTCACGATATCCGCGGAGTTGAGTAACAACCTGAAGAAAATTAGCAGAAACGAAGGAGTGTCGCTTTTCATGACGTGCCTGGCTGCGTTCCAGCTATTGCTTTCACGTTACACAGGCAAGGAGGACTTCATCGTCGGCACTGATGTGGCCAATCGCAACCGAGTTGAGACCGAAGGCATGATCGGCTTCTTCACAAATCTCCTGCCTCTGCGCACACGAATCTCCGGTAATCAGACTTTCACTGAATTACTAAGACTAGTACGAGAGACAACGCTTGAAGCATATGCGCACGAGGATCTTCCGTTTGATAAGCTGGTTGAAGAACTAAGTCCCCCACGTGACTCTGGTCGAAATCCTCTGGTCCAGGTGCTGCTCGTGATGCAGAACAATCCGACCCCCTTCACGTTGCCGGGGTTGCAAGTATCGAAGTTTGAGTTGCCGATCGAGAGTTCCCGCTTCGACCTGGTGCTATTCCTGGCTGAATCCGAAAATGGGCTCTCGGCCCTCTGGCTGTATGACCTTGAGCTTTTCGAGCCCGCGAGGATCGCTAAAATGTCGGTTCACTTTGAGCGACTGCTTCTCTCAATAATCAAAGACCCTTCAGCTAAATTGGACTCTTATGAGTTTCTGACTGAGGACGAAGCAAAACAGAAGCAAATGGAAAAGAAAGAAAGGTACCAATCGCAGCTCGGCCGGCTGAGAGCGACGCGGCGACGAGGCGTTGACTTGTCGCAGGTGAGTGGCGTGAAAACGGAGTATTTGCAGCCGGAAAACGCGCTCCCGCTGGTGATCAAGCCTGACGCCAACGATATTGATCTTGCTGAGTGGGCTGGAACTAGTCGTGAGTTCATCGAAAAAAAGCTCCTGGTTCACGGTGCGATCTTATTTCGTGGGTTCAACCTGGATTCGGTGCAAGAGTTTGAGCGGTTCGCTGCCGCCATCTGTCCAGAGTTGTTTGGCGAATATGGCGACCTGCCGCGTGAAGAACTGGGCGGAAAGGTTTACGGCTCGACTCCTTACCCTGCCGAAGAGCCGATTCTGTTTCACAACGAGAGTTCGCACATGTATCGCTGGCCCATGCTGATCTGGTTTTACTGCGTCAGGGCCGCCGCAGCCGGAGGCGAATCTCCAATCATCGATAGTCGGAAGATCTATCAGTTAATGGAGCCGGCAATAAGGGAACGCTTTGAGCAAAAAGGTTTGCTGTACGTGCGCAACTTTACCGATGGTTTGGACGTAAGCTGGCAACACTTCTTTCAGTCCCACGATCGGTCAGCGGTCGAAGACTACTGCCGTCGGGCAGGAATCGATTTCGAATGGACAAGTAGCAATAATCTGCGCACACGCCAGCTCTGTCCGGCGATCGTCAGACATCCCCAGACAGGTGAGAAGGTTTTTTTCAATCAGGTGCAGTTGCATCATATTTCGTGTCTCGGGCCGGCGTTGCGCGAGTCGCTGTTGTCGATGATGAAAGAAGAGGATCTGCCGCGCAACGTTTATTACGGAGATGGTTCGCCGATTGAAGATTCCGTAATGGAATATCTCAGCGATCTCTACGGCAAACTCGCGGTAAGTTTTTCCTGGCGAGAAGACGACGTCCTGATGCTCAACAATATGCTGGTGGCCCATTCGCGGAATTCGTTCGTGGGAGAGCGCAAGATCGTAGTCGCCTTAGGCGACCTTGTCAGCAAAGAGCAAATCGAGCGAGGAGAGCGGCCAGGCGCGTGATGGAATCAATGCGGAATTCAGCAGTAGAGGGTTTTCGACTTTCGCCGCAGCAAGGAAGTCTCTGGTCGCTTCAGCAGACGGCTGGGGATCAAACTTTTCGCGCATCGGGAGCAATATTGCTCGAGGGAGATCTCAAACCGCCTATTCTTCAGCGCGCGGTGCAGCATGTTGTGAGCCGCCACGAAATCCTGCGCACAACATTTAGTCGGCCGCCCGGAATAAAAACGCCGTTTCAAGTCGTTGGGGAGACGTCGCAGTTTTCCTGGGAGACCGTAGATTCTAGCGATCTCGATGTGAAGGACCAGAGACTTGGAATTGCGGAATACGTTAGCGGCGAGAGCGACCCGCCTTTCGACTTTGCTCGCGGACCACTCCTTCGCGCTACGCTGGTAAAACACTCCAGTCAGAGACACGTCCTGTTGGTCTTGCTGCCCGCGCTTTGCGCTGACTCAGTCTCACTTGCGAATTTCACGCGGGAACTCAGCCGCGCATACGGGGCATACATTGATGAGCAACAGCTTGATGGCGAACCGATGCAGTACGCGGACTTTGCCGAGTGGCAAAATGAACAACTCGAAGCCGACGATGAACATGTCTCAACCGGTAAAATCCACTGGCAGAAGCTGGCGGCTGCTGGTATTCCTTCGCCGGCAATACTACTCGAAAGGCGAGCGACC
>WNFY01013020.1_pt1 | contig 18959 bp, 22 predicted proteins | sample 5400091 | NCBI WGS metagenome assembly WNFY01 (sample SAMN13153364, study PRJNA577476) | soil metagenome | isolation source: 60 cm soil or saprolite under grassland replicate 1 | place: USA:California | collected 2016-06-15
GAACTTGACGTTTCATGGGGTTGAGGTCATGCGGCTTGGATTCAACACACCCCATCGCCGTATCTATGGTTGGCAGCCCGGAAGCAAAATCCAGAGAAGTCGCCATCTCGGACGCGCTCCTTCCAGATTGCTATTGGTTCTGACGGGCAATCCGGAAGTAATAAGGGGACGATTTGTTGGATCTAGCCCAACAGAAGTTTAGTCGCCTTCAACAGCTCCGGTCGCGAGGAAACAATTCACCTCTGCCTGGGGCGGCAGAATTCCTTCTGGCAACGTTCCGCGATTGTATTCAGCCATGCGGTTCTTCCACTTCAGAAAATCGGTGATGGACTGCGGCTCAATGCGGACCTCCACTCTCCTGAGGCTAGCCAGTAACAGATTCATCTCATAGCGAAATCCAGTTGCCCCGCGCAGCTTTTTCGAGGAAGGGGCGACCATTTCTATCGCGCGCCCGCGCACTTCCAGCAGCCCCCAGCCTGCAGGCAATTCTTTCGGATGAAGCAATCCTGCCGGCGTCAAATAAAAACGCTCGCATCCCATGCCTGATTCTGGCTTGCGGCGAAAGGGTTTTTCCAGATCAATGAGAAAGTCACCATGGGAAATCTTGCACTCGACTATGACCGAATGGCAGCCCCGCTTCCAGCCGATCGCGTCCGGTGTTTCGCCGCTGGCGCAGTTCTGCTCCGACAGGACCACTCCGCATCGGTAGCTCCGCAGCCAGGCAACCGCTTTTGCAACAAGTTTTTCGTGAGTCATGAAGATGAGATTGGCGCGGACAGCGATTTGAAAGAAGTGACAAATGAGAGTCCGGCTCGGAGTGCAAAGCGTGCAGTATGGCAGACTATTGATTGGCAACGAAGATCGCCACCCTCATCGAGATTCGTTACCCACAAATTGTGAGGTTCCGTCCCTATGGGACTCCATCCCGATTGCCAGGTCTCCCAGGACTTACGTGCCGGGCTAACATATTCCGACGCTCCGGGGCTGGTTCCGTGGCGATGTCTCAGTCCGGCGCCCCTCGGAATGTTCTCCTTTCCAATCAGACTAAGGCTCCAGCGGTCCCCATGAACTTTGCTACGAGTTTTCTCCTCCCATGAACGTAATCGAATTCACTTTTCTCGTCTGGACTGGATCGTTAGTCGCCGGATTCCTTGGCGCTTTAACGGGCCTGGGAGGCGGCGTAGTGCTGGTTCCATTGCTTACTTTGTTCTTCAAAGTGGATCTTCGCTATGCAATTGGTGCGTCGCTTGTGTCGGTGATTGCAACGTCTTCGGGTTCCGCAGCGGCTTACGTGAAGGAGGGGTTCTCAAACATCCGCATTGGGATGTTTCTGGAAATCGCCACTACGGTCGGAGCATTGCTTGGTGCGTATCTAACTGCGAAGGTCCCTGCCAGTGCGCTGGCAATTCTGCTCGGAGCGGTACTCATTTACTCGGCTTACGTTTCCCGGCGGACGCGGCCGAGGACCGAAACACCGGAGCCCCCCGATCCGCTCGCCACAAAGTTGAAGATGAACGGCGCATTTCCTGACACCAGCGGGATTCGCAGCTACAACGTTTACCGGGTTCCAGCAGGTTTTGGCGTCATGTTCGGGGCGGGGGCACTCTCAGGCCTTCTCGGAATTGGTTCCGGTGCGCTTAAGGTGGTCGCGATGGACCAGGCCATGAAGATTCCTTTCAAAGTCTCGACCACTACCAGCAATTTCATGATTGGCGTTACGGCCGCCGCGAGCGCCGGAGTGTACTTGAGCCGCGGCTATATCGATCCCGGCTTGGCCATGCCGGTCATGCTCGGGGTTCTCATCGGGTCTCTGATGGGAACTCGTGTGCTGGTGAAAACCCAAACCAAACTGCTGCGTCTGGTCTTCAGTGGCGTGATCGTGCTGCTGGGTTTGGAGATGGTGTTCAAAGGGTTGAGAGGGGGATTCTAGTGCACTCAAGGAATGTCGACGAACAGAAGTTGGAAAACGCGATCGCCAATCTCCTGCGTGCCGGGGTCGTGATATCAGCCTTCGTGGTTCTGAGCGGGGCGGTAATGTATCTCGGTTTTCATCCCTGGACGCGTGTGGACTATCACACGTTTCATGGTGAGCCGGATGAACTCAAGACCGTCCACGGTGTCGTTCGCTACGCATGCTCCGGGAACGCACGAGGAATCATGCAACTCGGCCTCTTACTGCTTGTGGCCACCCCAATCGCGCGCGTTATTTCTTCAGCAGTCGTGTTTGCGCTAGAAAACGATAGGATGTATTTGCTGTTCACACTTCTGGTGCTTGCAGTGCTGCTGTACAGCTTGTTTGGATCTTTCTTAATGGTTTGAATTCAGCCCGGCAGCTGTGTCCGCAGAGCGATCAACGTAACCTCAGGCGGGCAGTTCAAGCGCACCGGCATACGAATCGTGCCGATCCCAAGATTCGTATAGAGCGCGAGTTTTCCGATCTGGTAGAAACCGCGAGGATATTTTCTCGCTAGTTGCGGCAACCAAGGTGCGCCGATGCCGGGAATCCAAATCTGCCCGCCATGCGAATGCCCTGCTAGCTGGAGATCCACGGGAGCAAATACCACTTGGTCCGCAAAATCCGGCTCATGCGCGAGCAGGATTGTCACTTCTCCGGAAGGAATCTTGCTCAGGGTCGCGGCAAGGTCGGGACGGCCTTCGAGGACATCATCAATGCCAGCAAGCCAAATGCGCGCCTTGTCACGATCGAGCGGAAGCGCGCGGTTCATCAAGACTGGAATACCGTGTCCTTGAAGTGCGTGCACCACGTAGCTGGGATCGGACGCGCCATCGTGGTTGCCGAGGACTGCGAAGACTCCTGCCGGCGCTCGCAATTTGCTCAAGAGTTGCGCACATGGGCCGGAATTCTTTGCGAACCGGTAGGCTGTGCTGCGATGGTATTCCCCCATCGGCACGGTCACGAAATCGCCCGTAAGCACAATGAGGTCCGGGCGAAGTTCGTTCACCAGGTCCACACCCTTGCGGATTGGCACGACCGAGAAATGGTCTTCGTAGTGGAAGTCACTCAATTGGGCAATAGTGAATCCGTCGAACTCATGGGGCAGATGCCGCAAGCGAATCTCAATTCGGACAATTTGAGGACGGTTCGACTCGACTAACCCAACGGTTCCGGCAACGGCTGCGCCTCCCGCGGTCAAACCACCCGTATATAGAAATTTTCTTCTGGTTAGCAAAGAGGCGCCGGATGAAGAGTGATGAATTGAAATGCGATTCTAATTGACCCCGGACACGTTTGGAGCAGGAGCTTCCTTGCGGGGAACATAGATGCGCAAGTAGAACATGAACGCAACCACGGCCAGATTCACGAGAAAGATCGAGACGTGAAGAAGAGTCACACGGTGGGCGAGTCTTGCGATTTCATATGGCAGATAGATTGCGCCTGAAACCAGGGCGATCCACTCCGCCCATGCCCTTGCCCGCCAGAGACCGAACGCCTCGGCGAAGCGCAATCCGGAGTAGATGCATGCTCCCAAGGTCAACTGCCACAGCTTGACGTTGCTCAAGCGGTCTGCCAGACGAAGGAGCATGTGCGCGAAATGACGATCCGGACTTATGTGTAAATAGTTTAAGAATGCGCCTGCGACATCGCTGGGATCGACCCAGTACAAACTGATGGCCGCGGCCAGCACCACAACACCCTTCACCAATTCCATCAAAGCAACCGTGCGCAGCGCTTGCACTCGGGCGCGATGCTCTGTGCTTCCAGGAATCAGATGGTCAATGCTGGACTTCATCAAGAGCGCCCATCGGGGCCGCGGAAACTGGCACGCAGTTCTTCCACGATTTCCTGCGCCGCGCGTCTTGCGGCCGCATGCTGGGTCACGTCGAAGGAAATTGCGCCCACTCTGGCATGCCCGCCTCCGCCGTAGCGCTCGCATACCTTCGCCAGATTCACCACGGGCGGAGAGGGCGCCCAGGGATTGGACCCTACAGAAACTTTCACGCGAAAACTGCTTTTACTCAGGCCTACGCTGTAAACCGATTCTGGATGCAGATAGTATCAAGTTCGAGGTCTGTTACATCGAAGAACAGCGTCCCCTCGCGAGATTCAATGCGGTCGCGCAGGACATCCATTGAATTCCTGTGGCGTTCCAGCAACGGCGGAAGGAGCGTCGCAACAAACGGTGTTGTCACAACTTGCGCTAGCGGCTGAGCTGCTAGAAGTGGAATCAGCCGGGGAATGAACTCATGATCTTGCGTTGACTCGATCACCATAGTCAACTGCATGGCGGGTTCTTTCATTTCGACTGCTGTCTTCGCATCCGGATATAGCGCGCCGTCAATGATATCGGTCCAATGCACGAGCTCCGCTACCGGCGCTGGATTGAATCCGAAACGCTGTTCTGCGATGGTCGCGATAAAGCTGGTGCAGGACCGGAAGGCGGGGTCGTAGAACTTGCGACTGCTGCTCTGGTCTTGCTCGAAATGGTCGGCGTCCTCAGGCGTTAGGAAGGCGCTCTCGTGATGATCGAACCACCAGGTGATGTTCGGCGAGCTCGAATACTTAAAGTCAACGATGGCATTCTCGTCGCCATCGAAGTCGTCCTCGTTGAAGAGCGATCCGGCACGATGCAACAGGCCTGAATAAACGAATTCAACGTCGTTTCGAATCCTCTCCGAATAAAAGCGCGAGAACAGCGCCGCCGAGGATGCACCATCAAAGCATCGGTCGTGATAAAAGACTTTAACTCTCAAAAGTTTCCTTTCCGGTCATGCCTCACCCACTTCGGACTAAAAGGAAATAGGAATGCCACTTCGGGCAGGCTCCTGTCAAGCGAAGAAGGCAAATAGCGGGTTAAGTCCCGAAAAATCAGCACCGCCGTTATTGCGACAGCCTTGTGGCCCAGGGCCCAAGAAACGGGAGCTCGTATCGGTCACCGAGCGCTGCTTTTGCTAATAATGCCGCCCACATAATCACGACCGCAATCCCTCCTACGCCAACCAGAAGCCAGGCAAACAGAAATCCCCCAAACGGAAGAACAGAAAAAATCAGAAAAAGCAGTCTAACAATCATTGCGAGCACGCAGCTTGCCGCCACAAACATCAGCGCTTGCCATGCGTGAAAGCGAACAAATGAACGAACCCGTATCGCGGGAACAAGCAAAAAGGCGATTGCCGGCACAACGGCCACATAGGCGAACGCTGCCAATAGCTTGTCCGTACGGTCGATGGCACGGAGTGGATCGGAGGCCTCGTTCACAGGATAGCCACAAGCGGGACAATAGACGCTGATCTCCGGCATCTCAGCGGAGCACTTTGAGCAGATCATGATCAAGCTTTAGAGATCATACATTGCCTCTGTTTGTCATTCCCCTCCCTGCACCCTACAATCGGAGTTTCGTCATGGCCTCAAAGATCGTCTCTCCTGTACAAACCACACGCGTCAGCTCGCGGACTTGGCGAGTTTTGGGGGCCATCGTGATTGGCTTGATGATGGTGATTGTTGTGGGCATCGGTTGGTTCCTAAGTATTGCCCGCTCCGCGCTGCCGGAACTGGACGGACCGCTGCCCGTTGCGGGTGTCTCCGCGCCGGTAAGTGTTACGCGTGATGGCCACGGAGTTCCCACGATTGAGTCCGCAACCGTAGATGATCTTTTTTTTGCCCAAGGATATGTAACCGCGCAAGACCGGCTGTTTCAGATGGACCTGATGCGCAGGGCGGCGGTGGGAGAGCTTGCCGAGATCGTCGGCGACATTGCACTAGAGCATGATCGCCGGCAGAGAATTCTCGGAATCAGGGCAACAGCGGAGAAAGGATTGCAGTCAATAACCAACGATGACCGGCAGCAATTTTCCGCTTATGCGCGAGGTGTGAGTGCGTTCATTAATTCGCATCGCGATAAACTGCCGCTGGAATTCCGCATTCTCGGTTACTCGCCGCGCCCTTGGACGGTCCAAGACTCCCTGGCAGTCGGTTATCAAATGGTCGAAACCTTGAGCATTGGTCCCGGTGACGCAATTACCGGGGAGAAGGTGCTGGCCAAACTTGGCCCAGACCTGACAGCGGACCTTTATGTGAATACTTCCTGGCGCGATCATCCACCAACTGCCCCGGCTCCGGCGCTAGACGCAGCACCTCCAGCGCAAACTTCTGCGCCGCGCTCGCTGGCGACCATATTTTCGCAGTCGGGGACTTCTGAACTGCTCAGCCCATGGATCGAAACATTGCTTCGCGATGACCCGGTGCGCCTGGGATCGAACAACTGGGTCGTTTCAGGCGCGCATACCACGACCGGAAAGCCGCTGTTGTCGAATGACATGCACCTTGGCCACCAGATGCCGAACCTTTGGTATGAGGCCCACTTGAAGTCTGGCGACCTCGATGTGGCTGGAGTCACGCTTCCCGGTTATCCGTATGTGTTCGTCGGCCACAATCGCCGCGTCGCATGGGGATTCACGAATGTCGGACCGACAGTTCAGGATTTGTATGTAGAAACATTCAATGATGGCGGCGAATACCTAACTCCTGACGGTTGGAAGAAGCCTGACGTGCGCGGCGAAGTGATTCACGTCAAGGGCAAGCCTGACGTCACAATCAGCGTGGCAGTCACACGGCACGGGCCGATCGTGTCTGACTTGTCGCCGGGCGAAACCAGAAAGCTAGCGCTTCGCTGGACTCTCTACGACGGCATTCGTAATCCCTTCTACAGTGTTGACCGCGCACAGAACTGGCAAGATTTTCGGAATGCCTTTTCTGGCTTTGACGCCCCGGGGCAGAACGTCGTGTACGCGGATGTTGATGGCAATATCGGTTATCAGGCCACGGGAAAGATACCGATTCGGGCCTCAGGCGATGGGAGCCTTCCCTCAGACGGAAGCATTAACGCGCACGAGTGGACGAGTTACATCCCGTTTGAAAAGCTGCCGAGTGTACTGAATCCTACGTCCGGCATTATTGGCACCGCGAACGGCCGCATCACGCCAGATGACTACCCCTATTCAATCAGCTCGCAGTGGGAAGCGCCCTGGCGCACGGACCGGATTTATCGCGTTCTCGGATCAGGCAAGAAGTTTTCGGTTTCCGATATGCTGGCGCTTCAGACCGACACATATTCCGAGCTTGACCGCTTCATTGCTGACAAGCTCGTCTATGCCATTGATCATGCTAAGGCGCCATCAGCCCAAGCGCGTAAGGCTGCGGACATTCTGCGCGAGTGGAACGGGCAGATGAGCGCGGATTCGGCCGCGCCAACCATCGTTTCCAAAACTCGATTGGAATTGAAACGTCTGCTTCTGGAACCAAAGCTCGGGCCGGCGCCCGAAAGCAACGAGATCATCAGATCGAGCTTGAACTGGAAGAGCTATACCAACGAATTGCTTGCCGCCGCTGTGGATGTTGCGCTCAAACAGGCGCCAGCAGACTTAAGCTCCTGGAAGTGGGGTCTACAGAATTCTCTGACTATTCAAAGCCCTGTGCTGGGAAAAATTCCCATTCTGCGTCGGTGGACCGGACCGGGCGAACAGCCACAATCGGGAAGCGGCTACACCGTGAAAGCCTCAGGCCGGGACTATGGGCCTTCCGAGCGATTCACCGCCGACCTCTCGAATCTTGATGCTTCCACATTGAACGTTGTGACTGGGCAGTCGGGAAATTTTCTCAGTCCGTATTACATGGACCAATGGAAGGCCTGGTACACCGGCTACACGTTTATGTTGCCCTTTTCAAAATCCGCAGTGGCAGAATCCGCGACGCATCGGCTGCTGCTGGAGCCGAAATAAAGAATTGAGTCATTGAATCACTCAGTGATTCAATGATTCAATTTCAGAAGTCCACCACCTTCACATCAATCGCCTGACCCACTACATCAGGCTGCTCGGGGGTAGTCTGCAGCTTGTCGGTGGTGGCGTCGTAAATTCGCAGAGCTCCTCCCTCGCATACATAAACCACGTTGCGGTTGGGTATGGGTTCGATCGCGGTGACGTTTCCGTTGTCGGGTGGGGCAATTATGCTGCCGGTGGCTGTGTTCGCGATGCTTAGGCAGCCCCGCACTTCGCCGCCAGCGATATTGATGTTTGTGCCGGTGTCAACGACAGTGAGCCGGCCACAGCTTGTTGCGACAGTAGCCGGAACCACTCCAGTACAATCGTTCATCGGCGCACTCGGCGTGCCCGCAACGAAAAGACTTGTCCCCTTGAGCAGTCCAACCGTAGCTCCGCCAGGGACCAGGATGGGAACTCCCTGAACGGCAACTGTGCTCATATCAACTACCGAAACACTCGCCGCGATTCCCCCGCGCTCTGGTCCGCTATTCAGCACATAAGCCTTTGAACCGTCCGCGCTGAAAACTGCTCCAACGGGCTTGTCGAATGTTCCGGAAACCGGCGTCAACGGGCTTCCGGTTGTAATCAGGTTCGGATCGAGCAACGTGACGGCGTTGGCGCTGTCTGAAATCACCAGGATTTTGCTTCCGTCTGGACTGGGGACGACGAAGTGGGCGCCTGGGACGCCTATAGTCGCAGTAATCGCTCCGCTGGAGATATTGATCCTGCCCACTCCGCCCGGAGACGCCTGCCCAGCAATCGGAACATTGGGCACTGCAATAAACGCGGTGGTGTTGTCGGTCCACACAAACATGCTTTCGGTTGCGCCCGGCAGGTTCAGGGTGAGAGCAACGCTCTCTTGGGCGTTATCTACGACCGCCAGACCGTTGCTTGAAGGACTGAAGACAAGCGTACGGTCCCGCTTTGGGCTTTCCACCATCATGCCGGCATCGGGCTCGGAGGTGCTGAGCGAGACCGTATAGAAGCTCAACGCATCCTTGGACGCATCCAGAATGTCAAGAGCGGGAAATCCTCCGCCGGATTGGGCAGGCTGGACCGGGTTCGAGACAAAAGCACGAAACTTGATTCCACTTCGCGTGCCGCCACTCGACGGAGCGTTGTAGCTGCTGCACGACACCAAGCCTAGACCAAGGAAAACGAAGACAGAAAAGGCACTTAAGGTTCTTTTCAACCCTGGGACTCCGAAGAGCAATTGAAGGATAAAGAGTTAGATGCGAAGAGCGGATTATAACAGAGGGTCTGATAAACGATTTGTGCGGGCCGGTCCGTTAGGCCCGAATGCAAATCAGATGTTCCTCCTGTATTCTCAGTACTATGCCCGGAGATTTGCTTGCGCGCCTAAAAACTTCCGCCGTCCTTTGCGACGGCGCTATGGGCACGTGGCTGTACTCCAAAGGTATTTTCATCAATCGCTGCTACGACGAATTGAACGTGTCCCAGCCAGACCTTATACGAAGCGTTCACCATGAATATTTGCAGGCCGGCGCCGAGATCGTTGAAACCAACACCTTTGGGGGCAACAGCTACCGGCTCGAGCGGCATGGGCTCGGAGGTAAAGTCCGGGAAATCAATTTCGCCGGAGCCAGGCTTGCTAAGGAAGCCGCCAAGAGCTTCGATGCCTGGGTCGCCGGGTCTGTCGGACCCCTGGGCATCAGGATTGAGCCTTTGGGAAAGACTTCCTTCCAGGAAGCCAGAGATGCTTTCCGCGAACAGATCGCAGCTCTACTCGAAGGCGGGGTTGATCTGCTGATCCTCGAAACTTTCGGCTATGTAGAAGAACTGCATCAGGCGTTGCTGGCCGCTCGAGAACTAAATCCAAAGGTTCCCGTAATCGCGCAGGTCACCGTGGATGAGGAAGCTAACTGCCTGGACGGCTCAACTCCGGAAACTTTTGCGCCGCGCCTGGAACAATGGGGCGCGGACGTAATGGGCTGCAACTGCAGCGTCGGGCCAGTTGCCATGCTCGACGCCATCGAGCGTGTGCGGGCCGCGACTTCCCTGCCCGTTTCCGCGCAACCGAACGCCGGAATTCCACGCTCGGTTGAGGGCCGCAACATTTACTTGTGTTCGCCGGAGTACATGGCAAGCTATGCCAGGAAATTCGTCGGGGCTGGAGTGAAGCTGGTGGGTGGCTGCTGCGGAACAACGCCGGAGCACATTCGAGTCATGAAGTCGGCTCTGCGCGCGAGCCAGGCCCGCGCGAGAGCGTCGGATCCGCAGATCAAGGCGAAAGCAACATTGCCGCGGGCCATCGCAACGGTTCCACTTGCAGAACGATCGCGCCTCGGAGCCAAGATTGCCCAGGGCCAGTTTGTGACAATGGTGGAAATCGTTCCTCCAAAGGGGACCAACATTCAGAAGGAACTGGAAGGCTCGCGTTTCCTCAAATCTGTCGGCGTGGACGGAATCAATATTCCAGACAGCCCACGCGCCTCAGCCCGCATGAGCAACCAAGCGTTATCCGTGCTTTTGCAACAGCAGGCTGGCATCGAAGCGATCTTGCACTACACCTGTCGCGACCGCAACGTTCTTTGCATACAGTCGGACTTGCTGGGCGCGGCGGCGGTAGGAATTCGAAATCTGATTTGCATCACCGGTGATCCTCCGAAAATGGGCGGATATCCTGACGCCACCGCTGTCTTCGACGTGGATGCCATCGGCTTGGTGAACATTGTCCACAATCTGAACCGTGGGCTGGATATTGGCGGCAACCCCATCGGCAACGGCACTGGCTTCGCCATAGGCGTGGGCGCAAATCCAGGCGTTTCGAACATTGACGAGGAAATACATCGTTTCGAGTACAAAGTCGAGGCAGGCGCTGAGTTTGCTGTCACGCAGCCAGTTTTCGATCTATCTCTACTCGAGAATTTTTTGCGCCGAATCGAGCACTGCCGAATTCCGGTCATTGCCGGCATCTGGCCCCTGGTTAGTGTGCGTAACGCGGAGTTCATGAAAGACGAACTCCGAGTCTCGGTACCGGATTCGATTCTGGAAAGGATGACGCGCGCTCCATCCCCAGAGTCGGCCCGCGAAGAAGGCATTGCGATTGCCCGCGAAATGCTGGTAGCAGTTCGCGGCATGGTGCAGGGTGCGCAAATCAGCGCGCCGCTCGGAAAGTATTCTTCAGCTGTAGATGTGCTCGAAGCCCTAGGCAGCACGGGAGCGGGCGCGAGCTAGCTCGTAATTCTGCGTCGCTGCTACTGTCTGAAAAAGTTATTTGAGCCCACTACCCCGAGCCTGGTACTGGGATCGTTTAGCCCAGCACCCGAGCCTGGGTACCTAGAAAACTAAAACGTTTCGCTACATTGTTCACCTGATAGCGCCTAAGGTCATCAGGTGTAGAATCGCTAGCAGGAGCTCTCTCCGTTTGCCAAAATTTGAAGATTGCATTCAGCGACTGGAGAAGATTGTCCATGAACTGGAGCAGGGTGAAGTGCCGCTGGAAAAATCACTAACCCTGTTTGAAGAGGGCATGCAGCTTTCTGCTTCTTGCCGGAAGGAACTGGAAGAGGCTGAGGGCAAGGTGGAGATTCTCCTGAAGCAAAACGGCAAGATTCAGGCCGAGCCGTTCGAGCGCTAGCGCGCGGCGCTGACAGAGAACGGCGGCAACCCTTTCCTCCGCTCTGATCGCAGCGTCACTGCCAGAGCCCAGCAGCCGTTTTTAGCGGCAGGAACCGAGGATCCTATGCAGCAGACCCATGTCCTCCTGCTCCAAAGCGACCCCAACGTCGCACAGACGCTGGCCCACTCACTTGCGAACTCGTTTCACGGTGTACACGTGGCCAAGTCCGTCGATGAATTGCGCCACGCCGCAGCAAAGCATCAGCCGTTTGCCATTATTGTCGATCTCGAAACCGCAAGCCTTGGCGAGGTGGAATCGCTGAAACGCGACTTTCAGGACACTCGCATCGTCTGCACTCATCGCGTTGCGGATGAGGAAATGTGGACCCGCACCCTGAACGTCGGCGCTGACGATTGCTGCCCGTCATCCGACATGCGCGGAATCTTGTTGGCTGCGGTGCGTGAAGGAACCATGAGGAATCATTTGGCGGCGTGACTGCTGGCTATTTCGACGTCCGTCTGATCTTCTGCAGCGTGATCCTCCGCGGCTTGTTTTGGCACGACTTTCTGCGCGGCTGAATCTTTGGATCCGGTCGCATTCCTGTGCTTGGCGGAGCCTATTGGGTCGTCAACCCATTGATCCAGGGCCTTCGGGCTAAGTTTGATCTGCACTACTGTTAAGCCATCGTCGTTATCAGACGTCACTATCAACATGCTTATTTTGTCTTCTTGCGCCTTTGTGTAGATGACCGACCATTCACGGTCGCGCTTCGACCACTCTTCCACGAAGGGATGCCATTCCACTCCCAGCGATTTCGAAAGCTGCTCCTTCAATGTGTAGCTGTCGTCTGGGGGAATGTGGAAGTTGCCAAATTCCGCTATTTTGATGCCGCTCACTCCGGAGCCAATCATGAATGGCTTAGCTAACCATAATCCTGGCACGCCGTGATGCCGTACGGCGTAGCGTGATTCGACTAACCTGACCGCTGTCGCAATGCCAGTCTCCGCAGTTGCGGCCGAAGAAACGAGCAGAAGGCAAAGTAACCACGCGCCGCTCATTTCTTCAACTCAGTTTTCGGCTGCTCTTGAGCCCTATTTGCTGGCGTAACATGAATACCCTTGGGTATGCCGAAATTCCCGCTCAACTCACCGAGGTCTTCAGGATTGACGGGGCCGTCGAGTTGAACGAAAGTCAATTCGGTCGGCTCCTCGGCGAGGATCACCATTCCGACTGTCTGGTTATTCACAGTCTTGATATAGATCCCAACATTTTCCTTTTCCGCTTTGCTGTTCACACTAACAATGTGCGACCATTCCGGGCCCTGCAGCTGAGCGTGAATTGGCTCGACATCGGCTGCCGTGAACTCCCCAGGATTCTTAAATTCCAGGCTTCTGACGTAAATGCCATTCAGCTTTGAGATCATCCGCTTCCCTGCCGCGTCATCTTCGTCGTCCATGAATTTCGAAGCTAAGCCCAACATTTTTTTGTCCAGTGTGACATTGACGACTTCGTCCGCCTTGGCAGCCAGACGGTCCCAGTTTTCAGGGACTTTGATCGCCTGTGCTCCGGCTGTGATTACACTCGCCAGAACCAACATCGCGGATGGTAGTGCGAATTTCAGTTTCATAGACCCTCCTACACTCGTGTTCCGTCTGTATTGCTTAATGTTGGGACAATTGCTGTACTCGGCTCTGGGCCAGTTGGATTTTGGCTCCTGCAATCCGCAATGCGACCAAAACCTGCCGTCTGGCCGCCTGGCCTTCGGCTTCCCGGCGATGTTGCTCGTACTTCACGCTCACAATTGTGATCGCCAGACACATTACGCCGGCCACAGCCCAGCCCGGCCTCGGAAAGATCCACCATGAGCGCGCAGTGTGTTCAGGCTGCGTTCGTTTCTCGATCCGAGTCAGCAGGCGCGGGGCAAACTCTTCGCTGGGATTCTGACGGCGAAGGGCAGTCCGCAAGGCTTTCTCGATGCGCTCATCTTTGAAACGATCTTCTTGCGATTGGTCGCTCATCTGATCTTCCCTCTGTCTGCGATTCCGGCGTTTTGCCTGAGCAATATCAGGGCACGCTGTAAGTGGCTCTTGACCGTGTTCAGCGGCATCTGTAGCAGTTTCGAAATTTCAACGGGGGCCAAGTCTTCCTGATATCGCAACAACACAACGATTCGAGCCTTCTCCGGCAGAGATGCGACCAGCCTACGTAAGCGTTCACTGAGCCACAAATCATTCTCGCCAACGGAGACTGCACAATCTGATATTTCTTCGAGAGGAACTTCCGCGCGCCGCTTGTTGCGACGGGCTGCGTCAATGCAGCGATTGGCGGTGACCCGTCGGAGCCAAAACAGAACGTGCTCAGCAGACTCCAATTGACCCAAATGCTCATGGAGTTCCACGAAAACATCTTGAGCGATTTCTTCTGCCGCGGAGCGATCATGAAGGAAGTGGTAAGCCAGGCTGAAGACCATCGCCTGGTGCATTTCGAGGAGTTCCGCGAAGTCCGGTATTGCTTTCGTCACCTCTGCCAGGTTCGACGCCATCCCGGATTATTCCTCTAGTAAGTAATACGCTAGCGGGCAGGCCGGCGAATGCAAGAAATCTTCAGACTTTAAGACACTAGGACGAGAAGTTGCCCATGCTCCGACGTGGGGTTTGCGGGCTCCATTCCGGGCTGGCAGGTGCAAGCTCGTCGCCGTTCACAAGAAGCGCGGCTTGCCCAGACTCCTTTGCGATCATCTCGGGCGGTTCGCGGCCGCATTGGGTGCGGTGCGGATGTCGAATTCGATCTGCAGCTCATCTTTGACCTTTACCGTCCCGCCCGCAATGCTGATGGGAGCTATTCCGTAATTGCGCTGCTTCAAGGTACAAGTCCCCTTGTATCTGCCATTTTCACTGCGCACACTCACCACAACTGGCTGGGTTACACCGTGCAACGAGAGCTGCCCGTGTACCAGGTAGAGTTCTTTGGACCGCTCGACGCTCGTGGACTCAAAGGTTATCTGCGCAAAGCGGCTCGAATCGAGGACCTCTGGCCCTAACATTCTCTCCTGGACTTCCTGCCTGCGTCCGGGATTCATCTGTGGGTCAAGAACTTTCATGCGCCGAGAATCCACGGTGAACTTCACACGTCCGGCGGCCTCATCAATGCTGCCGTCGGTAATAGGCGCCTCGATTTCATGATTGTCCGCGAATCCCGAGAACAGACCCGTCTTGAAAGCGCGCACGGTCAACTTAGAGATGGCGGTGTCAATCCGATGCTCTTGCGCCATTGCGACTGCGGGCGCAATTACGCACATGGCCAAGGTAGACCACAGAAGTAACCGCGTGTGCGTCAAGAATTCATCCAAAGAGTGCGCGTCGGAACGAACCAGCATCGAAGATTCTTGCGTACTCTCAGTCCTTTCTTCAGGTAACGAATGAGTCTGCCCCAAATTCCTGATGTTCCCCCAGAACAGAACCTAATACCGGTCGAAGCCGGCCATAAATGGCAAGAGATTGAAAACCGCTTCCGCCTCTTCGTGGAATCAGTGCAGGACTATGCCATCTTCATGCTGGATCCGAGCGGAAACGTTAGCAGTTGGAACCGCGGAGCGGCCCGTATCAAGGGTTACAACGCTTCGGAGATCATAGGAAAAAATTTCTCCATTTTCTACCCCGAAGAGGACAACCGCGCGCGCAAGCCGGAAATGGAACTCGAGGTGGCCGCGCGCGAAGGCAGGTTCGAAGACGAGGGCTGGCGCGTCCGCAAAGATGGCTCGCAGTTTTGGGCTAATGTGATCATTACCGCGATTCGTGATGAGTCAGGCCGCCTGGTCGGGTTTGGCAAGGTTACTCGTGACTTCACCGAAAAAATGCATGCGCAGAGGGCGCTCGACCAAGTCAACCAGGAATTGAGCGCAGGCGTATTGGCCGCGATCTTCATGACAGTTTGGGGCAAGTCCTTACAGCTATGAAGATCAGTCTGGCTTCGCTCAAGGCCGGGTCGCCAGGCAATCAGGAGCAGCTCGTGAAGTGCATGCAATTTGCGGACGATTGCATCCGGGAAGTCCGCACGATCTCCTATCTCTTGTACCCGCCAATGCTGGAAGAACTTGGCTTGAAGTCCGCAATTCCGTGGTACCTGGAAGGGTTTGCCACGCGAAGCGGGATCAAGACCAGCTTTGAGAGCTCACCCGGCTTGGACCGCCTGCCGCGCGACTCGGAGTTGGCCCTGTTTCGGGTCCTTCAGGAAGCCCTTACGAACGTTCACCGGCACTCAGAGAGTCCGGTGGCGCAAATCCGGTTACTACTTGATGGAACCAACGCGGTTCTGCAGATCCAAGATGCAGGCAAGGGGATTCCAAGACAAGTTTTGGGCAAATCCGGTGACCTGCCCTTGACAGGGGTTGGTCTGCGAGGAATGAATGAACGCATGCGACAACTCGGAGGCCGCCTTGACATATCTTCTGGTAGTAACGGGACGACTCTGACTGCCGTGGTTCCCGCCGTAACGCCTGCGGCCGAACCTGTGTTGGCAATTCCCGTTTCTGCTTAATCCAGGCTTCCCTGCTCCAGCACCACATTCTCACGCACGATCAAGTGGTGCGCCGCCATCTCCTTCAATGTGGGGAGCACGCGGGAAACATGCTCGTCAGTGTCCACGAAGATGATGACGATGGGCAGCTTTCCGCCGGCATCGACCAGATGACTGGTCTTGACACGCTGGCGTCCCAGAAATCCGGCAACGGCGTGGAAGGTGCAGGCCGCGAACACGTTCTCGTCGTGTAGATAATTGAGGATAGCCATGTGCAGCGGCCGCCCCTGCCACTTGTCAGACTCATTTAAATAGATCGTGACTTGCACCGCCATTGCGCTAGGCATTCTACTCTTCCGTTGCCAGGTAATTCTCGCGAAGAATCGCGTAGCGTTCAACGTCAATGAATTTTCCCGACTTGACCACTGCTTGCCGCATGCGACCCCCGTAGAGCATCCCGATTTTCTGCAGGACTCTACCGGAAGCTTCGTTGCCGGCGAAGTGCGCGGCAAAGATGCGGTTGAATTTCAGTTGCTTAAAGCCGAAGCCGACAACAACCCTTCCAGCTTCCGTTGCATAACCATTTCCCCAGAACGGCACGCCGATCCAATATCCAAGCTCCGCCTGGTGAGGCTCACTATCTGGATGCAGACCAATGCCACCACATAGCCGGCCATCGCTGCGGAGCCTGATTGTCAGCCGAAGTTCATTTTCTTTGATCTCGCTTAGAAGGAACTCTCTGGCATGCCTTTCCTCGTACGGATGCGGGATCCGAAGAGTAGTCTCCGCCACTTCTCGGGCGCCAATCAATGGCACAAGTTCGCGGATGTCGGATTCAGCAAAGGTCGTTAAGTCGAGGCGCGCAGTTTTGATTGCATGAGAGCCCATAATTCGCCAGGTTACACAGACCGAGCCGCCGCCATCCCGGCCAGCACCGCCCCAAGGCAAAGCAGATTATTGGACAAGAAATTCCCGAGCATCATCAACCACTGGCCTTGTTCGAAGTACGCCATGGTTTCGAACGCAAAACTCGAAAAAGTTGTGAAGGATCCGCAGAAGCCGACTACAACCAGCAGACGCCAGCGCGGGTCGAGCAGCACGCGTTCGCTTGCCCAAATCATGAAAAAGCCCACGACGAAACTGCCGGTCATGTTGATGAAGAGGGTCCCGTAAGGAAAAACTGGGCTGAGGACGCGTGCCGCGTAGCGGCTGAGGATCCAGCGAGCATTGGCCCCAAGAATTGCGCCGGTTGAAATGACAAGAAACTCATTCACGGTGGAGTTCTCCTAACCAAGTGGTAGGAGTCATCAGTCCTCGCGGACGGTTGTGGCGAACTCCATCGCCGAAAAGACAGCTATTAGCTCTTAGCCTTTAGCTTAAACCAATGTGGCACTGCGAATTTAATACTATTAGTTCTTGGCCTTCAGATACTGGCCTTGGCCCGGATGGTCCGGCTGAAAGCTAAGAGCTAATGACTAACAACTTGTTTTCACACTTTTGCCAAGGGCACCGCCACTTCGCGCTGCATCTTGTATGCGTTCGCGATGTATTGCAGGACCATACGCTGGGTATTGAAGAACGATCCATTTAACGCGATCGAGTAACGCATGATTTCTGTGTAGCGGTTCGGGCGACCATAGAACATGGGCACGATTTCACGTTCCAGCTTGTCATAGAGGGCGGCAATCTCGACGGAGGGGTCCTCTGCCACTTCGTCGCTGCCGATCGCCCAGCCGGTTACACCCTCAATGTGCCCTTCCGCCCACCAGCCATCCACCACGCTAAAGCTAGGAACGCCGTTGAGCGCAGCTTTCATGCCGCTGGTGCCTGAAGCTTCCTGTGGCCGCATGGGATTGTTCAACCACAGATCAACTCCGGAGGTGATCAGCTTTCCCCAGCGCATGTCATAGTTCTCGACATAAACGGTGTGGATCACGTCAGCCAAGCCGCCAGCGCCTCCGACAACCCGGCGGATCAGGTTCTTGCCGCCTTCATCATGGGGATGCGCCTTGCCGCCATAAACCAGTTGGATGGGGCCAATGTCACGAGCGATGTGGCGCAGCCGTTCAGCATCCTGAAACAACAGGTCGGCGCGCTTATACGTGCTGGCGCGACGGGCAAAACCGATTGTCAGCAATTTTGGATCAAGCTGCACGCCAAACGACCGGCTGAGCTGGCAGCGGAATGCTGATGGCATAGCGCAGATAGTTATTATCAGCGCGCCAGCCCGGAATGTAGGAATCAAACAGCTCGCAAAACGCAGGGGACGTCCACGTCATAGCGTGTACGCCGTTGGTAATGGCGCTGATATCGTAAGCCGGAAACATTCCGCGCGAGACTTCACCGTGCCGCATCGCCACGCCGTTCACATATCCCGAGAACCGCAGCGCCAGGTAAGTCATGTTCAGAGCTTCGCCTTCCCAGGCTTCGGCTTCGTCGAGCAGCGAAACCTGTTCGCGTCCCAGAATTTGGCGAACCAGACTTCGCGGAAATTGATCGTGTCCAGCTGGAACCGGCGTGTGCGTCGTGAAAATGCACATGTTGCGCACGCCATCAATGTCGAGCTGCTTCAGTCGTCCGGCGAAACTTTGCTCCAGCCGCCGCTCCAATAAGCCGAGGGATAGCAGAGCCGAGTGGCCCTCATTCATGTGATAGGTTTCGATCTGACCGGAGTAAACCTTTTGCAGAAGCTGAAAACCACCTAGCCCAAGCACAATTTCCTGGGCCAGACGATACCGCTGGTCACCGCCGTAGAGAGAATCCGTAAGCCCGCGATCGTACTCCGAATTTTCGGGCAGGTCAGTGTCGAGCAGGAGTACCGGAACAACGTCGCCGCCAATGCCGGTAATCGTGTACTTCCAGGCGCGAACTAAAACCTGCCGGCCTTCGATTTCAACTGAGGCACGCGGTCCGACTTCAGAGAATTGCTGCTCTGGGACCCAATCCTGCGGTTGCTCGAACTGGTTCCCTGCCGGATCAAGAATTTGGCGGAAGTATCCCTTGCGATAGGCCAGCGTCACCGCAACTACCGGTGTACCCAAGTCGGCGGCCGAGCGGAGCGTGTCGCCGGCCAGAATTCCCA
>WNFY01002683.1_pt1 | contig 18957 bp, 19 predicted proteins | sample 5400091 | NCBI WGS metagenome assembly WNFY01 (sample SAMN13153364, study PRJNA577476) | soil metagenome | isolation source: 60 cm soil or saprolite under grassland replicate 1 | place: USA:California | collected 2016-06-15
AGCACCACCGCCGTCGGCATCGCGGCCACCGGGGAGTCCCGGCGTGCGACCGCGCGGCTGCGCAAGGACGAGCCCTGGTTCGCTGCGGCCTTCGCAGCGCTTGAAGCAATCGTGGCCGGCAACGCCACCGACGACAGCTGGAAGGCCATCGAGCCCTTCTTCTACGGCCGATGGGATGCGGCGGCACAAGCCCACCAAGCGGCCCAGGACGGCCATCGGAACGAGGAAGCCGCGGCCGCCTTCGGCGCTGCGGGCGCCTTCGACCCGGAGGCCACTCGCGCGGCACTCGCCGCATTCGACGCGCCGGTGCTGCTGCTTGCCGGCGAGGTCGACCTGAACACGATTCCGAGCGTCGTGGCCGAATTCGCCGAGCTGTTCCCGAACGCCGAGCTCGTCGTTCAACCAGAAGCAGGCCACTTTCCGTGGCTGGATGACGCTGACCGGTTCGTGGCGACAACCGCGACGTTCCTGGGATGAAGGTTGCCTGGCGAGGGAGCCGATCGAACGCCGACCGGCTGCCCGAACCCGCCTACAAACGGTGCCCTTCTCGATGGCATAGCCAGGCGACCCACAGCCGCGGTCATCAACCTGGGTAACCACCAGGGAATACGCGACTCTCGATCAGACGACTCTGCCAGTATTCCGGCAGGGCATCATCACTATGCTGCATGCAACCGGCTCTTGAAGCCCCCCAGGTAATAGGCAGGAATGCCTCGATACAGGCCATCTCTGTAGGTGCCGCTGCCCTGCGTCGGCGCCGCGTCGCCGATGAAGGGTGCCTGGATGACCGCTGCCTTGAAGAGCAATTCCTCAGCGGTGAACGCGGTGCCATTGGCGGCCTGCACGCGTGCCCCTGCCACCGCCCACACCCCTCCATCAGGCCCGAACGGGTACAGGTACACCTCGGGCGCCTGCAACATGGCACCGTCGGGGCATCCGGCAGCCCGCCAGTCCTGCGCGAACCTAGCCGCTGCCTCAGGCACCTGCGACGGCCAGGAGATCGCAGCGCACTGTCCAATGGCAAAGGGCAGATCAGGCCGGTGGATCGCCACCTCGTCGTCGGTCAAGGGATCCAGGCGAACAGAGGATGCGTGCTCGGCCAGCGTGGCGGTCAGCGCGACGTAGTAACCAATGCGCTCGTTCCTGATGTGCTGCACATCCGCCGGTCCCCAGGCGGCAAGGTGGGGCCACCAGGCGTCATACATGACCACATCGCGGTCGTGCACCAGCACGCGCATGGGCCGGTCGTCGTGCGACCACCGGAAGACGGCGCCGACTTGCACCCAGGCTGGCTCCATACCCAAGAGCCTACTGGCCCCACCTCGCCGTGTTCTACGGCAACGCGGCATGGCCCGCAGCCAACCGCATGCTGTCGCCGCCGTCGCCCACAATCGGCGGTGACCGGACCCGGCAGGACAGCGGAGGCTCACATGGGAACCTGGGACGTCGGCCCGTTCAGCAACGACGCGGCGGCAGACCTGCTCAGCGCGCTCGACAAGGCTGCGCCCGCGCAGGCACTTGACCTGCTTGGCGAGACCCTCGCCAGCGCCGCCGCCAACGACGGCTACCTTGATGTCGATGACGGCCAGGCGGCCGTCGCGGCTGCCGCGGTCGTGGCCGCGCAGCGGCTTGGTGGTTCCCGGCTGGACGTGTCGACCGTGCCGCCCTGGCTCGCCGAGGGCGGGCTCGACATCCCCCAGGAACTTGATGGCCTGGCGCTCGCCGTCCTCGACCGGGTCCTCGGGGAGGACTCTGAGTTGCGCGGTCTCTGGGAGGATAGCGAGGAGTACCACCAGTTCCTCGCAACGCTCGCGCCGCTGCGGGCCGCGCTCGGCGGTGGTGGCTGAGTAACCACCAGGGAATACACGACTCTCGATTACGCGGCCATACCAGTAGGTGGGCCGCATCCGATGCGATGCCGTCGGCTGATGGAGATCACGCGCGTGCGCGCCCTCATCAACCGCATCACCGCCGACCTGGACTCGCTGCCCGCCGCGCAGCGCGCCGGTGTCGATCAGGCGGTGGCCGTGGGCCGCCGGCACCGCACTGTCATGCTCGGCATGCCCCGTTCCTCGGCAACTGGCCCGCTCTCCAGCCTGCCGCACCGTGCCGGCCGCGACGATCAGGAGCAGCCCGCATGACATCCCCGGCGAGCGGGAAGGCAGACTCCCGGACCGCGGCGATGACCGCCCGGGCGGCGCGCAGATACCGCCCGGCGCCGTCAGCGCGTCCTCAAGGCGCTCGACACAGTCGCCGCAGCTGGCGGGTCCGGCTAACTCGTCTCAAGCATCCGCCTCCGGGCGCGAGCTTGACGGCCACTAGGATAACCGCTATTCATATAGCTAGCCGTTAGAGGAGAGGGAGCCGTGCAACAGGAAGTGGTGCTGGCGATGCTGGCCAAGGAGCCGTCGCACGGCTACCAGCTCCGCTCGCGGCTGCAGCAGGCGCTCGGCCCGGCCGGGGACGCGATGAACGCCGGGCAGATCTACGTCACCCTGTCGCGGCTGGAGAAGGCGGGCCTGGTGACCTGCGAACATGCGGCCGGCCTGCCGGACCGGCCGGACCGCAAGGTGCACGCGCTGACCGCGGCCGGCCAGCAGCGGGTCACCGCCTGGATCGCGGATGTGAGCTGGCCCGGCCCGGGGCTGGCGGAGTTTCATCTCAAGCTGATCGCGGCCGCGGCGGCCAGGCTCGCCGATCCGCTGGCGATCATCGACGCGCAGCGCCGGGAACTGCTGCGCCGGCTGCGGGATGCCCAGCGCGCGGCGATGGCCGAGCCGGACCGCTCGGACGCGGCGCTGCTGCTGGAGGGCATCGTGCTCCGGCTGCAGGCGGACCTGCGCTGGCTGGAGGCGTGCGAGCGGAACTGGACCGGCCGGAAGGAGCGACCATGAACGACATCGACGGCACCTGGGTGCTGCGCGCCCGCGGGCTGCGCAAGGAGTACGGCCGGGACGCGGGACTGGTCCGCGCGGTCGACGGGGTGGACCTGGACGTCGCGCCGGGCGAGACGCTGGCGGTGATGGGGCCGAGCGGGTGCGGGAAGTCGACGCTGCTGCACCTGCTTGGCGGGCTGGACCGGCCCACAGCCGGGGAGATCTGGCTGGCCGGGCAGCGCGTGGACCGGGTTACCGAAAGGGCGCTGGCCCGGATGCGGCGTGAGGCTGTCGGGTTCGTGTTCCAGGCATTTCACCTGATGGACGAGCTGACCGCGGTGGAGAACGTCGAGCTGCCCGCGCTGCTGGCCGGGCGCTCGCCGCGGGCGGCCCGGCGGCTGGCCGCGGACCTGCTGGAACGGGTCGGGCTGGCCGACCGCGCCACGTTCCTGCCCGCCGCGCTGTCCGGGGGCCAGCGCCAGCGGGTTGCCATCGCCCGCGCGCTCGCCAACGAGCCCGCAGTGGTGCTGGCCGACGAGCCGACCGGCAACCTCGACAGTGCGGCCACCTTGGAGCTGCTCCGCCTCTTCGAGAGCCTGCACGTGGCCGGGCAGACCCTGATCATCGTCACCCACGACTCCCGGATCGCGGCCACCGCCGACCGGATGATCTCGATGCGCGACGGGGCCTTCGTCGACGAGACCAGGCTCACGGGCGGTACCAGGGGGAACCTCGCTGACCTGGCCGGGCTGGGAGGCTGACCGATGGGCAAGGTCCTGCTCGTCTGCCGCCTCGCGGTGAAGGACCTCCGTCGCCGGCCAGCCCAGGCGATCCTGCTGCTGCTCGCGATCGCGGCGGGGGCGACGACGTTGGCGCTCGGGCTCGCGCTCCAGGGTACGACGAACAACCCGTACGCGAGGACCCGCGCGGCGACGAACGGACCGGACGTTATAGCGACGGTCTTCCCGGACGGCTCGAGTGGCTCTGGGCCGGAAACGGCCCGCCCGGGCGGTTCGGGAGGCCCGAGTGGCCCCGGGTCGGCCGATGTGGGCGGGCTGGTGCCCCTCGAGCACGCCTCCGGGGTGGCCGCGCACAGCGGGCCGTTCCCCGTGACGTGGACGCTCCTCCGGGCGGGGCACACGACGGGAGGCGCTGAGGTGGAAGGGCGGAGCACGGCGCCCTCGTCGGTCGATCGGCCGAAGCTGCTAGAGGGCACCTGGGTCCGGACCGGCGGGGTGGTCGTCGAGGCAGCGTTCGCGAACGCGCTCGGCCTTCACGTCGGTGACCGCCTCAGCCTGGGCGGGAGCTCGTTCGGGGTCACAGGGACGGCGGTCACCGCCGCTATCCCCGACTATCCGGACACCTGCTCCCACCCCGGCTGCTTCCTGGCGGGAAGCATCAGCTCCTCCAACCCCGGCCTCGTCTGGGCCACCGAAGCCGATGCCGAGCACATCGCGCGCGTGGCGCTCGCCACACCCGTCGCCTACTTCCTGAACCTGAAGCTCAACGATCCTGCCGGGGCAAGCGCGTTCGCCGACCGCTACAACGCCAACGCCGCACCGACGGCGCCGTTTCTGTATTCCTGGCAGAGCATCCGCGACGGGGACGCGCAGGTGATCGCCGAGGTGCAGCTGGTCCTCATCACGGGCAGCTGGCTGCTCGCCCTCTTGGCGCTTGCGAGTGTGGTGGTGCTCGTGGGGGGTCGCATGGCCGAGCAAACCCGCCGGGTGGGCCTGTTGAAGGCGGTCGGCGGCACGCCGGGGCTCGTTGCCGTCGTGCTGCTCTTCGAGCACGTGCTCGTCGGCCTGTGCGCCGCCGGGGTGGGGCTGGTTGCCGGGTGGCTGACGGCACCGTTGCTCGACCAACCGGGGGCAGGCCTCCTCGGTGCCCCGAGCGCCCCGTCGCTGAGCGGCTCCACGGTCGGCCTGGTGGTCGCGCTGGCTCTGGCGGTGGCGATCGTGGCGACGTTCGTGCCGGCGGTTCGTGCCGCGCGCCAGAGCACGGTCGCCGCGCTCGACGACTCGGCCCGGGTGCCACGGCGCCGGGCAGCGGTGATCAGACTCTCGGCGCACTTGCCGGCAGCGCTTCTCCTCGGCGCCCGGCTTGCGGTTCGCCGGCCGCGGCGACTGCTGCTGAGCGTGTTCAGCGTCGCCGTCACCGCCAGCGGTCTCGTGGCCGTGCTGATCCTGCACGCGACTGCGACTACAGGGAGCCGGTCCCTCGGTCCCAAGCTGGGCGAGGTGACCACCATCATCTCGGTCATGCTCGTCGTCCTGGCCGCCGTCAACGCCGTCTTCATCGCCTGGACGACGGCGCTCGAAGCACGACACTCGGCCGCTCTCGCCCGTGCCCTCGGCGCCACGCCAGCGCAGATCACCACCGGCCTGTCCGTGGCGCAGCTGCTCCCGGCCCTGGCCGGGACGCTGCTCGGCATCCCAGGCGGGATCGGCATCTACGACGCCTCGAAGAATGGCGGGGGCGCGACGACGATCCCGTCTGCCCTCTGGCTTGTCGTGATGGTCGTCGTGACGCTGCTGGCCGTCGCCGTGCTCACCGCCATCCCGGTCCGCATCGGCGCGCGTCGGCCCGTGGCCGAAGTGCTCCAGGCCGAGGCCGCGTGACCAGATGGTCAATGTCCGCCGCCTTCGGGATCTGGTATCGGGCACAGGCACTTGGCGGTGGCGCACGACAACTGCGCTGCCAGCAGCGGAGGTCGAGCGCATCACCGCCGACTGGGCGGCGCCTGCCGTCCCGCAGCGGAGAACCGAGATCCCGCCCGTGCGGCGACACCGCGACGGCGCCCTGTACGTCCGCCAGCCGCTGTGGCGATGGGGCGACCACTTCCGGCTGAGGGTCCAACCAGAGTCCTCCGGCACCGTGATCCACGTCGAGCAGCGCTTCTACCCTCCGGCTGTGGTCAGCAACGCTATCGTGGCGCTCTTTCTCGGCGGCGCGCTGACCGGCAACCCGTTCACCCATGATCTGTGGACGCGCTCGCCACAGACCCGGCTTGCCATGTGGGTCCTGACCGGCGTGCTGACCTGCCTGGCGTTCCGACTGGGGACGGAACTGCTGCGGCGCAGCGACCGGAAGGATCTCGGCTACTGGCTGTCGCTGCGCGTCCAGGCTCACGACACGGCTGCTCAGCGTCGTTGGCGACAAGCTTCCTGACTGGGTAGGACATCCTTCATCTCGCCATAAACGTTCTTCGGGCTCGGCACCCACGTCTGGACGCTCCGAGTACTTTGTCGCCGGCATGAACGAGATACCGCTCGACGTACCCGTCCAGCGAGGTCGTGATTCCTGCGATCACCTTCGTCATCGGTCTTTCCTCCCTTGGGCGTCCCCAGCATCAGTCAGGACCGATGCGCCCGTCGATACTCATCGGCGCCGGTGTCAGGCCCGTGCTCGACGTTCGGCTCGACGATCTCGGCTGATCCATGCGCTCATCAGCCTTCTCGCAGCGGCGGGTCCGGCCAACAGCCGCAGCGCCAAGGCCGCCACGAATCCGAACTGGACCGCCGACGCCAGCACCAGTCGCACGCGGACGCTGTCCAGGTCCGGCCACGAAGCGAGCACCAGGACCGCCACCGCGGTGGCAACGCACGCTCCGGCCCGACCCCGAGGGCACCGACCAGAGACGTCGGGGCCACCGGCCCACCTCGGACATCCGCCCCGCCGTACGAAGCGCGCGCCACGATAGATGCCGTGGGCGGCCGTCGGGGCCAGCGTGTGGTCGACGACCTCGCCGAGCAGGGTGGGGTGTGGCGGGTCCGGCGTCGGCGGGGTCCGCGGAGATCCTGAAGGCGGCAACGGGCTCACTGGTCGTCTGTTAGGCGGGCGGCTCTTGCGTGGAGGTAGCGCTGCTGCGGGAGGCTGGTCGCGCGCCGGGCCGCCGCCTGGTAGGCGTCGCGTGCCGCCACGCGGTCACCGGCCATCTCCAGCAGGTGCGCGCGGACCGCGTGCAGCCGGTGGTCCCCGGCGATCCGCGCGTCGGCCTCGAGCTTTCCGAGCAGGTCAAGCCCCGCGTGCGCGCCACGGACCATGGCCACCGCGACGGCGTGGTTCAGCGCCACCATGGGGTTATCGGAGATCCGCAGCAGCAGCTCATACAGCGCCAGGATCTGCGGCCAGTCGGTCGCCTCGGCGCTTGGCGCCTCGTCATGGACCGCGGCGATCGCCGCCTGGAGCTGGTACGGGCCGGTCGCCCCCTGCGCAAGCGCGTCGGTGATCAGTGCCACGCCCTCAGCGACGTAGCCAGCGTTCCAGAGGCTCCGGTCCTGCTCGGCCATCGGGATCAACCCGCCATCCGGCGCGGTACGCGCCGGATGGCGCGCGTCGGTGAGCAACATCAGCGCAAGCAGCCCCGTCACCTCGCCATCATCGGGCAGCAGCCGGTGGACCATGCGGGCCAGCCGGATCGCCTCGGCCGACAGCTCACCGCGCTGCAGGCTCGGCCCTGACGTCGCGGCGTAGCCCTCGTTGAAGATCAGGTAGAGCACGTGGAGCACCGCGCCGAGCCGTTGGGTGCGCTCGGAGCCCGGGGGCATGCCGAAGGGGATGCCGCTGTCCTTGATGCGCTGCTTGGCCCGGCTGATGCGTCGGGTCATGGTCGCCTGCGGCACCAGAAACGCACGGGCGACCTCCGCGGTGGTCAAGCCGCCGACCGCCCGCAAGGTCAGCGCAATCTGCGATGCCGGCGACAGCGAGGGGTGACAGCACATGAACAGCAGGATGAGCGTGTCGTCAGCCTCCGCTGCCGGCCTGTCGGCGGCGGGCGCCAGCCATTGCTCCGGCAGGATCCACGTTGCGGCGGTGTCTTCACGGCGCTGGCGAGCCTGCTGGCTGCGCAGCAGGTCGGTCAGCCTGCGCGAGGTGACCGTGATCAGCCAACCTCGCGGATTGTCCGGGATGTCATCCTTCGGCCACTGCGTGGCGGCTGCGAGGAGCGCCTCTTGCGCCGCCTCCTCGGCGGTGTCGAAATGTCCGTAACGCCGGACCACAGCGCCGAGGACCTGCGGCGCCAGCCGGCGCAACAGGTCCTCGACCTCGCTGTCAGGCACGGGCGCGATCAGAGCTCCAGATCGGCCTGGGAATCGGCGATCGGCCGGACGTCCGCCACGGCGCTGGCGGCGACCAAGTCCGGAGCTGGGCAGGTCGCCAGCCGGGCGGCGATCTCGGTTGCCCGGTCGAAGCTTTCACACTCCACGATCCAGAAGCCGGCCAGGACCTCCTGGGTTTCGGCGTACGGCCCGTCCGTCACAACCGGAACACCGCGTTGCAACTGGATTCTCCTGGTGTGGACCGGGGCGGTCAGACCTCGCGTGTCAACCAGCTCCCCGGACTCCGCCAGGTCCTTGTTGAACGACTCCATGAACGCGCCCATCGCCGCGAAGTCCTCCGCGGACCAGGCCGGCTTGTCGGTGGCCTTCCCGACCATGGCGTCGTAGTCCTGCTGCGAGCCGTACGTCAAGATCATGTACTTCACAGTCACTCCTCTCTGCTGGCACCTCTCCAGTGCCGCTCACCAGAGACGTCGGGGCCACCGGCTCACCTCGGACATCCACCCGAAACCAATCGCGAATCATTGCCGCCCGCCCGTGCGCGCTCAGAACGCACAGCCTATGACTTGCCTTCCCACACCGACACCAGCGCGGTTGGGATGGCAACCCCTCGTTGGGCAGTGCCAGCAGCCGCACCCGTGCTCCTCGGGACCGGGCACGGTCGGTCATGAGCGACGCCCACCAGTCACGGTCGGGCAGGCCACGATTGCCGTTGGCCCGCCGGTGGGCGTGGAGGTGGGCGGCGAACTGCCCGACGCCTCCAGGTAGGCCTCGACGGTGCGGGGCGACTTGTTGGCGGCGCGCGGGTGCCGCTCGAAGGATCGGGCCAAGTCGTCTACGCTAGGTGCTGCCATGGGCCTCCCCAATCGCCCGATCCGGACGCCGCGGAGCAGGTGCGGAGTCCGGATTAGGTGGGCAGTGAGCGCTGTGCTCGCCTCTCATCCTGGCAGCAGGTGCTATCTTCGCAGCTCAGAGGCCCTAGGCGACGGGACGTGGCGCAGTTTGGCAGCGCACCTGCTTTGGGAGCAGGGGGTCGCGGGTTCAAATCCCGCCGTCCCGACCAGGAGAAGCATCGTTGCAGGTCAACTGGCTCTGGCCCGTCCGGGTCAGCCGTCCTCGGGAGACATTTCAAGCAGCAGCCGCGGCTTGCGGAGGACTGGAGGAGCTTGCTGCGCTCGGCACCGGCTCCTGACCGGCTCTTCGAGGAGGTTCCTCATGTCCTTCCGGTTCCAGGTGACCTTCGACGCCGCCGACCCGGAGCGGCTCGCCGCCTTCTGGGGGACGGCGCTCGGCTACGTGGAACAGGAACCGCCCGAGGGCTACGAATCCTGGGAGAAGTGGGCCAGGTCGGTCGGCATCCCCGAGGAGCGGTGGAACGACGCCTTCGCGCTGGTCGACCCGGACGGCGTCCGTCCCCGCCTCTTCTTCCAGCGGGTGCCCGAGCCCAAGACCGTGAAGAACCGTGTTCACCTGGACGTGACCGTGAGCGGCGACCGGGGCGTCACGCTCGATGAGCGCCGCCCCCGGGTCGACGCCGAGGTCGAGCGCCTCGTCGGCGCCGGCGCAACGCGGCTCAAGGTCAACGACGAGGCCGACCAGTACTGGGTTGTGATGCAGGACCCTGAAGGCAACGAATTCTGTTTGCAGTGAGCGCCGCTCGTTGCCGGACTCGGCGCTGACTGGCGGCCCTCGCGGGTTTCAGGACCTCCGCGACGGGAAGCGTGCGGACGAGAGACGAGGACAAGGAGACGGGATGACGAGAGCCAGGCGGTTGGACCCGTCCCTGTGGGCGAGCAAGAAGCCGTTCGGCATCGGCGAGCAGCGGCCCAACAACTACCTGGAGATCTGGAAGGCGCTCTGGGAGAACCGCGACAGCCTCCAGTACGCCTTGCGGATCCTCAACCACGGCGTATGCGACGGGTGCTCCCTGGGGACCATGGGCATGCACGACTGGACCCTGGACGAGGTCCATCTGTGCAACATCCGCCTGCGCCTGCTGCGCCTCAACACCATGCCCGCGCTCGACCTCAAGCTCCTCGAGGACGTCTCCGGGCTGCGCGACAGGTCCAGCGCGGAGCTGCGCGGCCTCGGGCGGCTCCCCTACCCGATGGTGCGCCGCCGCGGCGACCGGGGCTTCGAGCGGGTGACCTGGGACAGCGCCCTCGACCTCATCGCGGAGCGCATCCGGGCGTCCGCGCCCGACCGGCTCGGCTTCTACATGACCAGCCGGGGCGAGCCGAACGAGAACTACTACGCGGCGCAGAAGGCCGTGCGGGCGATCGGCACCAACTCCATCGACAACGCCGCCCGCGTCTGCCACTCGCCCAGCACCGTCAGCCTCAAGCAGACGGTTGGGGTGGCCGCCACCACCTGCTCCTACAGCGACCTGATCGGCACCGACCTGATCGTCTTCATCGGCTCGAACGTCGCCAACAACCAGCCGGTCATGATGAAGTACCTCTACCACGCCAAGAAGCAAGGCACGAAGGTCGCGCTCGTCAACCCGTACCGGGAGCCGGGGATGATGCGCTACTGGGTGCCCTCCAACTTCGAGAGCGCCATCTTCGGCACCAGGATCACCGACCGCCACTTCGCCATCAACGTGGGCGGGGACGTGCCGTTCCTGAACGGGGTCCTCGAGCACATGGTCGAGCAGGGCTGGGTCGACCGGGACTTCGTCGAGCAGCACACCACCGGGTTCGACGAGATGGCCGCCTCGCTCGCCGCGCAGTCCTGGGTGGAGCTCGAGCGCCTGTCCGGCGCCTCCCGGGAGGAGATGCGCGAGCTCGCCAGCATGCTCGCCCAGGCCCGCACCGCCGTGCTGGTCTGGAGCATGGGCGTGACCCAGCACGAGTTCGGCGAGGACAACGTCCGCGCGATCATCAACCTCGGCCTCACCAAGGGCTTCATCGGCCGGGAGAAATGCGGGCTGATGCCCGTCCGCGGCCACTCGGGAGTCCAGGGCGGCGCCGAGATGGGCGCCTACGCGACGGTGTTCCCGGGCGGGCTGGCCGTCGACGAGGCGAACGCACGCAAGTTCAGCGAGCTGTGGGGCTTCGAGGTGCCGGCCCAGCGCGGCCTGACCGCGGTCGAGATGATGGACGCCGCGCACGGCGGGCGCCTGGACGTGCTGGTCAGCTCCGGCGGCAACTTCCTCGAGGTGCTGCCGGACCCGCCCTATGTCGAGGAGGCGCTGGCGCGCGTGCCGCTGCGGGTCCACATGGACATCGTGCCGTCCAGCCAGATGCTGGTCGACCCTGCCGACACGGTCGTGCTGCTGCCCGCGGCCACCCGCTACGAGATGCCCGGCGGCGTCACCGAGACGACCACCGAGCGACGGGTGGTGCTCAGCCCGGAGATCCGCGGGCCGCGCATCGGCGAGGCGCGCCCCGAGTGGGAGGTGTTCGTCGACCTGGCGAAGCGGGCCCGGCCGGAGCTGGCGGGCAAGGTCCACTTCGACGGCACGCCGGCGATCCGGCGGGACATCGCTCGCGCGATCCCCTCCTATGACGGCATCCAGCGGCTCGCGGAGGAGGGCGACCAGTTCCAGTACGGCGGCCCGAGGCTGGCCGACGGCTGGAGGTTCCCGACGCCGGACGGCAAGGCCCGCTTCTCGGTGGTGCCGCTGCCAGGGCTCGAGACGCCCGCGGGCAAGTTCCTGCTGACCACCAGGCGTGGCAAGCAGTTCAACAGCATGGTGCACGAGCGGCGCGACGCCCTCACCGGCGCCGTCCGCGAGGCGGTGCTGGTCAGCAGGGCGGACGCCGAGCGCCTCGGGCTCGCCGGCGGAGAGCCGGTGGTGCTCCGCAACGACATCGGCGAGTTCCACGGGCGCGCCCTGATTGCGCCGGTCAAGCCCGGGAACCTCGAGATCCACTGGCCGGAGGGCGAGGTGCTGATCGACTCGAGGCGCCGCTCGCCCCAGTCGGGCATCCCCGACTACAATGCGGTCGTCTCGCTCGAGCGCGCGGCCACTTCAGCGCCCGCCCAGGTCTGACCATTGAGCGCGGGGATGGTACCCTCGCTGATGCTTCACCGGCGGGTGTAGCTCAATGGTAGAGCTCGAGCCTTCCAAGCTCGTGACGCGGGTCCGATTCCCGTCACCCGCTCCAGACGCCCCTGGGTCGAACCTGGACCCCGAACGAGCACGATCGCGGTCTGAGCTGAGTAGGGGCTGCCCGGGTCTGGCACGAAGCCGCCCCCCGATGACCCCGACGAGCAGCCCCGCTCCGAGTTTGTTACAAATACTCTTACAAGGATCATCTCTAAACGACGTAGCAGTAGTACGGAAGGCAGCGCAACGAACCCTACGCGCGAAGGCGACACAGCGAGCAGCCCGACGATCGAAGAGGTCGCCAGGCTCGCCGGCGTCAGCGTCAGCTCGGCCCGCAACTACTTCTCCCGCCCCGGGGTCCTGAGCGCGCAGACCCACGGACGCATCAGAGCCGCGGTGCGGGAGACCGGCTACACCCCGCGCGGCAGCGTCGCCGGGCTGGGACGCCGCCAGCTCGGCCGGATCGGCTTCGAAGTGCCGCGCGCCGAGGACCCCGCCATCAACCCCATCTTCAACCAGCAGCTCCTGAGCCTGCTGTGGGCAGCGCGCTCGGCGGGCTTCCGGCTGCACCCCTTCGTCACCGACAAGGAACCCGGCTCCCGCGCGCCGTACTACGAGCAATTGTGGGAGCAGCGGGAGGTCGGCGGCTTCGTCCTGACCGACGTGGCCTATGACGACGAGCGGGTCGCCTACCTTCAGGACGCCGAAGTGCCCTTCGTGCTCTTCGGGCGGCAGCGGGACGAGGCCGGCTACTGCTGGGCCGACACCGACAACGTCGCCGGCTCCGTCATGGCGGTCGAGCACCTGCTGGAGCAGGGCCACGAGCGCATTGCCTACCTCGGCTGGCCGACCTCCGACGCGGTGGCCGACCGGCGGTCGGAGGGCTACCGGGTCGCCTTGGCCGCCGCCGGCAATCTGCCCGAGTGCATCGAGGTGCAGAGCTACGGCCAGTCCGCCCTTGCGCAGGCCGGCAGCCTGCTGCATCGCTCGCCGCGGCCGACCGCCGTGGTCGCCGCGTGCGACGAGTTCGCCTACGACCTCATCCGCGCCGCCGCCTCCCTCGGTCTCGAGGTCGGGGGCGGGGCGGGTGAGATCGCCGTGGTGGGCTGCGACGATTCCGCCCTCGCCGAGCGGACGGTGCCGACTCTGACCAGCCTGCGCCAGCCGATCCAGCGGATCGCCGAGCGCGTGGTCGACCTGCTGGCCGCCAAGATCGCCACCCCGCGCTTTGAGGCGCACGTTCTCGAACGACCAGAGCTCATCGTCCGCGAGAGCTCCAGCGCCGCTGGTCACCGCCCGTAGCTGCTGCGCCCTTTCGGCTCGCTCTAGCCGCCCGGGGGACGGTAGGCGATGGTCTGAGCGGCGGCGAGCGCGGCCATTGTCTCCTCGACGGTCAGCAACACCGTCGTCGACAGCGAGCGAAACGCCCCACTACCCGCAACGGTAACCATCGCGCTCGCCATCGAGGTGTTGTCGGGCGCTTCGGCCAGGACATAGCCGTCCTGATCGCCGAAGGCGTACCAGAAGCCGTGCAGCTTGCCTCCGGCTGTTTCGAGCAGGCGCCCGACCGTCTCCCGGCGGTCCTCCGGCTCCTTGATCAGCTTGGCCCAAGCCTCGGGTGTCAGGCTGAATTTCGCGAGGTACAGCGGCACCGCGATCCCCCCCGTCATCCGCCGGTCGCAACGATGACCTGCCGGGCGAGCACACTAGCAGATCAGGCCGTCGAGGTCTCAGGATTCCGGGGCGGGATTCCGGGTCAGGGTTCCAGCGTCGCCTTCACGGTGATCCGGACGTTGTTGCGCAGGGCGTTGGAGATGGGGCATGCCTGCTCGGCCTGCTCGGCCACGGCTTGGAACCCAGCCTGGTCGAGGCCGGGCACGGCACCCTCGACCTCCAGCGCCGAGCTGGTCACCTGGAAGCCGCCGCCCTCCCTGGGGTCGAGCGAGACGGTGGCCGAGACGTCCAGCCGCTGCGGCGGGTTCCCTCCCCTGCCGAGCGTGGCCGCGAACGCCATCGCGTAGCAGGACGCATGGCTCGCCGCGAGCAGCTCCTCCGGGCTGGTCCGGCCGCCCGGCTGCTCGATCCGCGAGGCCCAGGTCACCGGGTACTTGCCGATGCCGCTGCTCACGAACTCCAGCTCGCCGCTGCCATCCGGTAGCGAACCCTCCCACAGCACCCGCGCCTGCCGCTCGGCGGTCGCCATCATGGCTCCTTTCAGATCTCAATCGGTTCTCGCATCGGTTCGTCCGAGGCACGCAAACCCTAGAACCGAGCCGCCAGAGATGTCGAGAGGCGGTCACGGCTCGACCGGCACGCCGGAGCGCGGTCGGACGTCGCTGATCTGGTTGTGTATGCTACGCCGGATTCGACATGGTTCGGCACATGATGCCCGTCCCAGCGGGTGGGAGAATCGAGGAGGCTCTATGGCACTCCGGGACCAGCTCCGCAAGCGTGTCCAGCCCGTCCTCCAGCCAGGGGAGGCATTGGAGCAGATCTTCATCGCTCAAGGGGGCATGACGCCCTGGGTCGCCAACCTGCCGCTGTTCGGTGCCCTCGGCGCCCTGGTGATGCAGTCGTGGGTGTCCCGGCGCATCATCGCCGTCACCGACCGCGCGGTGGTGGTGATCCAGGCGAGCAAGTTCGCGGCCACGTCCCCAAGGCGCGTGGTGGCGCGCCTGCCACGGCAGACCACGATCGGGCCTGTCGGGGGCGTGTGGGCCAAGGTCCGCCTGGGAAACGAGGTCCTGTGGGTCCACCGGCGCTTCCACAAGGACGTCGCCGCTGCCGACGCCCACGCCACCGGGTCCTCGCCGGTGAGCTGACGCAGTCGGATTGCCGCGCCCATTCTTGTTCGGGAATGCCATGACGATTGGCTCGCCCTGCCCATGCCCCTTCTCCACGGTCCAGCGCGACCGCCTGGCCGGCTCGGCACATGCCAAACGTCATCTGTCGATCAGGGCCTCCACCGCGTCGAGCCATCTTTCGAGCTCTTCGGCCGTGGGCGAGAGCTCGTACGGCTGATGGTGGCAGGCATACGTAAGGGCGGCCCAGGCGTGCCCGACCTGCCCCGCAAGCTCAGCGTCCCGGACAAACGCGGGCAGGCACAGCAGCTGGCACCTCATGGACGCCCGTTCGACACCCGGAGCCGTCTGAGACCACAGCTCGTCCAGCTCAGCCTCCAGAGCCTGCCTGCCAAGCAGCGCGGCCGAGCGCGACCACAGACCCGCGGTGGCCGGACGCGGCCGTCTGACCATCGACCGAGCAGCCTCCAGGAGCTCGTCCGGCGTCACCTCCCGCTCCTCAACGCAGGCCCCGGATCCTGTTCGCCAGGTCTTGGACGTCCCGGATCAGCTTCGGCAGGTCGCCCGCGTACTCCCCGTGCGCTCCCTCATTGGCCGCCCGGAACGCGTCCCCTGCCCACCGGCCGAAGCGGTTCAGCCCGGCATAGACGTTCCCGGCCCGGCTCTGGTCGTCGTACAGCGCGAGTGCCGCACGTTGCTTGGTGGTGAGCCCGAGCAGCAACTGCTCCACTGCCGTATGGTTCTCCCCTCGGCCGAGCCGGCGACGTCGCACCACCTCCGTGCAGGCAGCTTCGACGGCCCCACGGCAGAACCCGGGGACCAGGCGTGCAGCCACCTCGGCGGGAAGCCCCTCATCCCGGGCGATCACCCATGCATCGCTGATGTGGCGGTCGACCGGGTCCAGCGCCTCCACGACGCTGACGACCGAGCCGGGCTGACGGGTGACCTCCAGGATCCTGGCGTCGATCCCCAGGCGCCGGACCGCCTCGGGTAGGCGATCGTCGTGGGTGAAGACCACCAGCTGCCGCTTGCGGCCCACCTCCTCCAGGACCCGCGCGAGCCCGTCCACTCTCGCGGGGTCCATGGACTGGACGGGGTCGTCGACCACGATGAACCGGAACGGGCTCTCCGGCAGCATCGCCCGAGGCAGGAACAGGCTGAGCGCCAGGGAGTGCAGCTCGCCCTGGCTCATCACCCCCAGCGCCGCACCGCCGACACCGTCCACGGTCACGTCCAGCTTGACCCGGCGGCGGGTGCCGGTTCCCTCCAGCTCTGGTGGAGCGAGCTCCACGTTCGACTGCTGGCGCAGCAGCTCCCAGATCCGCTGCGCCTCTCCGGCAATTGGCTCGAAGCGCTGGTTGCGGAGGTCCGCGGAGGTCTGCTTCATCCACTTCTCCGCCGCCTTGAGGGCCGGCACGCTCTCAAGCCCGCGCTGTGCCTGGCGGGCGGGCCCGAGCCACTCGGCGAGGTCGCGCTCAAGACCGGGCAACAGTCGCTGGAGCGCCACCTGCGCGTCCTTGTAGGCCTTCTCCCTTGATCTCCTGGCGTCGGCGAGCAGCTTCTCAACAGTGACCAGCCCGTCGAGCCCGAGGACCGACGACAGGGCGTCATACAGCTTCGACGGCCCCTCATCGAGCATGGAGCCGAGCTCGTTGTAGGACAGGAAGGGGCGGAACGCGACAAGCGCCTGCTCCCAGCCGAGGGACCGCAAGTCCGTCTTCGGCCACCCATAGGGCTGGACCCTCGGTGACGCTCTGCTCGAGCTCTGCCCCCTGCGGCCACCAGCGCCGCACCGAGGTCCCGCCCTTCACCCCTTCCACGGCCAGCTTCGCCGAGACCTCGGTCGGGAACGGATGGTGCAGGTTGCGCCACCCTTCACGCCAGATCGACGAGCGCTCCGACCAGCGGCGGTTGTCACCGGTCAGCAGGATCTCGACGGTCTCGGCGAAGCTCGACTTGCCCGAGCCGTTGCGCCCCACCACCAGGGTCAACCCGGGACCTGGCTGCTTGCGCCCCACCACCAGGGTCAACCCGGGACCTGGCTGCGGGCCATCTGCGGCGGCCCCGATCAGCGGCCCGGCCTCCTCGCCGAGACGCGGGTCGGCGTCGATCCGCTCCCACAGGAGGTGCTGAAGCGTTCGATCCACAGGCATCCCATACGGAGAACGAGCACGGCGGGCAGTGCGCTGAACGCGCCCGGAGATCATAAACCGACCAGCTACGTAGCAAAACCGCGAACTGTACACACTCCCCGACCTGTGGGTCAGGTGCGCGGATACCGATGGCGGCGACGCCAGCGGGCAACGGTCACGGACGATGCATCTCCAGCAGCGTTTCCGCGACCTCCTCGTCCGCGCGGCCGCCGAGCCGTACGAGGACCACCCTGATCGCATGGAGCGGCCGGACCCCTTGGTCGCTGCCGTCCGAGATCGGTTCAGACGTCCCGAGGGCAGCGTTCGTCTCCCGACTCCTCCATACCTACGTCCGCTGACCGATCGTGCACGTCATCCTCAAAGGACCGGCCCGCGTGATTCGTCTACCTCGCCGATGAGTTCGGGGCGCGCTGGTGGTCTTACCATGTGCCGGGCGGCCCGGGACCGGGCTCCCGAGCCCGCCGCGCTCGAGGCCGCTCGCCGCGACCTGTTGCGGGCGGGTGCGGGCTCGCGGCGGTGCTGGTTGGCAGCGCCCTGCTTGGCCCCGCCCAGCAAAGGGAAGGCAGGGATGGCATGACACGGATCGTCACCGCACTGTCGACGTCGCTGGACGGGTTCATCGCCGGACCCGGCGACAGCCCCCAGCAACCCCTGGGCACCGGCGGCGCGCGGCTGTTCAACTGGTACACCGACGGCGACACGCCGAGCCGCTACTACCCTTCGTTCAAGCTGGCGGCACCGAGCGCCGCGTTCTTCGACGAGGGCGTCAGCCGCATCGGCGCGGTCATCACCGGGCGCCGCACCTACGACATCTCCGACGCGTGGGGCGGCAGCGGCCCGCTTCCCGGCGTGCCGCTGTTCGTGCTGACCCACCATGCTCCCCAGCAGGTGCCAGGTGGGGAACCGCCATACACCTTCGTGACCGACGGCATCCAAAGCGCCGTCGAGCAGGCGCGGGGGGCGGCCGGCGGCAAGGACGTCGCCCTCATGGGCACGGCCGCCGTGCAACAGTGCCTTGCGGCCGGGCTGCTGGACGAGCTCACCATCCACCTGATCCCCGTCCTGCTGGGCGGCGGGGTGCGGCTGCTGGACCATCTCGGCGACGCCGCCCCGGTGCAGCTTGCGTGCGTGCGGGTCGTGGATGCACCGGGCGTCACCCATCTCCAGTACCGCGTGCTCAGGTGAGAGCGACCACGTGCGTCGGTGCCCGGATCGGCTGTGAGCGGGGCCAGCACCCAACCCGCACGGCCAACGCCCTTGACGTGAGGATCCGCCCCGGGTGGCGGCAACCGGGTGGTGCGGGGGCGTGGCCGGAGACCTTCGGCCAGGAAATCGCGCCGCGTCCCTGTTCATCCGCAGTGACGTTCCATGCTCATAACCAGAGGCGAGCAACACCGGAGCGGGCGGGGCTACCTCACATGCGCTTCCACGACCTGCGCCACAGCGCGGCGACGCTGCTGCTCGAGCTGGGCATCCATCCCAAGGTGGTCAGCGAGATGCTCGGCCACAGCCAGATCGGCATCACGCTGGACCTCTACTCGCACGTAACCGCTACGATGCAGCAGCAAGCGGTAGCGGCCCTCGACGGTCTCTTCGAAGACCAACTCGGCCGCCAACATGGTGGTCAAGCTGGCGGTTAGCTCGAGATCGAAGGACCCTAAACCGCAGGCCAGCGCCCGTAGCTCAGTGGAGAGAGCGGCGGACTTCTAATCCGCGGGTCGGGGGTTCGAATCCCTCCGGGCGCACCACCCCCGACTAGGCGCTTTGCGGCTCCGGTCACCGGCCACTTCGACTGCTTGTCAACCTCCTGTCAACGGTCTACCCTCGGGCCATGGCAGAGGGCTACATCCGCCAGCGCGGTAACGCCTGGCAGGTCATCGTCCACGCCGGTCATGACCCGATCACCGGCAAGCGGCGCAACCTCACCGGTACGGCCCGGACCAAGCGTGAGGCCCAGGCGCTCCGCGCCCGCCTGCTCAACCAGGTCAACGAGGGCAAGCGGCCAGCGAC
>WNFY01002337.1_pt1 | contig 18948 bp, 12 predicted proteins | sample 5400091 | NCBI WGS metagenome assembly WNFY01 (sample SAMN13153364, study PRJNA577476) | soil metagenome | isolation source: 60 cm soil or saprolite under grassland replicate 1 | place: USA:California | collected 2016-06-15
CCGATAACAAATGGGATTAGGAGACCGTGCGAGTAGTTCTCGTCCACCCACCAATCGTGCGAGAGCTTAGCGAGCACGGAAGCGTAGACGAAGATAAGAGCAGAAACGACGGCGAGGGTTCGCCAGAGATTCTTAGGGGCAAGGACACTCATACCAAATTCCTTGAAGGTTTTCGCAAGAAAAGGGCAATTCCCCTTGCGAAAACGAGCGGACGACTTAACTGTCTCCTCGAAAACTGAAAACTCGCTGCAGAGCTTACATCAAACATGCATCTTGTTACAAACACAAAAGCCGTAGGAACAGTAAGCATAAACACCGAATAGGGAGGTTCTTCCGTAAATTCCCTCCAGGAGACTCAGAAGTACCGAAGCGCGCTTCAATTTTTCTGCCAGGCACTGTGCTGGCTGGGATGAATTTTAGGGATCTCTCAGATCAGGAAGGGGGCAAGGCGCCAGCCTTGCCCCCTTCCTGATCTGAGAGGTGATTGGAGCTGAGGATAATTCTTACGGACCGAATCTGCGACGGTACTCTGCCGAGTCGAGGAAGGCTCTGACCATCTCCGCATTCACGAAGTTCCCGTCAAACTGGATGCAGCGGACGACAACGATGCGGCCTGCGACCTGAAAGGCGAAATGCCTGAGAGTCATCAGCGAGCCTGAGAGCAGCGCGTTCGAACTTAAAGATCTAGCACGCGAGACTTCTCTTACGGCGCGAAGCGTTGGCGGTACTCAAGTGAATTAACGAAGCCGCTGACCATGGTGCGCGAAGATGCGCCTGAATCCAGAAACTGAATCCACTGCAGATATAAGATGTCCGGATCGCGGCGCAGATAACCAAAGTACTCCATCACCACAAACGCCTGATTGAAATACTTGGTCGAGACTTCATCGCTCTCCACGATCTGCCGCAACACCTGCACGCGTGTCAACGTAGCCGCGTTGAGCCCGTCAATCAGCGCCTGCCGCGTAGCTGCCGGCAACGTCACCGCTGCGGTCGCTAGTAAGGTGTCCACATATTGCGGGTTGTTCAGTGGGTTATAGATCGCCACAAACGCTGGTTTGGCCGCCTCTAATTGCGTCGAATCCAGAAAGCCACTCAGACGCTGAATGTCAGGCATGAATTCCAGATAGTCAGGTTTGCGGCCGAAGGCGACCGGATAGAAGCGATAAGCGAAGTAACCACGCTGCTGAAACTCGGGCGATTTGAAGAAATCCTCCGAGATATGCACCCGGTCGCAACTCGTATCACCGGCCGCGCAGTTGTTGAGGATGCTTACCCAGGCTGCGAAGCCTGGCTCATCTGGCTCGCGGTTGAGAAAGTCTACATACTGCTGCCGCACCATGTAGGACGCGAAGTCGATGGGGTTGGCTATATCGCCGTACGTGATAAGCACATCACTCAACTCCAGATTAGTGATTGCTTGACGCAGATGACTCTTCACTCCGGCGAGATCCGCCTGAGTTGCGGCCTGGTTCGCTTGGGACGCGGCGTTAAACGCCGCCTGAAGTGCAACGTCGATTCGTGCGGCTGCTGGGTAAGCGTCTCTGCTATCGTTGAAAATCGCGTAAACCTGTTGAATCTCAGAGCCAAACTCTGCGATGGCTGTCGTTACTGACTGGTCCATTGGCGATCCGTTGGCGGAAATATACGTAGAGTCTAGTTGATTACTCAAATTCTTCCCGGTCCGTTTCGCCTTCCCCACACTCTTTCCTAAATTCGGTGTCGGCGTCGGCGTCGGCGTCGGAGTCGGAGTCGGCGTTGGCGTCGGCGTTGGTGTTGGCGTCGGCGTTGGCGTTGGCGTTGGTGTTGGCGCTGGACTAGGATTAGGCTGCCCCTGAGCCGCGTTCAGTACCACCATGTTCACGCCTGGGTCAGTTCCATCGCTCCCTGCGTTGTGATACGGACTTCCAACCGCAAGCGTGTAATCTCCACTCGCTGCGTTGACGAACATTCCTGAATAGCTTGTAGGGATAGGCGACAAGACACTATTCGCACCCCACACAGTCGTACCAAATCCCTGAGCAGTCGAATCAACGATTACATTATTTAGAAAGATACCTGAAGGAAAATTTGTACTGAAAGTACCAGCAAACCACTGAATACCGTAATTAACAAAGTTTCCGATGTTGTCCTTGAAGGTCATTCCAGCATCCACGTCGGTTCCAGCAATCAAATCGTTGTAGCCGGTGGTGGTTGGCTGATCATTGACGATAGTATTGTGCCTGATAAGTACTCCGAAATTTCGTGCAAAATTCGCAAGCGAGCGAAGGTTGGTGATTAGGTTGTTTGATATCTCCGCTCTTGTCATCGGTGTTAGAGTGTTGATGTAATCATTGGCACTAATAGCGACAGCATAGCGAGTGCTCTCCGGATGACCTGTGTCTGGCGTGACTTTGTTATTTGTGATTGTTATTAAATCATCGGTAATCCACGGGGCCGTGCCTTTTTGATTAGTTGCTGTGAAGGCAATGTCCGATGGGTAGCCGATAAATAAGTTGCCATCCATCAAGAATCGCTTGCAGTTCTTAATCTCAATCCAGCCTTTCGGAACATAGCCTTTCTGCGCGTATACATTCCCAGCAAATGCAGGACTAATATCAATTACATTTCTTTGGAAGGTGATGTCGTGAATCAGTCCTTGGTCACCATAGTTCCATGCCGCTGTCGTTGGGACTTTGCCTGCTGTAATTCCATCGGTGTCATAGGCAGAATAGTTCACAGTAGAACCCACAACGCTGGTTACTTTCACTGTTTCCATCAAGGTCGCACTATACGTTCCCGCCGCATCCACACCATTCTGCATTACTTCGGAAACGCCACTACCTAGGTATGTCCATACATTGCCTGTGTAGGTAGTTCCTCCATTGACGAAAATTATCGCGTGGCCGCTGGTTCGTGGAATGCTGTTATCGGCAGAAGTTATTGAAACTCCTGAGACTTTAGTGTAATGAGTGCAGTGGTAGCCATTGGGGTTTGGAGCAGCACAAACAAAGTCGCTGCCGTCAAGTGTTCCCGTACCGTGCATCTCCATGCGAAGTACAAGTCCCGGAGTTATTCCAGTCGTATTATCAAAAACTCCTGAAGTAGTAGTGCCGCTGGTTACGTTAGCAGTGTTCTGTGGAGCGGTGTCACCGCCGCCCATAAAGATGCCATTCCACCAAACGGAGATGAAGTTCCCGCTAATGCTGAACGGCCCCGGCCCACCAACGGATAGAAACGCAGTTGTATCCATCTGATAGTTGGTAGCCCCACTGATTTGAGAATAGTAGTAGCCGATAAGGTAGATATAACTATTAACAAGGCTGATATTTGACCCTTCCGCCCACACGCCACGTTGAATTGTGCGGTTGTAATTCGTACCTGTCTCTTTCTGATGGAGCCATGACCGCGTAACTGTGATGTCGTGTGCCCCGGTATGCCCCAGTCCAAAGTCCAGCAGCATACTGACGTTCGCGCTGGCAACGGCATTATCCGTGAATTCAATTCCATCAATCGTTAGACCCCCCGCATTTGTCCCTGTCTCAATTGCGGCTCCATAGCTACCCCCACCAAGCGTGCGGATGCGGGCCATGTTAGATGAGTCTGAGATAGTATCGGAGATTGTATTGCTACCAACGTGCCCAGTGGTTGGCAGAGAAGCATACCCCGAGCTGCGGATCGTGATTCGATTATCGTTGGGGCAGTTATGGTTATAGGTGAACGTGCCATCCCAAGTTGCTCCAGCTTGCAACTCCACGACATCTCCACACGCTGCGTTGGTGATTGCGGTTTGCAAGTTGCCGCCCGCGGGTACCACAATTGTCGCTGCTTTGCTCGAGCTGCAGATGCCGCCCAAGACCAACATGGAAAATATTGCTGCAAATGAAGACGGCTTGAATAAGCGTCTGAGAAAGGGGGATGTAATGTACATTTTTCCTCACTTCGGTAGCCAGCCGTTCTCAAAGAGATGCTTGGCTTTGCGGACCCGCATCGCTGCGGGTGTGCCGTTTTCGGTTAAAGCCAGCGCTGTTGTGCGACGCTGGTTAACATACATTTTGAAAGAATGGGCCAGACTACTTAGGTTCGTGTCTGGGCTAATGCTTGCGGCGATACCAACCTGAGTGCTAACTGGAGGCGGGCAGTGTCGCGATTGGAGCTGTCTTCGATCGACTCAACGAGCCTAAGCGCTCGTCTTTCGCGGAAGTCTTCACGAATACGGTCCCAAACCTGAAGGAACGACTTTCGATTGCGTTCGGACTCTCGAAAGAGAAAGATCATCAGCGAAGATAAGACACCGAGAGATCTCCACGGCATCTCGCTGAGCATCATTGCATCGGTCGAGATTAGGCGAACTGCAACGATGAGACTTATTAAGAGGCCCGCTGCGATGGAAGCGATTATTAGAGATAAGCAAAACCAAATCGCTTTGCTTAGTTTAATTTTTGTAAAGAGCATTTTTCCTCACTTCGGTAGCCAGCCGTTCTCAAAGGAGATGCTTGGCTTTGCGGACCCGCATCGCTGCGGGGGTGCCGTTATCGGTTAAGGCCAGCGTCCATTCCTGGACACTGGATGCTAAAGCACGTAGATGCCGAACCGCATGCGAATGCGGAAGGGCTGGTTGACGAATTTTGATTGATAAAGAAAGGACGGCGAGCGGGAAGAATGCGCGCGACCCACCGTTAAAGGCTTCTGTGACGGGTCGAATTAAGCTTCGGATCTTTTCGACATCGTCGACAGAGATCTGTGGCTACTTTCTCTCCGATCGCTTTCGGCAACCAGACAATCTCAGCCAGCCTCAATCGATTCGAAAATCAGTAAGAGAGCCAGTCAGATTCACGGCTTTGCGCCCCCGTCTCGCGGCGGGTTTGCCTTTATCGGTGCAATCGCTAATTTTGAAAGAACAGTGCGCCTAAACGCAACCCTAGTATAAACAACGTGGGCCACCGTTTGTCAATAGAATTATTGTAATTTTGGTCTGAAAACTGCTTTAGTTTACTGCGGCTAAGTCCTGTATTCCGGGCAAATATCCTGGATAGTGGCGTTCGGCCGCGGCGTTGGGGTCAGCGCCCCGTATTCCGCAGTTGCGTGACCGGCAAACCACCTGGGGGCACCGGCAAATAACACATTGGAGGCCGGACTTTTCGCTCCGCGGCAACTGCGACTTTGACCAGATTTAGGAAGACGGGAAAAGACGGGAATTAAACGGAACGCAAGGAAAACTTTTCAGCGATTGAGTCGACGAGTCTACTTGCCGAGACATGGTTAAGGAGGGTCGGTCATCGAAACTTGTTTGCCAGATCAACCCCCGTGCCGACTGTTGTTATTGCCGCCCACGCCGTACAACTCCACCAGTCTCTTGACGTTAGCATGCAAGTCAAACCGAGTTGTCACGGCTTCGGTCCCGAGGCGGCCCATCTTCTTTCGTAGCTCAGGATTCTCAACGAGTTTCAGAATCCTATCGGCCATCGCGGCGGAATCGCCACGTTCCACGATGAATCCCGATTCCTGATCTGCCACCAACTCTGGTATCCCACCCACGTTTGTTCCAATGATTGGCTTGCCGTAAGCCATTGCCTCCGCAATCACCCAGCCAAAGACTTCTTCCCAATTGGATACTTGGCAGACAATATCCGCCAAGTCGTACACGCCTTCGCCGAAAGGATCCTGAACCAGACCCGTCCACGTAACGTGATCGCCCAAGCCCATTGCCACGGCGTCCTTCGCATACTGTTCGCGGAAGGATCCCTCACCGACAAAAACAAACTGAACCTTCTCGTTCTTTTGCAGTACGAGGCGTGCCGCTTCCAACAATTCAAGAATGCCTTTCTCAGGAATTATCCAGCTTACTTGAGTGACAACGGTTCGATCTTCAGGAATTGAGTATCTGCGCCGAGCCTCGGCGGCGCGTTCAGCGCTTGGGTATACTCGCGAAAGATCCACGCTGTTATAGATCATTTCGTACCGTTCGGTTGGAAGCAAGTCTAACGACGTCATGCAACGATAACCATAGTCGCTCACGCAGGTGACTCGAGTGAGTGGCATGTTAATTAAGCGTACCAGTGCTCTTTTCCACAGAGACGCACGATGAAGTACGTATCCGGCAGGTCTGGATGTTTGATCGGTGAAAAAAACTTTCTTTACCGAGCAGAGGCGGCCTATCCAGGGATAGACTCCCAGAAAGCCAGTGAAATGAAGATGTAAAATCTCCGGCCGATAACGGCGCAGAATCGAGGCTAGACCCCTGGCAGATTTCCAACTGACGCTGGTTGAATCCTGCAATATTTCAATACTGACATTAGGGAGGTCAAGGAAGCGTCGGACCTCCATCGGAGGCTCATCGAGAAAACACAATACGCTGTCCCACCCCAAGCCGGCCAATTGAGTCGACAACTCACGAGCGAACGTCTCCGTCCCGCCGATGCGAATAGGCTCTACTCCAAAAACCGAAACGATTGTCGGCATTTCTCTTCCTTGTTACTTAAGGGTTGCGCTCGGGCGATCATGGATCTTACGAACCAGAGTCGCACGTTAGTCAGTTGAAGATCCGTTTCAATCTGGAGTTTATTCTCCCCACCAGATCTTTTAGGAAGAGCTGAGTGTCAAAAACGGCGTGATAGGCCGCGTACGAAGTTGGCGGTTTACTCGATCTTTCAAATGCAGGTAAGAAATTCCTTTTATCGCCGAAGCCCAAAATTCTTTGATCATCGTCGGATAAATTGCCCAGAAACGCGGCGTTTAGCAGAAGCGGGTGGTAACGATAGTAGACCAAATCCTCTTGCTGCAGAGGCGCGTTTGGATCGTGGTAGTTGTAGAAGATAGCCTCCCGTGGGTCCAACATAGGCACACCCTGGCGGTGGATCCCGGACGTGTCAAACAAGAACGCCGTGCCAGCAGGACCCCTCATCTCAGCGATCTGCGATGTATCGACATCCTTAACCTCATCGTTTTGGACCGGACGAGGGTGTTGTTTTCTATGACTTCCGTTGATGTAATTGAAAGCGCCACTACTCACGTCGGTGAGGTACATTGCCAGCTTAATTTCCCGGGGGATGTCTGACGCTCCTTGCTGGTCATACCAGGCATCTCCATGCCATCCGTGAAAATCTCGCTTTGTCGGTAGAGACTTCCAGCCCTTTGCTTCAGTCAGGGCATACTGGTTCCCGAGATAACGGTCCAGGACTTTTTTGACGAGCGGATGGATCGCAATATCCACGAAGCCTTGATCGAGAAGTAAAACATCTTCGACCATGTGCCGGTATCGTTCGGTCTTCTGATATCCCTCAAAGTTGTTCCAGCGAAGTCTGCGCAGTCTTGTTTCAAAAGCCCGTTGCATGCTGTTGAGTTGTTCGGCACTGACCAGGTTTGGCAACATTACGATGCCGTCCGATTCAAGTAGAGTCGCCAAATCAACGGCCAATTGATCACCATCCGCATTCTGAGAGTTGTTTGAGATATCCAGGGTCCTTCTCATTTCTTACTAATCGAAGGAGACTTACATTTAGCCCAATAAACGAAGACTCGACACCACCATAACATTAAACTCTCAATTGGCGATCTTCTTTCCAATTATAAATATTCCGTCCACTATTAGGTCCTCGTTGCACATATCTTCATACCTTCCATTTAGTTTTGGTCGAATCTGATCAACCAGAGCAAGCGTCGCGTCCGTATAATCCTCATTCAGGCGCGGTGTCTCTTTATGCGGGTCCAGGGTGCCCTGCCCGAGCAAACCTGTTACAAGTATCTTCGATTCGTAACCAAGCTCCTTCAGCTTATTGCGGTAGTAGCCGATTAGCTTTCGATTCGGAATCCCGGAATCGCTGGCCATCAAACGATAGATGGATTCGGGAATTGTCAAAAACGTCAGCGGATGCATGCCCGCGCCGCTGAATATTCCGTAGTCGCTGAGGTCAATCTTGTGCAGAATCAGCCCGCCCGGAGCTAGTAGTTTATCAGTCGCTTCAAAGACTCCGTCAGGCAGATAAATCTCTTCTATGACCGCACGAGAGATAACCAGATCGAACGCGCCTTCATCGGCTCTCAGACTTGCAGCAGCGTCTTCAAGGTTAACGCCGTAAATGCACCTTAGTCTCTCTGGATTTATCGCGAGCTCGGATTCAATATTGATTGCCTCATCAAATCGGTGGCGATGATCGGCAGGTAGTATTTCTCTCAAGGCACGGTAAATTGCCAGTTGCTGATCCGAATTTCGTTGCGAATAAAATTTATCCAGGCAAACGACACGCGCAGCTCCCGACGCTAGGAACCTCAACGCCAGGCCAACATTGTCACCAGAACCTAGCTCGAGAACACGTCTTCCCTCCAACTGTTGTTCATTAAGCTCGGCGTACTTCAGGTAGTCAGCGAACTGAGCATTTATGTAATCAAGGCTTTCAGCAGTAGTCTTACCTTTGTGCGTCGAGCCGTGTTGGGTTTCGATCCGTCCAGTCCTGAATTTTCTCCTCAAACGCCAGTTATCAAAGATCTTGTAAAGGACAATCGAGGTCTTCGATTTTCGGGCGAACGTTTTCAGCGCAGTTAACATTGTGGGTGGCTGTTGCTAATCTCGACTGAATTTGATGGAACGATGCGGTTATTACTGGCTGCGTGAAGAGCTCCGCGAAAATTTTCCGTTCGAGAGTGCTCGTAATAGTTCATCCATATCGACGCCCGGGTCTTTTCCGTCGGTCGCTTTACCCTTGTATGGGCTCGAGGCCGATAAGCGATAATTGTCATTTGCGGGATCAATAGAGCCAACTTGCGAGAACCGGTTCTTGATCGGAGTTAACACTCCACCCCGTCCCCACTCTCCACCACTCACCCCAGCTCCCGCAAAATCCACCACTACATTATTTTGAAAAATGCCGTTGGGCCAGCAGATTCCCAACGAGCCGGGCGGGATACTGCAAATCATGCCGTAGCTTGAATACCCGATGATATTGTCTTTGAAGATCCAATTTGTCGATGGTACGCCCTCCAAGACCACAGCTCCATGATAGGCTGACGCGGTGGAGGAGTCGTTTATGATGGTGTTGTGCTTGACTACCCAACCATCTCCGCCTTTTGACACCATCATGTTGGCGACATTTTTCGCAAAGTTGTTGTAGATCTGAATGTCAGTCGCCGGAGTGGAGGTATGTTCGTTATCCTGCAGCGCGATGCCCGCCATGAGGCCCGGTACTTCAGGGTAGCCAGTGTCCGTGGCCATCCAATTGTTTCGCAGAATCAGGTGAGAGGTGGTAGTCCACGGCGCGGTTCCGTTTTGATTCCTTGGCGTGATGGCCCAATTTGCCGGATAACCCAAATTGTAATTGCCTTCGTAGACCAGGCGGTTGACGTTCTTGATCTCGAATGCACCTTTAGGTGAATAGCCTTTGTGAACGGAAACATCGTGCGCAAAGGCAGGGTCTACATAGAAAGTGTTACTTCGAACTGTAACGTCGTTAATCAATCCCTGGTCGCCATAGTTCCACGCCGCTGACTGGGGAATCTGTTTCACTGCGTCAACATTCGAGGCCGGCAAACTGGCAGTGTAATTCACGGTGCTGCCGGACACACTCGTTACCTGCGCAGTTTCATAAACAGAGAAATTGTATGTCCCGTCAGGAGCAATTGAGCCTTGCGGGGCGACGGTGATCTCGTTTCCCATCACCCCTTTGATCTTCATCAGGTGAATGGTCGATCCATTTGTTAGCCCGATAGTCCTACCTACTTCGGCTGAACTGATTGCCCCGTTGGCTCTTGTGAGCTTCGTCGACCCGAGCGAGAGTGTTCCCGTGGCCTCGAGGCTAAGGCGAAGTACAAGTCCCGGTGTTATTCCAGTCGTATTGGAGAAGGTTGCAGAAGTAAGCGAAGCGTTTGTCAGTTTGGCCGTGTTCTGTGGTGCCGTGTCTCCACCACCAAGAAAGAACCCATTCCACCACACGCTGACATAGTTATCTTCCATTAAGATAGGTCCTGGCCCCCCTACTGAAAGCACCGAGGTCGTGTCCATCTGGTAATAGTCCGTGCCAGAATTTTCCGGGTAGTAATAGCCTACCAAGTAAACATAGTTCCATTTGAAGGTCAGATTAGTACCCTCAAACCAGACCGCCCGCATCGCAGCCCGGTTGTAATTAGTGCCCATCTCTTTTTGGTGAAAGTAACACCGCTGCACGGTGATGTCGTGCACTCCTGTCGCCGAGAGCCCCAAATCCACCAGTGCGTTGACTAAACCCCGACCCGCGTTGTCAGTTATCTCCAGTCCGTCCAGTATCCACCAGCCAGCCCCGGCAGCAGCCTGGAACGCTGCACCATTTGCCAACGCCCGTATGCGCGGCATGTGCACGGCGTCCCCTACTCCTACTCTGCCCGCCGGCAGTGATGCCGTGTCAGAAGAACGAATCGTGATTGCTGTAGACTGACTGCAATTCTTGTTCGGAAGGATATAGCTGCCGTCCCAGGTTCCACCGGCTTGCAACGCAATCACGTCACCACACCGTGCTGAATTAATTGCTGCCTGGAGGTTTCCGCCGGCACGCACGTCAGTCGCATTGATCCCAGCGCCCAACGCCCGGCGAGGCCTCATTTGCCGGCCTACATCTTCGCCGCTTTGAGCAATCAACACGATGGCGGCAGCAAGAACAAGTCCCGGAACAGTAGTCAACGCCAACACTCTGTTTGAAGGTAATCGCATGTATAGAGCAACAGATAATGGTCAGGAACAACTTAGGACCGAAAGTAAGCGTCTTTGTTACTGCACTCACCTCATTTTGGTGTTCCACCATCAGCTGCAGAATTGACTCCTGACGAATTCAGAAGGTCAAAGTCTACGCCGGGATCCTTGCCATCAGCAGCTCTCTTTCGAATCCTGCTAGTGGGGGTAAGCTGCCAGTTCCCCGCAGCGTAGTTAATAAATCCTATTTTTTCATAGGAGGTAACAAAGAAATTTCCTAATGGGAAGCTATTCTGAATTGGACCACCCGCCGAAGCATTCGCGTTATCTGCGATAACATTTCCCTTAACCGTGGCATTCGGAAAGCAACGACAAAAAGCGGAGTCAAGACATGATCCTCCTTGTACGGAACAAGCAATCCCGTATGAGTTGTATTGGACGATATTATTTACGAATGAAAAGTTTCTAGTTGGAATGCCGTAACTGGTAATAATGTTGCCCGCTTGCTGAACGGTGTTATGGGAAACCGTCACCGATTCCGCACCATTCGTTTGGAGAAAATAAGCGATGTCTCCCGGCGAGACCAGATCCAGAAAGAGGTTATTGGCCACACTAATCCTTTTAGCTTCCTGGCTGGGGTGCGCATCATCGCTTCCCAGAATATTGACGCCGGTACTGGCATGTCTGACGATGTTATTTACAATCTGTACATCCTCAATTGTGCTCCAGGGTGCTCCGCCATTTTGATTCCGCACCGTAATGACAAATGCCGTGACGCGAATGCCTGTATCGATAATGTTTCCCTCTACAACTACCCGCTTGGCATTCTTCAATTCAAAAGTGCCTTTGATAGTTGCCCGACCCGCCCAGTCAGCCGGCTTATGAAAAAAGTTACGCCTGATCTCGATATCGGAGGGAACTAAGCCTTGTATCGAAGGGTCAGAACCTCCAAACAATAAGACCTCACCGCCGCCTTCGAGATAATTGTTGATAATGTGAAACGGACCGGGACCGTTCCATCCGGCAATTGCCTGGGTCTCATCCTCTCCGGCGAAACCCGAAATGTAAGAATTTATAATTGTTGTCTCGCCGCTGTTTAGCGCAAATCCTCGTCGCGCTTTATTGAGTCCAGTGGAATGAACGTAGCACCGATCGAACACTAAGTGATGAGGAAACTGTGAAGTTGAACGATAGTCCGACGCTCCTAAATCGATGAGATTGTAAATATGATCAGAGTTCTGGGCTGGGGCAAATTCCACTCCGATGAACTTATAATGGTGGGCTCTCTCTTGTGTGCCTATAGCTGCCGACGAACCGGGAGCAACGATCTTGGCCATGCTGCCATCAGGTTTGATGCGTTCTCCCTCCCCGGAAATACCGGAGAGATTCGCTGTGCGAATGATAATGTAATCACCGTCTGTTCCGGTGCCTGCCCCTTTGTCCGGAAGCATTATGGGCCCCGTGAAAGTTGCGCCGGCTTGAAGCAATATCGTGTCGCCAAGTCGTGCGTTTTTGATTGCCCCCTGTAAATCATCTCCCGCCTGCAAGACTACTTCGCCGGAACTGGAGACAGTGCGATGCGGCCTGGTTTGCGGAGGACTCGAGCGGCGTTGAGCGAAAACAATAAAGCCCAGCGCGACTGAGGCGCCGGCCACTATGAGTGCTGCTCCTATCTTAAGTCTCTTGTTAGCGCTCTTCATCGGTACTCGTTAGCCCTGCCCGTATCATATTACTGCCAAAAATTGACTCCCCCATAAATAGTCATTATAAACTGTTCAGGCGCGGCGGCTAGCCGGGGTTAATATTGAACAGTAGTTATGGCGGATTAACTTAATGGAACCAACCCTCGAACAATGGGAGCGTGCAGAGAGAGAGAGGAGCGCGCACGAGGCAAGTCAGACCCAAGCGGATGACTCACTCGCCACCCCCAGAAACGTAAGTCGCTATTTCCAACCTGCGCCGGATACCCGGTATCCCCTTGAGTATGCATGCTATCTGCTTGGCGATATTAAGGGAAAGACCATTCTAGAGTATGGCTGCGGAGATGGCGTCAACACAGTTTTGCTAGCTAATCGCGGGGCCAACGTTATTTCCCTGGACCTGTCACCCGAGCTAATCGAGGTCGCGCGCCAAAGGCTTCGGGTGCATGGAATCACGTCAGGAGTCGATTTCATAGTGGGGTCTGCGCACAATGTGCCCCTTCCCGACGAGTCAGTTGACATCGTGTTTGGTATAGCTATCCTGCATCACCTCGATCTGGCTCTTTCCTCACGCGAGGTCAAACGGCTGCTTAAGAAGGGAGGCTTCGCAGTTTTTCAGGAGCCGGTTCGCAACTCCCGCGTGCTGCGCGCAATCAGAAGTCTGATACCTAATACTTCCCCGGATATTTCGCCCTTTGAGCGACCATTAACAGACAAAGAATTGGAGGAATTTGCCGCTGGCTGTTCGTCATACCGGGCAAAGCCGTTCACGTTACCAACCTCGTCTCTGTTGAATATGTGTCCACCCCTCCGAGAAGCATCCCTAAACTGGGATGCTCGGCTTCTTCGAACTTTCCCATTCTTGTCGTATTTTTCGTCAGTTAAGGTAATCGAAATGACTAAATAACCGCCCGCCGGCCTGTGAGCTAACCAATTGGACCTAAACGAAAGCGTTCCCTTGATGAAGGTTTCTGCGCGGGCTGCAAAACCACAAGATGTAATGAACGAGTCGTGACGGGTGGTAACGATGGACGCTGCTGGAACCGCAGACACTGACCTGGTTGGTTAGAGGTTCGGTCCTTAATCCTAATGGTACCCTGATGAAATCATCTGTCAACGATGTCAGTAGTGCCATTCAACCGGTACGCATATACTAACAGGCATTGAAACTCGCCGCGTCGGAAAGGCGGCACGAGCGGAGCCTTAATCTGATATCCGACGTTTGACCGCTCCATCACACTTAGGAAAGCACCAAGCCTATCCTCGTCGTGTGTCATATGATGATGATATTCAATCACCATTTCCTTTATGAAAGACAGCTTTCGGTTCTCAAATAGATTGTTCATCACTCTGTCTTCTGCGCCTTCGATGTCCATCTTCAAGAAATCCACATCTCGAGTAACGTAATCGGAAAGCACTTCACTTTCAACCACTTTGGCTACACTTGTGGCCAAGCTTTCCTTTCTCGTGCTTTGAACCAACTGACCTGGCTGATTTGGCGATATATAGAACGTCACGGTTCCCTTCGAATCGTACAGAGCCTTGTTTACTAACGTCACATGCTCGAGTCCGTTTGTACTGACATTTCGTTCCAGAACCTTGAACGTTGCATCGTCGGCCTCAAAGGCGGTAATGCTGCAATTGGGATAAAGCCGCTTGAAATAAAGAACCGCCATTCCGATATTACTGCCACAATCGATGACAAAAGGTTCCCGAGATGAAGACGAGAAATAATAGACATCCGGTATATAGACTTCTTCGAACAGAGTGGCAAAGGTTTCGTAATTGAAAAAATGAATTCGGTAACCGAAGATCGATTCGCTAGTTATCTTTCGCCCGAGAAGGTTCACTAGAAAAAATCGCTTAAGTTCGATTCTCAAGTATGCCGCGAGAACAGGGAATCTGCCGTGAGAATGCCCCCTCCTGATTATCAGTCCGAAATTACTAATCAGCCGCCAGAGCCATTCCGTAAACGTCATAAGTGCATTCTCCTTGAAAGGAACCTCTATCTTAAAACTTAACAACTGAACGCTGACAAATAATGAACAGGCCTTTGATACGGATCGAACTTGTCTGGGCTGCTGTCCCGCTTGACCGCCATCTCCCTCCCCCAAAGTTTCGTGGGACCAGCCGGGTTCCGGCTGTCTGAATGGCTGGGCGTGGCGTTTGGGATGGTCATGTCAGACTCGAGGAAAATTTGATTTCCGTCGACCCCGAATGGCAAATCCTCATAATGGGCCTTAACCGATAGTCGCGATATGTGCCGGGGTTTCCTTCGTGGCCATCTATAGCGGCGGATACCATATTGAATGCCTCTCGAGCTGTGGCAAAATGCAATCTAAACTGACCCGTTCGATCCGCGAAATCCAGCACCTCTTGTAGAAAACGGGTCATCTCAGGCCCAATGACCGCGGGCTGATCGGCATTGAAGAAGCCGTGACAATATAGCTTCACAAATACCCAATCAGCTCTTCCTCGTACCCCTATGTGCGCATCGCACCAAAGTTGGAAGGTGGCAAGGGTAAGCGGCGATTTTGCGGTGAGGGCCCCATTCTCAAGTCTAGGCATGAGAACGCCTGCTCTTCGCTGTCGCCAGTCAAACAAGAGGGGGCCGGTAAGAATAATCGGCAAAGTCGGTTGTCTACCTATGCGGAGGCTGGGGCCGGAACGATGCGGGCTTCTTTCACCCAACGGGTGGCCACATTGATAGATCGCATTGATCCGCGGCACCTGGGAAACGTCAGGCGCTGAAGGTAACGTCAAGTCAGCATAGCAACCCGTGTCCGCCAGGATCTGCATCTCCGAGTCGACCCCGCAGAATCTGCCGTTTGCGGAGTTAGCCAAAGCCCAATTGCCATGGACAAAGGCGTACATCGGTATTCCATCCTCAGTCAATCGCGAAAGGCATTTATGCTCCTGTGCCAGGGCATCACGGAAATCCACCAATACTCGTTCGAAAGATTCCGGTGTGTCGGGCTTGTCTATGCCATGATGAAGATGAATTTCAACCTCACCAAGACCTTCAGCCTGGAGAGCGGCAAGCTGGTTAAGCAGAGGTTTGTGATATTGCTCAGCAGGATAGAAGTTAGTGTGCCTAAAGGGAGTGCCATCATGATCGCGAACGGCGGCGCCAATTTTTCGCGCTTGTTCGCACCAGCGATCCAAACGTGACATTTGGGTGGACCAATCCAGAGTAACTTCGTTGTAACTCGGTTCGAAATGGTTCGCGATTGTGAGAATAACGTGACTGGGACCTTCGCTCGCTCTCGTTCTAAAAAAATCGGCAAGGCGCCAAAACGGATAACGTGCGAGCCAGGGTAAGGATCCCGTGAGTTTCTTAAGCTTCGTATCTTCGAACATTTGCAAGCGGGAAAATCGTCAACTCTCTCTTCAGATCAGCCGGAACATCTTAGAGTTATTCATCGCAAGCCGTAACAACCAGCTCCAGCGGACAGCTAACATACCTTGTATTTTGGAGTCCTAGCAAACTTGCAGCGATACCGTTCGTGGTTCGATGCGTAGCACCGTGCCCGTTATGTCGACCAGAAAGCTTATCTGCGATCCCATCAAGGTTACGCCGAGGTAAGAGAAGAAATCCACTCGGTTAGTGCCATTGTTCTGTAGGGCCACGACGTTACTGAAACGCAGTGGATCCGCGGTAGGCAGAGGGCGTACCCAGAAAACCCAGCAGAATGAAAAACCAGACAGCTGCGAGGAGCCCTACTGACCCGTCTGGCGATCATTAGGCAAAAAACCAATAGTAGACCATCTTCAAGTACTCGTTGGGCACCATCACCCAGCCTCGGGGATGGAGCCACCAGGTTGCTGGCGGCGGGGTCTGCAAACCAGTCGGTGGGTGCTCGAGGCCAATCGCGACATTGCTAGTGGCAAAGGCCGTTCGGAAGGTGCGTAGCGCGCGGCGCGAATGATAGGCCGAGGTGACCACTATTAGTGAGTGCAAGCCCCTGATGTCGCTGTAACTTCGCAACAAGGCTGCCTCATCGCGGGTGCTCTGGACCGGGTGGGGAATTACTTCGATAGCCGACTGAGGCACGCCCGCGCTCGTGAGCACCTTGGTGGCCCGTTCATAGAAAAAAGGATTGCGTTGTTCCACGCTTGACCAACCGCCCTGCCGGTTATCATTCGTCAAGACAATTTTCGGTGAGCGACCTTCCTTGAAAAGACCGGCCGCTTTTTGAGCGCGCTCGACGTATGTACTCGATCCGCTCAATACCACGATAGCATCGGCACGTGCGAGCGGCGCCTCCACAACCAACCATCTTGCTCCGGCCCAGGCAAGCAACGACCAGATAGCAAGCAACAAAAAAGCGACCAACAGGCGCCGCCGGATTCTACTTCGCCCTGCTCGAATCTCAGTCACGCTTCTACGATCGCTTACTCAAAACTGCACAACCCTCACCAACAAATACCCTGATATGATTCATCCGAATGGTCGTCAAATACTCTAACCAGATCTATTAACACCTGATTGGCTTTCATTTTGTCTTTAACCTGCCGAAACTCTCCGGCCTTACTCCCGATAACCAGAACGTCCACATCTGCTATCACTTCATCGATACTCGACCGCATTAACTCAGAAATGTGCGGGATCTCCCTTTCGATGTACTCTTTGTTGGCTCCAAATAGCCGCGCGAGTGAAACGTCTCGATCATAAAGAGCAAGCTTGTAACCTTTGCCTATCAAAGTCTCGATTAATGTCACGATCGGAGACTCGCGCAGGTCGTCTGTGCCGGCTTTGAAACTGAAGCCCAGCACGCCCACTCGCTTCTTCCCCGTTTTCACTACCATCTCCACCGCACGCTCAATCTGCAAGCGATTGCTAGGTAAGATCGCTGAAAGTAGTGGCACTTCCACATCGAGCTCTTTTGCCTTGTAGTTGATCGCTCGCAGATCTTTCGGCAAACATGAACCTCCAAAAGCAAAGCCGGGTTTCAGGTAATACGGAGACAGGTTGAGTTTAGTATCCTTACAAAAAATCTCCATCACCGCGTGGCTGTCAATCGTGAGCGCCTTACAAATGTTGCCCACCTCGTTGGCAAAACTAACTTTCAGCGCATGAAACGTGTTGCACACATACTTGATCATCTCCGCGGTCTTAACATCCGTCTGAAACAGCGGCGCATCAATGTTTGCGTACAGCGCGCGAACGGTGCCGACAGTCTTTTTATCGTCTGCGCCAATCAGTGTGAACGGTGGTGCGTAGAAGTCTTTCAAGGAAGAACCTTCGCGCAAAAATTCAGGGTTGATGCAAACGCCAAGATCCGAGCCGGCAGTTTTGCCGGAAGTCTTTTCCAACGTCGGCAGCACCACATTCTCAATTGTGCCGGGCAGCATCGTGCTACGTATGACCACCACGTGCCGTTCCTCTTTGGTTCTTAACGCCGCACCTATCTCCTCGCAAACTCGGGTACAATAACGAAGATCCAGGCTTCCATTCGTATTGCTGGGAGTGCCCACGCAAACCAGCGACACTTCGGAATTATTTACGGCCTCGACCGCGCTCGTTGTAGCCCGAAGCCGGCGCGAGGCTACTGCCTCCTGCACTAGCTCGACTATGCCAGGCTCAATTATCGGACTGTTCCCACTATTTATGATCTCTACTTTGGTGGGATTGACGTCCACACCTGTCACGTCGTGTCCCTCTTTCGCGAAACATGCCGCCGACACGCAACCCACGTAACCGATACCAAAAACACTAAGCTTCATTCAGGTTCCTTTTTAATAATAAAGTTTGCAGTTGTTCCACCACCTGTTTAGCTCTTTGGCTGACGCACCAAACCCAGCAGGAAACTAAAGCCCCACGTCAAATGAATCGTCAAAAATATAAAAGGCATAATCAACAACATTCGCGGGCCTCCCTTATTGCGTTGCATGATCTGCCAGCTGAATACCAGAGCGAGCAAAAGATAGAGGCACGTCTCAAAACTCAACAACAGTAAAGCAGGCGGGGAAAAAAAACTTAGTACCATCAAAAACAGAAGCGAGAGAACGAAAACCGGCGCTACTAAGTGGCGGAGCTTTATCGATCGAGGATGCAGTCTAATCATACGCGCTTTCCAGCCACCATATCGGCGATATTGTGTTGCAAGTCCCTGCAACGTGCTGCGCGCAAAATAGTCGCAATGGCCTGAGCGATCCAGAATCACCTCTCGACCAGCCAAACGAACGCGGTAGTTGAAGTCATAGTCTTCATTTGTCGGGAGCGACTCGTTGTACCCACCCAACTCTTGCCATAGAGATTTTCGAAAACATGCGAAGGCGACGGTGTCGACAGCCTCCTGATCCGCTGCCGCTTCTCGGAGTCGATACTTCGCATCGCCAATCCCGAAAGGGTGGGAAACTGCGCTAGCAATAGCGCGAGCCAACAAGGTGTCCGACGCCGGGAGGACATGACACGGCATGCCTACCACTCCTGCAGCCCCCTGGCTCAACACCTCAACGCAGCGTCGCACGTAACCGTCGGAGGGAACCGCATGAGCGTCCATGCGCGCAATGATCTCTCCACGCGCGGCCGCAATTCCCAGATTGAGGGCTGCGGGGATTTTCCGGGCAGGATTATCGACCAATACGACTGAGAGGTCTGGCCGGGTTAAC
>WNFY01004827.1_pt1 | contig 18936 bp, 19 predicted proteins | sample 5400091 | NCBI WGS metagenome assembly WNFY01 (sample SAMN13153364, study PRJNA577476) | soil metagenome | isolation source: 60 cm soil or saprolite under grassland replicate 1 | place: USA:California | collected 2016-06-15
TGCGAGTTTGGAGCGTTCAGTGGGCCTCGCAGAACTCTACCTTTCGTCTCATTCGCGTAGCGATTCGATCTCGCGCTTGCTCAGCGAGCGCCAGTGGCCACGCGGCAGATCCCCGAGACGCAGGTTCGCGATCCGGATGCGCGCGAGGTGTCTCACTTGATAACCGACTGCATCGAACATGCGACGAATTTGCCGGTTGATTCCTTGTCTTAAAACAACGCGCAGGCGGGTCGGCGTTAACGAACGAAGACGCTCGATGCGCGCGCGTTCTCCATCGAGGAAAATTCCTTTTAGCAACTTCGGCGCTAGCGCTCGGTCCCACGCTCGATCCAGCTTCACCTCGTATTCCTTGTCAATCTTGTAGCGCGGATGAATGAGTCGCTGAGCGAGATCGCCGTCGCTGGTAAGAAGAAGCAGGCCTTCGGTCTGCGCATCGAGGCGCCCAACGTTGAAGAGGCCTGAAAACCTTTGCGGCAGAAGGTCGAAAATGGTATCGAGGGCGTGCACATCTTTTCGGGTCGAAACGAAGCCCGCCGGCTTATGCAGCATAATCGTGAGCGGCGGTTGTGCATGCAGAAGTTTCCCGTCCACTTTTACGCTGTCTCCTGCGGTCGGTTGCGCGCTGAAGTTCGTGCAAATTTTGCCGTTAATGATGATGCGGCCCGCGGCAATGAGTTCGTCGCAATAGCGGCGCGAACCAACGCCTGAGGCGGCGAGGAAACGATTGAGGCGCACGGCAAGTTACAAGAGTTAAAAAAGTGAACTCGTTACGACGGGCCGGCCTTCTAACCTTGTAACCTTTTAACGGCTAACTCTCACGCGGAGCGCATCACGCTTCGGACTTGGTCTTCGGTAGGCCGATGACTTTGCTGCCTTCCTTCCAGTGGCCGCGTTTTTTGAGAAGCTCGACCCGCTCGAAACGCTTTAGGACATTGCGCTTGGCGGCGATGGTGCTCGACCCTTTTAAACTGCGATGTTGCGACATAAACTGCTCCGGTACGAAAACGAAGTCCGCACATTAATCCCTGACCCTAATTTTTCAAATCGATACTCCGAACATTTCTGTGTACAAGCGATTGAGATCGCGCAGGACTGTGACTGCGAACCGCTGACGATCGATTTGGCGATCTAACGCGATCGCCAGCGAAATTGCCCGGTCGCGTAATTCTATGGAGAAATCCTCGATTGCATGATTGACGTTGATCCCGATGCCTACAATGGCCAGATGCCCTGCTTTTTCCTGGGCGCGCATTTCTACTAGAACGCCCGCGATTTTGCGGCCATGAACCTGAACGTCATTGGGCAGCTTAATCGTCGGCTCGAGTGGAAACTCGCTACGGATCGCACCGGCTATGGCTTCCGTCGCCCAAGTAGTAAGCCGCGACGATTTATTGAGCTCGATCCTGGGGCGTAACAAAACCGAGAACCAAAGCCCCTTGCCGGCCGCCGATTCCCAGCGATTCCCTCGCTGACCGCGTCCGGAGGTTTGATGTTCGGCAAACAGAACCAGGCCCTCCTTGAAATTTGGCATCGCGATTTCTAAAAGCGCGTCGTTCGTAGAGCCAACACGGTTGAGCACGATTATGTGTCGACCAACGATGGCTCCACCGAGATCGGCTTCCATCTCGTGAGCGCTCAAGAGATGTGTCACCTTAACTAGGGACATGGGTCATTTCCAAGCCGACATCGATCGCACGGGCTCCGTGCGTGAGACTTCCTACCGAGATGTAATCCACTCCAGTGGCTGCGATGCGGTTGACGTTCCTCAGAGTGATGCCCCCGCTTGCTTCAAACTGGATATTGTCCTTTCGCAGCGCGACAGCCTCCCGAATTTGCGCCGGCGTCATGTTGTCGAGCAGGATCACGTCTATGCCTTCAATTTCAACGAAGGCGCGGACTTGTTCCAGATCCTCCGCCTCCACTTCGATGCGAATGTTTGGCCGTTCCTGGCGGAATTGCTTGATTCGTTCCGCAAACGCGGAGAGTCCCTCAAACGTTGCCAGGTGATTGTCTTTCACAAGCACCATGTCGTATAGACCAAAGCGATGATTCCCGCCGCCGCCGGCTAGCACTGCGGCTTTTTCCAAGGTTCGCAGGCCGGGAGTGGTCTTTCGTGTATCAACAATTTTGGTGGCGTGATTTCCCACGGCATCCACAAATTGGCGTGTGAGCGTTGCGATACCACAGAGGCGCTGTAGAAAATTCAGTGCAACGCGTTCGCCCTTTAGAATAGAGCGGGCTAGGCCCCGCACCTCGATGATCGTATCGCCGGCAGCGACTTCTTCGCCGTCGTGGCGAGGATTGTGTATGTCTAGTGAGGGATCGACCTGCCGGAAAACTTTCGCGACAACGCCGGTGCCCGCCACAATCGCCTTTTCACGCGCAATGATACGCCCGCTGGTGTGCAGCGTCTCGGGCACGAAGAAATCAGTCGTAATGTCGCCCGCGCCAATGTCTTCTTTGAGCGCGGCAGCGATTGGATCGTAGCGGTCAGGTTTCATGGTAGTTCGTCTGGGCTTTGGCTTGGTAAATGCGTCGGCCATGCACCAAGTTTTCGCATTGGCGCGTCGCCCGCCACGATAAATGCAAAGCCTCTTTGCGGTTGGGGCCCAGAGGGATTAAGAAGAAAAAAGATTCGGGCAGCGCACGTTAGGAGAAACAACGAATATCAGAAACACGTACAACCGCCCGAATCGCCTTAACCTGTTGAGTTGGACAGCGGAACTCGCGCGGCGTTCGAACTTTTTTACGAAAAATTCGTGAGTGTGGCGCGAGCGTTCCCGCTCGGCCACCGACATCGCAAACGGGGACGCTTGCGCTGAGTTTTTCGACGGGCGCTCCAACATGGCGGCCTACAGCAAATTACCCGTGCTACCGGCTCTCGCCCGCGCCGCCTCATCGCGGACTTCCTGGAGCAGCGATTTAAATTCACATTTCTCCAGTGCGGCGATCAGATTGGGATAATCCGGCTTAATTCGAAGGTCATCGATTGCCACGGGCAGATCGAGATGGCAATCCAGATCAATCATCTTCCGATTTTGCAAAATTTGCTCCCGCGCGTTGGCGAGTTTTTCGCGGGTACGCTCGCTTTTCACCTTATCGATGTTAGCGAGCAACTGTTCCAACCCGCCAAATTCGCGAATCAACGCTGCCGCAGTTTTGCGACCGAGCCCGGCCCCTGGGATGTTATCGACGGAATCACCGGTTAAGGCGAGGACGTCGCCTATAAGCCTCGGTGAGACATCCCATTTTGCCGTCACCTCCGGCTCGCCGAGCAATGCGAACGCGTCCTTCGGCGACGCGAGATCCGCTTTTGCTGTCGTATAAACTTTCACACACGGCCCCACCAGTTGATAGAGATCCTTATCATTGGTTGCGAGCACCACTTTCGTGCCCGGGCGCTTGCATGCCGCAATGGCATAACAGCCCATTAGATCGTCGGCCTCGGTATTCAGCAGCGAAATATTTTTGAATCCGAGCAATGGAGTCAGCGTCTCCTGGATGAATTCGAGCTGCGGAACCATCGGCTTGGGCATTTCCTTGCGCGTCTCCTTGTAAGCCGGCTGCAACTTTACACGCCGCTCCGGCATGCCTTCGTCCCAAAATACCGCGCCAAACTCTGGCTGGAGATGTTTGAGCATCAGCCGCAGCGTCTTCGCAAACCCGAAAATTGCGTTTGTCGGTTCCCCTCGCGAGTTAGAGAGATTCGGGATCGCAAAAAACGAGCGGTAAACGTAATAATGACCGTCGATCAGAAGAAGCTTCACAGCCTGGAACATAGGCGCCCATGCTTGTGCGGCCAACCCCGAAAGCGTTCCGGGCTATTCGTTATACGCGAGATGTTGCTTCAACTCGATGACGACGCCACTGGATCTGAGAACGACGCATTTGGTTCCGCGTGACGCTCCAATGCGCGGAATTTCGCGAGTGCAGTAGTGCGCTAGCAACTGCCCGTCCGGACGCAATACGTCGATGCTGTCCGCAACGTGACCAAAACCGACAGGCTTAATTTCACCGGGCTTGAGCGTGAAGGCCTGAGCAACCCCCGAACCGTATTCGACGATCTTGATCGAACGATGAAACTCGTTGACGTAGCCTAGGCCGAACGTGTCGCAACCACAAAGCAAAATGCAGAGAAGCAACGAGAGAATTACACGCACAGCTTCATAGACCTAACAAGGCTCATACGGAGAAGCTTCTTCTAACAGATGAAACCGTTAATTTATTTTCAGCCGCCGGCGACGACGCGGATGAATTCGATGCGGTCGCCTTCGGCTAATGGTCGCTCTGCCCATTCGTGTCGATGCACGGCGAGACCGTTGTGTTCCACCAAAATAGATTGCCCCGGCAATTGATAATGGTCGATTAGCTCCGCGATCGTTTTTGCTTCGCGGGCATCGATTGATTCGCGATTGACTGAGATTTTCATCATCTAAGGATTCTGCCCTCGGCGGTCGGAGACTGCCGCTACAGCTGAAACCGTCATGCGCCGCAGAGGGCCTGGTCCCAATCTTTCCAAACCGGTTCGAGTCCGCGACGGCGAAGAACTGCGGCGATTTCGGCGGGGGAACGTTCGTCGCTGATTTCGAATTGGCCGGTGGCGAGTTGATCTTCGCCGTCCTGGTATTCCGGCGCGACGATGCGGCCGCGCACGGTTCGATGGAGATGTTCGCGGCCTTGCCGGGTATAACCGCCGGGCTCGGTGTGGCTGCCGGCGCTCATCATCGTCACGCCGATTAACGCGAGCGAGTCCCGCAGCGTCGCGCGCTCGCGGGTGCTCAGCACAATGCCAAGCTGCGGAAAAGTAATCCGTAATGCACAAACCAACTGCGCGAGTTCGCGGTCGGTCATCGAGAAAAGCGGACGGAATCCGCCGGCGGCCGGCCTTAACCGGGGCAAGCTCACGGTGATTTGCGCCTGCCAGCAGCGTTTAAACAAATGTTCCAAATGCGCTGCAAGAGCGATCGCTTCATCTTGCCAGCGCGTTAAACCGATGAGCGCACCGACGCCGAGCCGACGAAAACCGGCGGCATAACCGCGCTCGGCGCAATCGAGCCGAAAATTAAAGTCGCGTTTCGGCCCCGCGGTATGCATTTCTGCATAAACGCCGCGATTGTACGTCTCCTGATAAACTACAAGTCCTTCCGCGCCGGCTTCGACAATCGACACATAATCCTCCGTTTCCATAGGCCCGACCTCGATGGAAATCGATGAAAAATCTCGCGTGAGTGCCCGCACGCATTCAGCAAGGTAGTCACAGCTCACAAATTTGGGATGCTCGCCGGCTACGAGAAGGATCTGGCGAAATCCCTGACGAGCGAGATGCTGCGCTTCGGCGACGACTTCATCGATGTCGAGCGTAACGCGAAGGATCGGATTGTCGCGCGAGAAACCGCAATACCGGCAATTGTTGATGCACTCGTTGGAAAGATAAAGCGGAGCGAAGAGGCGCATCGTCCGCCCAAAATTTTGCAGCGTGAGCGAGCGCGAAAACTGTGCCATCGCTTCGAGCTCTTGATCCAATTTCGGGGCGATCAGATGTTCGAAGCGCTGAACCAGCTCCGATTTCTTCAGAGCCAGATTGTCCAGGGTCTCGATGAACGACATCAAAATAATTTCGTGCGCATCCAGGCGTTCGCAAATCTAATCATTCGCAAACGCCATTGATAAACGAATAGACCTACGTTTAACGCATACAAAAAAAAGCGGCGTCCGGTGTTCCGGACGCCGCTTTAACCAAATGGAACGTTCGACTCTTAAAAGGCGAAATTCACGCCCGTGCGGACCATGCCGAAGTTGTTGTCTGGACCGTTGATAAAGTTCCAGCTGAAATCACTGACCCAGCCAATGTGCGGCGTAAAGCGAACTTCTAAGCCGCCGCCGACCTGGCCGATTCCCTCCGACTGGCTACCCTTATGACCAACTGTCTTGACAATGTCGAAGCCCTCGCCCCCGTTGCTAATAAGCCCACCGGGTCCTGTTACAGGAAATCCGGCGGCGTTTTCGCGGAACCCCTGATCGACCGGCGTCTGGCCACCGCCAAAGATTCCGCCGCCGCCACCGAAGATGTAAGGTGAAAAGCGCGAGCAGTGGAACGGGTAACGCAGGGTCAATGTACCCAGTACGGCTCCGATGCCTTTGTTTACGTTGTGAAAGGTGTCCTGGAAAATCCCGTCGCTGAAGTCGACGAAAATACTTTCGCGCGCCTGCCTGGCATCGACGATCCAGCCTTCAACCCCGACACCGAAATAACGGTAGAAGAAGTATTTGAAGTCCATACCGCCGCCCCAAGCATGGTCGGCTAACATGTAGCGGTCGTCTTGCCAGTTATTTGCAGTGAAAATGTAGGTTCCCCACAGGCTCACGTTAAACTCCCGATCGGCGTACCACTCCGGGCACGGCGGTGGACCGGCCACCTGTTTCATTTCCTTTCCGCCATATTCGACTCCAGCAAACGTGACCGAAGCGAACGCAGCAACGCCGCAAAGGCCCAACAGTAGTTTTTTCATGTTATTTCTCCTTTTGGTTAAGTTTGTTTCTACTCCAAACATTTTGGAGCCAACAAGTCAATAACGAAATTGGCTCTTTTTGTCTGGATGCCGCGAGTTTGAGCGGGCCAATTACAAATTGCAAGAAATATTTTAGGAAATTTTCTTGCTCTAGGCCTTGAGCTCCGCCCCGGTATTTGCATCGGTGATGATGAACTTTTCCTGGTGAAAGCCGGGATCGCCGCGGAACACAAGCCGCCCGGCGTAACGGCGCTCCAGATCGATAAGCAATTCCTCATCCTCTTCCTTTAGTCGCTTAAGCACGTCTGGATTCAGAATCACCCGAAAATCATGCACGCTGTCTTGATATTTCCGCATGACCGTATTGAGAGTCCGATGCAGTTCCACGCTTGTAGTCATGGAAGTTTTCACCACTCCGCGACCGCCGCAGTAGGGGCAGTTCTGGTAAATAGTTTCACTGAGGCTCTGCTGCGCCCGTTGGCGAGTCATTTCCATCAGACCAAGTGGCGAAATCGGAAGGACATGTGTCTTGGCCTTGTCGCGCTTAAGCCGTTCCTTCATTAGGTTGTAAACCATTTGCAGGTCTTTGCGGCTCTTCATGTCGATGAAATCGCCTATGATCAAACCACCGATATTACGCAGCCGAAGCTGACGGGCGATTTCGTCCGCCGCTTCCAAGTTTGTTTGCAAAATCGTTTTCTCTACGTCGCGCCCACCCTTGTTGCGGCCAGTGTTGACGTCGATGGCCACCAGGGCCTCAGTCTCGTCGATCACAATGTAGCCGCCGCATTTGAGCCACACCTGCCGATGAAAGGCGTCGTCGATTTGTTTTTGCACGCCATAGGCCTCGAAAATCGGCACGGCGCTGTCGTAAAAGCGGATGCGATTGCGCGCCCGGCGGGAAATGTGACCAACCATGTCGAGCATGCGGTTGGTCGATTCGCGATCGTCGCAGACGACTTCATCGATCTCTTCCGTTAGAAAATCGCGGACGGTCCGCTCAACCAAGTCCGGTTCCTCAAAAACGCGGCACGAGGCGGGAGAATCGCGGATGAGCTGTTCAACCTTGGCCCACTGATCGAGAAGGAACCGCAGATCACGGACAAAATAGCGGGCGCGCTGCCCTTCGCCGACTGTGCGGATAATGACGCCGACGCCGTCTGGAGTGTCGAGCTGGCGCAAAATGTTGCGGAGACGCTCCCGTTCCTTCGGATCTTCAATTTTTCGGGAAATGCCGCTCCGGTCGCTGAACGGCATCAAGACCAAATAGCGCCCTGCGAAGCTGAGATTGGTGGTGACGCGCGGTCCCTTTGTCCCGATGGGACCTTTGGTGACTTGCACGATTACGTCGGAGCCGACTGGGTAAATATTTGGGATATCTTTGGCTGTAATTCGTTTGCGGGGCCGCCGGTTTGCAGGTCGGTCGATTTCCTCGATTCCACTGTCGAGCGCAGCCGGAATCGCGTCCCAAAAATGGAGGAACGCGTTTTTCTCGAAGCCGATGTCCACAAACATCGCCTTCAGGCCCATCTCGATGTTTTTGACTCTGCCTTTGTAAACGCTGCCGACAATATTCCGCGAAGTTTTACGCTCGACGCTGTATTCTTCGAGCCGGCCATTCTCGAGCAACGCGACGCGGCACTCGAGTTTCTCTACGCTCAGTATGAGCTTGTTCCCCGTTTTGCGCGAAGCAAGCCCCAAAATTTTTTTTACCTTGTCTATCATAAAATTGAAGAGGTTGACCGATCAGAAGCGGAATCGCCCGGAGGTTCTGCGACAGCGTTTCTAGTCGAGAGTTCATCGTATTCCACGCCGGCGAGCCGGCGGCGGCGTTGGTGCAGGCGCTGGTGGCCGGCGAATTCCAAAGAGTCGTTCAAAAAAGTTGCGCGGCTGCGGCGCTGCCACGGGAACGGCGCGCCCCGCAGGAACTGCAGCCCGTCGCCTTACTTGCCCTCGAGAGTCCGCTTCAGGTTCTACATCCGGCGCTGCATCCGAACTGGCCATCTGAGCCGCGGCATTTTGCGACTCGTCGGCATTTTCTTCGTCGCCGCTGGGAATGTTCCCTCCGGCGTAATTCACATCCTTGAGCATTTGAAACGGATTGGCCTTGTGCGCAGGCGAGAGCCAGGTGACCTGCATATCGAACTTACCTTCATCCAACGCGAGCGCCCGTTCCAAAATTCTCGTGGCAACTGGGCCAGCGACGCTGCCGCCGTGCTCACCGCCTTGGACCATGACCGCAACAACATACTTGGGATTCTCGAAAGGCGCGAAACAGGCAAACCACGCAACGGTATCCTTGTGCCCGCGATCGGTGGCTTGGGCAGTGCCAGTCTTGCCCGCAACCTGCACATCTTTCAAACGCGCTCTTCCACCGGTTCCCCCGTCTTCATTAACAACTTTCCAAAGGCCTTTGCGCACGAGTTCGATTTTGTCAGGCGAGAGTTCCTTGCGCAGGTCGGATCGCACTTGCGGCGTCTGCGGCACCGCGACGTTGCCGTGCTCGTCCAGCACAGGAGAGCCATCTTGCTTCAAGACCTTATCCACCAGACGCGGATAATAGCAGATGCCGCCGTTAGCGATCGTCGCGTAGGCCATTGCTAATTGCAGTGGCGAAACCAGAGTGTAGCCTTGGCCGATTGAAACGTTCGCCGTTTGCGCCTGCGACCATCTCTCCTGCGGATGGTGAATTTGCATCCATTCAGGCCCTGGCAAATTGCCAGTTTGTTCACCGGTGAGTCGCAGACCCGATTCTTCGCCAATTCCCAACATTTTTCCAACGGTGTCGATCGACTGAATGCTGGCTGCGTTTCCGTACTGATAGAAAAAAGAATCACACGAGACCTTGATCGCATCGACCAACCCCAGCGTGCCGTGCGTGTAATGCTTTTCGGCCGCCCAGCATTGGAAAAAGTGGTCGCCATAACTCACACCGCCACCGCAATTGTAGCGGGCATTTGCAAGATTTCGGCGCAATCCGGCGAGCGACGTGATGAGTTTGAAAGTTGAACCGGGTGGCAACGCGCTGATCGCACGATTGACCAGCGGGTCGGCTTCATCTTTTTGCAGCGCTTTCCAATCTTTGGCTTTGATACTGGGGATAAATTTATTTGGATCGAATGAGGGCACTGAAGCCATTGCAAGAATGTTGCCGTTATTCGGGTCGACAACCACTGCTCCGCCACGACCCACGGCCCGTAATGCCTCCTCCGTGATCGATTGGATCCTCGCGTCCAGCGTAAGGAAAACATTCGCGCCTTGTTGCGGCGGATCTTCACGCAAGATTCCTTCGATTGTTCCCTTGGCACTTTTGCGCAAATACCGCATTCCGGGTTTCCCGCGCAGATATTCATCCATTGACTTTTCGATATTCGATTTCCCTTCCACGTCCGCTTGGTAAAACGTGAATTTTCTTGCTTCCTCCTTGTCAACGTCGTCCGGCATACCGACGTAACCGAGAAGATGCGCGGCCAGCGCGCCATAAATATAAGAGCGCACCGGCTTGATGGCGATGTCCACCCCAGGCAACCCGACATCGTGTTCAGAAAATTTCGCCATAGTTGGGAAATCGATGTCCTTGATGTAAGAGAACGGAACTTCAGTGTCGTTGCGATAATGTCGCTGCAGCCGGTTGGAATTGTAGTCGCGCGCCAGATCAAGATCGTTCAGTCGCGGGATGATGCCGTCATTGACGATCTTGATGATGTCCGGCTCCTTCATGTCTTTTGGCATTCCGTTGATGGTCGCTCGATATTCCGTCAGCGGCGGTGAACCGAAGCGCTCGCGATAGCCTTTGACCATCTCCGGCAAATAAAAATCCACCTCATAGCTCGCGCGATTCTGGACCAGTGTCAGGCCGTTGCGGTCTTTGATTTCGCCCCGTACAGAGGGAATTCGGACGGTTGCCTGAGAGCTGGTGCGCAATTGCGCAGTCCATTCGACGCCATGGGCTACTTGGATCCACCAGAGCCGAAGGCCCAGCGCGCCCATGCCCAGCAGCATAAATAGGGCGAGGAACTGAATGCGCAGACGCGAATTATTGCGGTGACGGTTCATTCGAAACGCCCCCTTTCAAGAACGTATGAATAGCCAGTCATCCGTGCCATCCATTGTAAAAACAAAAACACGATCGGCGCTAATGCCATGGCGATGAGGCCGGGCCCGCCGATTTGCCACCAAACTTCGCGGGTGAAAATAGGAGAGCCACGTCGGAATGCGATCATCAGGTATTGCGTCAGAACTATCAATGACGTGCCGACGCCACTCAGGATACAATGCACTTCCCAGTGGCCACGGGCAAAGAGCGGTCTCAGGCCGTGCATGAGTCCCGCCAGCACGCCGTACAAAAGTATCGATGATCCCGCTGAGATTTCAACTTTTCCCCCAATCACCTGCACCGTGAGCGCATCGAGCAGAAGGCCGGCGCATAAAGCAAGCGCCAGCATGAGCGGAAACGGCAGCGCCATTGCCCCGTAAAAAACGATCACTGGCACAATGTAAACATGCGCGTCGTAAAGCCAGGGCAAGACTGGGATGAAGAATTCCGCAATCTGGGCAATTACTACCAGAACCAGCAGCAGAAGAAAAAAGATCATTTGCGACCGGTCACCACGAACACGTCCTCCAAATGCGAGAGATCTACCGCTGGCGTCAACTGCGCTTGTCCATCGAGCTCGCGTACGCGAAAACTTTTGACAGCGCCGATAAGCAAACCAGATGGGAAAACGCCACCCATACCGGAAGTATAGACTTTTTTGCCCGGTTTGAGGTCAGCTTGTTTCGACAAAAAGTTTAGATCTAAGCTCGGATTCAATCCAGCAGTCACGCGCTCGCCCGAGACGATCCCTTGTTCGCGGCTTCCTTCTACTGAGGCCGCCAATTTGCAATTTTCATCCGAAATCAAAAGAACGACTGAGATGCTATCGCTTACGGACGTCGTTTTGCCTATTAATCCTTCATCTGTCACCACTGGCGTGTCCGGCTCGACACCGTCTCGCTTCCCGCGATTGATGGTGACAGTTCGCCACCAGGTCGAAGAATCACGCGTGATTACTTCGGCAGCGATCAACTTGAAGACGGATCGCTCGCGGTAATTGAGCGCATGGCGCATACGATTGACTTCATGTTCGACGTCGCGCAAAGCCTGGTTGGTGGCGCGCAGCGCTCGATTCTCCACCTGAAGATTGGCGTTTTCGCGTTCCATTTGCTCCAGCGACTTCAGACCAGTGCGCACGGAAGTAATCTGTTTTTGCAACCCCGAGCCGCGGCTCAAAAATGGTGCCAGCAATTGATAGACGCCGGCCTTGAACTTGCGTGTGCTCTCTGGCCCAAAGCTGAGAAAATACCCGAGAATGGCGCCAAAAATCAGCAACGCGATGACGTTTGCGCGACTCATCGTGATTGCGGATTGTGGATTGCAGATTGCGTGTAGAACATCAACGGCAGATTAGAAATCTTTCCGCAATCCGATTTCCAGAATCCGCAATTGTTTTTACCGCCACTGACGATCTGCCGAGGCCACTTGACGCAAAAATTTAAGTTCATTGAGGCATTTGCCGGTCCCCTCTGCCACTGCGCTGAGCGGATCTTCAGCAACATGGACAGGCAAACCCGTTTCCTCGCTCAAAAGCTTGTCGAACCCTCGCAGCAACGCTCCTCCGCCTGCCAGCACGAGCCCTCGATCGACAAGGTCTGCCGAAAGCTCAGGTGGACAGCGCTCCAGCGTGATGCGTACCGAATCCACGATCGTGGAGATCGGCTCCAGCAACGCTTCCCGCACTTCCTGTGAAGTGATCATGAGCGTCTTTTCACTCGGATAAGCTGAGCCGATCTTGATTTTGATTTCCTCCGCCGTGCGTTCGCCCACCATCAGGTTGTAGGCGCGTTTCAAATACTGCACGATCGCTTCGTCTAACTCATCGCCGGCTACACGCATACTTCGGCTAAACACAATTCCAGAAAGCGAAATGAGCGCGACTTCCGTGGTGCCGCCACCGATATCGATGATCATATTTCCGGCGGGATCCTGCACCGGAAGGCCCACCCCGATCGCTGCGGCCATCGGTTCCTCGATTAAATAAACTTCACGCGCCCCAGCGTGCGAAGCCGACTCGCGCACAGCGCGCTTTTCCACTTCAGTAATGCCGGAGGGAACTGCGATGACTACGCGCGGCCGCGCGCGCACCCGGCGGTTGTGAACTTTGGCAATGAAATGTCGCAACATGGCCTCGGTCACCTCGAAGTCGGCAATGACGCCGTCTTTCAGCGGTCGCACCGCAACAATGTTTGCGGGCGTGCGACCGAGCATGCGTTTGGCTTCGTCGCCTACTGCCAACACCTTGTTCGTGCCCGCCTGCACGGCCACCACAGATGGCTCACGCAAAACGATCCCTTGATCCTTTACGTAAACCAGCGTGTTTGCCGTACCAAGATCGATCCCGATATCGCTGGACAACCAGCCGAAAAGTCCGTTGAACATGAATTATAAATTAGAAGCACTTCCAGTCCGAGCAAAGCGCGTCACATTCCGAGAACCTCCCGCGAGTGCGATTCAACCGGCTGAAAAACTCCGCCGTAATCTGAAACAGTGCGCTGCCCCGTCAAGCGCATTTATGGGTAATCCGTGATTCGTCTGTCCGATGTAACGATTTAACGATTTAACGAGTCAACGATATACGCTTTACTTACCACGTGATCGCAAGAAACATTATCGTCGCGCCGTCCATTCTAGCCGCGAATTTTGCGCGGCTGGCTGACGAAATTCATTGCATCGAGCAGGCCGGGGCTGATTGGATTCATTGCGACATTATGGACGGACATTTCGTCGATAACATTTCGTTCGGGCCGGAAATTGTTGGCATTGTGCGCAAAGAAACGCAGCTGCCGCTGGATGTGCATTTGATGATCCAGCACGCCGATCACTACGCGCCGCGCTTTGTTAAGGCCGGCGCCAATTCGATTACGGTTCACGTGGAGCCGGAAGCGAAACATGGCATTGAGAAAACTTTACGCGCAATTCGTGAGGCCAACTGTCGCCCGGGCCTCTCCCTAAATCCAGAGACGCCGTTCGACGCGGTCGAGCCGTATCTCGACAAGATCGACATCCTGCTAGTCATGACTGTCCATCCTGGTTTTGGCGGACAAACCTTCCGGGCCGAAATGATGGAGAAGGTAAAACGCGCCGCGCGATGGAACGAATTGCATCCGCGCAAGATCGACATTGAAGTGGACGGCGGCATCAACGCCGAGACGGCAAAGCTCGCAATCGAAAATGGCGCAAACGTCCTCGTCGCCGGTACGTCGATTTTTCGCGCAAAGGATTATGCGAAAGCGATTAGCGAGTTGCGCGGCAAAAAATAATGCCGTCGATGATTGTCGATCTTAGCCGATCTCGGCCGACTCGGCCGCCACGACAGGGCGGGCTTCTTCAGTGGTTTCGGCCATTACTTCATCGGTCTGCGTGACGCGCACCACTTCTTCGATGGTCGTCCGGCCCTGCGCCACGCGGCGCCAGCCGTCCTGTCGCAAAGTTTCCATGCCTTCAGCAATCGCGCATTGCTTGAGTTCGCCGCCATCGCACCTGCGCATGATCAGCTTCCGCAACATTTCAGTCACGAGACAAATTTCATAAATGGCTGCGCGCCCCTGATAGCCGGTCTGGCGACATTGATCGCATCCTGCGCCACGCTGAAAACGGGCGCCGAGTTCTTTGACTGGAAAACCGATCTCGGCGAGATATTCGCCTGGGTAGTCCACCCATTCCACGCAGTCCGGGCAAATGGTGCGCACCAGCCGCTGCGCGATGAACGATTTCACGACCGATGCGAGCAGAAACGGCTCCACATCCATGTCGAGCAAGCGCGTGATCCCACCTACGGCGTCGTTCGTATGCAGCGTACTGAAAACCAAGTGGCCAGTCATGGCGGCGCGGATGGCGATGTCGGCTGTCTCGATATCGCGAATTTCGCCCACCATCACCACGTTCGGATCCTGTCGCAAAATATGGCGCAGACCCTTGGCAAACGTGAGATCAATTTCCGGTTTCACGTCGATCTGTGATACGCCAGCAATGCGATATTCCACTGGCTCTTCGATGGTGATGATGCGCCGCTGCACGGAGTTAATGCTGCTCAAGAAACAATAGAGCGAGGTCGATTTGCCACAGCCAGTGGGGCCGGTAAGCAGAATGATCCCGTTGGGTTGCGCGAGCAGGTGGCGAATGATCTTTTCCTGTTTCTTGCTCAAATCAAGCCGCTCAAAATTAAATTGCTGCTCGCCGCGGCTGAGCAAGCGTAAGCTGATCGATTCGCCATTGACCGTGGGGATGGTTGAGACGCGCACATCGATCTCTTGATTGTTCGCGTGCAAATTCATGCGCCCATCCTGGGGGAGACGCCGTTCCGCGATGTCCATATGCGCCATTACCTTTAGACGCGAGATGATGGCCGATTGCAACACGCGCAACTGCGGCGGCACGGCGATCTCATGCAAAATTCCATCAATCCGATAACGAATGCGCAGGTCATTCTCGAGCGGCTCAACATGGATGTCCGTCGCCCGTTCGAGAATTGCCTCGCGAATGATCTGGTTAACGAATTTGACTACGGACGCTTCGGGGTCGTCGGCGTTCAGCTCGTGCGCGGTTTCGCCTTCCTGAAGCACTTCGAAGGCGCGGTTGCTTTTCAGGATTTCATCGAACGTCTCTGCGCCGATCCCGTAGAGCGTTTTCATTGCGCGCAGAAGCTGTGCGCGCGGCACTAGCACCCATTCAGCCGGCTTCTTCAAAAGCTGGGAGGCCAGCTGGCGCCCGAGGGAGTTAAAGAGATCGTACGTTGCGAGCAGTCCTACCCACGAACCGCCGTTTGGGTTTGAAGCCAATTGCGCGGCTTCCTCCAGAGAAGACACACCGCTTTCGAGCAGCAAATTAATTAACGATTGGCTGGCAGCTGAGCTCATTCAAACGGGGAGATGATAACGCAGAGGAGAAGAAACCGAATGAAACCGATTTAAGGCGTTTCGCAAGGGCTTTCACGTATAACGCGTGATCCTTGGCTGAGGAATCGTGAGGCTGCCTGCGCGCGAATGCGGGATCACGGCAGACGCAGCGCTCTCCGCACCGGATCAGTCAGAGTGCCGGTGACCCGCATGGAATAATTCTTCTGAAGCCGCGCAATGGCATCGGCCACTGCGGGGGTGAATACGCCGTCAATGGGGCCACAATAGTATCCACGCTGGCGCAATGCAGTTTGCATTGAGCCAACATAAGCCGGCTGGACAATCAATTGTTCGGGCGCCTTAAAATAGTACTCCCAGCGCCAATGATACCTTGGCGCGAAATCGGTGGCGTTCACGCCGCGACCTTGGTGAAGCAAACCCCACTCGTCTCGTTGTGCCAGCGGATCGACCGAGCGAAAAATGTCGTACTCGAGAACATCGTACTCGCCTGCCTGCGCAATGGCCGGGCCTAGGGCGAGAATTAAAGCGAGAGCAATCCGTTTCATAAAAAAATATGGTGAAACCTGCTACATATCTTTCGCCGGAGGAATATCCGGTGGCGGTAAGCTTAATTGTTTGCCGGTCTCCGTTTTCGGGCAGTCCGGGCACTCAGCCTGATCAAGCTCTGGCCCATAATGGGTGTAGTTTTCCCATCTTTGACGCAGCCGGTAAAGATCTAGCTTGGTCAAGGTCACCTGCGGACACATGAGCACAATCAGTTCCGTACGCTCGTGACTGGCGGTGGTGCCGCGAAAGAGCGCACCGAGGACTGGAATACGCGAGAGGTAAGGAATGCCGTTATAATTCTTTGTCTTGTTGTCGGTGATTAGGCCGCCAAGAACAATAGTAGAGCCATTTCCCGCGGAAACATTCGTGCGGATGTAGCGGGTAGCAATATTTGGGATTAGGTTGCCGCTCACTAGAGTCGAGCCAGCCACGCTGTCGAGTTTCTGCAAAATATCCAGCGAGACTTCCTTCTCGGAATTGATTAAGGGCACCACCTCGAGTTGCAACGCGACTTTCTTGAACTCGATACTCGACTGCACCGAGGCTACATTAGTTACGGTCGTCGCATTCGTCAGGGTATTTACCGGAACTGGAATTTCTGTGCCCGAGGCGATGATCGCCTTCTTATTGTTGCTCGTGAAAACCATCGGTCGCGAGATCACTTTGAAGCGTCCGGTGGTTTCGAGCAGGTGCACGATTGTCGCGAGATAGTTACCGGCTGCGATATATACATTGGTCCCAGTGGCTACGTTCTGAATAATTCGGCTGAAGTTGATTAAACCGGCCGGGTCGACAATTCCGGTTCCAATTCCGGTTACCGGGGAAGCAGATGGCCCAACAGAAGGCAGCGGCAGCGGCGCACCGGTGTTGCGTGAGATGCCGACGACTTTCTTGTTGTATTTTGCGAAGTAATCAACGCCGAATTCCTCGTCGTTCTTAAGTGTCAATTCGCCGATAACAGTGCTGAGCGCGACTTGGGGCGCTTTCACGTCCATTTCATCGAGAATCTTTTCCACCTTCGCCACCACCTCGCGGCTGCCCAGCATGATGATCGCGTTCGCGCGCTGATCCGCGATCAACTTGGCGTTGCCGACCGTGACCGCCTTGGGTGTGGTGTCAACTGGCTGCGTGGCGAGTTCTTCGGAGATATTCAATGTGCCGCCAGTCGTGCCGGTCGTGGTCGTGGCAGCGCCCACGAGTCCCGTTGTTGTGGCGGCAGTTGTAGTGGTGGTGCGCAAAGGCGCCGGTTGCGGCGACGGGGCCGCACCGGGCGCGCCTGCTTCCGCAGCAGGTGCAGCTGCTCCCGGCTCGGTCAACGCCTGCACCAGCACAGGTAACACATCGCCGGCCGAAATGTATCGCAGGGATCGGCTGACCGGATGTCCAAACTCGACATTCGCATCAAATTCGCGAATCAATCTGCGAATAAAAGGCATGTTGATGGGCCGCGTCACCACATGTATGCGGTTTGTCCGGACGTCGGCGGTGAGTTTGATTTTCCCCACTACGACGGCTTCTTCCGTTAGCCCGGCCAAAGCGCCAGTCTCCGCTTCTACTGGCACCGGTTGCGGAACGGGCGGCGTCACTCTCACGCTCCGAACTCCACCCGGGCCGGGCTGCCCGGTTGGCTGGCCCTTCTCGAAGATGTCCTTGAGCATGTCCACTACCTTAGTCGCATCAGCGCGGTCGAGTTTGATGAACTCGCTCACCACTTCCGCGGGCGCCACATCCACTTGCTGAATCACACTGGCAAGTTGCCTGATGATGTCTGCATTTTGTGTCACCAGGAGACTCGACGATTTCGGCAGGGCCAGAATGTTGATCGAGCTCGAGCTTCCCTGAAAATATGCCATCAGCACTTGTTGTAGTTCTTGCGGGTCTGCATACTGGAGCTTAAACAAAAAGCTGATCACGGGATTGCCCGGCGGAATGTCCTCCGCGTCGGAAATTATCGGCACCACCGCCTTGCGCGGGTTTTGCCCGGCTCCGACTACTTCCACAATGTCTCGAGACGCGGTGATTAAAGAGATGCCGTTCAATGCCATGCTCATCTCGATAATCTTGATGGCCTCCTCACGAGATACGTCTTTAGTGAGGAAAATGTTCACCTTGCCTTGCACGAAATTGTCCATCACCAATTTCTTACCGGTAAGCTGCTCATACATATGCAGCACATCGACAACATCGCTGTTTGGAAACTGCAGCTTAACTGTCGCCGGCGCACCTGGCGGAGGCGTCTCTGTGGGCGGCGGATTGGCTATCTGAACAGCGGCTGGCGCAGGTTGCGTCCCCTTCGCTATCGGAAAAACAGACGGTGTCGCATTTGCTTCATTGCCTACCTGCAGATTGGGAGATGGCTGCGGGCGCTCGGGCCCTTGCTGAGCTGAAGCGAGAAATGCGGACGCAATCGTAAGCGTCGCGATGCAGAAAAATCGATGCACGGTAGCCCTACTGGTGTGGCCGGCGATTCTAATAAAGTCAGAAACGGCTTTCAAGAATATTTTGCCCGGCGAAACAATCATCCCCTAATCGAACTGGACGCGACGGATAGAGCGTATAGGAAATTGCCAACGGTGCAAATGATTCGTTTCAGCCCTCCAATCCCGCTCGCGCTTTGCGTCTGGGCCAGTGTTGTTTTCATTTCCGCAGGCAGTCACTCGATTTTCGCTGCGCCTGTGGCCCAACAAGAAAACCAGGCAACCGCCGCAGACCGGATTCGCGCGGTGCTGAGGGCGCAACAGGACGCCTGGAACCGGGCCGATATCGATGGGTTCATGAATGGATACGCACGCGCAAAATCTACAATCTTCGTTTCAGGGGATTCGGTGCGACGCGGCTGGGAAACAGTTCGCGAACGTTACAAAAAGAAGTATTCCGATCGCGCGAAGATGGGTGTGCTAACTTTTTCCGATCTCGAGATAACTTC
>WNFY01004937.1_pt1 | contig 18929 bp, 13 predicted proteins | sample 5400091 | NCBI WGS metagenome assembly WNFY01 (sample SAMN13153364, study PRJNA577476) | soil metagenome | isolation source: 60 cm soil or saprolite under grassland replicate 1 | place: USA:California | collected 2016-06-15
CCGCCGCGGCGGATGCACGCGTCGGTGCCCTCGAGCGCCTCCACCGCCACGCCGACGCGGTCCTTCACCACGACCGTCTGGCCGAGGTCGAGCCGGCCGATGCCGCGCGCCAGCTCGAGCCCGTAGCGCGCGTCCTCCCACTCGGCCTCGCTGGGCGCGTGCTTGCCGAGCACTCCCTCGGGCGCGAGGCGGTCCGCGAGGAAGGGCGTGGGGCCGACCACCGGCAGGCCCTGCTCCTCGAGCCAGCGCGCGACAGCGCGGAGCAGGTTGTCGTCGCTCCGGACCGCGACCTGGGCGAGGATCTTGAGGCCGGCCGCGTCGACCCACGCGTCGCGGAAGAAGCGCGCCTTCGTCACGCCGCCCAGCATGACGACGCCGGCAGCGCCGCCCGCCTTCAGCGCCGCCGCGATCTTGTTGAACTCGCCGAGCTTCACCCAGGTGAGCGAGCGCACCTCCCGCTCGAGCTCGGGCGAGGTCTGGTTCACGAACGCGGTGGCCACCACCTCGTCGCCGGCGCGGCGCGCGCTCTCCGCGAACAGCACGGGGAAGCGGCCGCCGCCCGCGATGAGGCCGATGGTGGACATCCCTACCGGACGAGGCCGCGCTCCCCGACGGCGGCCAGGAAGGCGACGAGGTGGTCGATCTCGGGTTGCCCGCCGTACTGCGCCCGGAGCTGGTCGCAGGCCTCCTTGAGGCCGAGCTTCTGGCGGAAGAGGACCTTGTAGGCGTCCTTCACGCGGGCGAGCTGGTCCTCGGTGAAGCCGTTCCGCGCGAGGCCGGTCATGTTGAGGCCGGCCACCTGCGCGCGGTCGCCTTGCACCATGCAGTAGGGGGCCACGTCCTGCACGATGAGGGATCCGCCGGCGGCGAAGACGAACCGCCCGACGCGCGTGAACTGGTGGACGCCGGAGAGCCCGCCGAGGATGACGTGGTCCTCGAGCGTGACGTGCCCGCCGAGCGCCACCGAGTTCGCGAGGATCGAGCCGTCGCCCACGACGCAGTCGTGCGCGACGTGGCTGTTCGCCATGAACAAGCAGCCGTTCCCGATGCGCGTCACGCCGCCGCCGCCCTCGGTGCCGAGGTGCGCGGTGACGAACTCGCGGAACTGGTTGCGGCTCCCGATGACGAGCTTCGTCTTCTCGCCGTGGAACTTGAGGTCTTGCGGGATCTGGCCGAGGCACGCGTGCGGGAAGACGCGGTTCGCCTCGCCGAGGGTCGTGTCGCCGTCGAGGACCGAGTGCGCGCCGACGACGTTCCCGCGCCCGAGCTTCACCTGCGATCCGATGACGGCGTACGGGCCGATCTCGCAGCTCGGGTCGATCTCGGCGCCGCGCGCGACGATGGCGGTGGGATGGATGGCCATGGCGTGCCTCGAGCCTCGTCGCTAACGCGCGGCGTCCGCCAGCATCGCCATGAACTCGCCCTCGGCGACGACCTGCCCGTCCACCTTCGCCTCGCCCCTCGCCTTGATGAGGGTGCCCTTCGCCTTCAGCATCTCGCAGTGCAGCTCGAGGCGGTCTCCCGGCACGACCGGCTTGCGGAAGCGGGCGCCGTCGATGGCCATGAAGAAGATGACCTTCCCGGCCCGCAGCTCCTCAGGCATCGTCGTGAGGGTCATGAGGGCCGAGCACTGCGCCAGCGCCTCCAGGATGAGCACGCCCGGCATGACCTTGAAGGCGGGGAAGTGGCCCGGGAAGAACGGCTCGTTCCCGGAGACGCACTTCACCCCCACGATGCGCTTGCCCGCCTCGAGCGCGATGACGCGGTCGACGAGCAGGAAAGGGTGGCGGTGCGGCAGGAGCTTCTCGATCTGCTGCACCGTCAGGACGACCTGCTCGGGTGTGCTCACGGCTTTCCCTCCAGCTTCTCGATGTGCTTCTCGAGCTCGCGAACGCGCTTCAGGAGCTCCGGGAGCCTCGTCAGAGCCGCCTGCACGCGCAGGTACTCGGCCTTGTCTCGCGACGGGCTGCCGAGCACCGTCGCGCCCGCCTCGACGTCGTTCATGATGCCGGCCTGGGCGGCGAGCTGCGCGCCGTCGCCGATGTTCACGTGGCCGACGATGCCGACCTGGCCGGCCGCGATGACGCCCGCGCCGAGCTTGGTCGAGCCGGCGATGCCGACCTGCGAGACCAGGATCGAGAGCGGGCCCACCTGGACGTTGTGCGCCAGCTGGACGAGATTGTCGATCTTGGCGCCTCGCCCGACGACCGTCTTGCCGAGGGTCGCGCGGTCCACGCAGGTGTTCGCGCCCAGCTCGACGTCGTCCTCGACGACCACGATCCCGATCTGCGGGACCTTGTAGTGGCGCGGTCCCGAGCCCCCCTCCCCCGCGGGGTCGAAGGCGAAGCCGAACCCGTCCGACCCGACCACGCAGCCCGGCTCGAGCACGACGCGGTCGCCGAGCACGCAGCGGTCGCGCACGACCGCGTTCGGCCACAGCACGCAGTCCTCGCCGAGGCGCGCCCCCGGCCCGACGTAGACGCCGGGGAAGAGGACGCAGCGGGCCCCCACCCTCGCGCCCGGCCCGACGAACGCGAAGGGCATCACCTCGGCGCTCGGGTCGACGCGAGCGCTCGGGTGCACGTAGGCCTGCTCCGCCACGGCGGGCATCGCCTGCACGGGAGGATGGAACAGGGTCGAGATCTTGGCGAAGGCGAGGTAGGCGTTCTTCACCCTCAGCGCGGCGCGGCCGGCGGGGACCTCCTGCTCGGGCTCGACCACGAACGCGCCCGCCCGCGAGGCCTCGAACGCCTGCCGGTACTTCTTGTTCGAGAAGAAGGAGATGTCCCCGGGGCCGGCGTCCTCGAGCGGCGCGACCCGCGCGATCTCGGTCGCCCCGTCTCCGGCGATCTCGCCGCCGACGCGGGAGCCGAGCTCCGCCAGCGTGAAGATCACTTGGCGGCGTCCTTCTTCGGGGCCGTCTTCTTGTCGGCGCCGCTGTCGCCCTTCTTCGACACGGCGGGGGCGCCGCCCTTGTGGCGCGCGTTGTACTTCCGGACGAGCTCGTTCGTGAGGTCGAGCGACGGCGCGCCATAGACGAGCGCCTCCGCCTGGACCACCATCGCGACGCCCTCGGCGTCGGCGATCTCGCGCACGATGGCGTGCATCTTGTCGAAGATGCCCCGGGTCGCCTCGCGCTCCCGCTCCGAGAGCTCCTTCTGGAGCTGGACGAAGAAGCCCTGCAGCTCCATGCCCTTGCGCTCGAGGTCGGACTGCTTCTCCTTCCGCGCCTCGTCGCTCATGACGACCGACTGCTTCTCGAGGTCCTGCCGCAGCCGGTCGAACTCGCTCTTCTTCTCGTCGAGGAGCTTCTGCTTCTGGTCGAACTCGCGCTTGAGCGAGGCCTTGGCGGTCTTGCCCTCGTCGATCTCGTTCAGCGCGCGCTGCAGGTCGACGTAGGCGATCTTCTGCTCGGCCCGAGCTGGGGCCGGGGCGGCCGCGAGGCCGAGGGCCGCGAGCGCGGCCGTTGCGAGGAGGCGGGTGGGGCGCATGACGTGTCCTCTCTTCGATGATGCGTGAGGCTAGAAGAAATTGCCGATCGTGAACTGGAAGTCGACGGCCTGGTCGACGTAGGCGCCGGAGAGGCGGTCGCGGCGGCGATTGAGCGGGATCCCCCACTCGAACCGCAGCGGGCCGATCGGGCTGAACCAGCGGAACCCGAACCCGACCGACTTGTAGAGCGAGAGCGACACCGCCGGATCGGAGAATGCGCCGGCCTTGAAGGTGTTCCCGAGGTCGTAGAAGACGACCCCTCGGATGCCCACCTTCTCGAAGACCGGGAACTCGAGCTCCAGGTTGAGCGTCACCTGCTTGTTGCCGCCGTTGGTGAAGTCGAACGTCGGCGAGTCGGGGCGCGGCTCCGCCCCCGCCGCCAGGGTGGGGGCGATGGAGAGGAGCCGATAGCCGCGGACGGAGTTGATGCCGCCCAGGTAGTAGAGCTCCGAGATGGGGATCGGGTGCTGGTCGTCCCAGTTCCGGATGTAGCCCGCCGCCAGCTTGGCGCGCGCGACGAAGCCCCAGAAGACGGGCCGGTAGAAGCGCGAGTCGAGCGTGTACCGGGTGAAGAGATTCACCTGCGGGCCGAAGAGGAAGTCCGGCGCGAGGAGGGGCGGCGCGAACTCGGCCGAGAGGGCGTGGAAGAACCCGTTGGTCGGGAAGAGCCGGTTGTCGCGCTTGTCCCACTGGAGCGAGAAGCGGACGGCGCTGGTCGTGCCGGAGCGGAACCGGTTCGCGAGCAGGATGTCGAGCGCGGTGGGCGACACCGTCACGTACTCGTTCGTGTAGGTGGCGAAGAGCCGCATGTCCTCGAGGCGCTTCGCCCACGAGAACCACTGCCCGAGGCCGTTCAGCTCGTAGCCCCACGTCATCGAGCCGCCGAGCGCCTTGCGCACGAAGGTCGAGTAGAAGCCCTCGGTGGCGTAGAGGTCGAAGGCGAAGGTCCACTTCGAGTCGAAGAAGTAGGGCTCGACGAACTGGATCTGGCCGAGCTGCCGGATCGACGACCACTGGACCTGCAGCGAGAGCGTCTGCCCCCACCCGAAGAAGTTGTTCTGGGAGATCTGCCCGGTGAGGATGAAGTTCTCGTAGGAGGAGAAGCCGGCGCCCACCTGGAACGTGCCGGTCGAGCGCTCCTTCACCGCGACGCGCGCGACGAGCTTGTCGTCGGCGCTGCCCTTCTCGGTGGTGATGGCCACCGTCTCGAAGTAGCCGAGCGCGTTCACGCGCGTCTTCGAGGTCGCGACGCCGGCCGCGCTGAAGAGCTCGCCCTCGTAGATGCGCAGCTCGCGCCGGATGACCTTGTCGCGCGTCTTCGAGTTGCCGGTGATCTCGATCCGCTCGAAGTAGGTCTTGCGGCCCGGCTGGACGTCGTAGGTGAGGTCGATGATCCGCGTCTTCGCGTCCACCTTCGTATCGGGATTGACGTTCGCGTACGCGTAGCCGTCGTCCCGGTAGAGGTCGGCGATGGCGAAGAGGTCCTTGCCGATGCGGGAGCGCGCGAAGAGCTCGCCGGGGCGCACCTGCACGAGGCGCTGCAGCTCCGACCTGTCGTGGAGGAGCTCGCCGGAGAAGTCGATCCGCCCGACCCGGTACTGCTCCCCCTCCTCGATGCGGAGCGTGATGTAGAGGAAGCGCTTGTCGGCGCTGAGCGCGACCGAAGGCTTCGCCACCTTCGCGTAGATGTAGCCCTTGTCGCCGTAGACGAACTGCACGGCCTGCAGGTCGCGCTGGAACACCTCCTCGCGGTAGGTGCCCGAGCTCGTGAGGAAGGAGAGGTAGCCCCCCTCCTTCGTCTGCATGACGTCGGTGAGCTCGTCCTTGGCGACGTGCTCGTTGCCGAGGATCTGGATCTCCTTCACCTCGACCTTGGCGTGCTCGTTCACCTCGAATACGACCGTGACCTGGTTGTCGGGCTGGTCGTCCAGCCGGTAGCTCACCTCGGCCAGGTAGTAGCCCTTCTCGACGTACTTCTCCTGGATCTTCTTGACGCTCCGCTTGACCAGGTTGAGGTCGAGGATGGCGTACTGCTTGACGTCGATGGTGTCCTTCAGGTCGTCCGCGGAGAGCTCCGCGTTCCCGACGATCTTCGTGTCGCGGACGGCGGGCCGCTCCACCACGTGGAAGACGAGGGTGGGCGTCTCGGGGGCGCCGCGCTCCTCGACCACGACGTCGGAGAAGAAGCCGAGCTTCATCACGGACTTGATGTCGTCGTCGATCTTGCGCGGCTCGAGCGGCTGGCCCGGCTTCGTCGAGATGGCCGCCTTGACGGCGTCGATCTCCACGCGCCGGTTGCCCTCCACGACGATGCCCTGCACGGTGGGCGCCTCGGCCGCCAGGGCCGGCGCCGCGAGGACGAGAGCGAGCGCCAGCGCGAAAGAGGGAAGCCGCGTCACGAGGGGGCGCAATGTATTGCAGAGGGGCGACTTGCTTCAAGGAGAACCGGGCCGCGCCGCGGCCCGGCGCCGCACCTACACGAGCTGCCCGGCGCCGAGGCGGAGGCGCCGCGGGAGCGTCCCGGCCAACCGCTCGTTGTGGGTCACGATGACCATCGTGATGCCCAGGGTCGCATTCAGCTCCTGGAGGAGGCGGTGGATCCCCTCGGCGGTGGACGGGTCGAGGTTCCCGGTCGGCTCGTCGGCGAGGAGGAGGCGCGGCTTCATGCAGAGCGCCCGCGCCAGCGCGACCCGCTGCTGCTCGCCGCCGGAGAGCTCGCCCGGCTTGTGCTCGACGCGCTCTGCGAGACCGACCATGCCCAGGATCTCCAGGCCGGCCCGCCGCGCCTCGGCGCGCGGCGCGCGCCGGATGAGCGCGGGCATCATGACGTTCTCGAGCGCGGTGAACTCGGGCAAGAGGTGGTGGCTCTGGAAGATGAAGCCCACGGTCTCGTTCCGGAACGCCGCGAGCCCGGCCTGATCGCGCGCGAAGACGTCCTCGCCCTGGAAGCGCACCTCGCCCGCGGTGGGCACGTCGAGCGCGCCGATGACGTTGAGGAAGGTGCTCTTCCCCGAACCCGACGGCCCGGTGAGCGCCACGATCTCGCCGCCCGCGATGTCGAGGTCGAGGCCGCGCAGCACCTCCACCTTCCGCGGCGCGGCGCCCGGCTTCTCGGGCGGCATCACGTACGTCTTCACGAGCCCGCGGACGGACAGCAAGGGGGAGGGCATCACTCGCTCCTCAGCCCTTCGACCGGCTCGAGCCGCGACGCCTTGGAGGCGGGGTAGATCGTCGCGAGGTAGGACAGCGCCATCGCGAGCAGCGCCACGAGCACGAACTCGGTCGGGTTCATCCGGACCGGCAGGTTGGAGATGTAGTACACCTCGGGATCGAGCGGGATGCCGACCTTGTCGATGAGGAGACAGGTCCCGAAGCCGAGGATGAGGCCGAACACGGTCCCGACGGCGCCGATGACGATCCCCTCGGCGACGAAGATCTTCATCACGCTCGGCTGACCCGCGCCCATCGACTTCAGGACCGCGATCTCGCGCCGCTTGTCGAGCACCTGCATGATGAGCGTCGCGACGATGATGAAGCTCGCCACGAGCACGATGAAGCCGAGGATGACCGCCATCACCACCTTCTCCATCATGAGCGCGGAGAAGAGGTTGCGGTTGAGCTCGCCCCAGTCGCGGACGCGGTAGGGGAAACCCTCCAGCGCCGGCAGGACGCGGTTGTGCAGGATCGTGCGCGCCTCGTCCACGTTCCGCACCTTGATCTCGAGCCCGGTGACGGAGTCGCCCAGGCCGAAGAAGCGCTGCGCCTCCGAGAGCTCGATGTAGGCGAACTTCGAGTCGTACTCGTACATCCCCGTGTAGAAGACGGCGGCCACGCGGAAGGGGCGCGTCTTGGGCTGGGGGCCGGTCGGGCCGAGGTCGCCCAGCGGCGAGATGACGTTCACCGTGTCGCCCACGAAGACGCGGAGCTGCCGGGCCATCTCGCGCCCGATGATGATGCCGGGCAGCACCTTCCTCGGGCCCGGCGGCGGCGGCGGCACCGGCGCGGGCGGAGGCGCCGCCGGCTCGAGGCCGAGCTTCTTGTCCTTGGCGGGCGCGTCGTCGAAGAGCGCGTCGGCGCCGCGGCGGATCTCGGAGGGGGCCGGGATGCGCTCGGGGTGCTCCAGGTACTCGAGCTTGCCCTCGTTCGGGAGGATCGCCCGCGGCAGGTCGATGACCGTCCCGACCGTCCGGGGGTCGATCGCCTCGAGGAGCGTGCCGCTCAGGTTCTGGTCCGCCGACAGCATCACCTCGTTGTAGATGAAGGGCGTCGCGCCCACGACGCCGGGGGTGGCGAGGACCTGCTGGCGGACCTGCCGCCACTCCGGGAAGTCATTCTGCCCGTACTTCATCACCATCCCGTGCGAGCGGGTGCCCAGGATCTTGGCCTTGAGGTCTCCCTCGAAGCCGCTCATCACCGAGAGCACGACGGTGAGCGCCCACACGCCGATCGCCACGCCGCCGATCGAGATGAGCGTCATGAGCAGCGTCGCCGGCATCCGCGCCCGCAGCGCGAGCTCGCCGTGCAGCACGGCGCGCCGCTCGCGCTGGTCGCGGACGTACGACCAGATCATCGCCACCAGCAGCCCGGGGACGATGCCGGTCACGACGAGGAGGAAGAGCGCGAGCAGCGTCCGCGGCGCGAGGCGGAGGTGGCTCTTCGCGACGAAGAGCTCGTACGAGAGCGACGGGTCGAAGCGCCCGGACCCGAGGAGCAGGTAGCCGATCGACGCGCCGATGAAGGCGAAGGTGCCGGCGCCGACGGCGGTGAAGAGCAGGCCGAGCACGACCACGAGCGCGCCCTGCGCCTCCCACGCCGACAGCGCAAGCCCCGTCGAGCGGAGCTTCGGGAGCGCCCACAGCACGGGGCCGAAGAGCACCGCCATGAGCACGAGCACGGCGCACGCGATCTCGTAGAAGCCGACGCGGCGCCCGGCGGCCGCGCCGAGCAGGCCCGCCGCCACCGCGAACAGCGCCCCCGCCAGCACCGCGAGGCCGGTGGCGAGCCCCGTCGCGAGGCCGAGGCGGTCGGCGAGGACGACCTGCCCGAAGCCGGCCAGGAGGGGCGCGCCCAGCACCCCGGCGGCGGTGAAGGCGAAGGTCGGGAGCGAGAAGACGCCGGGCGCGTGCCGCGCGGGGCGCCCGGGCTCCGGGGCGGGCTCCCCGGGCGGATGCGTGACGGGATTCGTCGAGGCGATCACGTTCTCGTTCTCGTTCACGAGCGGTCCGGTCGGAAATTTCACTCTCTCGTCTTGAGGAGCGGGAAGAGGATGACGTCCCGGATCGAGGGCGAGTCGGTGAGGAGCATGGTCACGCGGTCGATGCCGATCCCCTCCCCGGCGGTGGGGGGCATCCCATGCTCGAGGGCGCGGACGAAGTCCTCGTCGAACGGCATCGCCTCCTCGTCGCCGGCCGCCTTGTTCCGCATCTGCGCCTCGAACCGGGCGCGCTGATCGCCGGGGTCGTTGAGCTCGCTGAACGCGTTCGCGACCTCCATGCCGGCCACGAAGAGCTCGAAGCGGTCCACCAGGCGCGGGTCCGCGTCGCGGCGGCGCGAGAGCGGGCTCGTCTCGAGCGGGAAGTCCACCACGAAGGAGGGCCGGTCCTTGGGGAGGTCGTGCTCGGCGAAGACCTCGAACGCCATCGCGATCGCCTCGCCCGGCGATCGGCGCGCCGCCTGCTCGAGCTTCCAGGCGTCCTCGGAGTCGTTCTCGCGCGAGGCGGCCCGGGCGACGGCCTCGGCGAGGCCCTTGCCCGCGAGGGCGTCCTCGACCGGGAGGCCGAGCGCGCGGGCGCCCTCCTCGAGCATCGAGACGCGCCGGTACGGCGGCGTGAGGTCGATCCGCTGCCCCTGAAAGGTGATCACCGGAGAGCCCGTCACCTCCACTGCGAGCCGGTGGAAGAGCTCCTCCGTGAGCGTCATCAGATCTTCGTGCGTCGCATAGGCCTCGTAGAACTCGATCGAGGTGAACTCGGGGTTGTGGCGCCGGTCGATCCCCTCGTTGCGCCAGATGCGGCCGATCTCGTAGACGCGCTCCAGCCCGCCGACGACGAGCCGCTTCAGGTGGAGCTCGGTCGCGATGCGGAGCTTCAGGTCGAGGTCGAGCGCGTTGTGGTGCGTCTCGAACGGGCGCGCGGCGGCGCCTCCGGCCTCTTCGGGCTTGTGCAGCGTGGGGGTCTCGACCTCGAGGTAGCCGCGCTCGTCGAGGAAGCGGCGGAGGGTGGAGACGATCTTCGCGCGCTTGCGGAAGGTGTCCTGCACGCCGGGCGTGGCGATGAGGTCCACGTAGCGCCGCCGGTACCGCTCCTCGACGTCCGTGAGCCCGTGCCACTTCTCCGGCAGCGGCCGGATCGACTTCGTGAGGATGGTGAAGCGCGCCGCCTCGAGCGTCAGCTCGCCCGTCTTGGTGCGGGTGGCCGGGCCCTCGGCCGCGACGATGTCGCCGACGTCGAGGAGCTTCAGGAGCTCGAACCCCTGCGCCTCGACCTTGTCCTTCTTGACCCACACCTGGAGGTCGCCTGACCGGTCGCGGACCGCGAGGAACGCCATCTTCCCGAACGGGCGGATGGCGAGGACGCGGCCCGCGATGGACCAGCTGCCCGGGTCCTTCGCGATCTCCTCCATGGGCACGTCGGCGTACCGGGCCGCGAGGTCGCGCGCGACGTGCCTCGGCGCATGGCCGTTGCCGAAGGGGTTCACGCCGAGCTTCTTCAGCTCCTCGGCCTTGCGGATGCGCTGCGCGATGATCTCGCGCTCGGTGGAACCCAGCTCCTCGGACATGTCTTGGAGGCCTCTACCCCGGTGATCCGTGAGAGGAAAACGGAAGCGGAGGGTAATCGCGGGACGGGAGGGGGTCAACGATGGTGTCGAGCGCCGAGCGCCATCCCGAGGTGGTCGAGGTCGGGGTCGGGGTCGCGGCGCGGCGCGGCCGGCGGGGCGCGACGACCTGGGGTCGCGGTCGAGTCGAGGTGGCTCGGAACGCTCCGTTCACGCCGGCCGGTAAACGCGCCAGTCGATCTCCGGGAAGATGTTGTCCTTCCCCTCGACGTACCCGAGCCAGCTCTCGTCGAGCTGGCCCGACCGCAGCTGGTCGTGCAGGCGCGTGAAGCGGAGCAGGTGCTCCTTCGTGCGCCGGATGGCGTACTCGACCATGGTGCCGGTCTTCATGATGAAGGCCCAGTCGGAGGACTGCGCGAGGAGCAGCTCGCGGGCAGCCTGGTTGAGCGCGCGGCGCGTCAGGCCCTCCGCCTCCGGCATGTCGCGCGCGAGCGCGATCATCCGCTCCGCGGCCTTGTGCAGGTGGCGGTAGATCCAGTCGTTCGAGCCGTCGAGCCACACGCCAGCGTAGCCGCCGGCGCCCCACGAGCAGAGCGGAGGGGTCGAGACTTGCTGTTCGGGGTTCTCGCGCAGGTACTCCCCGGGCGTGGCGAGCCGGAAGATGCGCTGATCGAAGGCGACCTTCCGGATGAGGAAGTCGAGGAACATCGGGCCCTCGTGCCACCAGTGCCCGTAAAGCTCGGCGTCATAGGGCGAGACGACGATGGGCCGGGTTCCGCCCATCCGCGACGACAGGTGCTCGATCTGCCGCTCGCGGTTGAACATGAAGTTGCCCGCGTGCGAGGCAGCGCGCTCACGCGCGCGCTCCGGGTCGTAGGGCTGCTTGTGCGCCGTCTTGCCGGTGATCCGGTAGTACTTGATGCCGACGTTCTTCCGCTGCCCCGTCGGCTGCACGTACTCCTTGACGTAGTCGAAGTCGAGGTCCCACCCGATGTCGCGGTAGAACTCGCGGTAGTCGGGATCGCCGGGGTAGCCCGACTCGGCGCTCCACACCTGCATGGAGGACTCGGGATCGCGCGCGAACGCGGCCGGGCCGGTGGGCGTGTAGATGGGCGCGTACACGCCGTAGCGCGGCCGCGGGGTGGCGTCGGTCACGCCGTGGGTGTCGACGAAGAAGAAGCGGATGTTCTGCTCGGCCAGGTGACGATCCAGCCCCGGGAAGTAGCCGCACTCCGGGAGCCAGATGCCGGCCGGATCGCGGCCGAAGTGGCGGCGGTGGTGCGCCGCGGCGACGGCGATCTGGGCCCGGACGGCCTCCGGGTGCATCTGCATGAGCGGGAGGAAGCCGTGCGTCGCGCCGCACGTGAGGAGCTCGAGCCGGCCCGCGTCCTCGAGGCGCTTGAAGGCCGAGACGAGGTCGCGCCGGTAACGGTCGTTGAAGAGCGCGGAGAGCTCGCGGAACTCGCGCTGGTAGTGGAGCGCGAGCGGGTGGAACGTGGGGTCGCCGCGCGTGCGGTGGACCTCCTTGTCCGCGAGCTCGCACAGCTTCTCCATCCGCTGCGCGTAACGGCTCATGAGCAGCTCGTCCCGGAGCATCGCGACGAGCGGCGGCGACATCGTGAGCGAGATGCGGAAGGGGATGCCCTCGTCCGTCGCGCGGTCGAAGACGCGCAGGAGCGGCAGGTACGTCTCGCTGATCCCCTCGTAGAGCCAGTCCTCCTCCAGAAAGTCCTCGTACTCCGGGTGACGTACGAAGGGGAGGTGGGCGTGGAGGTGGAGGGAGAGATAGCCGAGGACGTCGTGAGCCATCTAGCTTCCCTCTCCGTCGGTCCGTCCCCATGGCGAGGTCGGGGACGAGGGCGAGGGCGAGGACGGCGCCGGCGCTGCCGCCCCAGACGCGGCCGGCGAAGCGCGACCAATCGGAGAGGCGCGCGAGCTGCGCGCGCACGTCGTCCGGGAACGGGCCGCCGGGGTGCGCCTCGCGGAGGAGGCGCTGGAGCGGCTCGCTCCAGAGGATGCGCATGAACCGGTCGTCGATGACGGGGGACGGCCCCACCGGCGGCAGCATCATCTCGTTCGACGCCTTGGCGAGGAGCTTGTCGCGCCCCTGCCGATCCACGACGTGGATCTCGGCCCGGTAGACGCGCCCCGGCTCGAGGTCGTGGATGTAGTAGCTGCGCGACTCGAGCGCGATGTCGACGGCGCGGATGCGCGTCCAGCGCCCGTCGGGCTCCCGCGCGAACACCCAGAGCTGCGGGCGCCCATCGTCGAGCCCCTCCCACGCGTGCCGGACCGTGTCGTGCGAGTGGTCCCAGTAGAGGAAGAGCGTCTTGGGGTCGCGCGGCAGCGCCATGAGGGCGTCGTCGGCGTAGCTCCACGGCAGCTCGCCGAGCTGCTCGTCGTAGGCGTTCGGGCCGGGCGCGGGCTCGGGCGGGATCTCGCGCGCCTCGTTCTCCATGCGCGCGCCCTGGCCGCGCGCCGCTTCCATCGCGCTCTCGGTCATGGGGTGGGGCGCGACGCGCACCGCGTCCTCTCCCGCGACCCGCGCGACCATGTAGCCCTCCGGATCCGGCTCCGGCTCCGAGCGCATCGCGGCGCGCATGCGGCGGGCGCCCGCCTTCGCGGCGCCGGCCACGTCTCGCACGGCGCGCGCGGCGTCGCGGGCCGCCTGGCCCGCCTTCGAGGGCGCACGCGCGGGGCGCCGCTCCTTCTCCTCGCTCGTCTTCGCCTTCGCCGCTTCGCGCGTCTTCGCCTTCGCCGCCTCACGCGTCTTCGCCGCCTCGCGCCCCTTCGCTCGCACCCTCTCGACGACCTTCTCGGTGGCGCGCGCGGCCCGCCCGGTCGCCTCCTTCATCTTCGTCGCGGCCCTCTCGGCGGCTCCCGAGACCTTGCGCTCGGCGGCCTGCAGCGCCTGGATCAGCTCGGTCTTCGTCTTGAGCTTGGAATGTCCACGGCCGAGGGCCTTCCGCGCGAGATCGCGCAGGGCTTGGACCGTCATGTTCTTGAATTCGGCCATGGCTCATCACCTTGAAGCAGCCGCCTCGCGCAGCGTCAAGAAGTAGAAAGGGGGCCGTGTGTAGCAGACGGCGAGCCTGAAACCACGCTCGATCTGCTCGCGCTCCCGCTCTCCGCGCCCCCCGGTCGGGATTGCGCGGGCGGTTTCTGCTAAGCTCCGAAATTCGTACGCAGGGGGGACCACGTGGACGCGACCGAGTCCGGCGAGGGACCGCCCTGCCCCCTGTGTGGGGGGCCGCACGAGCGCGCTGCCTGCTCGCGCGGGAAGCGCGACCCCACGCTCGACCTGGCGGCTCATCCCTCCCCTCCCTCTCCTGCCGCCGATCCCCTCGTCGGCTCGATGGTGGGGAGCTTCCGCATCCAGAGGCGGCTCGGGCGCGGCGGCATGGGGACGGTGTACCTCGCGGAGCACCCCGTCATCGGCAGCAAGGTAGCCATCAAGTTCCTGCACGAGTCGATGTGCGCGAGCCCGGAGCTGGTCGGCCGGTTCTACGACGAAGCACGTGCCGTGAACCTCATCGGGCACGAGAACATCGTCGGCATCTACGATCTCGCGCTGCTCCCGCCCGCCCGCTACTACATCGTGATGGAGTACCTGGAGGGCGAGCCGATGTCGGCGCTCCTCCGGGCCGGCCGCGTCCCGACCAGCGTCGCGATCGACGTCCTCCACCAGCTCGCGGACGCGCTGCGCGCGGCGCACGGCCGCGGCGTCGTGCACCGCGACCTCAAGCCCGACAACGTCTTCGTGCTGAAGCGGCACGGGGACGAGCACTTCGTGAAGCTCGTCGACTTCGGCATCGCGAAGCTCGTCGACCGCCAGTCGGGTGCGCGCACCGCCGCCGGCATGATCGTCGGAACCCCCGAGTACATGGCTCCCGAGCAGTGCAGCAATGGCCTCGTCGACCGCCGCACCGACGTCTATGCGCTCGGGGTGATGGCCTACGAGGTCGCGACCGGGCGCCTGCCTTTCACCGGGCCGGCCATCCCGCAGATCCTCATCGCGCACGTGCGCGACGCGCCGGTGCCGCCGCGCCAGATCGACCCGTCGGTCCCGCCCGCGATGGAGCGGATCATCCTGAAGGCGCTCGCGAAGAGGCCCGAGGACCGCTTCCAGGACATGGCGGAGGTCGCGGCCGCGCTGGAGCAGGCGCGCCGCGAGCTCGCGCCGGCGAAGCCCGCCCCGCCTCGCTCGTCTGAGCTCGCGCTGCGTCGCGATCCGGACCCCGAGCTGGAGGTGCGCGGCCCCGACGGGAAGCCGCGGCGCCTGCGGGCGGCGGAGGTGACCCGCGGGGGCCTCTTCCTGTGCGACCAACACGAGCTGCCTCCGCTCCGCTCCCAGGTGCGCGTGATGCTGCCCGGGGAGCGGGGGCGGTCGGTCGAGGTGGCGGGCGAGGTCGTGCGCCACGTGTCTCCCTCCGACGCGGCGGGGTGGAAGATGTCCCCCGGCTTCGCGGTCCAGCTCGGCGCGCTCGGCGCCGCGGAGCGCGCGGCGCTCGACCGGCTCGCCGCGCGGCTCGCGAGCCCGCGCGAGGTCCCCGCCGCGCCGGCCGCGGCCCCCGAGACGCTCGAGGAGCTCGACCTGCGCGCCGCCGCCGGACCCTACGAGCTCCTCGGCGCGAGCGCCGACGCCGGCTTCCCGGAAATCCGCGAGCGGGCACGGGCCGTGCGCGCAGCGATCGAGGCGGCCCGGGCGCGACTGCCGCCGGACCAGCAGACCTCGCGCGTCCCGATCCTGCTCGCCCGGGTCGACGCGGCCGCGTCGCTGCTCGGCACGCCCGCCGAGCGCCTCATGTATGACGCGCGGCACGGCAACTTCCGTGGCGTCGCGCACTGCGTGACCGCGGGGACGACCTCCGCCGTGATCGAAGCGCGCCGCCGCGCCTTCCTCGCGGAGCGCCCGAGGAACGTCGAGGAGGCGAAGCGGCACCTCGCACGCGCCCAGGTCGCGACGAAGCTCGGCAACGCGGCCGCCGCGCTCGCGGAGTACGAGGCAGCGCTCACCGAGGATCCGCTCGACCTCACGGTGCACCAGGCGTACTGGGAGCTCTTGCGGAAGGCGAACGAGGGGTAGGCGCGAGCCGACCCCACCACGACCGTGCTGAGGTTCACGAACCTGCAGATCCTGCTCGAGCCTGAATCCGTGCTGGAGACGATATGGGCGGCGGTGAAGTTGCCTTGACGTGAAGAGGTGTGCCTGCCCCTCTCCCCGGCCCTCCCCCCGCCTTGCGGGGGGAGGGGGGACGAGACCCCCGACCCCGACCCCGACCCCGACCCTCGACCCTCGACCGCGACCCCGACCTCGACCTCGACCGCGACCGCGGCCGGCCGAGCGTTCGGTGAATCTCCCCCCTCGCTCGCACGTCCCCACTACAATCGGGCCTGTCCATGCACGCGCTCCGCCTCGCCCTGGCCATCGCGCTCCTCGCGGGGACGGCTCGGGCGCAGGGCGAGCGGCCCGCGGAGGAGGCCGTGCCTGCGCGCCGCTACGTGGTCGAGCACATCCGCCTCGACGGCCTCGAGCGGACCCGCCCGTCCGAGGTGCGCCGCCACCTGTCGCTCGCCGAGGGCGAGCTCCTCGACGACACGGCGGTCCTGCTCTCGCGGCTGCGGCTCCTCCAGCTGGGTTGGTTCTCGCGCGTCGAGACGCACGTCGAGAAGGGGAGCGAGCGCGGGCTCATCGTGCTCGTCTTCTCCTTCAAGGAGCGCAACACCCTCCTCGTCTCCGACCTCGTGCTCGGGTCCACCGGCCCGCAGCCCTTCTACGGCGGGCTCGGGCTGTCGCAGACGAACTTCCTCGGGCTGGGGCTCGGGCTCTCGGGCGCGTTCGTCTACGGCGGCGCGCCCGCGGAGCAGCCGCTCGCGCCCGCGCGCTTCGCGCTGCGCGGCGCCTTCTTCGATCCGGATCTCGTCGTCGCGCGGCTGCCGCTCGTGTTCGGCCTGTCGGTCCTCGGCCTGCGCGGCGAGGAGCTCACCTGCTCGGACCCGGAGTGCAGCCTCTATCGCGGCCACTACGGTGGCGCGCCGCGGCTGCGTTACGACCGGGTGGGCGGCGAGGTGACGGTCGGGATCCGGCCGGGCCCCTTCGAGCGGCTGCTCGCGGGGTACCGGCTCGAGCGCGTCGGCGCGCAGGCGATCGCGGGCGACGGGCGCGACCCCGGCACGGCCGGCCCGAACGTCCACCCCGGGCGCTCGCTGCTCTCCGCGCTCACCGCCACCTACGACCGGGACACGCGCAACGACCTCTTCTTCCCGACGGACGGCACCCGCCTCGCGGTGAACATCGTCCTCGGCTCGCAGGCGCTCGGTGGCGATTACGAGTACAGCCGGTACCTCCTGCAGCTCGAGAGCGATCACGCGCTCCCGTTCGGCCATGCGCTGAGGCTTCTCGGCGCGGCCGGCGCCGTGCAGGGCGACGCGCCCTTCTTCGACCGGTTCTACGCGGCCGACTTCGCCTACTTCTCGGCGGGGCCGGCGCTCGGGCGCGCCCTCGAGCTCAACTTCTCGACGGACTCCCGCTACGACGGCGACCTGGCCATGCTCGGCGCCGAGTACGGCATCCCGCTCTGGTCGGCGGGGGGCTTCTTCCACCGGGGCTACCTCGCCCTCGGCGCGCGCTGGCTCTACAGCTCGGCCCGGCCCAACGCCGGCCGCACCCGCGCGTCGCGCATCCCCTTCTCCGGCGACGTCGCGCTCCGGCTCGACACGCCGGTGGGGAGCTTCAACGTCTCGATGGGCTACGCCCTCGACAACGTCCTGTGATGGCCACCGCGCGCCGCCACCTCGGGTTCCTCGCCCTCGCCCTCCTCGCGGCCGCCGCGCTCGCCCGCGCCCACGAGGCGCCGCGGGCGCTCCCGTCGTCGCTCGAGGCGCGCTCCGGCCGGCTCGTCGCCACGCTCGATCTCGCGCCCGCCTACCCGCCCGATTTCCAGAAGCAGCTCTCGAACGGGCTCACGAACGTCGTCACCGTCCACGTGGCGCTGCTGCCGGAGCGCGGCCAAGACCCGGTGGCGCTCTTCGGGCGCGAGGTGGACGTCCTCTACGACGTCTGGGAGGAGACCTACGGGGTCACCGTGAAGGACCAGGCGTCACCTCGCGGCCGGTCGCGGACCTTCCGCCGATACGACGAGCTGCGGGCGTTCCTCTCCGAGGCGCGCGCGGTCGACCTCGGGCCCGTGTCGGAGCTGGGCGCGGCGAGCTGGGTGGTGCAGACGCGCGTCGAGTTGAACCCCGTCTCGCAGGAGCTGCTCGAGCGCACCCGCGAGTTCATCGCCAACCCGGCCGCCGGCGGGCGCGCCGGGACCCCGTCGCGCAGCGTGCTCGGCGCGATGGCGAGCTATCTGCTCCGGAACGCCGACCCGGGCGCCGACGTCCACGTCTTCCGCTCCCCGGCGTTCACCGCGCGCGAGGTGGCCCAGCGGTGAGGCTACCGAGGCTCAGGCCCTCGCTCTTCGAGCTCAAGATCGCCGGCGCGCTGGTGCTGGCGGCGGTGGTGCCCCTCGGCGCCGCGCTCTGGCTCGCGCGCACGCTCACCGAGGAGAACCTGGCGATGGCGCTGAACCCGCGCGTCGTCGACCGGCTCGAGGCGACCCCGGCGCTCTACCGCGACCTCTTCCAGGCGCGGAAGCAGCTCTACGCCGAGCAGGCGCGGACCGTGCTCCGGCAGCTCCCGTCGGATCCGGCGCGCCTGCCCGGCTTCCTCGCGGCCGCGGTCGAGCGCACGCCGCGCCTCAGGCACGCCGCGGTGGTGGACGCGACCGGCGCGGCCATCGCCGAGGCGGAGGCGACGCGGCCGAACCCCGAGGGCGAGTGGCGGCCGGCGCCGGCGCGCGTCGAGATCCCCGACGCGGCGCGCCGCGGCCTGCCGGAGGGCGCCGCGCTCGAGTGCACCTTCGCGGTCGAGGCGCGCTTCTTCGCCGAGCTGTCCGAGGCCCGCGAGCTCGCGGAGGTCTACCACAGCGCGGAGGCGCTCCGGGCCGACATCCAGCGCAGCTACGTGCGCGCCTTCGCGGCGCTGCTCGGCGCCTGGGCGCTCGGCGCCGGGATCGTCGGGGTCCTCCTCGCCCGCCGCACGACGCGCCGCCTCTCCGACCTGGTGCGCGCGGTCCGCGAGCTCGCGCGCGGCAACCTGTCGGTGCAGGTCGACGCGGGCAGCGCGCGCGACGAGGTGGCCGGGCTGGCGCGCGCCTTCAACAGCATGGTGCGCGAGGTGCGGGAGAGCCGCGATCGCATCGTCTACCTCGAGAAGATCTCGGGGTGGCAGGACGTGGCGCGCCGCCTCGCGCACGAGATCAAGAACCCGCTCACGCCCATCCAGCTCGCCTTCCAGCAGCTCGAGGCGCGCTACGCCGCCGCGCCGGTGAAGGACGCGGCCTTCTCGAAGCTCCTCGCGGACGCAGGCGAGATCGTGCGGGAGGAGGTGGGGACGCTGCAGCGGCTCGTCGAGGAGTTCTCCGGGTTCGCGAAGCTGCCCGAGGTGAAGCCCGCGCCGGCGGAGCTCGGCGACTTCGTCGAGGAGTTCGTGCGGACGAGCCCGCAGCTCGCCGAGGAGGCGGACCTCGTCGTCCACCAGGCGGGGAGCTGCCCGGTCGCGCTCGACCGGACGCTCATGCGGCGCGTGCTCACGAACCTGGTGCGGAACGCGATCGAGG
>WNFY01002112.1_pt1 | contig 18925 bp, 19 predicted proteins | sample 5400091 | NCBI WGS metagenome assembly WNFY01 (sample SAMN13153364, study PRJNA577476) | soil metagenome | isolation source: 60 cm soil or saprolite under grassland replicate 1 | place: USA:California | collected 2016-06-15
ATGGGCATTGACCCCGCTGATCGTTTCCAAAATGGAGAAGAGTTCAAACGCGCCTTACTTGGTTCCAAATCCAAGACGCAGCGGTTGCCGGGTGATTATGTGATTCCACCTCCACCTCTTGATTCTTTGGAGGATCTAAAGCAAGATCCCATCGAGAAAGAATCACAACCTCTTGCGAATATAAAACCTGAAGGTAAAAAAGATTCTCCTTTACAAGAAGCACCTGTCTTTAGACCAAAACGTAGGAAGCGAAAAGGTGGAAGATTACTTGCGGCTGTTTTATCGGTCTTACTTCTATTGGCATTAGCGCTTGTGGCAGCGGTACGGTTTGCACCAAATTTGGTCCCTGCAGAAGTGATGAGCCTTCTATCTCCGATCAATAGCTTTCCAATCCCATTTCTTTCTTCAACGAATACGCCAACCTCGTTACCTTCGCCGACCGCGACGCAGATAGTCAATACATCTATACCAACGTCGACGCTTGTGCCGTCTACGCCGACGCGGACTCCAATTTTGTCCGCGACGCCAACTGTTGAATTAACTGCCACACTGGATGCTACTGCTCTTGCCTTGCCAACCGCGATCGGCGGCGGGGTGGGTCAGCTTGCATTTTCATCCACGCGTTTCGGAGTGCCGCAAATTTTTCTCGTGAACTTCGACGGCAGCAATCTGATTCAACTCACCAAGTTGGAATCTGGGGCATGCCAGCCCTCGTGGTCGCCGGATGGCTCCAAATTAGTCTTTACTTCACCCTGTCGTGGACGTGGCGATTTTTTAGATGGGGCATATTCGGATTCCACTTTGTTCACCATGAATGCGGATGGGACGGGTATCCAACAACTCATGAGCGTTCCGGGTGCCGATTTTGACCCTGCCTGGTCTCCAGATGGAAAGAGGATTGCGTTTACATCTCTGCGCGATGGCAAGAAGCAGGTCTATGCTCTTGACCTGGATTCTCTTGCCGTGACCCGGCTGACAACACTTGATGTAAATGTTGAAAACAGCGAGCCAGCCTGGTCGCCCGACGGAACGAAGATTGCCTATCTTGTCAAACGCGTTGGCACGTATCAGGTGTGGGTGATGAACAGCACAGGACAGGACAATGTCCAACTTGTGCGAAGCGGTCAGGACCTGTGGGATTATTTGCCAACATGGTCTGGGGATGGGAAAGTAATTCTTTTCAGTGAACGGCGTACCGGCGGAAATCCGCGTCCGTGGTTGATGAGTGCTCAATATGCAGATGATGGCGCTGTGGCTAAGCTCAGCTATTTTCCAACGCCAATTGAAGATGTTGAAATTTCGCCGGACGGCTTATGGATTGCTTTTGAGGGCATGGACGTAGAAGGCAACCGGGATATTTATATGATGACGATCACCGGGGGAATGCGGACTCGCCTCACCAATGATCCGGAGCTGGATTTCGACCCTGCGTGGCGACCGAGACAAAAATCGTAAGCAACAGCAGGGGCTGGTCCCGCACGTCCCTACATCATCCCTACATTTTTCAATCTCTTACGTTTTTTAATCTCTTACATTCCTCTTATTGACGTTCCACTTTTGGACATGATATTATTATTCAACCTTTTATAGCACTCGCATGGCGCGAGTGCTAACTGTGTGAACTATGCCAGAACTTTCTGATCGTCAGCAAACCCTGCTTCTCTTGATTATTCGTGATTATATTGAAACCGCACAGCCAGTCGGCTCGAAACGGCTGGTAGAGCATTATCGGTTGCGGCTTTCTACGGCCACGATTCGCAATGAAATGGGCGCACTGACTGAGATGGGATACCTGCGTCAGCCGCATACCTCTGCCGGACGCGTTCCTACAGAAGAAGGATATCGTTACTTCGTTAGCCAGATGATGAATCAGGCTGAGTTGCCGCCCTCTATTCAAGCGACTATTTCCCATCAGTTCTATCAGGCTCGTGCGGGCGTCGATCAATGGATGACTTTGGCGGCGTCCATTCTGGCGCACCAATCACAGGCAGTGTCTGTCGTTACGGCGCCACATGCTGAGAAAGCAAAATATAAGCATGTGGAATTGATCTCCACACAAGGACGCCAGGTCTTGATGGTGCTTGTCATGGCAGGAGGCGAAGTCAGCCAGCAGATTCTGACATTAGCAGAACCTGTTTCCCAGGAGCGGCTCAGTCAGACGGCCGCGCGGCTCAATGGGATTTTAGGTGGGCTCACCGTCGACGCGATCGCAGCGTTGCCCACGCGTTCGGATGCGCTGGATCAGGATATTTTGAGTTTGATCGTGCAGGATATGCGCCGCGCCTCAGCAAGTGTATCCGGTGAAGTTTACACCGATGGATTGACGAATGTTTTATCGGAACCTGAATTTGCTGAAGATGACACACGTCGTGCACTCAAACTTTTCGAAGAACGATCTAGTTTACAGGATTTGCTTGCTCGCACCACAATCAATAGTAATATTGGCGCTTTGCAGGTGTTGATCGGCGGAGAAGGGGAATGGGAAGAATTGCGTCAGTGCTCCATTGTCGTAGCGCGCTATGGAGTCCCCGGTATGGCAACCGGAATGTTGGGCGTGCTTGGACCAATGCGCATGTCCTATGCCAAAACAATTCCCACTGTCCGTTATGTAGCGGGCTTATTAAGTGGACTTGTCAATGACACCATTGCTGGTGAATAAAATTTGAAGGTGAGAACGTATGACCGAGAATAAGAAACGCAAACACGAAGACGAAGATGCACTCGAGGACGAAGAGACTCCAACGGAAGCTGTGGCGGAATCAGAGAACACGCAACAGCTGTCGGCTGAGATCGAAGCGTTGAAAACGAAACTTGTGGAAGCCGAATCCAAAACATCCGAGTACCGCGATAGCTGGATGCGATCCCAGGCGGAATTCCAAAACTATAAGAAACGCCTCGAGCGCGATAACGAATTGACATATGTTTCCATGAAGGGCGACATTATCAAGAAGCTTTTGCCCGTGCTCGATGATCTGGAGCGCGCTCTGCAAAATCGTCCTGCCGATAATGCCTGGGCAAATGGAATTGATTTGATCGCTCGCAAGATGCAGAACATTCTTGACAGTGAAGGCATCAAACGAATCGAAGCAGAAGGTACCGAGTTCGACCCGAAGTTTCACGAGGCGATTTCTCACGAATCTGCTGATGGCGTGAAAAGCGGATTTGTGATTTCCGTTGTACAGAATGGATACATGCTTGGCGATCGGGTGATACGCCCTGCGTTAGTAAGAGTAGCACAATAACGTTTAACGTGTGACGTTCCACGTTGAACGTCGTTTTCAAAGGAGCAATGATGGGAAAGATTATTGGAATTGATTTGGGTACGACTAACTCTGTCGCCGCGGTGATGCAAGGGGGCGAACCGATGGTGATTCCTTCCGCAGAAGGGGAACGACTTGTTCCTTCAGTTGTCGCGGTCAATAAAAATCACGAACGTTTGGTCGGACGCGTGGCTCGTAATCAGGCGATCACGAATCCGACGAACACAGTTTTTTCGATCAAGCGTTTTATGGGTCGCAAAGCGGATGATGCTGAAGTGGAACGCACAAAGAAGCGCGTCCCGTATGCCGTGAATGAAGCGCCCAACGGTGATGTGCGGGTCACGTTGGATGATAAGGAATACAGCCCGCCGGAAGTTTCGGCGATGATTCTTGCCAAGATTAAGCGCGACGCCGAAGCTTATCTCGGCGAGACGATCACGCAGGCAGTGATCACTGTCCCCGCTTATTTCAACGATGCGCAGCGCAACGCAACAAAAGATGCGGGCAAGATTGCCGGTCTTGAAGTCCTTCGTATCATCAATGAGCCAACGGCATCCTCGCTCGCCTATGGTCTCGATAAAAAGAAGAATGAAATTATCGCTGTCTATGATCTCGGCGGCGGGACGTTTGATATTTCCATCCTTGATGTGGGCGATGGTGTCTTCCAGGTGCGTGGCACGAGCGGCGATACCTTTCTCGGCGGCGACGACTTCGATCTGCGCGTCATGGACTATTTGATCGAGCAATTCAAAAAGGATAACGGCATCGATCTGCATAATGACCGTCAGTCGTTGCAACGTTTGAAGGAAGCGTCGGAAAAAGCGAAGATCGAGCTTTCCACAACGATGCAGACCGAGATCAACCTGCCTTATTTAACGGCGGATGCGACGGGTCCCAAGCATTTAGTGATGACTCTCAGCCGCGCCAAATTGGAACAATTAACAGCGGATCTTGTCGACCGAACGATTGCTCCTCTTAAACAGGCATTATCTGACGCTGGTTTGACCGCCGGTGACATCAACGAAGTGGTGATGGTCGGCGGCATGACGCGTATGCCGGCTGTGCAGGATCGTGTGCGTGCCTTCTTTGGCAAGGAGCCCCATAAGGGCGTCAACCCCGATGAAGTTGTTGCCATCGGTGCTGCCATCCAGGCAGGCGTGCTGGGTGGTGAAGTGAAGGATATTCTTCTGCTTGATGTTACGCCGCTGACTCTTTCCATTGAAACATTGGGTAGTGTTGCAACTCCTCAAATTGAGCGCAACACAACGATCCCCACTCGCCGCAGCCAGGTGTTCTCTACGGCGAGCGATAATCAAACACAAGTAGAGATTCACGTGTTGCAGGGTGAGCGCCCCATGGCGGCGGATAACAAGTCACTCGGTAAATTCATTCTCGATGGAATCCCACCTGCACCGCGTGGTATGCCGCAAATCGAAGTGACCTTTGATATTGATGCGAACGGTATTCTCAAAGTCACCGCCAGTGATAAGGCAACCGGACGTTCGCAACATATTACAATTACAGCTTCTTCGGGTCTTTCTGATTCGGAAGTCGAAAAAATGCGCAAAGACGCAGAGTCACATGCCGAAGATGACCGCAAACGCCGGGAATTGATCGAAGCTAAGAATAACGCGGATAACACCGTCTATGCTGCGGAGAAAGCTTTACGTGAATTCGGCGATAAAGTCCCTGCAGATGTGAAATCCGAGGTGGAGGCAAAAGCCGCGGATGTCAAAAAAGCCGCTGAAGGCGAGGATGTTGCTGCCATCCGAGCTGCCACGGAAGCGCTGGGTCAATCCATTCAAAAGATTGGCGGCTCTGTCTATCAGGGACAGGCTGCTCCCGCGGGTGAAGCAGGTCCCAATCCAAATCCAGAAGCTGGACCGGACGTTGTTGAAGGTGAAGTGAAAGAATAGTTATTAGAGAGTAGAAAATAGAGAGCAGTTTTTACTATTCTCTACTACTCTGCTCTCTACTCTCTCAGAATATGAGCAACAGAGATTACTACGAAATCCTCGGCCTTGGACGGAATGCGAGCGATGATGAGATCAAAGCAGCATTCCGTAAACTCGCGCGTCAGTACCACCCCGATGTAAGCAAGGAACCAGATGCCGAGGAGAAATTCAAAGAGATCAATGAAGCGTACGGCGTGCTCTCGGACTCAGACAAGCGTGCCCGTTATGATCGATTTGGCAAAGATGGGCTCGGCAACATGGGTGGCGGGTTCCACGATTACACAACCGACTTCAGCGATATCTTCGAAGAGTTGTTTGGAAACTTCGGCTTTTCCACAGGACGGCGCGCCTCGCGTCGTTCTCCTCGGCGTGGACGCGATCTGCAAATGCAGGTCGCTTTGAGATTTGAGGAAGCTGTCTTCGGGGTCGAAAAAGATATCGAGTTCGAGCGCGAAGAAACCTGTTCACGCTGCAGTGGCTCTGGTGCCGAACCGGGATCTTCACCTGTCAAATGTCCGACCTGTAATGGACAGGGCGAGGTGCGTCAGATCCGTCAAACGTTCCTTGGGCAGATGGTTCAATCGACAACGTGCCCCACCTGTAACGGTCGCGGGGAGACGATTTCCAATCCATGTAAGACGTGTCATGGCGGAGGATTGGAACGAAAATCTATCAAGAAGAAAGTCCAAATTCCCGCGGGTGTGGATGGCGGTACGCAGATCCGTTTGGCAGGAGAGGGTGGACCTGGAGTATATGGCGGACCGAACGGAAGTTTATTCCTCGTATTGGAGGTGTTACCGCATAAATTCTTCAGGCGCCGCGAGAATGACATTATCTTAAACCTGGATATCAATGTCGCCCAGGCAGTTCTTGGCGCGGAAGTAGATATTCCCACGCTGGATGGCGAGGACAAGCTGAAAATTCCTGCCGGGACTCAACCTGGCAAAGTCTTTACACTTCGCGGCAAGGGCGTTCCCTTCCTGCGCCGAAAGGATCGCGGCAATCAACTGGTGATTGTCAATGTTGCCATTCCCACTAAGCTGACTAAGGAACAGCGTGAGTTATTCGAACAATTGGCCGAGAGCTTAGGGACGACCGTCAAGCCCCAGGAAAAAGGATTCCTTGATTGGTTGAATGAAGCTTTGGGCGGATAGTTGCCAATAATCAGTAGACAGTAAACAGTGAGCGGACAATTTGTCCGCTCTTTCTTTTTTGAACTGAACTCGGAAGAAAAGTCTGTCAAATCTTTGGACACGGATTTCTCGGACCTCACGGATTTTCCCGGTATTTTACGGAATTTTTCCTCCTTGTCCGTGTCCCATAAACAGCTTACACTGAACTGACATTTTTTCAGCTTTTCAGCTCAAATCTGTGTAATCCGCGGCTACAAAGATGTCTCGCCCATTTGACGAATCTCCTGTTTTATCTTATAATACTGAATACTTGAACAACTATTCATATATTTTATATGTTACTCCAAGAAAATACCTCAACCCATTTAGCTGATCTATTTAGCGCTCTCAGTGACCCAACCCGTTTGCGGATTATTTCTGTGCTGCTCGACGGGGAAATGAATGTTGGCGATATCGCCTCTCGACTCGTCATGACAGAATCGGCGGTTTCCCACCAACTGCGAGGACTGCGCCAGATGCGCCTTCTCCGCAGCCGCAAGGATGGACGTCAGGTCTACTATACGCTCGACGATGATCACGTTGCAAAACTCTACAGCCTTGGCTTGGACCATGTAGAACATGGCTAAAAATCTTCGTTAATCAGACTATAAACATGACCTCACAATCTTCGCATATGCATTCCCATTCCCACTTGCGAGAAGTCGCAGAACAAGCTACGTCCCGTCTTTCTCTTTCGCTCTTTCTCACGTTAGTTTTCGTTGTAATCGAAGCCGGCGCGGGCTATTTTGCGAATAGTCTAGCTCTGCTCACCGATGCAGCCCACAACCTCACAGATGTGATCGCACTAGCCTTAAGTTGGTTTGCGATTCGTCTTACATCACAGCCTGCTAACGCAAAGAAAACATATGGCTATCATCGTGCAGGCATTCTTGTTGCTTTGCTCAACTCCACAACACTTGTGTTGATCTCAATTGGAATCTTCTACGAAGCTTATCTTCGCTTCATTTCTCCTCCCGACGTGAAATCGAGTATTCTTATTGGTGTGGGACTGATCGCCATTGTCATTAACCTTGTTACCGCGCTGCTGGTCCATCGCGGCAGCGAGAGTGATCTCAATTTGCGCTCAGCGTTCGTCCATCTGATGGGGGATGTGATCTCGACCATCGGCGCGGTGATCGCGGGTGTTATCATTTACTTCACCAAAGCGAACTGGCTCGATCCGTTTGTCAGCGTGCTGATCGGTTTTCTCATCCTCTATAATGCCTGGGGGATTCTGCGAGAGACAGTCGATATCCTGCTTGAATCCACGCCACGCGATTTGGATTTGAAAAAGATGGTCAGAGACATTACCAGCGTAAACGGCGTGCTCGGCGTTCATGATTTGCATGTTTGGAGCCTTACGCAAAATTTGCGCACCATGTCGGCACATATTCTCACGGAAGATATCTCAGTTAGCGCGGGAGCAGAGATTCAGAGCCGCATTAACGAATTGGTCTATCACCGCTATAATATCGTCCATGCGACTCTGCAATTGGAATGTGTGGACTGTGATCCCAACTCACTTTATTGCCGTATGTAATGGGATAAAGAATCCGCTCCTTCTAAGCTGATTCGTGAATTTGTTTAAAGAAAATCTTCATGCCTTCCATCTATTCCGTTATATTTGTTGCCCTAGGCGGAGCGCTCGGCTCCGTCTTTCGTTATCTCCTCAGCACATGGACTCAAACTGCCAGCAAAAGCATTGACTTTCCCTTTGGCACGCTTGTAGTTAACCTGATCGGATGTTTCGTGATCGGCTTTCTTGCCCAGTTGGCTGAAACGCGCGGTCTATTTACCTCGGAATCCAGAGTGTTTGTGTTTGTTGGAATGCTGGGTGGATTTACAACATTCTCCTCCTTTGGAAACGATACAATCAATCTGTTGCGTGATTCTGAGACGTTCAATGCTTTGGCAAATGTGGGAGCCAATGTTATATTCGGGCTCATACTCGTCTGGCTGGGACGAATGGTCGCTTATTGGATTTGGAGATAACCATGCAACTTCCGCAGGAAGGGACATTGCTTCGTGTCTTTATTGGCGAAGCGGATAAACATGAAGGCAAACCGCTCTACGAATGGATCGTCTTGAAAGCCCGCGAACAAGGCTTGGCAGGCGCCACAGTCTTGCGCGGCATTATGGGCTTTGGTGCAAACACACGCCAGATCCACACCTTTCGATTTGACACCCTCTCTGAAGATTTGCCTGTCATCGTTGAAGTTGTGGATACTTCTGAAAAACTCGACACATTTCTGGAACTCATTCAACCACATATCAAAGCGGGATTGGTCACATTGGAAAAAGCACAAGTCAGATTCTATCGGTTTGAGCGATGAAACGATTTCTATTAAAAATTTGGAAACTTTTTCCTGCGTGGCTGCAACAAATTGCGTCGCGAATCATCCGGCCGCTATTTCAGGTTTTCTCGGCGGCGGTTATTTTTGATGATCAGAAGCGAATCTTTCTCGTTAAACTGACCTATCAACGTTTTCATCCTTGGGGTATGCCAGGCGGTGGTCTGGAATACGGTGAAACAGGCATTGAAGCTGTGATCCGCGAAGTTTGGGAGGAGACCGGGTTAAACGTCGAAGTTGAGAAGCTGTTGCTGAACAAAACATTCCAACCAGATAAATTTGCCATGTATTATCTGTGCACCATTAAGAATGGCGTTTTTCAACCAAGTGATGAAGTTTCCGAATATGGATATTTCACGCTAGATAAATTACCGGATGTTCGTCCGCGGGATTACGCATTGATCAATGAAATCTACGAAGTGATGGGCTTCAAAGAACATGAACTGGCTTGAGGTTTCTCTTGTTGTAAACGGTGAATTAGCGGAGGCGGTTGCAGATGTGCTGGCGCGCTTTGCCTACAGCGGCGTGATGATGGAGCAGGGCGTCAAATACAATGACGAGGAAGACGCTGGCACGCCGACGGGTCCCATCACAGTACGCGCCTATTTGGAAATGGATGACAAGATCGAAGAAACACGTCAGAAGCTTGAACAGTCTCTTTATTATTTGGGAATGATTCAGCCCATTCCTGCTCCAACCTATAAGCAAATCGCCGATCAAAACTGGATGGAAGCCTGGAAGCAGCACTACAAACCGATTCTCATCGGTCGGCGGCTTGTTATTGTTCCAGCGTGGATGGATTCGCCCGATCCGAATCGTATTCCGATCAAGATCGATCCTGGTATGGCGTTTGGTACAGGAACGCATCCCACGACACAGCTGTGTTTGGAATTGATGGAGAAAGCGATCAACGATATTCGAGAATCGAATAACGAATTTCGAATAATCGATGTTGGCTGTGGCTCTGGCATTCTCTCCATCGCCGCGCTCAAACTTGGCGCGAAACAAGCCCTGGGTGTAGATATCGATGCTGGTTCGGTAAAGAACGCGCGTGAGAACGCGGATTCGAACGGCATCGGTGATGAGTTCATTCTCGGGGTCGGTTCCGTAGATGAAATCAAGAAAGGGCAATTTGCGATTCGTAAAGCACCTCTGGTCCTTGCCAATATTCTCGCACCCGTCATTATTCGCCTGTTTGACGCCGGACTCGCAGATCTCATCGAAGATCATGGCGCTATTATCTTAAGTGGAATCCTGCAAGAGCAGGAGGAACGCGTTGTCGAAGCGGGGCAGGCAAAAGGTCTTAGAAGGAACGAAAGGAGGCAAATGGGAGATTGGGTTGCGTTCACCATGAGGCGTTGAGCAAAAATTCCCCACGATGTACTATTTAATTCCAAAACCAAACTGCTAAAATTGCGCTACTTTTTGCCAAAGGAGAATGAAAATGAGGAGCAATAATAAAGTTTTTCTGGCAGTTGCATGCCTTGCCCTGGCTGCACTGTCTTGTCAGGCTGTTTCCAATTTAGCCGGAGGCGGGAGTCCAACTAGCGCTCCTGTTGACACGAGTGTTCCCAACGCAACAGAGGCGCCACAAGGCGAAGTTATTTTGCAGGATGATTTCTCATCGTCCAAGTGGGGGACAGGCACAGATAAAGACAGCTCCATCGAATATGCAAACAACGCTCTGCAGGTGATTCTTTTTACCAAGAATTACTTTGTGTGGAGCACGCCCAATGATCAAACGTATAGTAATGTCCACATGGAAATCACTGTGACGAATAACAATACCGATCCCACCACCGCGTTCGGATTGATGTGCGACCAGCAAACCACGACGAACGACTTTTACTATTTTGCCGTCACTGCAGCAGGACAATACGCGATTGCCAAAGCAGTGACCGGACAGAAGGATCTGTTCCTGACCAATAACAACCAATGGGAATATTCGGATGCCATCAAGGCGAATGCCCCATCGTATCAAGTTGGTGCGGACTGTGGGAATGGCACACTGACTCTCTATGTAGATGGTCAGAAAGTGGATTCCATTTCGGATACAACCTATACCAGTGGTGGTGTGGCTGCTTTCGCATGGAGTGGTGAGGATGTGGCTTCAGCAAATGTCACATTTGACGATTTCCTGATGACAAAATCGCCTTAATTGATCTATTCTTCTGTGCTGCGCCTCAACCGAGGCGCAGCGCTTTTTAAAATTAGGAGAACACAATGAGAAGCAGATTTAATGTCTTATTAGCAGTTGCCAGTCTTGCTCTTGCCGCGTTAGCCTGCCAGGCACTGGCAGGTAGTCCAAACGCTACTCCAAACACGGCTGTAGCTCCGACAGATGTTATTATTGAAAATACGGTTGCTCCCGCCGCCACAGAAATATCCTCGCCTACGCAGACCGAGGAGCCTGTCGCGAATTCAGATGTGCTTTTAGATGATGACTTCACCGCAGGTGGCAGGACGACTTGGGGGACTGGAACCGATTCGGACAGTTCTGTAGAGTATTTGAATGATGGTTTAAACGTGCAGCTCTTCACGAAGAACTATATCGTTTGGAGCTCACCCAATGACGAACAATATGAAAATATTCACATGGAAGTGACCGTACTCAACAATGGAAGCGACTCGGCAACAGCATTCGGATTCATGTGTAACCAACAATACCCCATTACAGATTCGCGCTATTATTTGGCAATCACGCCCGGCGGAGAATATGCAATTGGCAAGGCTGCACTTGCAGTAGACGATGTAATTCTCACCAAAAATGGGGAATGGGGAAAATCCAATCTGATAGCGAAGAACGCAACTTCCTACCGTATTGGGGCAGATTGTGGTAACGGAACATTGACCTTGTATGTAGATGGTCAACCGGTGGATTCTGCTTCGGATTCGAGCTATACAAATGGTCGAATTACCTTGTTTGTGTGGAGCGGTGACAATCTCTCTAAAGCAAATGTAACGTTCGACGATTTCATGATGACAAAATTGCCATAAGCTACAATTCGTTTCTACAATCCTGCGCGTAATGTAAACGCGCAGGATTTTTGTTGGTTTGTACAAATCAGCTGATCTTCGAAAGTCTTTGGAAAGAAGACCCCGGTTCTAGTTTGATTTTGCATAACACTTTGCAATTCATATACTGAAATTTTGTGCTATGATTCAATAAAACATGGATCGCCGCAAACTGTTCCTCTACCTGCTTTTGAATGTATTCATTTCTGCATGTGTGACTGGAACGATCCTGTTTTGGTATGACCGGAACTACCGTTCGACGGCTCTTTCTACAGTTCAACTTGCTCCCGTTTCAAACAACCAATCTGCCCCGCAGCCAACTCTCAACCCGAAAGCAGACATTCCTGTGGAGATTGTCAGCGTTGTCGGCGCAGGGACGTTGGACGCTGAACTGGTAGTCGTCGCTTATAAAGGCAATGACCAGATCAACCTGGCAAACTGGGAGTTGCGAGATGCAGATCGACACGTCTTTGTTTTTCCGCAAATCGTCCTGCACAAAGATGGCGTGATTCAGGTCCATACTTCTTCTGGAACGAATACCGTGATTGACCTTTATTGGAATGCCGGTAATCCCATTTGGCAATCTGGTGAGGAAGCGCAATTGTTCGATCCAAGCGGAAACTTGCGCGCAAAGTATAAAGTACCGTAGTTAATCGGTGGTTGAGTAGGTCGAATGCTCTTCTCGACCGTATCGAAACCACCAATTCCAAGCTTACTTTTTATTGCTGGTTTCGATACGCCCTTCGCAACGAGCGCTCAGGTCACTCCACCAGCGATTTAGAAATAATATGTCACAAGCACTCTACCGCAAATACCGACCAAAGGAATGGGACGAAGTGATGGGGCAGGATCACATCGTCACCACGCTCAAGAATGCCATCGCGGCAGATCGGGTCGCGCATGCCTATCTCTTCGCTGGTTCACGCGGGACAGGTAAGACCACTCTGGCGCGTCTTCTGGCGAAAGCGGTCAACTGTTTGAATCCGGACCCTAGAAAGCGACCTGATAACGAGTGCGAAAGTTGCAAAGCGGTCAACGAGAATCGTTTCCTTGATTTGATTGAAATCGACGCGGCATCCAATACCAGTGTGGATGATGTCCGTGATTTGCGCGATAAGATCAATTTCTCGCCGTCACAGGGTAAATACAAGATTTACATCATTGACGAAGTCCATATGCTTTCAACGGCGGCGTTCAATGCACTTCTGAAAACGTTGGAAGAGCCGCCGCCGCATGCCATTTTTGTATTAGCAACAACGGAAATTCATAAAATTCCGGCGACAGTTTTGTCGCGCTGCCAACGCCATGAGTTCCGGCGTGTGCCTGTGGATGAAATCGTTGCTAACTTGAAGAAGATTGCTAAAGCCGAGAAAATTCAAGCTGACGATGACGCGTTGATTCAAATCGCTCGTCAATCCGCGGGCGGAATGCGTGATGCGATTTCCCTGCTCGATCAGCTTTCATCCACGGGTGATAAGATCACACTTGCTCTTGCGCAAAATGTACTCGGCACAGCAACCAGTCAAACCGTGTTGGATATTCTCTCGTCTATAAGCGATCATGATCCCGCACATGGATTGGAGTCGATTCATAAGGCACTCGACGCGGGAGCCGATCCACGTTCACTGGCGCGTCAGATCGTGGAGTATCTACGTGGGCTGATGCTCATTCAAATGGGCAATGTCAACCAGGTTGAAGCCACTGCGGATGTCAAGAAGCAAATGCAATCACATGCGAAATCGTTCACTACGAGTGATGTTTTGCGTATGATGAAAGCATTCAACAGTGCAGCCGTGGATTTACGCGGGGGTTGGCAGCCGTCCCTGAGTTTAGAGCTTGCCTTCGCAGAAGTTTTGGATGCGCCAAATGAGTCGGCTCCACAAATTGCTATGCCACGTCAGACGAAGACCCAGCCTGCCGTAGAGACTCGTCAGAGTGCTACTAGCTCGGAAACAGAATCCAAGCCTGCGGCGGAGTCTGAGCCGCAACATTCCAAGGAAAAGAATGTCATTAGCGCAGGTGATGTCCTCAAGACTTGGAAGCGTCTTTCGGCGGCGCTTCCGAAATCCCAGGCGAATCTTTCGGGTCTCATGAACTCAGTCAAAATGATTGACGTGCAGGGCAGAACCTTGATTTTGGGATTTGCAAGCGATGTGCTAGTCTCAAAGATGGAAAAGCCCGAGCATGTTGAAGCAATTCAAAAGTTGCTCGAGGATGAGTTTGGCGTAGCAATAAACGTGCGTTGTATGGTGACCAATGCCAAAGGCAAGATCCCGCCCAATGTTCCACCAGATGGAATGGTTGCCACTGCCATCCAACACGGCGGCGAGATAGTGGATATGTAAATCGAGTTTCGATACTCGAGATTCGTTTCGACGATCGAATATCTAATATTGGATAACGAGGTGATTTATGGCGAAAGGATTTAACAAAGGTCCGCAAATGGGTGGTGGGGGGATGATGGCGCAATTACAAAAAATGCAGCAGCAGTTGGCAGAAGCACAAGCCAAGCTTGCTGAAGAAACAGTCACCGCGACGGCAGGGGGCGGCGCGATCAAAGTCACAATGACGGGTGACCAAAAATGCAAGTCGGTGGAGATCAATCCGGATTTCTTAAAAGACATGGATGCTGAGATGTTGCAAGATTTGATCTTATCTGCGGTGAATATGGCTCTTGATCAATCCCGCGCTTTAGCGGAACAAAGACTCGGTCCGCTGGCGGGTGGATTGCCTTTCTAGGAATTGAAATGCACCTCGGCATTTCAGAGATTGTAATTTTGACTTGTTGGGGTTCTTCGATTCTTGTTGTTGTTGGTACTGTAATTTACTTAATTGTGAAAATGATAAAGAAAAACTAACCTATGCTGTTACCTGAATCTATTCAATCTGTAATCAATTCATTGGAACGTTTGCCAGGCATTGGACCGAAGTCCGCTTCTCGGTTGGCGTTCTATCTATTGCGCGCGCCCGATGAAGTCTCACAGGGGCTGTCCTCCGCGCTGGCAAACCTGAAAACCAAAACGGCCTTCTGCCAGGAATGTTTCAATATCACCGAGGCAGGCCGCGAACGATGTGAACTATGCGAATCACACAAACGCGAGGGGAGTGTAATCTGTGTGGTGGAAGAAGCATTAGATGTATTAGCGTTGGAGCGCACAGGTGGATTTCAAGGCAAGTATCATGTCTTGCAAGGAGTTTTGTCGCCCATCGAAGGGATTGGTCCCGATGATCTGAAAATCAAACAACTGCTGACACGTGTATCCAACGGTGGCATCCAGGAAGTAATTCTTGCCACAAATCCAAGCATGGAAGGCGACGCGACCGCGTTGTATTTACGTCAACATTTGGAACCATTGGGAGTTAAAGTCACGCGTCTTGCCCGCGGCTTGCCGGTCGGCGGTGATCTGGAATACGCTGATCAAAACACGTTATTACGAGCGTTGTCTGGCAGACAGGAAATGAATTAGAGTACACACCCCGCTTTTGCGGGGTGTGTCTCTTATAAAGTGTCTTTTGGCGTTTTGATCCGGGGGTCATAAACAAACTTATGTTTGCAAAGTTCCAGGTCCTGTTCATTATAGGCAAGAAAATAAACTTCATTAATTCGGGACTCGGGGCAATCTTCCAAATAAGAAACAGCCGTGTCGATTAATTGATCTGCTACATCCTGTGGACTGAGTCGAGTTGTGCCAGTGCCCATCAGTGGAAAAAGAATGGAGTGAATATCTTCATTAGCCATATCCGGTGAGTCTGCAAGTTCTAGTGCGTTGCGCACACATACAAAAATATCTTTAATTGGATTGTATCCTCGTCCTACCTGACCTTGTACGGAAGCAGCATGAAATATCTTTTTTACGCCGTGTGTTTTTGTGAGTTCGCCCGCACTTGTATCGATCACAACCCCAGGGTCAACGCCGGTTGAACCGACTTTAGCGAAAAGCTCGTTGGCTATCGTGTCTTCAGCTACACGTTTAGCGCCGTCCTTTTTAGCACCCAAATATCGTATTGTGCCTGAAATAGAGCGCTCATAATGCCGGGACATCTGCATATTTGTGTTCTCAGAATTGACCCAAACATCTACTTTCTTTATGTTTTGAATATCACCTGTGATAATGCCAATTTTTTTACCGGGAACCTTCACGATTTCATACTGATAAAACTCAGTTTTAGTAATAGGCTTTGGTTTTCTTTCTACCGATAAGTTGTCGAGCACGCGGTGCACAAAACTATCTATCGCTAGCTTATCCAGTCCGTTTTGGACATGTTCCTGGATAGCTTGCTTGGCACGATTTATCTCTTCGGCATCAGTCATGCCATAGTTTAGCGTAGTCAAATCCCTAATATTGAATGGGGGATTGGTACCGGTCCTGCTAATAATCAAAGTCACACATTTGTTTAAGGCATGCCGAATACCAAGCTCATAAAAGACATTGGAGTTCAAGGACGTTATATCTACGACCGCTACGTCGGCTTCGAAAATCCCATGAAACATCTTGAAATGGATGGAGCCTGTATCGATGATCTCATCACATCGTGTACATTCCAATCCGAGTTCTTCAACTGCCGGCTTGATAACATTATGGTAGACAATATCAAAGTCGAACTCTACTCCATCAACAGGCTTTTTCCCAAAAGGCATAATTACAAAGCACTTCTTACCCTTATATTTGCTGTTGTCCATATTTCCTCCAATGTAGCTCTTATTTTCTAAGGTTTAATTGATGGTTCTCCAACCAATAGATTCCGATGATCGTTTTGGCATCTACGATTTCGCCCGATTTTATTTTTTTCAACGCATCTGCTATAGAGATCTCCACCGCTTTAATATCTTCACCCTCTCCGATTAGTCCCCCAGTCTCTTTATATTTTGCTTTTTCACCCGAAACTTCAGAATAAAACAAAAAGATTCGCTCTGAACTGCCCCCTGGAGATGGATAAAAAGTAGCAATAGATTCAAACGCATCTATGTTTAGCCCGGTCTCCTCTTGCACTTCCCGTCGCGCTGATTCCTCCGGCGTTTCCCCAAGGTCAATCATCCCTGCAATTGTTTCAATGATCCAACCATCGTCGTTCTTATATGTTGGATATCTAAACTGGTTGATCAGAATGAGTTTCTCTGTAGTTTGATTAAAAACCAATACAGCGACAGAATCGCCTCTCTCTAAAGAGAGACGGCGCATCCATTGGCTCATCTTGCCACTAAAAAGTTCAAAACGAAGACGTGCCTCTTCTATTTTGAAAAAATCATTCAGGATGTATCTTTTTTGTTCGATATCAACTTTTTTCATTATGGTGTGCTTCTCACTCTTGGTGAAATTGATGTTTAAAGTATAGCACTTTACTGCCGACAGAACTTGGCTGTTTCATAAGATTTGACTATCAATTTTGCCTTACAACGCTTTGTCATACTTTGGCAATACAATATCCACATGAAAGTAACAATCCTAACCTATGATTCACGCAGTGACGTTCAGCCTTTGATTCATTTGTCAGTGAGTCTGATCGCTCGTGGTCATTCTGTTAAACTTGCAGCTCCTGCTCGATTTGAGGTTTCAGTACAAGGATTAGGAATCACGTTTGTGCCTCTCGCCGGAGATCCTGCAGTATTAAGTCGCGGCCCAAATGATTCGGGAAATAACTTTCTTATGATGATTCGTGCGCTTATGAATCACGCAATAGAAATTGGCGCTGATGTTTTACAGAAGACCGAAGAAGCATGCCGCGACACTGATTTGGTCATCCACACCTTTATGCATGCCATTGATGGACACACTTTGGCTTGTGAAAGGAACGTCCCTGATGTTCATGTACAGCTTTTCCCTATGTTCACTCCAACAGGGGATTATCCAAATGTTATATTACCTGATCTTAAATCACGATCAGCAAATCGATTGACGCATAATATTTCCCGGCTGATAACTATTTGGGGAGCAAAAATTGGATTTGAGCAAGTTCGCCGCCGAGCTGGGTTACCGAAACGAAAGCTTTATTCACCATTTGATGATCATTCGTTTCGTCCGCCGACGCCGATCCTGTGCGCGTGGAGCCCAGGTGTTCTCCCACCTTCAAAGGATTGGCAATCGAACGTTTACGTTACTGGATATTTCTTTGGGGAGTATGATTCTGCTTATCAGCCGCCAGTGGAGCTACAAAAATTCTTGAAAGCAAGTGAAGCACCAATTTGCGTTTCGTTCGGGAGTATGATGAATCGAGATGCACAAAAGATAGATCATATCGTCCGCGAATCATTAAGACAAACTAGCAGCTGTGGAATTATTCTTTCGGGATGGAGTGATGTGGTGCAGCAATCATCAGATAATATTATTTATCTTAAAGCTATTCCTCATCAATGGTTATTACCGCAGTGTAAATTGATTATCCATCATGGTGGGGTAGGCACGGTCTCTGCAGGTTTGCACTCTGGCATTCCAAACGTTGTGATTCCATTTGCAGCAGATCAACCATTTTGGGGAAGACGAGTCTATAAAATAGGCGCAGGGCCAATGACTATTCCTGTAAGAAAGCTTTCAATAGAAAATTTAACGCGAACGATTCTTGAAGCTGATGATCATGCATTTCATAAAAACGCGCAGCTTATAGGTCAAGAATTGAGAAGCGAACAAGGGGTTGAAAATTCTCTCAACCTGATTGAAAAATATTCCAACGAATTTTTAAGGTTCAATTTATAACAGGTTAATAATTTCTGTGGTATTATCTGTCCGCTCTTAAACAAATGGAACTTGCAGATTGACAAATGAATATGCTGACGAAAAAGAAGTTGAGATTTTTTAAGGTAAATTGTCTGATAACCTCTTGACAAATCGAAGCAAATACATATAATCATCATTCGCCAGTACATTCTAGTAAGATCTCGTCCCCCTGACAGATCAATCAAAACTGAGTAATAGTCTCAAGTCAGAGACACAAGCCTGTGGGTTTTGCAGTCTGACGAGCCGATGTCGAAAGACAAAAGACATCGGTGTTTTTGTCTGTAAATCCCTTGACAGGCCGAAGTGGTGCGTGTAAAATCCGTCCGCTTTGTTACCCGAACTTTAACAACTGAATAGTGATAGGAAGCAACAACTTTGTCGATCCAGTAAATATTCCGTATAAACTACACTCGCAAGAGTGAAAAATTTTTTGCGGAGAGTTTGATCCTGGCTCAGGATGAA
>WNFY01002116.1_pt1 | contig 18914 bp, 14 predicted proteins | sample 5400091 | NCBI WGS metagenome assembly WNFY01 (sample SAMN13153364, study PRJNA577476) | soil metagenome | isolation source: 60 cm soil or saprolite under grassland replicate 1 | place: USA:California | collected 2016-06-15
ACGGGCGCCGTTCGAGCGAGTCGGTCAGTCGGCCGCTGCCGCTGAGATCCTTGTACAGATCGCGCGCGAAGCGGTTGTCGGACACAAAGACGTGCGCTTCGCCGCCCAGGCTCCAGCCGAGGGCCGCACGTGGAGCGCTGCCGGCGCAGGCCAGTAGCCCGAGAGCGAGAACGACGCTAGAGTACGCGCGATGCAAGAGGCCAAAGATATCATCATCATCGGTGCAGGCCCGACGGGCCTGTTCGCCGCGTTTTATGCCGGCATGCGCGGCGCATCGCACCGCCTGATCGACAACCTCGATCAGGTGGGCGGCCAGCTGACCGCGCTCTATCCCGAGAAATACATCTTCGACGTCGCGGGATTTCCCAAGATCCTGGCAAAGGACCTGGTAAAGGGGCTCGCCGAGCAGGGGCTACAGTGGAAGCCGCCGGTGAACCTCGCGCAAAAGGTCATCGGGCTCCGCCGCAGCGAGGAGAACGGGAAGCCGCAGTTTACGATCGTGACCGACAAGGACGAGTATCCCGGCCGGAGCGTCCTGATCGCGGGCGGCATCGGCGCGTTCACCCCGCGCAAACTCCCGCTCAAAGACGTCGATCAGTGGAACGACAAGGGGCTGCACGATCGCGTGCTGAACCTGCAGACGTTCGCCGGCAAGCGGATCCTGATCGTCGGCGGCGGTGACTCGGCGTTCGACTGGGCGGTGAACCTGCAGGGCGTGGCGAAGTCGATCGTGATGATCCATCGGCGCGACGGGTTTCGGGCGCACCAGGCGACCGTCGATCAGGTGCAGCAGCTGGCGGCCACGGGCAAGATGGAGCTGCGCACGTTCTGGGAGCTGAAAGAGATCGCCGGGTCAAGCCGGATCGAGCGCGTCACCATCTTCAACAACAAGACCAAAGCAGAAGAAACGCTGCCGATGGATTGCGTGATTCCCCAGCTCGGCTTCATCTCATCGCTCGGCGCGATCGCCGAGTGGGGGCTCGAGATCGAGAAGGGCGACATCACGGTGGCGCAGACGATGGAGACCAATATTCCCGGGATCTACGCGGCCGGCGACATCACCACCTATCCGGGGAAGCTCAAGCTGATCGCGACGGGATTCGCCGAGGCGTGCATCGCGGTCAACCAGATCGCGCACTTCTTGAATCCAGCGGCGAAGGTCATGCCTGGCCACTCGTCAAACATGGCGCTCTTTGGTCAGAAGGATGATTGAAGTCAGAAGCTGTACGCGCGCGTTAGACCTCACGCTTGGGAAGCAGACCCACCACGCACAAGATCACCGCCAGCGCGACCGCTGCCCCAGCCTGCGCGACGTACCACATGCCAGCTTGCTGGATGATGGCTGCACCCACGTGCGGGTCTAACAAGTCACCGAGTTCCGTCCACGCAGCCAGTCCAACCAGCGCCAGGGCCGGAAGCACTAGCCAGCGGCGGAACCGCGTGGCGAAAAAACCCACGGCTCCGAGCAGGACTGCTGCTCCCCAGATCGCGCGGAGGCTCGGCTCGTTGTTCACGCGCGTTGAATGACGACGGCCGTGCCGTAGCACAGCACCTCGGTGGCCGACCCTTGGCGGCCGACCTCCGAGCTCTCGTATCGGACTCCCACAACCGCATTCGCCCGGAGCTCACGCGCGTGTTGTAGGAGCAGTTCGTACGCCTGCTCACGCGCTTGCTCGCACATCTCGGCGTATGCCCCGATCTGCCCGCCGACAATCTGCTTCAATCCTCCAAAGAACCCTTGGCCGATCGTTGGGGATCGCACAATGATGCCGCGGACGAGACCCTTGTATTCCGCGATGCGGTATCCCTCGATGGAGAAGGTGGTGGTTGTCAACAGTGTCTCGGGCATCTGGGCTCCTGGATAGAGTACCGACCGCTGTCAAGACGTGTGTGCTGGCGCATAATGAGGCTGATGCCAATTCCCACAACGAGCCATTGCACGAAGTACGCACTGGCCTGACCCACGGTGAGCTTGACGCCGATGTTGAGGATCATGTGATTGTGCAGCGCAAAGCCGCACACGGCGAATACGCCAATGAGGGCACCGAACCGCGCGCCAAGGGCTGCGAACCCGATACGTGAGTAATTCATCCACGCTCCACGACGTTGATTGAACGAAACTTCGCCCGATCTCGCCGGACCCGCCAACGACTCCGGCATCAGTCATCGATTGGCTCAACCCCACGCTGTTTGAGTTGCGCCAGGTGGTCCTTCATGGCCTGAAGCACTTCGGGCGGGTGCCCCTGCCAACCCGTGCACTCGCCCAGGACTCGCAGCGGTTCTCGGGAGCGGTACGACTTCGTGGGGTTACCCGGGAATCTCTTGTCCGTGAGATTGGGATCATCGGTAAACGCCCCGGTCGGTTCCACCAGGTAGATTCTGCCAGGGCCCTCGCCGCGGGCGAGCTCCGCTCCCCAGATACCCGCGTCCAAGGTGGCGCTGAAGTACACGTAGGTTGTAACCCGATCCAACTTGCCGAAGTTGGCGGGATGGCCAGGCTTGATGAGGGCGCCCGGCGTCAGGTCTGCCCGTGTACCGTGGTAGAATCGGTCTCCTGGTATCAGGTCTGCGCGTGTGCCAGAGTAAAATCGCTGCCCGTTCATCTCATCGGTGAGCACCAACTCGCTCCTCTCCTACGCTCGGGTGTGGCTGGCGTCCGCGCGACGGCACTTGGACTATTGATGCGGTTGTTCCCACGAGTAGTGGAAGCGAAAAGAATAAGGGCGATTGGGATTCTCAGGCTTGACTGTCGCCAGCGTGGTGCGCTGGCCGGCTGGCACTTGGACGCGCAGGCGCTGGACGTCACAACTGTTCTTGATGTTTTCGCAATCGATGAGTTGCAGACCTGTGACGACGATTGGAACCGACGAATGGTTGTACACAAAGACAATCTGGCCATCGCCGCCGAAGCTCATTTCCGTCCCGGTCTCGATCGTCTCGTTCGAGGGGGCAACGAAAATGGCAACGCGATTGCTGGCGCATCCATATGCCAGCATGCCGACGATCACGAGGGCCGCAACGCGGAGTGTTTTCACGCCGCCAGCTTCACGCGCTTGTGAGGCGCCGACACAACGCGCTCGTCGATTGCGCGCCAAGACTACCCTTGGAATACGCGCGCCACTTCGTGTCCGTGCTGTCCAGCTGTACGGTGCTCGACGTCGTGCTGTCGCCCGGAAGGACCAGGACCAGCGTTTTCCTCGAGTCGAACGCAGTCAGCACACGTTGACGTAGACCGCGACAGTCGACTTCAACATGTTCCACACGGTACTCGGCCCGAACCCTGGGCCGCTGCCGATCAACATCCCACCGCAACCAGACGATAAAGGAGCCATTCCTGCGTCCGACCGCGGCGGTGTCCAAATCGACCGTCTCGCCTTCAGTGGTGAGAAGCCGCACCCAGTGGCGAGATGGGGTGACCTGGCAGGGAGCCATCGATGGAGCAAGGAGAGAGGTGAGCAGAGCGACCAGGCTTACCTGAGTTTTCATGTGCCCCCCGAACGCAACACGGACCGTGCCGAGCGCCTGTTCGGCAGCATTTATGGATCGCTCCAGGAACGACAGTCTTACCCCAAGGTCCAGTTGAGGGGCCCATCGAAACCGTCATGCGCCGCCAGCGTCAAGCTGCTTGTACCCATCGGCCCACGGCGTGACCGACGCTCGCTAGCGCGGCATTGCGGCCCGCGACGCCCGCCTCCGTCTCCGCGAGATATGCGGCAACGAGTATCGGCTCTCGGTTGACTGGCCACGTGACCGCCACATCGTTGGTTGCGCCGTGCGCGCCCATCCCCGTCTTGTCTCCGACTCGCCACGTCGCCGGCAACCCGGCGCGCAGCTTTTCGGCGCCAGTGGCGTTGCTTACAAGCCATGCAATGAGCTGATCACGAGCGGCTCGACCCAGATGGTCCCCGAGCAGGATCAGGCGCAGGTTCGCTACCATCGCGTTGGGCGTCGTGGTATCGCGTGCGTCGCCCGGGATGGCGCTGTTCAATTCCGGCTCGACGCGATCGAGTCGCGTGATGCGATCGCCGAGCTGACGTAGGTACGCGGTGAACGACGCCGGCCCGCCAATCGTCTGTAACAGGAGGTTCGCCGCGGTGTTGTCGCTGTATCGGATAGCGGCGCTCACGAGCTCCGATACTGTCATGCCACCCTCCCGCACGTGAGCGCGAGTCACGGGCGCGTACTCCAGCAAATCCGTCTCGCCGAAGGGCAGCACACGGGACAACTGTTCCGTCCCAGCATCCGCACGGGCCAGGATCTGCGCGCCGAGCAGCCATTTGAAGGTGCTACACATCGCGAAGCGTTCGTCCGCCCGGTAGGCCAGGCGCCGGCCGGTCGCAGTATCGAGCACGGCAACGCCAAGACGGCCGACGACCTGCCGCTCGATGCTGCCAAAGTCCGGAGCGGGAATCGGTTCGCGCACAACGCTGTCTAGGTTGAGCACCGACGGCGATACGAGGCCACCCAGAAGCGCGGCGACGGCGTCTCGACGATGCATAAACAGGAATCTACCCGTTGGGTCGGAACGTGGTCATGCCGCCAGACAGCACGGCAATCATGTGAGCGTCAGAGCACCGGGCGCACGGGGAAGCGCACGCGCCAAGTCCCCCATTCGAGGAGGAGGCTGAGTGTGGTGCTGTCGCTCTCGCTGCGAATGGTGAACTGTTCTACTCGCTTCACTACACGCACGACCTCCCCAGTGCCGGTGGCCACCTGCTGTAGATTCTGAAACATCTTGGCCGGTTCAGTATCCGGTGTGGTGTAGAAAGCGAGCGTCCATCGGTCCCGCCCAGGGACGGCCAGAATCACGTATCGCCCCGTCCCAAGGAACGCGCCGCCAACGTTTAGCCTGTTGGCAACCGTGATGGTCGTTGGCTCATTGGCGCCCATTCGCCAGGCCGGACCCGCTGGCACTAGGCTGTCGACAGATCTGCCCCGTGCGCTCGGTCGACTATAGCAGATCTTGGCGGTTGCACCGCGTACCGTGAGGACGACGGAATCGAGGGGGCTGGGACGGGTCGCGAGCCATTGCCGAGAGCCGCGTACTTGGCACGTGGGCGCGGGGGTCAGGGGTTCCTGACTAACGGCCGAACCAGCTGCGAGCGCCAAAACTGCGGTGACTACCGGTACTCTGGCGGTGCGCATCGAGACCTCTCGGCTAAGGCCGCGTCGCCGTGCTGCGCGCCGCCAGCTTCAAGCGCTTGTTATGCGGCACGTTCCGGATCCTCCACGGCCAATGTCGCCCCCGGTCGCAGGTGCGCCTCTACCTGGGCAATCTCTGCAGTTGGGAGCTCTCCGAGCAGCAGCCCGATCCAAGTGACCGGGCGACCCTGCTCATCCGTCTTGCGACCCGTCTCGATGGCCGTGATCCGCTCCGGCCTCGCTTCGCCACGACCATTCGGGAGCATTACTCGTTGACCGACGCGAATTGTGCCTGTCCACTGACGGGTGGCGAGCACCAGACCACGATTGGTGATTCGAAAAGTGGCATCGATCACGAAGGATTCCGCCACGCTATTTGTGCCGTCTAACGAATCGCGCTTAAGCTGCGGCGCGCTGAAGAAAGATTCATTCCATAATCTACGCGCGCCGTCAGCTTCAAGCGCTTGTTAGACAGCACACACAAATCATCTGGCGTAGTGACTCGCGCCAAGAAAGTGCAGCGACACGTACGGTTCCTCACCGATGACCCAGCTATCGTGAGGCTCGGCGGGAATGTGGAATAGCGAACCGGGTGTGAGTTCCCACACTCGGCCATCATCAAATGCCGCAGCTGCCCTGCCCTGCAAGACGAGTCCCAGATGCTCAACGCGGCAGCGATCTGACCCTACCGTTGGCCCCACATCCACGGACCAACGCCAACCAGGTTGATACGTTGCCCGACCGATGGTCATGCCGCCGATCGTAACCAACTCGAAGACACCACGCGTAAAATGACGAACCTCGTCGGGCGTCTCAAAGCGCTTTAGAACCACCGCAACTGTTGGAATAGAAGGGGTCATATCGTGCTGTCTAACAGGGATTAGGCATACCAGTCTATCCTAAACGGGCCGCGCTTTGAACGCTACCTATCTAGGCTTTTACCCTCAGCCACGCTGTTTAGGCTGGTCAGCCTAATAAAATTATTGCAGCGTGCCGGCGGGACTCCCTTATCTCGCCAACTGAACGACGACCGAGTCTATCTGCGCCAACATCTGCCGAGTCGGTACGTCATGTGCATTCGCCTGTATCGAGAACGTGATGACTCGGCCATCCGCCCGCTCGACGTAGCCCGAAAGCGTATTCACGCGATCGATCGATCCGGTCTTCGCGAGCACGCGTCCCTCGAGTGGCGTCCCGGCAAACCGCCTGAGCAATGAGCCGCGTTGCTGGGCTCGGGGGAGCCCGGCGAGAAATGGCGCGCGCTTGGGATGGCGATACATGTAGGCGAGCAGCTGCACGAAGGCGTGCGGCGTGACAAGGTTACCCGCGGCAAGTCCCGAGCCGTCCTCCAACGCGAACGCGGTCGAGTCGATCTTCACCGAATCGATGAGAAACCGCTTTTCGACGTCGAGCCCCTTCTCCCAGCTCCCTGTGTCGCCGACCTCCCGCCCCACCAGCTTCAGCAGCATCTCCGCGAACCAGTTCTGGCTCGAGTTGAGGATCGGGAACACGACGTCGGGCAGGGGACGGCCCCGGTACTCCATGAGCGGGCTGCCGCAGCAGCGCAGCGTGCGGTAGACCATCGAGTCGGTGGTGCTGGCCGCACCGCCGCCGACCGCGATGCCCTTCTTTCTGAGCGAGATCTCGAGCGCCCGCGCGGCGTACAGGCTCGGATCGGGAAGCGCGAAGCTCTCGATCCACGGCGACCTGCTGAGCGACACGGTGCCCTCGGCCCAGATGTCGAGCGTACCGGGCTTACGGAAAAAATTGTCGCCAATCGTCGAGGACGACTCGGCGGGCACCGTGCGCGCCCGGTTTTCGAACGTGAACAGACTCAGATCGGGGCTCCAGGTGACCGTGGGCGGAGCGTCCACGGACGGTCCGGGTGTAATCTGGAAATCGACGCTGTTGTCGTGGAAGCCGAGGCCCGACACCGGCGCCGCGTACCACCAGTTGAGATCGAACGAGTTCCAGCCCGGATGGGTCAGCAGCGGCTCGAAGTACGAGCCGTCGCCGACGATTCTCCCCGTGATGCGTCGAATTCCTCGTGCGCGCAGCGAATCGGCGATCGCATCCACCACCGTCCACGTCGAGTCGCAGCCGCCCGCCGCGAGTGTGTCGATCGTGTAGCAGCGCTCCGACCAGGTCGGATCCCCACGGCCATACACGATGAGATCGCCTTGCAGCACACCGCTCGTGATGGTGCCGTTGGCATAGACGCTGCTGCGGGCGCGGTAGTCCGCGGGCAGCAGGACGGTTGCCGTGGCGGCCACCACCAGCTTCGTGTTGCTGGCCGGCACCGAAAAGCGATCCCCGTTGCGACTGAAGAGCACGCGTCCGCGCTCGTCCTGCGCATAGATGTTCCAGGTCGCGCGGTCGAACGGCGGTTGGTCGAGTAACACCGCCAGACGCTGCTGCAGGGAGCCCCGCAGCGGCGTCGTCCGCGGCCGCGGAGCCGTTTGCGCCTGGAGTGATAGCGCGGCGCTAATCGTAAGCGACGCGAGGATCAGCTTTCGCATAGAGCACGTCAGTGAGAAGGTTGACCAGCACAAAGATCACGGACAAGAACAGAATACTGCCCTGGACCGCGGGCAGATCGCGCTTCTGAATCGCGATCAGCACGTACCGCCCCACGCCCGGCCAGGAGAATATCGTTTCGGTCAGAATGCTGCCGGTCAGATAGTTGCCCACGTCGAGTCCGAGCACGGTGATGATGGGGAGCAGCGCGTTGCGCAGCGCGTGCCGGCCGATGACACGGGCCTCGCCCAGCCCCTTGGCCCGCGCGGTGCGCACGAAATCGGACGGCAGAATCTCGAGCATCGCGCCGCGCGTCATGCGCGCGAGAAACGCGATCGACCGGGTGCCCAGCGTCAGCGCCGGCAGGACGAGAAACGCGAGCCCGCCATACCCCGACGGCGGCAGCCAGCGCAGCGCCACCGCGAACAACAGAATCAGCAGCAGGCCGACCCAGTACACCGGAAACGAGATCCCCAAATACGCGATCAGCATGCTGAACCGATCGATCATCCCGCCGGGGCGAATCGCGGCCAGCACGCCGAGCGTGATGCCGCAGGTCGCGGCGAGCAGCATCGCGGCGCCGGCGAGCTGTAGCGTCTTCGGGAAGCGCTCGGCGAGATCGCCGAGGACCGGGCGCTGCGTGATGTAGGAGTGGCCCAGGTCGCCGCGTACCACACCCCACAGATAGTGGCCGAACTGCACGGGGACGGGGTCATCGAGATGCAGCTCGCCCCGGAGCCGTGCGATCGTGGCCGAGTCGGCGCGCTCCCCCACCATCTCGGCGACGGGGTCGCCGGGGACGACGTTCAACAATAGAAATGCGACCACCAGAACACCGAACAGCGTGGGAATCGTCGCCAGCAGCCGGCTACCGACGAGCCGCAACACGGACCTTGGTCCAGCGCTGGCCGTTGAAGATCACCGGCACGTCCCAGCCTTCTATGGAAGGATGCTCCGCCCACAGATCCACGGGGAACCACAGGTAGACCCAGGGCGCGGCCTGAAACACCCGGTCGTCGATGCGGCGGTACAGCGCTTCGCGGGCCGTTTGGTCCACCGTGCGGCGAGCCACCATGATGAGCGAGTCGCTGACCGCATCCTTATAGAACGAATAGTTGCCGCCGGGGCCGAAGCTCGCGCTATGGAACAGCGGATAGAGAAAGTTGTCAGCGTCGGGGTAGTCCGCCCACCAATCGAGTATCGCCATGTCGGTGTCACCCTTGCGCACCGCTTCGCGCATGCTCGATGCATCGCGCGACACGATCTCTACGCGGATGCCCACGGCGGCGAGCTGCGCCTGAATCGCCTGGGCGACCCGCCCGAGCTCCACGTTGCTCCCCGACCGCCACAGCTGCACCGCAAAGCCGTCGGGGTAGCCGGCGGACCGCAGCAGCCGGCGCGCTTCGGTCGTGTCGTAGCGGTATGGCCGGCGCGAGGAATCACTCCCGCCCAACGTTGGTGGAATCGACCCCGCAGCCAGGGCGCCGCGGCCATTCCACACCGTGCGCAAGATTTCGGGGACGTTGACGGCGTGATTGATCGCCTGGCGGACCCGCGCATCGCGCAACGGGCCGCGCCGGTTGTTCAGCGGCACATAGACAGGGCGGAGCGCCGGCTTCCGCTTCAGCCAGTCCGGATGCTCCTGCTCCCATTTGTTCGTCTCGCCGAACGGGACCTCGACGACAGAAACCCGGCCTGCCAGAAACTCAGCCGCACGCGTGAGCGCCTCGGGAATGATCCGAACGGTGAGTGACTCACTCAGCGGCGCTCCACCCCAGTAATTCGGATTCCGAACAAACCGCAGGTAGTCGTCGTGCTGCCACTCCACGAAGCGCCACGGGCCCGTGCCGACCGGCCGCTGGCCGAAGTCGGCAGCCACCTCCGGGGGCACGACCGACGCGACCGGCATCGCGAGGAATTTCGGGAAGATGGCGAGCGCCTGGTTCAGCGTAAACGCGACCGCGGTGTCTCCCAGGACCTCGATGCCGCGGACGTCGCCCGCGTGCCCGGCAGCGAATTCGCCGGCACCGGCAATGGGCAGCAACGGCCAGACGCGGCCGCCGTGCGCCGCTGGGTTCAGCACCCGCAGGAACGAGCGTTTTACATCCGCCGCGACGACGGGGCGACCGTCGTGAAAGCTGACACCCGCTCGCAGGTGAAAGACGTACCGCTGGCCTGTGCGATCTGCCGTCCAGCGGTCGGACAGGGCGGGGAGGAGCCGGCCGTCGCCATCGAATTGCGTGAGTCCGTCGAACAACAGGGCGATCATCTCGCCGGTTGTCACGTCGGTGGACAGTGCGGGGTCGAGCGAGCGGGGATCGTCGCGCTCGTAGTAGACCGGTCCCCGGACGTCCGCCCGCTCGCCGGACCCGTTGCAGCCGGCCAGCAAAATCAGGAACAGTCCGTACTTTGCGGTGTCGAAAAGCTTGACAGTGTGGTGCAAGTGTCGCAACATAGCGGAGATTGGTAAACCACGTCAATTGCGCGTCATACCCTGCCTGTTGCTCGCCGCGCTCGTGGCGACAACCGTCCTCTCCGCTCAAGAACAAGAGCGGGTAGTTCGGGGTCTGTCGTTCGTCGGTAATCGGGCGCTCGATGACTATGCCCTCGAGAGCGCCATTGCGACGACCAAGTCGAGCGCCTGGGCGCGTTACTCGATCGTGCGATGGCTGGGCCTCGGCGAGAAGCGCTACTTCAACGAAATCGAATTCCGCCGTGACGTCGTCCGCCTGATCCTGCTGTATCGCCAAAGCGGCTACATGAACGTGGTCGTGGATACGTCGGTGCGGCGCACCGCGCGCGATGTGTACGCGACGTTCCGGATCCACGAGGGGGAGCCGGTGCGGGTCGCCCGGTTCGAGGTGCGTGGCCTGGACGGCATTTTCGATGTGCCGAGACTGATACGCGAGTTGCCGCTGCAGGTGGGCGATCCATTCAACCGCTTCCTGATGCAGGCCTCGGCCGACACGATCGCCGCGCGGCTGCGTAACAACGGCTATCCCTACGCCGAAGTGCTGCGGAACTTCGATTCGGAAGCGGGAATCCTGAAAGCTGAAGTCGCGCTCGATGCGCAGCCGGGTCCCCGCATGCGCATCGGCGAGGTCATGATCCGCGGGTTGCGCGATGTGGACACCGGCACGGTCCGGCGCGTGATGTCGGTGCATCGGGGCAACACCTTCAACCAGGACGCGCTCTATCAGACCCAGCGGGATCTGTATGGGATGGGCGTGTTCAACTCGGTCAACGTGGTGCTGGCGGATTCGGTAGCGCCACAGGAAGCGGTGCCGCATGACTCCACGGTGCGCGCGCTGATCCAGGTGCAGGAAGGCCCCCGCCACCAGGTGCGGCTCGGCTTCGGCTATGCGACGGTGGAGTGCTTCCGGGTGCAGAGCGGCTGGGCCGCGCACGACTTCCTCGGCGGCGCGCGGACGCTCGACGTGTCGGCCCGGGTCTCCAAACTGGGCTCCGCACCCACGCAGACTACCGGATTGAACCAATTCTGCAATCCGTTCTCCGGCACGTGGACGATCGACACCCTCAACTACACGTTCGGGATCACGCTGCGCCAGCCGGCGTTCCTGTCGCGCTCCCACATCGCCACGCTTGGCTTCGTCGTCGAGCGGCGCTCGGAGTTCGGGATATACACGCGTGAGGCGATCGGTGGCAACGCAGACGTGACCCTCAACGCCCGCAAGGCCTTGCCCGTCACCATCGGGTACTCCTACTCGGTGGGACGCACGGAGGCCAGCGATGCCGTGTATTGCGTCCTCTTCCGGCTGTGCGATTCGACGAGCCGGATATTCTTGCGCGACCGGCGGCAATTCGGCGCGGTGACGATCACGGTCGTGCGCGACCGGGTGAACAGCGTGCTCGACGCTTCCGAGGGCAGCATCACCACGGCGACGATGGTGCACGCCTCCCACCTCGTCGGTTCACAGGTGCCCTACGAGTTCAACCGCGGGGAGCTCGAGATCGCCAAGTACTATCCCATTGGACGCCGGACCGTATTCGCCTGGCGGGTCCGTGGCGGGGCCATTCTCGCGCGCAACATTCAGCTCACCGGGCCGCCGGTCGGCTATGTGCCGCCGGACCAGCGGTTTTACGGCGGCGGTCCGAGCTCGGTCCGTGGCTACGGCCGCAACGAGCTCGGCCCGCGGGTCTATGTCATTCGCGATAGCGGCCCTGCCGCGATCGATTCCGCGGCCACGCTCCTCGCGGGCGAGAAGGTCTGGCGTGGCGTGTTCACCGCGCCGACGGGCGGCAACACCGCCCTCGTGCTCAACGCCGAGCTGCGCTTTCCGTCGCCGCTCTTCCCACAGCGTATGCGTCTGGGATTGTTCGTCGACGCGGGACAGGTGTGGGAGCGGGGCGATTCGCTCACCACCATTCGTGGCGTCCGTATTACTCCCGGCGCGGGCGTGCGCTTCGCAACGCCGCTCGGTCCCGTGCGGATCGACGCCGCGTATAACGGCTATGCCACCGAGCGCGGGCCTCTGTTGTATCTGGATAACACGACCGGGACCCTGACGCAGATCCGCGCGCCGTACCCGCCTTTGCGGGCCCAAAAGACCTTTTGGCAGAAGCTCATCGTCCAGGTCGCCGTCGGGCAGGCGTTCTAGATGCGCCGCTCCCTGGGTGTCGCGCTCTGGTCCCTCGTGGGACTGCTCGCCTGCTTCCTGGGCGCGCTCAACGCGCTCGTCGGCACGCATGCCGGCCGCACGATGCTCGCCCGGATCGCGAGCTCGGTGGTCGAAAGCGGCGTGGCCGGATCGATCGAAGTCGGTGAAGTGCGTGGCTCGCTGCTCACCGGCGTCGTCCTCACCGACGTCCGGCTGCTCGATCCCGACTCGACGCTGGTCGCCTGGCTGCCGCGCGCCGAGCTGGGCTACAACCCGATCGACTTCGCGGCGGGCCGCGTGGTGTTCATGGAAGTGCGGCTCGAGCGCCCGATCATCAACATCGTCCAGCACCAGAGCGGGAAGACCAACTTCGACGAGCTGCTGCGCCTGGGCGAAAAAGACACGGTCACGGTGAAGCCGCTGGGCCCCGCCGGCCCCCGCTCACTCATCCTCCTCCGCAATGTGCAGATCGTCGACGGGTCGCTGACGCTGCGGCTGCAGAAACACGGCCAGGTGACGAGCGCCAACGAGGAGATCGAGTTTTCCGGCGAGGACGGGCGCTACCGCGTGCGGCGCTTCGAGCACCTCAACGCGCGGCTCGCGGCCTTTCGCATCCAGGCACCGCGCGAAAAAGGTATCCGCATCGACGTGCTCAGGCTCGCGACCGAGAGCAGCGATCCGAAGCTGTCGATTGCGGACGTCGTGGGGAGCCTGACGATCGACGGCCGCACGCTGACCGTCGATCTCTCGCGCGTCCGGTTCCCGGGCACGCAGTTCAGCGCGCGCGGCAGCGTGCAATGGCCGGCCGACACGCTGCTGTGGAATCTCGCGATGCGCGCCGACTCCGCCACGCTGACCGACATTCGCTTCCTCGATCCGCGCTTCCCTCAGGACGCGGTGCTGCACGGCGGCGTGACGCTCGCGTCGCACGGTGGCCGGCTGCTCGAGATTCAGCTGCAGCCCCTGGATCTGGCGTTCGGGCAGGGCAGGCTTACGGGGCGGGTCACCGCGTTCAGCGCCGCCGACTCGGGGCTCGTGGCGCTGCGGCAGGGCGACCTCGTCGCGCGCGACCTGTCGCTCGATTTCGCGCGCGTGTACATCGACTCGCTCCCGTTCTACGGACGCCTCAACGGGCGGACGATCGTCGATGGGCCGATGAGCGCGCTGAAGATCGAAACCGACTGGTCGTTCCGCGACTCGCTGGTTCCCGGCTGGCCGGAGTCACTGATCCGCGGGAAGGGCGAGGTCAATATCGGCGGCAAGGATCTCGCGTTTCAGCCATTCGCCGTGGAAGCCGGCCGCATCGACATCGGCACGGTCCGGCGGCTCGTGCCGGGGTTCGACCTCCAGGGCGAGCTCGACGCCACCGGGACGCTCACCGGCACGCTGAAGAACACGATGTTCAGCGGCACGTTGCGCCATCACGATGGTGAGCGGCCGGCCAGCATCATCCGCGGCGTCGTCGGCCTCGACACCCGCACCGCTGTCCTGGGCGTGTTCGCCGATGTGCACGCCGATTCCCTGTCGCTCGACGGTCTGACCAGCCGGCTCGCGAGCTTCCCGCTGCACGGCAGCCTCGCCGGCACCATCCGGATGAACGGCGATCTGCGGGGCGTCGAGACGCACGCCGATCTCGCCATGCTGGGCGGTGGCGGAGCGGTGCGGGGCGATGGGACGTTGCTCCTGGGCGCGGGTGACGTTCATCCGGGCTTCGGCGTTCGCGATTTCACCCTGCACGCGCAAGACCTGAACCTCCAACGCTGGCTGACCCGAGGCAGCGCGCCGCCATCGCGGCTCACGTTCACGGCATCGGGCAGCGTTGCGGTGGACAGCGTGACGAAGCCGGCGGGGGCATTGGTGGTTGCCCTGGCGCCGTCGCTGTTCGGCGGCACGATCATCGATACCGGAGGGACGAAGCTGCATTTCGAGGCCGGCCTGCTGTATGTGGATTCCCTGCGGGTGCAGCAGCCGGGCTTGCTCACGAGCGGCAGCGGGTCGCTCGGATGGAAGCGGCCGGAGCATGGCACCCTGGCCCTCGACTTCGACGCCGACAGCCTCAGCGTCCTCGATTCCCTGGTGACCTGGTTGGCCGGGTCCAACGCCGCGCCGGCAGCCGAGGACAAGCTGAAAGGCTCGGCGCAGGTGCGGCTCACGCTGGACGGCGCGCTCGACTCGATGTCGATCGGCGCCGATGCGCACGTCCTCGACCTGCGGTGGCGCGATTGGCGCATGCCCAAAGGCGAGGGCACGATCGCCTATCACCCCGGCCCCGTCCCGAATTTCGAGCTCGATGCGAATGTCGATTCGCTGGGATATGGACGGCTCGGATTCGGTGCCGCCTCCGCGCACGCCCGCGGCACGCGCGACTCCCTCACCTGGTTTGCGCGCTCGCGCGTGGGCGATCGGGGCGCGTTCCTGGCGGGCGGGCGATACGCGCGAGAGGGCGGGACGGGGCAGACCCAGCGCGCCGTGGTGGACTCGCTCGCCCTTCTGCTCCCGAACGGCGTCTGGTTCCTCGACCGTCCCACCGCGCTCGCGTTGGGCGACTCCATCCTGCACGTCGATTCCGCGGCGTTGAAAAGTGCGGCGGGAGCGGGGCGTCTCATGCTCAGCGGCGATCTTCCGGCGCGAGGGCCGATCAATGCCCGCCTCTCCCTGGACAGCTTCCCGCTGACCGGCGTCTACGCCCTGATGGAGAGCGACACCCTGGGTGTGGCCGGTGCCGTCACCGCCACCGTGGCCGCGACCGGCACGCGCGCCAATCCGATGTTTGCGGGCTCGTTCGCGTTCTCGAATGCGGCGTTCGGCTCATTCCGCGCGCCCTTCATGGACGGGATCATCGACTATAGCGGCCGCCGGCTGAACGGCGAAGTCCATTTGTGGCGCTCGGGGCAGCAGGTCCTGAACATCGTCGCGCACCTCCCGCTCGACCTCGCGCTGGTCCCCATCGCCCAGCGCCAATTGCCCGACACCCTCTCGGTGCAGGCGCGCGCCGACAGCGTGGACCTCGGTGTTCTGGCGGCGGTGACGACGACGGTGCGGGACGTCGAGGGCGTCTTCACGGCCGACCTCGGGATCGGCGGCACCTGGGAAGCGCCGCGGCTGCGCGGCGGACTCGAGATCGGCAACGCGGCGGCCACGATTCCGGCCTTGAACGTCCGCTACTCCAACATGAACGGCAGTCTCTCGCTGCGCGGCGACACGATTCGCGTGGACAGCCTCACCCTTGCTGGTGAGCGGGGCCGCGCGGAGCTGAGCGGGTACATGCGGCTCGAGCGGCTCACCAAGCCGGTCCTCGCCATGAACATCACGACCTCGGAATTCAAGGCGCTCGATCTGCGGGGTTATCTCGCCCTGACGGCGAGCGGCCGGGTGGCACTGACGGGTCCCGTGTTCGGCGCGACGCTCACCGGACGGGGCACGGTCACCTCCGGCGTGCTGCATTTCGCCGATCTCGTCAACAAGCGCGTCGTGAACCTCGATGAGCCGTGGGTCCAGGACCTCATCGATACGACGCTGATCCGCACGCAGCGGCTCGGCCCCGAGTTCGAGAGCGTCTTCTTCGACAGCCTCCAGGTCAGCAATCTGCTGCTCCGGATGGGCGAGGACGTGTGGCTCCGGTCCAACGAAGCGAACATCCAGCTGACGGGCCTGGCCACCGTCAACAAGGTGCGCAACAACTACCTCCTCAGCGGCACGCTGCAGGCCCCGCGCGGCACCTATCGGTTGATCATCGGACCGGTGACGCGCGAGTTCGTCGTGCGCCGGGGGACGGTGCAGTACTTCGGCACGCCGGATCTCGACGCCGCGCTCGATATCGAAGCCACGCATGTCGTCCATCCGCTGCCGGGGCCGGGGCAGCCGGCAGAGATCACGGTGATCGCCCATATCGGGGGCACATTGCGGTTGCCGCGGCTGACCCTCCAGGCCGAGCAGGCCAACTACTCGCAGGCGGAGTTGATCGCGTTTCTCCTCACCGGCAGGCCGTCGGTCGAGCTGAGCGGTGGGCAACGGGCCTACGTCCTCGGCGTCGGCGCGTCACTGCTTGCGGGTGAGCTGGAGCGCACCGTGGTATCGGATCTCGGTGTGCCGCTCGACTACTTCGAGATTCGCCCAGGCGATCCGCTGAACCGGTTCTCGGGCACGCAGTTCGCGGCTGGATGGGCGATCGGGGCGAAGACGTTCCTCGTGCTCAACGCGGGGCTGTGCCAGAGCAGCCGCCAGACGCGCTTCACGAACAGCCTCGGCGCCACGCTGCAGTTCCGCTTCAGTCCCGAGTGGCGCACCGAGGCGAGCTTCGAGCCAGTGCGGAGCTGCGCGATCGGCGATCCCGAGCTGAACACGACCACGGTGCCGCGACAGGTTGGCTTCGATCTGTTCTGGGAGCGCCGCTACTAGATGACGCGCGCGCTGCTGATCACCAACCCGTTCGCGGCGCGCGCGGACGCCCGGGCCGTGACGGCGATCCTCGAAATCCTGGGGCGGGGCGGGTGGAACGTCGATCTGAAAACCATCAGCGGGCCGGGCGACGCGCGCCGCATCGCGGAGGAGTCGCTGGGCGCCGGGTTCGACGTGCTGGTCAGTCACGGCGGCGACGGGACGGCGATGCAGGTGGCGGCCGGCATCGCCGGATCGGGGATCGCGCTCGGCGTCGTGCCGGGCGGGACCGGCAACGTCCTCGCGGGAAATCTACGGTTGCCACGCACCGCGAGCGGCACGGCGCGCGCGTTGCTACGCGCGCGTGCCCACGCGATCGATCTCGGCGTCGTGCAGCGCGCCGATGGCGCGCACTACTTCGCCGTCGGCGCAGGGACCGGATTCGACGCCGCGTTGATGGCCGCGACGGGCGCGCGCGAGAAACGGCGCTGGAAGCTCGGCGCGTACGTCGCGCGGGCGGCACTGACCCTGCCCTCGGTCCGCAGTGTTCCCCATCGGGTTACCGTCGACGACACCCAGCACGAGATCCGCGCGGCGATGCTGCTCGTGTTGAACTGCGGCAAGCTGCCGCCCGGGTTTCTCAATCTGCGCCCGGATCTCGCGCCGGATGACGGCTGGCTGGACGTCGTCGCGCTCGAGGCGGACGGTGCCATTCAAAGTGCGAGCGCGCTGCTCGAGCTGCTCTTCAGCAACGGGAAGGGGAAGGGTCGCCGGGTCTGGTGGGGGCGCGGCCGCGCGGTGCGCGTCGAGGTCCCGGAAGGCGCGCAGCGTCCCGTGCAGCTCGACGGGGAGGTGACGGGGGAGACACCGTTCGAAGCGCGGCTGCTGCCTGGTGCGCTCTCGGTCCTCGTCGGACCGGCGTTCAAGGCGCACCATGGCTGATACCCTGCTGCTGGTGGACGATGATGTCGCCGTGCTGCGCGCGATCGGCGATTATTTCGAGCGCATCGGCTACGAAGTGTGGCGCGACGGCACCGGCGAACAGGCAATGGACACGTTCCACCGCGTGCGGCCCGACGTGGTGCTGCTGGACCTGCATCTCCCCGACGCGAGCGGCCTCGTCGTGCTCGAGCGGCTGCGGCGCGAAGGCGCGGCCGTGATTCTGCTGACCGGCCAGGGCGACATCGAAACCGCGGTCAAAGCGATGCAGCTCGGCGCCGAGAACTTCCTCACGAAGCCGGTGGACATGACGCATCTCTCGGCGGCGATCGCCCGCGTCGCCGAGAAGACGCGGCTGTCGCGCCAGAACGCCCGGCTCCGCGCGCTCGACAACGAAGGCGAGGGCCTCGCGTCGCTCGGCGTCTCGCCCGCGATGCAGGAGCTGGCGCGCCAGATCGAGCTGCTGGCGGCGAGCGAACGGTCGACCGTGCTGCTGCAGGGCGAGAGCGGGACAGGGAAGGGGTGGGTCGCGCGGGTGATCCACAACCACTCCCCGCGCGCGAGCGGTCCGTTCATCGAGGTCAACTGCGCCGGTCTGTCGGCGACATTCCTCGAATCTGAGTTGTTCGGCCACGAAAAAGGTGCATACACCGACGCCAAAGAGCGGAAGGTGGGGCTGTTCGAGCTGGCCGATCACGGCTCGATCTTCCTCGACGAGATCGGCGAGCTGGCACTGGAGCTGCAGCCCAAGCTGCTGCACGTGCTCGAGACCAAGAAATTTCGCCGCCTCGGCGGAACGCGTGAGCTGACCGTCGACGTCCGGCTGATCACGGCGACCAATCGCGACCTCGTCCGTGAAGTCGAAAGCGGGCGTTTCCGCGAAGACCTCTACTACCGCCTGAACGTGATGCCGCTGACGGTCCCGCCCGTGCGCGACCGCACGCGCGAGGATCGGCTCGAGCTGATCACGCGGATTATCAGCGATCTCAAGGCTGAGCTGCCGGGGTGCCCGAGCGACTGCAGCACGGACGTCCTGGACCGGCTGCTCTCAGCGCATTGGCCGGGCAACGTCCGGGAGATGCGCAACGTACTGGAGCGCTCGATGATTCTGGCGCGCGGGCAACCGGCGATCGGCATCGAGCAGCTGCCGCCCGACTTGCGGCAGCGCGCCACGGCCGATCGCCGCTATCACGCGCAGTCGCTGTCGGAGGTGGAACGCCAGCACATCGAGCGCACGCTGCGGCATCACGCCGGGAACCGCACGCGGGCCGCGCTGGAGCTTGGCATCTCGCGCGCGACGCTGATCAACAAGATCAAGGC
>WNFY01002490.1_pt1 | contig 18914 bp, 19 predicted proteins | sample 5400091 | NCBI WGS metagenome assembly WNFY01 (sample SAMN13153364, study PRJNA577476) | soil metagenome | isolation source: 60 cm soil or saprolite under grassland replicate 1 | place: USA:California | collected 2016-06-15
ACGCGAGTGCGATCAAAACGAGGCCGGTCACGTTAACCGGCAAAACGGCCGCCAGATAAAGCGCAAGGACCAGCGCGATCGCTCCAACGACTCCGGGAAGAATCGCTCCCGGCGTGGTCATCTCGCCAATGATTCCATAAATCGCGATGAGCATGAGAATGAACATCACCTCTGGCCGCCAGAGTTTTTGAAAGACGTGTTCCGAGGCCGACATCTTGATCTCCGAAACCTCGGCGCCTGCGGTCTTGAGCGTCTTCCCATCTACCACCCGGCCGTTCAATTTTTGCAACAGATCGGAGACATCGGTGGCGATCAGATCAATGACTTTCAATTGCAGTGCTTTCTCAGCCGTGATTGATGCACTTTCCTTCACCGCAGACTTGGCCCATTCGACATTACGCTGACGCTTGCCGGCGATTGTCTCGATATAGCTCACGGAAAAATTCTCCAACTTCTGTTTCATCGTTTCGTCGGTCTTTTCCTCTCCGCCACTGGGAAAACCGCCTATCGAGACCGGATGCGCGGCGCCAATTGTCGTAGCCGGTGCCATTGCCGCGACGCTGGCCGCAATGGTGATGAAACAACCTGCGCTGGTTGCTGTCGCACCAGTCGGAGCGACATAAACGACGACCGGGACTGGGGAGCCGAGAAAGCTCTGCACAATCTTCTGCGTCGAATCGAGCAAACCTCCCGGCGTATTAAGTTGAATGATCAGACACTGGGCATTCTGCGACCTGGCTTCTTCAATGCTGCGCGAAATGTAACTCGCCGTCGCCGGCCCAATCGCTCCGTCGATATTAATAAGAGAAACTTTCTCCGCCGCGAAAACCGCGGACGTGCAAGCAAGCCAAAGAACCAGCGCAGCGACGCACATGGAGGGGCGAGCTCCGCGAGCCCAAGCGCCGGTTGTAGGCCTCGGATCGCTGGTTACGCGTCGAGGAGCTCCGCTCTCCACTTTTGTCTGTCTTTCACGGTGCGCTGCTTGACGGTGCGTAAATTCACGCTCCTTTCATCGGCTGCACCTTGATCGCGAGGTCATTCACCTTTGGCTTCACAATCTTCTCGTAATCACCATAGCTGATCTTGATTGCGTCGGTGTGCGTACCTGCTTCGAAAACGATGTAATCTTGCTTCGCCAGATCCCGGTCCACATACGTTGGCACACCATAGAGATTGCCAAAGGGCGGCATCGCTCCAATGGCGCAGTCTGGGAAGAGCGACTTGAATTCCTGTTCCTGATCCAGCGAGACGGCGTTGCCGATCGCGTTCTGGACCTTCTCCAGATCAATTTGGTGGTCCGCTGGCAGCACCATCATTAAACGCTGGTCGCCCGATTTGACCATAACCACTTTGGCATGATGACGACCTTTCACGTGCTCGGCCTGAGCGATTCGTTGTGCGGTTACGGCCTCGGGATGATGCAAAATTTCATAAGAGACTTTGTTTTCGTTTAGACAATCGATCAGTTGCTTTGGTATTTCCATAACCGCCTCCGAAAGAAAGTATCACTTTCCCGTGTGATCTCTACTCTATCGAAAACCAACTGGACACCGCCGCAAAGCCGCCGAGGCGCGAAAGAATTATGTATGGCTACATGCGAAGTTTGCGAAAATGAATATGACAAGGCGTTTGAAGTGGTCGTAGCCGGAAAGCATCACACATTCGATAGCTTCGAGTGCGCGATCCACGCGCTGGCACCAGTCTGCCCACATTGCAATTGTCGAATAGTCGGGCATGGCGTGGAAGCCGACGGCCAAATCTATTGCTGCGTTCATTGCGCGCGCACCGAGATGGGTTTTTGCCTCCGGTCCCTTGAATCGTAACGGTATCGCCGGCGACCGTGTAGGTGCCCCAGATATCACGTTTGCCATCGTGATTTCTATCGACATCAAACGTGCCCTCAGCCTTCATCGTCCAGATAGTACCTAGTGAGTTGGTCCATGTGCCGGTGAGCGCAGCCGGACCGGAGCGTGAAGTCGTCGCGCAAGAACCGACGAGCACGATCAACGCGCTCGCGAAAATAAGTTGGAGAAAGGATGGTATTTTCATGGCGTCCATCCTGCCTGGCACTGATCAGAGCCGTCAAGCCTGGAACGAAGCGCAAGATACAAGCAATGATTGCAAAAAGCTTCGCGGCTGAAGTAGAAAGACTCATGGAGCAAAATCCGCTCGCCGTTCCTCTGGCGCCAAGCACCAACTGGTGGAAGCGAAACTGGACGTGGTTCGTGCCGATTGGCTGCTTGAGTGGGTTGGTATTGTTCGTCGCTTTTGTTGTTTCGATCGCGTTGATCGTGTTCAGCGCGATGAAATCCACCGACGTTTACAAAGGCGCTTTGACCCGGGCCCAGGCGCACCCTTCTGTAATCGAGGCTCTCGGATCGCCGATCAAAGAGGGATTTCTTCTCTCTGGAAGTACGAACGTGAACGGCGCATCCGGCGAAGCGAACCTGTCGATTCCCATTTCCGGCCCAAATGGAAAAGGGATCATTTACGTGGCAGCAACCAAGTCGCTCGGTCGATGGAACTATTCGGGTCTCATTGTAGAGATCACAAAAACGCATCAGCGTATCGATCTTCTCCGCAGCCCCATTCCAGCCGGTTCGCCGTGACCACTCCCGTGCAAGCCCTGACAAAAAAACTTTCTGTCAGCGCAATTCTTTTCGGAATTCTCGCGGGGATTATCGGCATCGCTGCCGGATTGTTTCTCGGCTTCGCTTTGGGCGCAGTTCTCGCAGCCGCCTTTCATGTCTCTACGTTTGAAGGTGGAGCCGGTTATTTTGCCGCCGCGATCGCGCTACTCGTAACCTGCATCGTCACTCCGGGCCTGATTCTTCTTACGCTTTACTGGCGCGGCACAAGAGGGCTTTGGCTTTTTACAGGGTTGATAGCGGTCTGTTTATCGCTCGGCGCTATTGCGGTGTCCGGGTTCGGAATTTGGTATGCCGGCCAACCGCATGTTTTGAACATCAATGGGCCAACGCCGCAGCTCGAGTTTGAAGTGAAACCACCCGCTGGTCTGTCCATTGAAAATCTGGCTGACGTTCAGCCAGAACTCGATACGCCTCGCAATCGGCTGCCGATGCCAGGATATTGGCACACCGACGCGCCTAAGGACGCAGGTGTGCGCGCCGGTTACGTGGAACTTTATTTCCGCACTTCGCAACGGCTCTTCGTGTTGAAATTTCCCGGCGATACAGACCGAATTTTTCGGCTCAAGCTACCAGCAAATCCGATGAGGTCGAAATACCGCGCCTGGTCCGACTGGCAAAACCCGGACTTTGTAGCGAAAGGGGGCGAGCAACCTTCTCGTCCCTCTGGTGGAAACGAGTATCAGATTCGCTACAAGATGGATTACCAGGAACGATAAACACGGCGGCGCGGTTTACCTTCCGTGCCGTGTGCGTAAGTTCTTCGGCATGTCGATTTCCGAAGAACAAGTGAAGAACGCTTTGAAATCGGTGAGATATCCCGGTTTCACTCGGGACATTATCTCGTTCGGCCTGGTGAAATCGATTCAGATCGACGATGGCGAAGTCAAAGTGCAGCTCGCGCTGGCGACCAATGATCCGAATGTTCCAGCGACAATTAAGAATGATGCGGAAAAAGCGCTGCGCAGGATTGATGGCGTTCAGAGCGCAAAAGTTTTGATCGACATTCATGCGCCACCGGCAGGCGCGGGCACCGGGATGGGTGCAACGCAAATCCCTGGGATCAGACACGTGATCGCAGTGGCAAGTGGCAAGGGTGGCGTGGGCAAATCAACTGTTGCGGCAAATTTGGCGGTCGCACTGGAGCAAACCGGAGCCCGCGTAGGCTTGTGTGATTGCGACATCTATGGGCCCAGCATTTCATTAATGTTCGGCACGCGCCAGCGCCCAATGGCGACGGAAGAAAACAAAATCGTCCCAATTGAACAATATGGATTGCGACTCATGTCCATGGGATTTTTGCTCGACGATGCTTCACCGGCGATTTTGCGCGGACCAATGGTGACGCGTTACACCCAGCAATTTCTTCGACAAGTGGAATGGGGCGAATTGGATTATCTGGTGCTCGATTTGCCTCCCGGTACTGGCGACATCCAGCTCACGATTGTCCAAACAGTCGCACTTTCTGGCGCGATTGTAGTCACAACGCCCCAGGAAGTTGCACTTATAGATGCTCGCAAGGCGGCTACCATGTTCGAGAAAGTCAACGTGCCGGTGCTCGGGCTGGTTGAGAACATGAGCTATTTTGTTTCTCCCTCAGACGGCAAACGTTACCACATCTTTGGAAGTGGCGGTGGCGAACGCGAAGCGAATCGGCTCCGCGTCCCATTGCTTGGCCAGGTTCCGATCGATATCGCCACGCGTGAGTCGGGCGACCGCGGTATGCCAATCGTGGGCGAAGATCGAAAATCCCCAGTGGCGGCAGAGTTCAAAAGAATTGCCGAAAATCTTCGTAAGACCCTGCCCTAACAAGATGTCCGCAACTCGCCAGCGCAAACGAGAGTTAAATAATTAAGGACGTGATACCGTCGAAATGGCTGTGGGCACTCGGTTGGAACCAAAGGATCGGCAGGGATGCCGATACCACGTGGACGCACCGATTGTGTTGACTCGGCCCTAATTTCATGAAAGACAATCCTGAGATGCCGTCTTCAGAAGAGGATCACTCTCAATTCGTTAAGAATTCGGTCCTGTATAAGGAGTTTCTCGCGGAGCGTGCCGAGATTCTGAAACACAAGTGGATCGAAAGTGAAAAAGCCGGTAAAGACATCGGCTTTGAAAAGGCCTTGCTCGATTGGATCATGAAACATCGCTCCAACTGGCGAGAGCGACGAAGAAAGGAGGCGCGCACCAAAAAGTCCGCCTCCTAATTTTTTTGTTCCTTTAATGCGATCCTGCGAGGTCGCCAAGGAAACCAATGAAACAAACAAAACAAAAGACATCCGGTGCCGCCGTCCCGATCATGGACGCGGAGGCAATTCGTGGAGCGCTTCGACGAGTTGCGCACGAAATCATTGAGCGGAACCCGCAGCTGACACACGTCGTACTGGCGGGAATTCCGTCGCGCGGAGTGGAAATCGCCCAGCGCATCGCTGGTTTCATTCATGAGATCGAGAAGACCAACGTTGAGACCGGCGTTATCGACGTAGCGATGCATCGGGATGACCTCGGTACGCGCTCTGAATTGCCGATTGTGCGCGAATCGAAACTGCCGCTGCCGCTGGAGGAACGCACCATCATTGTTGTGGATGACGTTCTTTACACTGGGCGCACCGTCCGCGCTGCCATGGACGCCATCAATTCATTCGGACGGCCCGCACGAATTCAGCTTGCAGTGTTGATCGACCGCGGTCATCGCGAGCTGCCCATCCGCCCAGATTACGTCGGAAAGAATTTGCCAACCGCAGGAGGCGAAAAGGTGCAGGTACGGCTCGAGCAAACCGACGGCGAACCTGACCAGGTCCGCTTGGAAAAATCATGAACGCGTACGCTACCCAATGACCACGCGCTGGACACGCAAGGATCTGCTCGGCCTGCGCGAGCTATCGGCAGACGAAATCAATTTTATCCTCGACACCGCTGACGCATTCAAACAAGTCGGCACCCGCGAGATCAAGAAGGTACCTTCGCTGCGCGGAAAGACATTGGTGAATTTCTTTGTCGAACCGAGCACGCGGACGCGCACCTCTTTTGAGCTGGCCGCGCTTCGGTTAAGCGCGGACGTGATCAATATCTCGGCAACCACGTCCAGCCTGACCAAAGGCGAAACGCTCAAAGATACTGCGCGCAATCTGGAGGCATTGCATGCCGACATTCTCGTGCTGCGTCACGGCTCAGCTGGCGCACCGCAGTTTCTGGCGAATCGGTTAAAGGCGAGCGTGATCAACGCCGGTGATGGCGCACACGAGCATCCCACTCAGGCATTGCTCGACCTTTACACAATCCGCGAGAAGCGAGGACAAATTGCTGGACTACACGTGGCAATCGTCGGCGATATTTTGTTTAGCCGCGTGGCGCGCTCGAACATTTTTGGTCTGCTCAAGCTTGGCGCGCGCGTGACTCTAGTTGGTCCGAGCACATTGGTTCCGCGCGAATTTGAGAAACTTGGGGTCGAAATTTCTCATAAGATCGATGAGGTGCTGCCAAAAGCAGATGTCGTAAACCTTTTGCGCATTCAGCACGAACGCCAGCGCAGAGAATATTTTCCCGGAATCGGCGAATACATTCGCTTCTTCGGTCTCACCAAAGAACGCGCCAAACTTTTGAAGGCAGATTGCCTGATTATGCATCCCGGTCCGATCAACCGCGGCGTCGAGATCGACAGCGAAGTGGCCGATGGATTGCACAGCGTCATTCTCAATCAAGTCACGAACGGCCTGGCTGTGCGCATGGCTGTTCTCTATCTGTGCGGAGGGATCTCGGCGTGAACACAACAATCATCCGAAACGGCCGTGTGATCGATCCCGCAAACAAGCGAGATGAAATCGCCGATCTTTACATCGCCAAGGGACGAATCGCAGAGAAGTCAGACTTCAGAGATCCGAACTCAGCTGTCGAGGAAATCGACGCGAAAGGTTTGATTGTTGCACCCGGTTTGATCGACATGCACGTCCACCTGCGCGAGCCCGGGTTTAGCCACAAGGAAACAATTGAATCAGGCGCACGCGCGGCAGCGGCCGGCGGATTCACCACCATTGTTTGCATGCCGAATACGTCGCCTGTCTCGGACAATTCGAGCACGATTACGTGGATCAAAGATCGCGCGACCCGGGTGGCGTGCGTGAATGTCTTGCCGGCCGGCGCAATTTCAAAAAATCTCGCAGGTGAGGAACTCGCGCCGATCGGGTCTCTGGCGAAGGCAGGCGTTGTAGCGCTCACAGATGACGGTCATTGCATTCAAAATCATGAAATCATGCGGCGCGCAGTCGAATACGCGCGCATGGTTGGCGTGCCTGTGCTCGATCATTGTCAGGACTACAGTTTGGTCGGCAATGGAGTTGTGCATGAGGGTTACTGGAGCACGCTCCTTGGGTTACCCGGCTGGCCAGCGGCCGGCGAGGAAGCGATAGTCATGCGCAACATTTTGCTCGCGGAACTTTGCGATCATCCGATTCATTGCCAGCACCTCACTACAGCTGGAAGTGTGCGATTACTTCGCGAAGCGCGGGCGCGCGGGGTAAAAATAAGCGGCGAGGTTTGCCCGCATCACATCGCGTTGACTGACGAGGCGATCCAAAATTTCGATACGAACTATAAAATGAATCCGCCATTGCGCTCGCAAACAGATGTCGACGCATTGTTGGGCGGCATCGCCGACGGGACCTTGTCGATCCTATGTTCCGATCACGCGCCGCACGCAGAATTCGAGAAGGAAGTTGAGTTCGACATCGCGCCGTTCGGTATCATTGGATTGGAAACTGAGCTCGGTCTTTTTATTGATCTGCTCGTGCACAAACACGCCAAGATTGATATCGCGCGTTTGATCGAGATGTGCACGATTGAGCCCGCCCGATTGTTGAAGTTGGACGCCGGTACCCTGTCGCCGAGCGCCCGCGCCGATGTCACACTAATCGATCCGGCTTTGAAGTGGACCATTCGTGTCGATCAGTTTCAATCGGCCTCTCGCAATTCGCCTTTTAACGGCTGGAAACTGAAAGGTCGCGCGGTGCGAACAATCGTCGACGGGAAAACCGTTTGGAAGTTGTAGGGCGTTTGACTCCTTCGCTCCCGCTCTCTCGCCCAGATGGGCTATCGTCTATGTCGCTCGCGCCCCCGCGGCTCGATTCTGTGAAACGCCGCCCGAATGGCGTCTAACGCAGACGCCCTATAAAATTTATGCTTTTACCCCGCGGCGTATCCGCCGTGGATGTAATTTTCCAAGTGTGCGATTGCGGCCTGCTGGCAGGAAATCACGTGCTTGACGAGGTCCCCAATCGAGATCACACCCACGACTTGATCGCCTTCGACCACGGGCAGATGCCGAATGTGTTTGTCGGTCATCAGGCGGAGACATTTCTCCACCGGTTCGCGCTGATGCGTAACGGTCACATTGGTTGACATGATCTCAGAAACCTTGGTTTCCCGGGAACGTTTGCCGCGGAGGAAAATCTTGCGCGTGTAATCGCGCTCGGAAATGATCCCATTCAATCGATCCCCATCCATCACCAACAACGCGCCGACATTTTTTTCGTCCATCATTTCAATCGCTTCCGAAACGAGTGCGTCGGATCGAATAGAGAAAATATCTTTGCTTTTCTGACTCAGAATCGCGCCAATCGTCCCGCTCACATCCATATCATCGATAAAATTTTGCTACCGAAACAACAGCAACCTCAAGGTAAGGCAATACCGGCCTGCGACGCAAAACAAATAAAGCACGGCGAATCCGTCCTGTGGCGGACCGTCGCCCGCTTGTGAATTCTCCTCGCCTTGGCAAGGCCCTATCGCAACGTGGCCGGGTATCTCCGCGGAGCGAGCTTGGGCGGGCGTTTTCCATTAACAATCGCGCCTGACACTGCGATGTAGGGAAGTTCCCGCCGATCTGCTGCACACCGTAACATCAATCCACCACGGCTCATGTCGCCGCGACCAACGAAGTCAACGGGGAATCGGAGCCGGTCGCCAAAACTCGCCAGCAGAACATTGACATATTTTCCTGTGGCAACGCTGCCGAGAAGGATGATCTCGCTCCGAGGCGGTAGTTGGTTCGCGAGAATATGCGCGTCTCGCTCAATCGGCGCTCGATAGCGCGGATCGTCGGTGTGAATATCGACCGTAGCGAATTCACGCAGGTCATCGAGACGAATGCGTGTTTCGGCATCGACCAGGCCACGAGTGGGCGTGATCACAAACACACTGGCGATTCCGGGCGCGGGCCGCGCAAAAGCAGTCGCATATGCGATTTTGCCGCGAAAGTAGAGGCCGCTGAGAAAGGTAAACACTTCCGCGATCGGCGCGCCGGCTTTGCAGCGCAATTTTCGCGCGAGTTCGAATTCCGCCCGGTCGCTCAGGATCATCCGCGCTCGTTCACCGCCTGCGTAAGCAGGTGAGAGAAGGAAAATGCGGTGACGAGCCTCGTGATTCATTGGGAACAATTTTCCAATTCACCGGCGACGGCGCAAGCGCCTCGATTCGCGCTCCGCTACCAACGACCAGAACCCTACGCCATGCTCGGATCTTGCTTTTTGACTGCGGGATGGAAAATAATGCGGCCATGCGTTGGGCCTGGCCACTCAAATCTCGCGTAAGCGAAGATCGAAACGGAGAAGATAATCGCTTGGGCGATGCCCGACCCGATTTCTTGTGCGTGGGCGCGCAGAAAGGCGGAACCTCATGGCTTTATCGGCAGCTTGAACGACATCCTGATTTCTGGATGCCTCCGGTAAAGGAACTCCATTATCTTAACAGTCTAAATAGAACAAAACGGTTCCATCCGCCGCGCTGCAAAGACCAACGCGATGCTTCGTTTCTGGATAGCATGAAAACCCTGAGTTCCCTGTCTTACCTCGACCTAGAGAATTACGGGCGGTTGTTCGAGCACAAGGGATCGCTTGTCTCTGGTGATATCTCGCCAGCCTATTCGACAGTGAGCGATGAGATCATTCAGCGAGTCGTCAATTCCTTTCCAAATTTGAAGGTCATCTTTCTGGCTCGCGATCCCGTTGAGAGAGCGTGGTCACAATTGTCAATGGGCATTCGTCTCGGAATGATTAGTCCGTTTGACGTGACCAATGCCGACGAAGTGATTCGGAATTTGTTGAATCCCGGGGTGCTCCTGCGCTCACATCCCAGTAAGATCGTCGCGCGCTGGAAGCGTTACGTTCGTCCAGATCTTTTCCGCATATACTTTTTTGACGATCTCCAAAAAAATCCTGCTGAGCTGCGCCGCTCGATCCTCCTGTTTTTAGGGGCCGATCCGAACAAGCCTAGCGGCCGGTTGAAGGCGGACGACAACCAGGACGCCAAGAGGGACAAACTTCGGTTTACCGACAAAGTGCGGTCCCGTGTAGCTCAGTTCTTCGAGCAGGAGTTGAAAGCCTGCGCCGCAGAACTGGGCGGGCCGGCAAAACAATGGCCGGCACGATATGGTTTTTCAGTACTCATCTTTTTATGGGAGCTAGCTGACTATTTTGATATCTTTTTCTGGTGCGATTGGGTCGCCTGAGGTAAGGACGGCGCGCTGCGATCGCCGTACCCGCCATAAACTCCAACAAGGAGATGATGATACGTGAGATGGGCCTGGCCATTCAATGCTCGCGGTGGTGGCGACAGGCATGAGGAAGGGAACAATTTTCCTACTCGCAGACCAGGGCCTGATTTTCTATGTATCGGAGCCCACAAAGCCGGAAGCACCTGGCTTTATCAGCAACTCGATTCGCATCCCGATTTCTGGATGCCTCCTGTAAAGGAGCTGCATTACTTTGATCAGTTAAGCAGGGTTCAACGCGCAGCTGGTCCGCGCTGCAGAGATGAACGCGATCGTCGGTTTCTGGAGCGGCTGCAGAGTCTCAGCGCTGAACCGGGCATCGACCTGGAGAATTACGGGCGACTGTTTGAACCCAAAGCATCGCTCCTTTCAGGTGATATTTCGCCAAATTATTCGACGCTGAGTAACGACGTCATTCGACAGGTTATTCGATATTTTCCAAGCTTAAAGGTGATCTTTCTGGCGCGTGACCCAGTTGAGCGAGTGTGGTCACACTTGTCCATGGAGGTGCATTACCGTCAGATTGAGCCGTTTGACGTAACCAACATCGACGAAGTGAATCGGAATTTATTGCGTCGAGGGATGCTCTTGCGTTCGTACCCGAGCGCCGTCGTAGCGCGATGGAAACGCTATGTCCATCCAGCTCAGTTTCGTGTTTATTTTTTTGACGATCTGCAAAGCAACCCCGCTGAACTGCGGCGCTCTATCCTTTGTTTCTTGGGTGCTGACCCAGACAAATCTGGCAGCCGGTTGACGGCGGATTACAACAGCTGGATCAGAATGGAAAAGCTTCCGCTCACGAACAAGGTACGATCGCATCTGGCCAAGTTTTTCAAGAACGAACTGAAGACCTGTGCAGCGCGGCTCGGCGGGCCAGCCAGAGATTGGCCGGCACGGTACAGTTTTTAGTGCGGTAAGTCTTGAGTGTTAGGTTCTAAGTGATGGCGCCCGGCTGCGACACAAATCGGACGAGGCACTTAAACTTAAAGCTTTCAATCTCCCGTTAGCCGGGCTTCTGCCAGATCGAGGTCACGCTGAATACGCCGCAAGGCGTCGTCGTTGATTACCCGTTCGTTTCGCAAACGGATGATGGTTTGTCTTTCAACGCGAAGAGCTTTGCGTTGCAAACGCTGATATTGCGGCGTGGCAATTTCGCCGCGGCAATCGTCAGGGTTCTCGGCGCAAAGTTGCAGTTGCTCCACGCGTTCGTCGTATTCCGCGCGCAATCGACCCACTGCGTCGAGCGAAAACTTCCCGTTGGCCCGCAGCTCCTCGATCAATTCAATTGCGGCTTTGTTCGCTTCCAGGCGTGCCCGGCGTTCCTCTTCATCTGCCTCTCCGTCATGCGTGATTCCGAGTTTCCGAATCAAGTGCGGCAGCGTCAGACCTTGAAGGACGAGCGTCGTTAGGATCACTGAGAAAGCAAAGAACAAAATGTAATCGCGCCCTGGGAATGGGCTGCCGTTACTTAGCGCCAGCGGCAGCGCGAAGGCTGCTGCCAGTGAGACCACGCCGCGCATGCCCGCCCAACCGACCACGGCAACATCCTGCCATGGTGGAATTGGATAGCGCGCCCGCAATTTGCGGCTGAGCAGACGCGGCAGATATGTCGCCGGGAGTACCCAGGCAAACCGCACTAAAATGACCGTAATGCTGATAACGATCGCAGTGATGATCGGGCCAGCAAGCGATTCGCGATTCAGTGCGCGCAGAAGTCCAGGAAGTTGCAGGCCAATAACGATAAAGACGAAACCGTTCAGAAGGAACACGACCATTTCCCAAAACGCGAAGGCTTGCAGACGATAGCGAGGAGTGACGATCAGCGGCGAATGCCAGCCGAGAAAAATTCCGGCGGCGACTGTCGCCAGAACGCCCGAGACGTGCAGACGTTCTGCTGGCAAGTACGCGACGAAGGGCGTCAGCAGAGAGACTGTGATCTGGATCGGTGGATCATCCAGATGGCTTTGCACCCAGCGCATTACCAGCCCAACAAGCAACCCAAATGCAATTCCGCCAGCCGCTACCCAGGCAAAACGAACCGCCGCATCGCCGAGTGAGAAGGTCCCCGTGACGAGAGCCGCGATCGCAAACTGCAGGGCGACCAGTGCAGTCGCATCATTCACGAGGCTCTCACCCTCAAGGATTGCTTCAATACGATGGGGAACGCCAAGGCGTCGAAGAATTGCTGTGGCTGCGATCGCATCGGGCGGCGAGACAATTGCGCCAAGCGCAAAAGCAGCCGCCCACGGAAGCGTCGGCAAGATCGTATGTGCAATCCACGCGACAGTGACCGTTGTCACCAGCACAAGTCCTATTGCCAAGAGAAGAATCGACCGCAGATTCCGGCGGAAATCGCGCCACGATGTGAACAACGCAGCGGGATAAAGAAGTGCCGGGAGAATGAAATAGAATACGGTGTCAGGATTGAGTTTCACTTCCGGCAATCGCGGCACGAAACTCAGGGCAAGTCCGCCAATGACGAGTACGATCGGATACGGCAGCGCAACTTTGCACGCGAGCACAGCGAGAAACGCCACCAAAGCGAACAGAAGGACAACGATCTCAGCTTGGTGCATGATCAGCTGCCAGAGAGATGGAGTAGTCGAGTAATAGAGTGACGGAATTTCACTCCCACAGCACCCCAATACACCGTCACTCCACTACGACCTGCTTTGCCCGCGCGCGATTCGCTTGAAGCTCCGCGAGATGTTTTTCCGACCAGCGGCAAAGCGCGTGCAACGGCTCAATCAAAGTCCGGCCCAATCCCGTGAGAGAGTACTCCACCTTAGGAGGCACAACGGGGTGAACGGTGCGCTGTACCAAGCCATCGCGCTCGAGGCTTCGGAGCGTCTGGGTCAGCATTTTTTGCGAGATGCCCCCAATCTCGCGCTGTAGCGCGGCATAACGCATCGTTCCGCGCGCCAGAATCTGGATAATGAGAGCTGTCCATTTGTCAGCAATTCGATCGAGCACGAGCCTGGAAGGACACTGCGCGTCTAGGACGGAAGGGGCGGAGGCCACTTTTCGCACGCCCCTGTCTAAAACAATTCCCGTTGACGCGCAAGCAGAGAGTAACGTTCTTGAAGGTAGGTATATGCTGAAGACATATGTAGTTGACTATCGGTTTGGGCGTCCGAAATTTACACCATGACAATTGCATCTCCTACGAAGGAAAACGCTGTCCCGACGGATTTTCTCTTAAACGAGATGGGCTCTGGTGCTCCATCGGCGACGAGCAAGGATGTCGACACAGCCACAGCTGGCCAGGACGATTCCGTCCTGCTCGATGCATATTCGCGTACCGTGGTCAGTGCAGCCGCGCGTGTCGCCCCGGCCGTGGTAAACATTGACGTCAAACAACGCGTCAACGTCCAGCGCGGAACCCGCGAACTGAGCGGCAATGGGTCGGGTTTCATCATCGCCCCTGACGGATTCATTCTGACTAATAGCCACGTCGTTCATGCGGCGAATTCTATCACCGTAAATCTGCCGGATGGACGCGAATATCCGGCGCAAGTAACGGGCGACGATCCGGACACTGATCTCGCTGTGATTCGAATCGGGGCACCGCAACTCACTCATGTGCGCCTGGCGGACTCGGAGAATTTGCGCGTCGGTCAACTCGTGATCGCGATTGGTAATCCGCTCGGCTTTCAAGCGAGCGTCACTGCTGGCGTGATCAGCGCACTCGGTCGCTCGATGCATGCGCAATCAGGTCGGTTGATCGACAATATTATTCAGACCGATGCTGCGTTGAACCCGGGGAACTCTGGTGGACCACTGGTTAATTCAGCCGGCGAGGTGATAGGCGTAAACACCGCAATGATTCGACCGGCGCAAGGCATCTGCTTCGCGATCGCAAGTAACACGGCCAAGTTGGTCGCTGGATGGCTCATCCGCGACGGACGAATCCGGCGCGGTTACATCGGCGTAGCCGGGCAAAACGTGCCAATTCATCGGCGGATCGTCCGGTTTTATGGTTTGCCTCTCGAGACGGCTGTTCTCGTTGTTTCAGTCGAGAACAACAGTCCCGCTGAGCGCGCTGGATTGCGCGAAGGCGATCTGATTATTGCGTTCGACGATCAGCCGATCGGCAGTGTGCATCATTTGCATAAGATTTTGGTCGGCGAACAAATTGGTGTCCCCTCGAAGCTGACAGTCATTCGGCACACCGAGAAATTGGAGCTAACGATCTTACCAACTGAGTCGCGATCAGAGTGATACTCGTGCTAGGGACGCTGCGCTGCTGCGTCTGGACAGCGTAGCGCGCTTTCCCTACCGTTCAGCTTTCGCAATGAAAATTCTGGTCATTGGCAGCGGCGGACGAGAGCACGCACTGACGTGGAAGCTCGGCCAATCTGCCGATGCGGAGCGTATTTTCTGCGCGCCAGGAAACGCGGGCACCGCGGAGATTGCTGAAAATGTTTCCATTTCAGCTGGTGATTTGAAGGCGCTCGTTCGGTTCGCCAAAGAAAATCGCATCGATCTGACCGTGGTCGGTCCGGACGACCCTCTTGCTGCAGGGATTGTCGATCTTTTCACAGCTGAAAAATTGCGCGCGTTTGGTCCGACGAAATCGGCGGCCCGCATTGAGTCGTCCAAAATTTTCGCAAAAGAGCTGATGCGCTCTCAGAAGATCCCTACGGCCGAGGCGAGGACGTATTCCGACAGCAGCGCGGCGCTGCATTACTGTGAAGGACTGAAATTTCCCGTTGTGATCAAAGCAGACGGCCTTGCTCTGGGAAAGGGAGTAATCATTGCCGCTGATCGTGTCGCGGCGAGATCCGCCATCGACGAGATGATGAATCAGGGCCGCTTTGGCGACGCAGGTCGACGGGTCGTGATCGAGGACTTTTTGCGCGGAACAGAATGTTCGCTGCATGCCCTGGTGGACGGAAGTAATTATCGTTTGTTGGAATCGGCACGCGATTACAAGCGTGCGCTCGACGGCGATCAGGGCCCGAATACTGGCGGGATGGGCGCCTTCAGCCCCGCCAACAATTGGACTAAGAAGCTGCAATCGAAATTCGAGACGGAAATCATGCAACCGCTGCTACGCGGTCTCCTGCAAGAGGGAATAACATTTCATGGACTGCTTTATCCGGGCTTGATAATTACGAGCGAGGGAGCGCGTGTGCTGGAGTTCAATTGCCGTTTCGGCGACCCAGAGACACAGGCACTCCTGCCCCGGATGAAATCCGATCTTCTAGCGCTGTTGGAAGCGACGATCGATGGAAATCTCAGCAAGTGTACGATTGAATGGGATACGCGTGCTGCCGTCACGGTCGTGCTCGTCTCTGGCGGTTACCCTGGCAAATACGAAACTGGAAAAACGATTTCAGGTCTCGACGACGCGGCAAACGTAGAAGATGTTCAGATTTTTCACGCCGGAACCAAGCGCGCCGACGGCGAAGTTAAGACGGCTGGCGGTCGGGTTCTCGCGGTCACAGCGCTTGGATCAACGCTCGAAGCCGCACGTGCACGCGCGTATGACGCTGTCTCCCGCATTCATTTCGAGAACTGCCACTACCGACGCGACATTGCCCTGGGTGTGACCAATTGAGAGAGCGCCAAATTCGATATTCGGATTTCGGATTTTCGCGCAATTAGAAAATGCGCTATAGGTCGGCATCTGTTTCAAATGTCTCAATTCACGTCGTTGTTCTTCATTAGCTTGTTCATGGCGATAACTGCGCTGGCGCAAACTCCGCCGCCGGCTGTAATGTCTCCAAGCAGGCCCGCCGCTTCGGCAAGACCATCCGCGCTCTCATCGCCTTTGCCCTCGTCCAGCCCGACGACAGAAGATTTGGTCAATTCGTTAGGCCAGGCTGACCTGCAGGCAGTCGTCACCCTATTAAAAGCTAATTTCACAGATCCGGATGCAATTACCGATACCGAGTTGAATCGGGCGACTGTTGAGGGCCTCATAATGAGGTTGCCGCGCGGTGTGATGCTTTTGCCCAGCAAGGAGAACGCGCCGGCGGAAGGGCCTAGCGTCTTTTACAGTGAGGTTATCGGAGGCCACATCGGTTACGTGCGCGTCGGTTCATTAAACGCCGCTAACCTGCAGGCGTTGGACAAGAGCCTGAGCAACTTCGCCGTGAAAAACGTGAACGAGATCATTGTAGACCTTCGCGCCAGCCAAGTAACCGCTGATTTGTCGCTGGCCACCGAATTTGCAAAGCGGTTTTGTCCCAAAGGCAAAACGCTTTTTACCTTGCGCAAGCCGACGGGACGTCAAGACCGCGTCTTCAGTTCGGATCGTGATCCGGCGTTTCGCGGCCTGGTCATGGTACTCACCGACGGCGATACAGTTGGTGCGGCTGAGGCGATCGCTGCTGCACTGAGATATTACGACAAGGCGCTGGTCATCGGGCAAACAACTGCCGGTCGCGCAGCCGAATACTCCGATTTGTTACTGCCGAGCGGCAAAATTCTACGCGTTGCTGTCGCGGAAATGGTTTCCCCCGACGGTCGTCCACTGTTTCCGGAAGGGATAAAACCAGATTTGCCTGTTGAAATGTCGATGGCAGACAAGCAGCAGATTTTCCAACTGAGCGGCGAAAAAGGAATGGGGCCGTTTGTTTACGAAGGCGGCCGGCCGCACATGAACGAGGCAGCGCTGTTAGCCGGGACCAATCCCGAGGTTGAGGCAGCGGAGGCGGCGCAGCAACGCCGCGGCCGCGCGCCGGAGAAGCCGCCAGCGTACGATCCAGTGTTACAGCGCGCATTGGATGTGGTCACTTCGCTCGAGGTTTATCAAAAACGATAGCGGACTGCGCCTTCGACGACCTGGTTGCCCGTTAGTTTTTTGTCATCACTGGCGAGCGATATTCTCGCCCCCGCGAACCGTAGTCGTTATACTTAGTTGAGAGATTCTTCGATTTCGCTCAGAATGGCAAAAAGTGACACCGCTCGAAGAACGCATCGGCTACAAGTTTCGGAATTCACTTTTGCTGGCGGAGGCACTCACCCACCCGAGCCTCGGCCATGAGGCGCAACGTTATCATTTTGATTATCAGCGTTTGGAATTTCTGGGCGACGCTGTTCTCCAGCTTGTTATCACCGAGCATCTGTTTCGCCATTTTCGAACCGAAGCAGAAGGTCAGCTGACGAAACTACGTTCGCGGCTGGTCTCTCGTGAAGCGTTGCGGGCGCATGCTGCCACGCTCGACTTGGGACGTTACATTTTGATGGGCCGCGGCGAAGAAAGCAGTGGCGGCCGGGGACGCACCTCCATGTTGGCGGACGCGTTTGAAGCGCTCATCGGTGCCATTTACCTCGACGGCGGCCTCGAAGCCGCGAAAGATTTCATTTTGACGCAAACTCGTGGTGACCTCGAGCAGCTGGCGGAAACACCAGTGGACATCAATCCCAAGGGCCAGCTTCAGGAATTACTACAAAGCATCTCGCCTCGCAGTCCCGTCTATGAATTGGTTTCGCAAAGTGGGCCTGAGCATGAAAAGATGTTTGTCTCACAGGTTATTTGGGAGGGAATTGTCCTTGGCCAGGGCAGCGGCCGCAGCAAGAAACAGGCGGAAACTGTGGCTGCACTTGAAGCGATGCAGTTAAAGCGTTGGGAGACGAAACCGTAGTAAGTTCGCAGCTGCAACCATCGATCTCGGCTACCAGTGCCTAAGCGCTTGTACAGTGCCGCCAAAGCGCGACGTCCATCGGAAATGTCGCGTGATTGCGTTGGTCACGAATTTCTTGGCCTGTCTGACCGCGTCTTCGAGAGACAGGCCTTTGGCAAGGCCGGCCGTGATCGCTGCCGAATAGGTGCAGCCGGTACCATGAGTCGCGATACCGCGCACGAATGGCGCCGAAAATTCGATAACCTTCCCATCGGCGAACAGAAGGTCGACAGCGCGGCTGCCCGCCAGATGACCGCCTTTGAGAAGGATCGCAGTTCCGAACCTCTTCTCCAACTTTTTCCCGGCACGATGCATCGATCGCCGATCTTTAATTCTCGTTCCAAGTAAGCGCTGTGCTTCACCGAGATTTGGCGTAATTAAGCTCGCGAGTGCGAACAATTCCTTCTCATAAATCTCGATAGCCGCGGGTTCAAGGAGAGGATCGCCGCTCGTCGCGACAAACACCGGATCGATCACGAGCGGAATCCGTGACGCAAATAGCTTGTCTATGCTTCGTAACGACTTCGCGACGGCGGAAACGATTTCAGCAGAGCAAAGCAGACCGGTCTTGATCGCAGCGATGGGAAAATTTTTTGCGAGCACTTCGATTTGCTCACGAACAATTCTCGCGCTGGCCGGCTCAATCTGCGAAACTTTTCCCGGAATCTCAGCGACAGTGCAGGTGACTGCGGTCAATCCATAGATACCGAGTGCTGAAAATGTTTTGAGGTCCGCCTGGATACCGGCGCCCGCACTGCTATCGGAGCCTGCGACGCTCAGTGCAATCGGAACTGTAGCGGCGCTCTGTGAGCGCCGACTGCCTTGCTTGCCCATGAGATTCGGCGGTCATAAACCGCCGCTACAGGATTACGTTCCGTCGTTCCCTATTGCTTCGACTGGGCAGCCTTCCATTGCTTCCTTGCAAAGTCCTTCTTCTTCTGGCGTCTCCGGTTGTTTGTAGACGTAGGAATGGCCGCCGTCATCGTTCCGTTTGAAATTCGCGGGCGCGGTTTCGCGGCACAAGTCGCAATCGATACATTGATCATCGACATAGAATTTGCCCGGTACGTTTTCGGCGTATTTGTT